>Ga0209488_10004357_pt1 | contig 11085 bp, 13 predicted proteins | sample Rivendell_Oct201_8_FD_188349 | JGI IMG/M metagenome (GOLD analysis project Ga0209488, IMG submission 188349) | Vadose zone soil microbial communities from the Eel River Critical Zone Observatory, Northern California, USA -... | ecosystem: Environmental > Terrestrial > Soil > Vadose zone >... | reverse complement strand
AAAGGGGGAAATTCACCCTTTTTAAAAATCAAAGAAATTTTGAATGTTAAATATGTGTTCGCAAAAAAAAGTTTGACAGATAATCGTTTGTGGAGCTTATAATTACCTTATAATGTATTATAAGGCCATTTTAATATATTTTAAGCTTACCACAAGTGATTAACAATAATTACGCTGACACTTCGAATTAGCGGGTGACGCCTTCGCAGCCGCCGGGTGATTTTCGCCTCCCTTGGATCTTCCTAGTGGAAGAGAGAGACGCACGTAGTAGCCTAGAAGTCGGGCCTCAAGGAGACTAGTTGTTCTAGTATAACGCCAGTCATACGCCACATGTCAACTGTGAGAGATATGACAGGTACGCTCGCGGCGGCGCATAATCACACACCCTTTGCCCACTGGGCACGAGGCCACCGAAGGGCGGCGCTAATAACCCATGTAAGTGCGTGCCGTCAGATCGGCTCCGGAATCACTGTCCTATGAGGCAACTCTGCCTCGGGAAACTCTCACTCTGGTTCTCTCAGTCGAGCCCGGTGACAGTGACAACTCTCACAGTTGATAGGTGTGGGACAGCTCGTTCAAGTGTGGTATGTAGGATCACGCCTCCCCCGAGTCTGCCGAGGCGGCGGGCACGAGGCTTCCAAACGGTAGTACAGGCATCATGGACACGTTCACATATGTATCCGCCGTTTGTATCGGTTTCGAGAGATCACAATTCCATGAGGCTATTCTGCCCTGGTGGTGAAACCCTCACAAGAGATCTCCTTTTTCCTTTTTCAATGTCTTTATCTCGCAAGCAGGTTCGCCGCTGTCTGTGGGGCTCAGTCTCGGACATCTCTCTTGCTTGCCCCCCTTGCCGCTGAATTTCCCGCTTGGAGGTCAGATTTCGTAGCTTTTGTAGTGTGCGGAACGCCTCCGGGAAGTATGCAATTGCAAGTTCCGTGCTTTTAGGGCTGATGAGCGACATAAACTCCGGAAGGTGACCACGTGTGTCACGTGTCAGGTGAAGTGCACGTGATAGATGATTCACGTGAAATGTGACGTGCACGTGCATTCATGAAATCTCTTCTAAGACCCGCGGCGGTCCCAAGGTGCGCGCACAGCCTGAACCTGAACATTCGCCTTCCTGAAGCGATGGAAAGCCGTGGTAGAGTTCCGTGTGCCTTGCGCCCCTACATTGTCGGCGCTTCCCTGTGTTGGCCCGATCATGCGAGCACGCGAGTCTGTCCCTGTCCCTGTCCCAGTCAGGCTGTGCCTGTCCTCCTCATCTCTCCAGCGGAGTGACGATCTTAGGGATGGTTGTCAACCAGCTCGTGCTTGTCTAACATTCTAGGCAGGCATGGAACCGACCCTGTGTTCGGTATTAGCGTGGACCGAAAATCATGATAGCTCATACACGTGTGGTTGTCGCATCTTAAAACGCAACGTTGCGGAGAAAGCGAGTTCTTTGATTGATAATATCTATTAAGTCCGATCCGCGAGGACTGTAAGGGTCAATATCACTCACAACTCGGAGAATTTAACTATCTTAGGATCTAGGCACACTGTGACCTCGTCTCCTCAACGAAAGGTTCAGATGCTACTCAACCCTTCTCACTCGTGTGCGCAGACGGGTTTAGTCGGCAGGAGCACTGAAGTGACTGAAAAACATCAATGATATATGATTCGGGTGGCGCAAGGGCGAGACCGAGAGGGGGTTACAGTTACGAAATCTGCCACTGCCTGCCAGATTTGTACTCGAAATGTCTTGGCATTGCTGGTGCAAGCCCTTTAACCTACTTCTACTCCTCGTCTCTCTCTTCGTATTTCTATCCTCTTGTTTCATAACCCACTCCACTTTTCCCGCTTCAATTGGAAACGTAGATCCCTTCCTTCTCCAGCATAATGTTCTCGCTTGTATCACAAAAGGTCATGTCCCAGCCTCCCTCGGCTAATAAGAAAAAAAACTATGAAATCCACGAAGTTCTCGGGACAGGCGCTTTCGGAAAAGTCATGGTGCGCTTTTTTCGACGTCGCGGAATGTTCGTCTTGGCTTGACTCGACTCGTGCCCCAGCGCGCGACATGGCATGTCCCACCAGAACAACGTAACCTCGTCGAGCGCCAGTCTGCTGGCGCCAGCGTCCCCACGTCGCCTCAGACTCCCTCGGGCTTCTCCAAATTCTTCACTCCCTCCAGGTCTCCTTCAATCGTCTCTGTATCCTCCGGGGAGCTATCCCCCACTCCGGCGAGCCGGGGTCGCACCGAGTCACCGCCAGACATCACGCGCGAGGTCGCGCTCAAAGCCATTCCTAAAAAGACGGTCAAGGGGAATGAGCAGAGCGTGTGGGGCGAGATGGAGGTCCTCAAAGACCTGGATCATCCCAACATCGTGCGTCCCATTTCCCCCTGTCCTCCCCTTCTCGTTCCCCCTCCGCTAAACTCACCATCGATTCACTGACGCCCGCGGCTCGTCGTTGCCGGTGGTTCTTTGCAGGTCAAGTTTTACGAGTGGTTCGAGTCAAGGACAAAGTTTTTTCTTGCTTTCGAGCTCGCCGTCGGCGGCGAGCTCTTTGCGCGCATCAGCCAGCGTGGTCGCTTCACAGAGCAAGATGCGGTTGCGGTGCTTCGGTACGCCGCCACAAGCGACATCACGAACGACCCGCCTAATTTTCCTCAGATCCATATTGTCTGGCGTGAAGTATCTGCACGAAAACAACATCGTCCATCGGGATCTCAAGTATGTCGCTCGTCCTCTCCCCTCTTCCCTGCGAGATCTCGGTCTGATCGATGAATTTGGATAGACCGGAGAACATCCTGTTCCGCTCCAAGGACCCGTCGTCAGATATCGTCATTGCTGACTTTGGCATGTGGGTCGCTTTGATTTGCTTACCAGAGACCGGTCTCACGCGCATATGCCCTTCATCACTGCAGTGCTGAGCAGCTCGGTTCCCCTGAGGATCAGCTCATGAGCGCCGCAGGGAGTCTCGGATATGTGGCGCCAGAAGTGCTCAACAATACCGGTCACGGCAAGCCTGCCGACCTCTGGTCTACAGGGTACCGTTTCGTCTTCACTTACAAAATGATTATAAATATAAAACGCTAATTACACATTGCAGCGCCATCACCTATATGCTCCTCTGCGGATACACCCCCTTCCAGGCTGACAACCAGAAAGAGCTCGCACGAAAGACGAAAGCGGCAAACGTCGACTTCCACGACCGATTCTGGAAGAACGTATCAGACGAAGGTATTATTCTTACCTTGGTGCACACGTGTAATCCAATCTGACTTTTGTGCCCGGTACCCACAGCGAAGGGCTTCATCCGCGCTCTACTGAATCCAGACCCGGCCCGCCGCCTCACCGCAGAGCAAGCGCTCGCGCACTCCTGGCTCACGAGCTTCGATGCCCCAGCCGAGCACGACCTCTCCGGTCTGCGCGAGAACTTCGACCCTCGTGCGCGCTGGCGGAACGCGATCGACGCAACGCGCGTCTTGTCCCGCTTCAAGAGCCCGTCCAAGAGTAGACAGAAAATCAGCGACGACGACGACGATGAGGACGAAGATGGGGCGACGTCATGGCGCGCCACACTTGGCTCCACCACAAAGCAACAACAGCCACCGCCGACGCAGAACGATCACGTGCCGCAACCCAAGCTTGCTGGACTGGTCGCAAAAAAGGCGACGGCGGGATCGCCGTCGTCACCGCCGCCTCTGTCATTTTCCGGGGCGATTAGCAAGGCCAAGGCCGAAAAGGCGCCGGGTGCGCCACGGGAAACTCCAGTGGCTCCCGCGGAGGCAGCGCGCAAGACACCACCCTCGATGGATGGCAATCGCGATGCTAATGCGGCGTCTGAGGAAGACGAGATGGTGCTGCATATGCCTGGGTCGTTCTATTTCGACCGCAGAAGTGGCGCTGGCGCTGGCGGTGTGACGCCGCCTGTGGGTACTGTCGATCACTACGACGTGATCGGTATGCTTGGGAACTTGTGGCGGCGCTTGCAGCTTTGATCATAACTTATTAGCTTTTTGGTTTTCTGACACCCTCTGCGAGACACCCTTCGTTCATTCCCTTATTTTTTCAGTTTTATCTCGATCTCAAAACACAGTAACCAACTATTCACTCTCATCTCATTCGTTTTCTTTGGTCAGTGTGGCTCCGTCGCTTGTTTATTTATCCTTACCTGTGGTGTCGCTCGTTTGTACGGTACATCCCTTGCACCATCTCCATGTATCTAAAGTCACAGCGATTTGGTAGATAGCTTGGTAACATCTCTCCTACGCAAGAGGCGAAGTAACATTTGGTGGTAGAACAATCTCGTGTCGTGTCCATATGATTGTGATGGCGCACTATCTCTTCGGATGCGACGTGCGATTGACCTCATCACTTGATCCCTAGTATGTGGTCCTACAGTGCTAATTGGACACAGCCTATGATCGATGTCATCGCTGGAAAGTGGGTGCACTCAAGACTTGCGTGACGAAATGAATTCTAGTCCCAGTTTATTTGTTGTCTAGCACTCGTCGAGAACCTGAGGCCCCAATCCTGGGGTGTACACATGATAGTCTGAGTGCGTCACATGAAACGGGAAAATCACAAATTGGGATACAATAGTTGAGGCATACAGATCACTACCTAAGGTATACGAGCAAAGAAGATACAGTTGATGTGGCCTAAGATAATATATATATTAAAAAACTGAACGCTTTGAACGGACGTCGGATTATTCCCTCTCCAACTTGATGGATGGTATGCCAGAATGCCTCCTTGATGGTAACATCAGAACGTATACGCAAACACCCTGCTGATCTCGAAGCCATCCGGAACATACTGTATATGCAAGTAAGCACAAGCGATTAGTACCCGCCCCGCAGAGATGCAAGCACTCACCTCAAACGCCAGCAACGCATCCTCGCACAGCATCGTCCACGGGCTCTCAGACGCTTCCTGAAGTTCCTGCGGCAGCGGCACCTCCTTCGTAACACACACCAGCGGCGGGCATCGCGATCGCGATCGCCGCGCTGATACTTCACTCTGAGTCCGCTCTGGCTCTGAAAACGTTCCCAGCGCACGCGACCTAGCATTACTGGCACCCGCTGCAGTTTCCATGGTAGGGTCTGCATTGCCCGCATTGACATCGAGACTGCGCGCGACGCGCCCAGGATGGTAGTCTGACACCACGACGGATTTGTTGCTTAGGGACGCGCCGAGGACGCGCATCCCGCACGCGCGCGGACGACGGATGATGTACGTCTGGTCATTTCCACGCACGATATTCGCACCGTGTGGCCCCCAGGCCACCCACGGCACGTCCACGGGGCCACTGCCACTGGCGCGCGGAACATGCGCACCACTCCCAGTCGTCGTCATCGTCGACGTCTCGGACTCTGCGCGGGCAATGTAGGCAAGGAAGGTGCTCGCGGGGGCGTACAGCTCCGCAGTCTCCTCCCTACCCTGCAACCAGTTGTTGTCTGTTACCTCCAGCGCGATGATGCGATCCTTTGGGTCCGCGTGGAAGTATCCCCGTGCGAAAGGATCGGTGGGCGGTGAGAACGAAGCTGTGTTGACGCTGATGCGCGCGTGGCGAAAGGTGGCGAGCCCCGTCCGCACGGGGAGTGCAACGTGGAAACAATATGGGGTCGTCGCAGCTTCGTTTGTCGGTCGGGTGGCGGACGGCTCAAAGTCGTATACGAGGAGCATGAGCTCGTAGCTCTGCCCCGGCTTGAGTGTAGAATCGATCGCTGAAGCTGGGATCAGAAGGTGCGTCTCGTCGAGGAATGCGATATCACGGCCGATTCGTGCAAAAGATGGTCGCTGCGAACGTCATTACCGGTGAATGTGGCCCGTGAGACAGTATATCCAGTGAAGGAGGGCTTACAAGGACTGCCACTTGGTTTCCCGTTCTCCAGTTCCAGACAATGAGTGTCCCTTTCACTATTGGCGTAGAATGTGACCAGGCTTGCTCGCGCACGACGGCGGCCAGATGGTCGCAGCAGACAACGGGTGTTTCGGCCAAATCGTCTGATATACTCAATCCCATGTCAAAGACACCAGAATGAAGAACCAAAGGGTGGACATTCCCAGACGACAATGCGCGCACGTGGAATTTGTGAGACCTGTTGTAGGATCCTTCTTCATCATACTCGATCATATAATAGCGTCCCTTGCAACACATACCTACGGAACAGAAGGAGATCCTGCGCAGAGTCGATGCAGAGGTTGAACACCTCGCCAAGGCCATTCAACTCCCAGCACTCTCCAGGTATTCCACGCAGCCTCGACGAGATCCGCAAAAGGAAGAGTCGATCGCCAAGTTCCGGGTCGCTCGGGTCGCCTTCGGATTGTTTCAGAAATGCAAGAACGCCTCCGGAGATTGCGGTGGGGAGATCGTGCGCAGCCTGGTGTGTTAGGACGCCGCCGTCGGACCATGCGACCTCCCTCCAAGCAGCCTCATGCTCCCGCAGCCGTTGGAGTCGGTCGGCCGTCCTCTGACAGAGTGCTGTCGATAGACCGTCCTGCATCCCACAGGAAGCTAGCCGGAGTATATACTGTAAGGCAAGGGAATCCTTGACTATGACGTATAGCATGCGGCAAACCTGTGGTGCTCTCGGTGACAAATAAACTCGACGGACGGACGCCAGAGTCACTCACCCTCTGACAAGCAAGAAGCACCCTGTAGTCTCCTCTCACCATGATCTCGATGATTAGCTCTTCGGGGAGAGATAGAATGGTCGACATGAGAGGGGAGGCACGGTGAGAGAGCCACAAGTTGTAAAGGATATGGATTGCATTCCTAGAAGGGTGGGGAGATGAATATTTTCTAGTGCCACTGTGAAGGATTCTCCCGACTCGGAGTGCTTGCTGGCAATTGTTGTCATCAGTGTAGTAGGTACAGCTTGGTAGTGCGCAATCATCACGTGAAATCCGTGTTCAAATCGATGCCAGATGTAAGCAGATGGGTTGCCAAGCTAAGTGAGTTCAGTCCACGTACAGCACAAAAATTTATACTTCGAAACTAATGTTCTGAACCTCAGGCTCTACATGAGGCTGTTCAGGGGTCCTCTCTCGCAGGCATTCCCGTTTGCGCCCTGCAGCACCGTCCCTAGGCTACGCCACGCCACCAGTAAATAATGTATCAGTTCCCGAGATTTCCCGGAACACACTGGGCTACAATGCAGTCACGGTGAACTTGAGCTTTCTCAGGCTTGCGCCTGCTGCAATTTCCCCTCTGATCCGAACGTGCATGCGCTACATTTGGCCTCAAGGTACGCAGAGCGTTACGAGCTCATCATGCCACTTTTCTGTTGCACTTCCTCTTCCACCTGCGCTAGTGAATACGAATATGTTACCCTACGCAAGAGCCCCGTGGGCCTATGATCTGAGATGTCTTGTGCTTGCGATAGTGTGCCACGACTCAGACCCAGTAATGGACCTCAAGGAATGACATACCAACAGGGAGCTCACTGCTTGTCAGCCACAGCGCGGCTTTAGGATTACTCCATCTAGTCTTCACAACGATGCTCAACGACTTCGGGTTCTTTGACCTCTTCCATCGTGGCATTCGCAGAAGGCAGCAGCATCGTCGTTCTTGCCACCACAGCGTGCAGGGACAAGGATGGCGTCATGGCTCTACTCATCGTGATGTCGATCTCATTTTGGCACGTGCAATTGGGGATCGGTGCAATGCCGCCTAGATGTGAGGCTAGCAGCGACCGCATTATATGGCCGAGTTCATAAACCATTCCCTTGGCATGGGAGTTGTCCGCCCCTCAGTGAAGGTTGGTCGGTCGATGGGGTCATTCTTGAACAACGTGTTATGGCATGGGCCCAGAGAAAGCGTCGTCCTTTTCCGCCGCCCTTTCCCACCAACCCAATGCGGCGCGAGTAGAATGGCACAGAGACCATCATGCGACAGCCGTGCCACTTGTATGTACGCTCTACAAAAGCCAATTTCGAGACCTGAAACACAAGCAGGGCGTTGCAGTGGGTGACTCCATGCCTTGATAGCTGAGTTTCGGAATGGCAGTGCTAGAGACTCAGAGACCGGAGAATCAAGGCACCTCGTTCCCTTTCAGCGAGTGACACCACCCAGTACCAGTATCAGTGAAACCCACGAACGGCCAAGTTTATGTATATGGCGGATCGAATTCCAGTTTCCTTTCTTAAGCTCTGATCTGATCTAACTACGAAGCCAAAGTGATGTCTAGCGGTCCAAGGCAGCATATGCCGTATGCATGACCAAGGTAGATCAGTCTCGCTGTCGGTCTAAAGAGCCAAAGTTTTATTGTGCAGCCACTTCCTAAGCTCGAAACGAGCATGACGACGATATTGGAGGATAGTTATAGTTTTCAACCTCAGTAGCTACAACCCAGACATTCTCGCCAGGATCGCGGAGATTCTCGGTCTGTTTCTTCGCCGCGGCGGTGAGGTTATGCAACTGGAAGGTGAACTCGAAGGCACTCTGAGTATCTTTGAGATCAAAGTCGGTCCTTGTGTAACAAACCTGGACGTGAAAACGTGATAAACGATGGTTGTCGATCTCCTAAACAGTGTAAACACGCACCTCTCTCTTGCTGATATCCGGTTGGAAGACAAGGTATCGAGATGCTAATAGCTGATTGTCGACGTAGATAGCGGTGAAAATGAATGGGATGGACTCGTCAATAAGTAGGGCATTGGCAAGTCGGACAAGACACGCTGCTTCCAAAAGCGTCCTACAACAATCGTCCTCGTCGGGATGGGATGCTGCATTCATAATCATGTTGGGTATATCCAGGACGGTTAACATTACTTGATGCTTGCGAGTGTATTTCCACTTCTCTGTAGGGGTGCACCCTTCTGATGCAATCACAAGTGGAAACACGCATTCGGAACCGCTGGTCTCCTTTGTTAAGACATGATAAAGGGTGCCGTTTGGGGTTGACGCACAATTGAAATCGCACTGTATCATGCTGGAAAAGACAAAGGGCAGAGAATCTAACCCCCAAGAAAGATTCCCTGTTAGATTGGAATGTAGAAAGACCTAGTTCGCCGCCGAAAGTGTGCGAACGCGAGTAGTCAAAAAATTCCGGTACTGCTGCCACATCAAGAGGATCGGCAGGTTCACCATCGAGTTGGTAAAAATTATCGACTAAAAATTGAAATGTGTCCCCAGCGCAGAGCTTTAGAGCATTTATCTAGAGGACGAACTGTTAGGAACAACTATCACATGTGGGGCCTGACTCACCGCCATCTCCGGGTTACCTTGAATCCACCGCTTGCTTCTGAGCATCTTCTCAAATTCGGCGACAAAGATAGGAGATGTTGCAACCGAGATCTCGTTGCGGTCGAGAGCGGAGAGCGGCGGGTTCTCGTAGGTCTCGATGTCTTCCAGATCGAACGTGATATACTGTTCGAAACCTGGCACTGCCACGGGTAGAAAGCAATTGAGAATTCAAGCATCACAGAGACACAAACCGGAAGAGGTTGACACACTAGTAGGAGACAGCAAGCCAGGGATCGGATCCTCCGGTGGGAGCTGGATGACAACATGGACATACTTGGAGGGCAACGGTCCCGCGAACGATTCCTCGACCGTGGCACCGTTTTCTAGACGAGAAGCTGCGCATTTATCTTCGTCGTTCAAGAACAAATCGTTCACGTGGCGGGCAAGGTGGGCAGGAGGATGGGCGGGGAAGAAGGAATGGGGCTTCCAGGGCGTCAATGCATCGGCGGCAAGATGCTTGCCGTCAATGAGAGGACTGGCCTTTTCGTTGACTTCTTCCAACAAATCCGGAACACGGTCACTGTTGGGTACGCTGACACGAAAAGCGTTGCCTATCACCTCACAAGTGTAGGTGACAAGGAGACAGAGGACTTGAATGGTCATCGATGGGTTGTACTAGCTGAGGGATGATCAGACCAGATAACGCGGGTTGCGTCTTGTGTGGTTTCCCACACCCACGATGCTTAGACATGATCGATTAAAATGAGATGATAAAACCAAATATCGAACACAAAGTGATCCGAACGAGGGAAATGTCCTACAATGAACTGCTGACAATTGGTAAAGCGAGATCACCTTACAACATATAGCTACGAAGAAATTTCCCAACCACAAACCATACAAGCTATCAGGTCGATTCGGGATTCTCGTTCTCGTTGCACCAAGGCTCTTAGAGACGTTTGCCAAGGTTGACATGGACGGCCTTGATGTTAGAGTAACTAGTGAGAAGAACGCCCAAGGGTCAGACTCCTGCTGAACAAGCGCAAAAACGAAAGGCTGATTGCTCCAAGGCATATTCTCCACACTCATGCCCGACTCCGTACTGCTCGTACTACCCGCCACATGGCACATTTGGGTGAAGCGAGTTCACGCAATTGATCCAGGCCGTACCGGCTTGCAGTCTATGCGCAACCTGAATTCCGCGCGTGATGTCCCTCGTGAACACCGCGGCAGCAAGGCCGCATCGGGTGTTACTTCACTCCGAGTCCGCTCTCAAAGCGTTTCCAGCGCACGCAGCCTTGCATTATGATTATCAGCCCCGCAGCTGCAGTTTTCATGGCAGGGCCTGCATTAATATTGGTGTTGCGCGACGCACCTGGGATGGTAGTCCAACACTATGACGGATTTGTTGCTCAGGGACGCGCGGAGGACACGCACCCCGCATGCGCGCGGACGACGGATGATGTACGTCTTGTCGTTGGCGCGCATGAGATTTGCTCTGTGTGGCCCCCGGGCCTCCCACGGCATGTCCACGGGGCCAGAACCGACGCGCGGAACATGCGCGCCCCTCAAAGTCGCCTTCGTCGACGATTCCGATTCTGGGCGGGCGATGTAGGCAAGCAACAGGCTCACGAGGGCGTACAGCTCCATCGTCTCCTCCTCACTCTACAACTAGTTGTTGTGGGCTACCTCCGGCATCGATCCTTCCTAGTACTGGTGAGACCCACGAACGGCGAAGTAGATGGCGATCGAATTCTGTTTTGCTTTCTCATGGTCTGTTCTGAGTGATGTTCAGCGGTCCGAGGCAGCATATGCCATTCGCATGCCTAGAGTAGATCAATCTCGCTGTCGGTCTAAAAAGCCAAATTTTATTATGACGCCACTTCCTAAGCTCGAAACGTGTGT
>Ga0209488_10004355_pt1 | contig 11092 bp, 8 predicted proteins | sample Rivendell_Oct201_8_FD_188349 | JGI IMG/M metagenome (GOLD analysis project Ga0209488, IMG submission 188349) | Vadose zone soil microbial communities from the Eel River Critical Zone Observatory, Northern California, USA -... | ecosystem: Environmental > Terrestrial > Soil > Vadose zone >... | reverse complement strand
AGAGCACGCTTGCCGGAATCAGGATGGCGGCCAAAGCCGGCAAGAGTCGCCAAGCCCTTCGAAATATCGCCGCCTTTGCGTCAAGAGCGTACATGGCATTGACTTAAGAACTTTCCGTCCCGGAATGAATAAAAACCTAGATCGAATCTCAATGCGAACAGCTTTTATCTGCGTGACAGTTACCGTGACATCGCCACTGGAAAGAATCTACATTTCAGCGGGAGTAACACGACGCCCGTTCGGATTTCAACCGAAGGGTTGGTGTAGAAGTGGGAACCGATCGGAGCACTTTCGCCGTTATTTCGCTATGGGGAAAATTCGGGGGACTCCATGCATGCGCAGCCACATTTTCGTACATCTGTTATAGCAACGTGAAAGTGTCACCTCGTTGTTAGTCCGCATGATGAAGCTTGCTGTCTCCGTAGTAGATCTCGATGGTTCCTCGAAGTGATTGGTACAACTGAACCTTGGCGCCGGCGAAGCTGAAGCGTTTTGGTTGGGGCGGGATTTGGAAACGGCGGCCGTCCCATTGCACTACGTTGTCATTGCTGACGATGCGCTCGTGGACGAAGCAGCAGATGCGACTGAGATCTTTGGGGGCCGCACGCAAGCCTTTTCCGTTTCTCGAGGAGCATGGCCGAAGCGGCGATTGTAGTCGGGCAGGAAGCGACGCAAGACCTCATTGGCGGTGGCCAGGTCGGTGGCGCCCACGAGGCGGAGTTCACTGGTAAAGCGGTCGCGTGCCCTGTATGTAACGAACCACTTCTGGCAGTGAATCAGCAAGAGCACATGGCTTTTACGTGGGTATCGTTCGTGCAGAAGCTTCTGCAAGCTGAAGGAAGCCGCGCATGTTTTTTAAGTTAAAACAAGATGGCCTGTAGAAGGTGCAGCTAAACTTACTGCGAAACTGAATGGCCACCACCGAGCACACAATAAATGATGCAGTTGCCGCGCTGTTGCGCGAAACAAGGCGCGCTTGGCGAACTACCAACGTAGTTAGTTCCGAAAATACAGGGATGTTGGTCGGAAGCAACAAGCGGCCCGATATTCTGATCTTGGAGGCCAGTGTATCGCCCGTCGTAATTGAAACTGAGGTCGTACCCGCCATTACAGTCGAATCCGAAGCCATAGCGCGCCTCGGTGAAACCGTACGTACGAATGGCCGACTGATCTTGTCCTCACTTGCCGTCCGCTTACCTGACCGATTGAAAAAGCGTTCCGGAGCGGCCTTGCAGAAAGAATTGGCGAGCGCGCGCGATTTAGAACTGGCTCTATACACAGGCAGTACTTCCAACAGTTCCGCTAGATGGCCGAAGTCTGGTTGGCTTATCGGTGGCCTTGCTGATCTTTCGCTCCTTGCACAATCCGCCGCAGTCCCGCCCGATATTATCGAACAAGCTGCAAACCAGTTGGTTGAAGGCGTTAGCGGCGCAGCCGGGTTGCTTGGCGAAATCGCGCGTGCTCATCCGGGCGCAATGAAGGCGATCTGTAAAGAATTGCACCAGCACGAGGATGAACAAACGCGCCGAATGGCGGCAACAATTCTAGCCAATGCCTTTGTGTTTCACGAGAGCCTGGCACGGGAGCCGGCCCAACTCTCTCAGGTTCTTTCAGTTGAGGAATTGCGGGGCGCAGGAACGCTGACGAAAGCATCTGTTCTTCTGGAATGGCGGAAAATTCTCGATGTTAATTATTGGCCCATTTTTGACATTGCCCGCCGTATTCTGGAAATAATTCCGACCAGCGATACAAAACTACTTATTCAACAGTTGACGGCCACAGCCGACAAGCTGGTTGAGAATCGGCTAATGCGGTCGCATGATTTGACCGGAGCCGTGTTCCAGAAATTGATCGCAGATCGAAAATTTCTTGCTGCCTACTATACGACTCCCGCCTCGGCGGCTTTGCTGGTAGGGCTGGCGATTACACCTGAGCAGCCGCTGAACAATGGCCAATGGACGTCCGCCGAAAAGGTCACGAGTATTCGCGTTGGCGACCTCGCATGCGGTACCGGAACACTGCTCTCAACGGCATATCAACGCATCGGGCAGTTGCACGAACTGGCGGGCGGGGACTCTGAAGCCATTCACCCCGACATGATGGCGAATGCGCTCGTGGGCTGCGACGTGCTTCCCGCTGCCGCGCACCTTACTGCGTCCATGCTTTCCGGCGCGCACCCAGCGGTGAAGTACAAGCGCAGTTGCATCATGACCGTTCCTTTTGGGAGGCAGGAGGGCGGCGGCGTAGCCCTAGGTTCACTTGATCTGCTAGACCCGCAAAAGAAACTGGACATCACCGCAATATCCGCCAAGGCCGCTGGTGCCTTAGGCGAAACCGACGCTGATACCTGGACGGAGATTCCCGACGCTACGTTTGACGTGGTGATTATGAATCCGCCGTTTACACGCTCTACCGGCCATGAGGCGAAGAAGAAAGGCGTCTCTCAACCGATGTTCGCTGCGTTTAGTTCAACCAAGGCAGATCAGAAGTTGATGGCGAAAGCGGCAAAACGATTGACCGACGGAACGAGCGCCCACGGAAATGCTGGCGAAGCGTCTTTCTTTCTTGTTCTTGCAGACCGCAAAGTCAAATCAGACGGAATGCTGGCATTGGTAATGCCGTTGAGCCTCATGTCGGGCGAAGCGTGGGAAGCGTCGCGGGCATTGCTGGCGAAAAACTATAGCGATCTTGTGCTGATTTCCATTGCGGGCGCGAGCCCCGAGGACATGTCTTTCTCTGCCGATACGGGAATGGGAGAATGCCTTGTAATCGGCTGCAAAACAAGAAAGGGTAGTTCTCGCGCCACCCTCGTAGTTCTTAAAGAACGCCCTGCCTATCCGCTACTTGGCGCAACCGCCGCGAAGCAGATTCGTCGCCTCATAGAAACCGGTGGGCTGAGGCAGCTTGAGGATGGCCCCATCGGCGGCGCGCAGCTCTATTTCGGCAATGACGTAATCGGCCAAGCCATTGACGCACCCATATCCCCATCCAGCGTCTGGAATCCGTCTCGGATTGCAGATTTTTCGTTAGCCCAATCCGCATACCAAATGGGGAGCAAACATCGCATTTGGTTTCCGGCAATGCGGGAAACCCAAGCTATAAGTTTGCCGATAGCCACGGTAAAAACGCTTGGTGAGATCGGTCCTTACCATGCCGATATAAACTTCAAATCTTCAGACGGTGGCATACGCGGGCCTTTTGTCATTTCAGATGTTCAGCCAAAGTCCGCGCCGACCTACCCTGTGCTGTGGAAACACGACGCAACTCGTGAAAGAAACCTGACGTTTGACGCTGAATCGGAAGCGCAGCCGAGACAGCCTAAGAACGCGAAGGAAAAAGCGACAATTGAGTACAAGGTTGCGGCGATTTGGGCGACTGCATCGCATTGCCATTTCAATCAGAACTTTCAATTCAACAGCCAGCCTACCGCGATGCAATTCACAAAGCGCCGGACTATTGGTGGGCGCGCTTGGCTTGGCATCAAACTTGAAAAAGTGGAGCAAGAGAAGGCCCTCGTCGTATGGGGGAATACAACTTTCGGCCTTCTACAGCACTGGTATCACGCGAACAAACAACAATCTGGCCGGGGAAATATCGGCAGGACGGCTTTGGGGGATTTGCCTGTGCTCGACGTGACAGCGATCACGGCGAACCAATTGAAAGCTGCGGTAAAGATTTTCGAGGACATGAAAGGCCAGAGTCTTCTCCCATTTCATGAGCTAGACAAGGACCCGACGCGGCAGAAACTCGACGAGCGTTTCGCCTTGGAGGTTTTAGGTGTGCCCGCCGCCTTCGTTCAGCCGGGCGGCCCGCTTGATCTGATGCGCATGAAGTTGGCACAGGAACCTTCGATTCGTGGTGGAAAAGCTACGGACGCAAATGACGAGGACAATGAAGAGGACGAGGAGTAAGGCAACCGGTTATCTGCGGCCGCGTTGGAAATCGGCTTATCTAATTTAAGCGAGTGGATTTTGTTTGCGTGACCTTTTTTATCGGCAGATACGTCCACAAGAACTGAACCATGTAGTTATGCCCTACCGCTAACGTTCCCCGAGAAGCAACAGAGAAGAAGCCCGGGCGCGGTAGACTCTCTCTCGTCTCAACTTGCGCCGAAAATTCGTCGATGAACTTCGCCTCTGAGATCGCGGAAATTTTTCGAGCTGTGTGGACGGAACGCGATGGCACGGTAGTACCGAGCGACGAGCCTTAAGCTAAACAACGACGCGATAAATGTAGAGGCGACCGTCCTTTACGCTGACATGGCTGACTCGACGAGTCTCGTCGCTGGAAAAACGAAGCAGTTCGCGGCAGAAATCTACAAGACATTCCTGCATTGCGCCGCAAAAGTAGTTAGAGCGGAAGGAGGCACGATTACGGCGTACGATGGCGACCGCATCATGGCGGTCTACATGGGCAAAGGCAAAAACACCAGCGCCGTTCGGACGGCTCTCAAGATTCATTCCGCTGTCTTACACATCGTCACGCCCGCTATCAAAGCTCAATATCAAACACAGACCTACATTCCGCATCACGTGGTAGGTATCGACACAAGCACGCTATTGGTTGCCCGGACGGGCGTGGGTGGCGCAAATGACCTTGTGTGGGTTGGCAGGGCCGCGAACTACGCCGCTAAACTCACAACGCTGCCGCACGAGTGCCCTACGTGGATTACCGAAGAGGTTTACAACAACATGCACGAGAGCGTGAAACTCACGAATGGGCGCGCCATGTGGGAGGCGAGGTCGTGGACCGCGATGAACGACAAGAGGATTTATCGGTCGAACTGAAATCTAGATGAGTGAATCCCTCGGAAGAGTGGTGCGCCACGTAGGAATCGAACCTACAACCTATCGGTTAAGAGCCGATTGCTCTACCAATTGAGCTAGTGGCGCACGGGAAAATCAGGATAGCAGCGCCCCCGGTGCAGGCGCAAATCGCTAAGTGCAAAAAACTCGGAACCGCCCGAAAATTTGCACTAACTTTGCACTAATGCCTCCAAATCCAGCCTAAAACAGCCTAAGCGAATCACATGCAAAGCACTGAAAATAAAGCCAATTGTGGGCGGAGCCAGCGGTTAAGAATCAACTGCTCTACCATTCGGCTACCGGTCCACGGGTTTCATGGTTGCACTTGCAAATCCTGATGTGAGACGAACTTTAGTAGTTTACATGGCGCTAAAAAATTTGTCGAACGCGCCCGCCGCTGGCAGCACTCGGCCTTATTGTTGCCTACTTGTAATGTAGTTCTGCTGCCAAGACTCTTCTTGCTGGCTCAACCGAAATGGCGAGCGGTCTTCCAGTATTCCGGCCACGGCTGGAGCAGCGTGCGGCAAACAAAAATATTGGGATGCGCGCGCGTTTCCTCGTTCAGGACGTGGAAGCGGTTCCAGGTGTGCGCAGCCAGGCGGCAAGACGCGAAATGATCCTGCAACTCGTCAAGATCCCGGCCGACTACGATCAATGTCTGGGGTGGCGGATCGCCATAGCCTTTCTGCCAGAAGGAATTGACACCGCTGATCACGGGAGGCAAGCCATAGGCAGGACCGTACAGATTCACGGCGCCTGCTTCACCGTAATTCCCCGCGAGAATTGCAAAGTGCGCGCGGTCCTCAGCCGGGAGCGCATCGCGAACCTTGGCGATGGTTTCCACGAGTTCGGGCCAGCCAATTTCTTCACGGTAGTCCTCGTTGATTTTCATTGCGCGCGTGGCCCACGGCGAATCCGCAGCCGCAATCGGCAGAGTGATCGATCCCAGGATTGCGACGTCGGCGACCAGCACTATCCAAACCAGCGTGCAAATCGCCTTCCTCGCTACGCTGCCCGCGCGCGTCGACATTTGTTCCAGCCATACGCTGCCCGCTGCATACAACATCGGATATGCAGCCGCCAAATAATAAGCGCGGCCTTTTGCAACCATGAAGAGTGCGAGCGGAATCAAATACATCCAGGCAAGCATGCGAAAACGCTTCCCGTCCCGCGAAAACAAAGTGCAGTAAAGTCCAGCTAACGCCAGGAACATTCCGCCCAACGTCAATTTCAATTGTTCCGGCAGAAAATTCTTTGCGCGTCCAATGCGGACATCGCGAGCGTGAATATGCTCAAGGAAATCCAGCGAAATAAAATGATTTCTGGCCTGCCAAATCAAATTCGGAAGAAAAATCAGAATCGACAGGCCCACGCCGTACCACAGCCACTTGCTTTTGCAGTAGCGCCGCGCATCAGTGAGTAGCGTTGCCGCCGCGATGGCAATAGCAAAAAACCCCATCGTGTATTTGGACTCCAGGCCGAAACCGATTGCAGCGCCAATCCCCAGCCACCAGCGCGGGTCTTCTGTCCTCAGCAATTTCACGACGAAATACGCTGCCAGCACCCAGAACAAATAGTCGAATGAGACGTATTGCATCATTGCGCCGCCCGCCAGGCAAAACGGGATCGCCGCTGCTGCCGCGATCAACTGCGCTGCGCGGCCGCCGCCCATTTCGCGCGCCATCAGACCGGTCAGTACAACGGCAATTGCTTCCGCGACTGCCGCGAAAAAACGAAATCCGGCTAGCGAAGTTCCGAACAAAATTAGCGACAGCCGCCCGAAGAATGGCGTGATCGGCGGATACGCGACGAACCCCCAGTCCAGATGACGCGAATCCTCCAGCGTCGCCAGTTCGTCGCGCTGAAATCCGTATTGGTGTCCGGTGATCCAGTGCACGATCACTGTAGCCAGCGCGATATAAGTCAATAAGGCGGTGTCGCTTAGCCAGGCGGGCTTGGGCTTAGACATTGCGCCAGATTCTAGCGTAAGAACTCCTCCAGGCGCACTCGCGAATCGGTCTTGGTGTCGCGATATTTCACAATCACCGCGGCATAGAGCGATAATCCCCACTTCACTGCAACGGGATGTTTCATCTCGCGTGAACCAGGCACGACAATGGCCTGCTCCGGAATAATCAGTGGCTGATCGTCCGTAGCCGAATAAACGGCATCGTGCACTAAATCGTAGACCGGAGTTGAGGCGTTGAGAATTGTGCCAGTGCCAATAACCGCGCGCTTCTTCACGACCGTTCCTTCATAGACTCCGCAATTGCCACCGACCAGGACCTCATCTTCGATGATCAGCGGCATGGCACCGATCGGTTCGATCACGCCGCCAATCTGCGCGCCCGCAGAAATGTGGCATTTCTTTCCGACCTGGGCGCAACTGCCGATCAGCGCGTGTGAATCGACCATTGTTCCTTCGTCCACATACGCGCCCACATTAATGAACATCGGCGGCATGCACACCACACCGCGTGCGATATAGCTGCCATCTCGAATGCTGGAGCCGCCGGGAACCAGTCGAACACCGTCGCCGCGATGAATTGTTTTCACGGGATAAGTAGATTTGTCAAGAAACGGCTGCGGCGTGGGATACATCCCCATTTCAACAATTGATCCCATGCGAAATCCGAGCAGGATTCCCTTTTTTACCCACGCGTTCACCCGCCAACCCGTGGGCGATCCGGCATGCGGTTCGGCGGCACGCACTTCGCCCGCGTTCAGCGCGTCTTTGAATTTCTGAAATATGCGCCGGTGCTCTTCAGCGTAGCTTTCCGGCGGATTTTCGAATAAATCCTCAATCAGCGAAGCTAGAGACGGCAACGGAATTCCTCTCCACGAGTTGCAATGACTGCAACACGGCCCGGATGCGCTCCAGATTTTCCGCCTTTGCCGCCACCATCGGCAAGCGCCAAACTGGCTCCAGCAGGCCCATCAGAGCAAGGGCGGCCTTCACTGGAATTGGATTCGATTCGATAAAGTTGATTTCCATCAGCGGCAGATATTTGCGATGGATAGCGCGAGCTTCTGCGAATTCGCCGCGCAATCCATGCTGGCAGAGCCGGGCCATCTGCGCGGGAATTTCGTTCGCAGCGACGGAAATTACGCCACGTCCGCCGAGCGCGAATAGCGGCAGCGCAATGGCATCGTCGCCGGAGAGAATGGCAAAATCATCCGGCACGGCATTTGCCAGCGCCGCCATCTGGGAAATATTTCCTGAAGCTTCCTTGAGGCCGACAATGTTATCGATCTCCGCGAGCCGCTTCACTGTTGACGGTTCGAGGTTGGTTCCGCAGCGGCCGGGCACGTTGTACAGAACAATTGGCAAACGCGTGGACCGAGCGATGGCGCGATAGTGCTGGTAGAGACCCTCCTGCGTGGGCTTGTTGTAATACGGCGTAACGGAAAGCAAACCGTTCGCGCCGACGGATTCCAGTTCGCGCGCCAGATCCATCACTTCCTGGGTGTTGTAGCCGCCCGCGCCTGCTACAACTGGCATTTTCCCTGCGGCTTCCTGCAGCGTAATTTCAACGACGCGAAGATGTTCGCGCCGAGTTAACGTGGGATTTTCACCCGTGGTTCCGCACGGCACCAGGAAGTCCACGCCAGCGCAAATCTGCCGTTGTAGCAGCTTTCGCAACGCTGCCTCGTCTAGTGAAAAATCTGGCTGAAACGGCGTAACCAGTGCCGTACCGCATCCGGTGAATTGCATGGTGACCTCCTCTTTCTAGAATTAGGCCCGGAGCGAGCTATCGAAGCTCGTCCACGATTTCGCTAAATTCGAAAAACCCTTTTTTGCCAGCCGCCAGCCAGCCGGCGGCGCGCAATGCGCCACGTGCAAAGCCATCGCGGCTACGCGCAGTATGCCGGAGCGTGATGGTGTCCTCCGCGCAATCGAATCCGATTTCGTGCGTGCCCGGAACAGAGCCTGCGCGGCTTGCGCTCAGGCTGAGCGGTCGCGAATAGCCGCTGCGCGAAATGTCCTCGGCGAGCGCGAGTAGCGTGCCGGAAGGGGAATCTTTTTTGGCGGCGTGATGCATCTCCCAACCCCACGCGCCGTAGGATTCTTCGCGCGCGAACCGCCGCGCTGCTTCGGCGACGGTTGCGCGAAAGTGATGCAGCCCGACGGAAAAATTCGGGCTCCAAACTACGCTGCCGTCCTTGGCTTGTGTCAGTTCGCGGATCTGCGGCAGTTCCGCAAACCAGCCGGTCGTACCTGTCACCACCGGTACGCCGGCTTCAATCAACTGGAATAGATTCTGTGGCGCGGCGAGAGGCGTGGTGAATTCGATAGCGACGTCAATCCCTGAGAGCAAATTGCGGTTCAGTACCGCAGTATTCGGGTTTCCTGCAGAGCGAACAATTTGCGCCACTTCGCAGTCGTGCTCCGGCGCCAGCCGCTGGATCGAGCGGCCCATCTTTCCGTATCCGATGATGGCTATGCGCAGGCCCATCTTCAGTGCGCTCCTGCAAGCAATTTCTGCGTCAAGCGCGTATAGATCCCGATCGCGTCGAGCAATTGTTGCTTGGGAATACGTTCTTCCGCGGTATGCGCGACGTGAATGCTGCCGGGGCCAATTAGAAAAGGCTTGCCCCAGGCGCCGGCAAAATTCGGAATGTCCGTGGTATAGGAAACCACGGTCGTTTCGAATCCTTCCATGGCCTCGAGGTGCAGCGCGGGAGTGTGCAGCATTTCCTGCAATTCCCCACGGCCGTTGATCACGGCTCGCATTGCCGCGCGTATCGACTGCGGGTCGCCCACGGTGCGGAACATCAAATCGGCGTGCGCCTCGTCCGCGATGACATTGGGCGCGCGGCCACCGGAAAGCGTGCCAATGTTCAATGTCGCTTTTCCTAACAGCGCGTCTTGCGGCAACGGAACTTTGCGAATCTCCGTTAGCAGATCAAGCAATTTGTCGATGGCGGAATCGCCAAGCTCGGGATACGCGGAATGAGCCAAGCGCCCGCGAGTGGAAAGCACGTAACGCAACGCGCCTTTCGAACCAAGTGCGAGTTTGTTTTCCGTAGGCTCGCCATTGATAACAAATTTCGACCCGCGAGAGTTTTTCGCCGCGCACAAGGCGCCCAGGCTGTCCTTTTCTTCGCCGACTACAAACAGCAAAGCAAAATCCCGCGTTCCCGCGGCGAGCAACTGCTCCGCGGCACAAATCATAGCCGCGACGATTCCCTTGGCATCGCAAGCGCCGCGCCCGCGAACAAATTCGTCGTCCTCGCCCGGCGGAAAAAACGGCGGCACGGTATCCATGTGCGTGGAAAGCGTGACCATCGGCCGGCCCCAGGTGGCGAGAACATTGAACCGTTCGAACGAAATTTCCATGCGCTCGACTTTGCCGCCAGTAGACGCAGCAAGTTTCCCGAGCGTCGCGAGCAGAAATTCGCCAGCAGCTTTTTCACGTCCGGTGACGGACTCGATCTCAATCAGCGAACGCGTGAGCGCGAAAGGATCCATGAACCCCTCATTGAAAAATTCGTTTTGGAAGAGAACGCAAAAAAGAGAAGAGAGAACCGCGAAGAAGACTCGGGATCGCTGCAACTCGATAGCGCTTCATCCCGCATCAGCGGAACGACAGTGAACAGGCCTTGGACCTGTCCCCCAACGCTCGACTGTTCAGCTTCAGACGGCGTTTCGGCGGAGTGAAGTTTTGTTCACTTCAGGGATGATTAAAACAAGCCCTGCAACCCGCTCCCTTTCGCAATGGCCTCCGAAGCTGTCCGGAATTGCTGGCCACGCTACTCATGAGCCCCGCACCTCTACCAAGAACATTTCAAGGGTACGGTAGGAATGGCACAGACGCAAGCAAAGTGTTTATCGGGGGACAGTGCTGGATAATTTCCCAGAGGCATGGTTACGTCGTGGACTTGCGCAGAAGCTCTACCAGGCCCCGAGCGACTTCCCGCGCGCGCGCAATCTCAGTTGGATCAAACGAAATCGCTGCGACGCGCTGGTGGCCACCGCCGCCGTATTTCTCCGCAAGCGAAGCCAGGTTCTGGTTGGCGGTCGCCAGATTCCAAGGATTGGTCCCCAGAGAAACTTTGGCGCGGACCGCGGACGCGCTTACGCTGATGGAATAAACGCACTCGGGATACAGCAGATACGGAACAAATTTGTTGTAGCCCTCGAGATCCAGATCGCTGACGTCGAAAAAAATCACGCCATGGCGGGCTTCGATGCGCTCGCGAAGAATTTCAATCGAACGCCGATGCCGCTCCAGCAGCGGACCAAGATGTTTGGCCACAATCGGCAGCTTGACGACTTCGGCCAG
>Ga0209488_10004354_pt1 | contig 11092 bp, 8 predicted proteins | sample Rivendell_Oct201_8_FD_188349 | JGI IMG/M metagenome (GOLD analysis project Ga0209488, IMG submission 188349) | Vadose zone soil microbial communities from the Eel River Critical Zone Observatory, Northern California, USA -... | ecosystem: Environmental > Terrestrial > Soil > Vadose zone >... | reverse complement strand
GCATGGTGAAGATGCGGTAACAATACTTGCGGCCGTTCCGAGCAGCTCTGGACCAGCGCGCTTTGCAATGGAAGCGCCGGCACAACCAGTCCGGCTTCATCAACCCAATTCAGGATCTGTTTTGCTGCTTCCGGACAAGCCATCCGCCCGAGTCCACGCAGCGAAGCCAGCCGGGTTTCCGAATCGCGATCACGCAGCCCTTCCGCCAGAGAGGGAATTCCCTCTGGCGCGCGTGTCCGACCCAGCGCCACCAGTGCCTTATGGCGGCGCCATCCTTTATGGTGCCTTCCGTCAGCGATCCGTTTCTCGATGAGCCCGCTGACGCGCATGAATTTCAGCAGGCGAGCCGACTCTTCCGGATTCGCGATTTCAAAGGCGTCCAGCACCATGGTCTCGATAAGATCCCGTTCTGACGCTTTCGTGCGCCATGTGCTGTAGGGGATCTCTCCGGAAATTAGTGCTTCCCACTTTTGGCGGATTGCAAACATGCGCGCGTCGCGCTTGGCGAAAAATCGCTTGCGGTAAGTTCGGCGAAGCAGGATAAACGCTAACAGGAGCACATCGGCGACGATCACGGAGACGATCGCCTTCAGCACGAAAGCGGCTGGCCCTAACTTGCGAAATGTGTCAAAAGCGGATCCCATAAGTAAATCCAAAACTTGATTCTGTCCGGTCCTGCGATCTCCTTTGATAAGCGGCGAAGCCGGTGACGTCCTGCCGTGCCGTGAGTTGGAGGCGCAAACCGCCGCCGTACGTCTGGGAAGAAAACTCTCCAATCTGGTCGACCTGGGCGAAATTCTCGGTCCCGACTGCAAAGAAAACATTTCCTCCGAGGCGGCGCTCTTCCCACCTCGTGATCGGAAATCCGAGTCGTGTCATTCCCGAAGGACGCCATTCCGCGCCCGTTCCCGAGAAATGGCTTCGGGCTCCAGTCAATCCCAGAGACCAGGTCCAGTCGCGCGGCAGGTAGAACAACGTGGTTTCATTAATGGTCAGAATCCGCGCTGTGGTGTACCAATACCAGTGCTGCCCGTATACGATCTCTACTCCACGTAGAAACTTGCTCCCATGGAGTCTGAATCCCTGGTCATAGTCGAAGAAGCCTTCATCTTTTGGAATGACGCCGTTGTCATGCGCCGTCGCCCCACCAACCGTTAGCGCCCCCCATCCAGGCAACTTTCCTGTCAAGCTGGCCACCACCTTCTCGGCGTTCATGCCCCCCCAGTGGTAACCCGCTGCGGACACGCTAGTCCTCCAGCGCGGCGTCCACTTGGAGGTGAAGGTTAGTCCTTCATCCTGGTTGGCACCGGCGAAGTTGAAGAAGTCAGTGTTCACTCCCACACGTAGTTCGTGCCTGGGCTCATCACGCAAGGAAAGCAGGCCTGCGCGTCCTTCCGCATTCGCCGGATCCAATTCCACCGCACGGCTAAATTCCAGCTTAGCTCCGTTCTCGGCACCCAAGGCCCGCAATGCGCGGCCGCGCTGCGCGCGAATATCGGCACGCTTCGGATCTAATTCCTCCGCGCGGTTCAGTGCTTGTAACGCCTCCCGAGTTCGGCCCTCTTGCAAATAAACATTCCCCAGACCCGCCCAGTTGTCAGGATCATTCGGGATAGCCGATAGAATTCGCTGATATTCAATCTCAGCATCCGCGAGCTTTCCTGACCACAGCAGAATCCGCGCCCGCCATGCCCGTATGTCCATATCCTTTGGCGCCCGCGCCACTTCGCGTTCCACAATGCCCATCGCCGAGGGCCAATCTCCTGCCTCAGCGCACGCGCGCGCCTCTTCTTGCCAGGTTGAAGTCGATTGCTGCCCCCAGGCAAAAAAGCACAGAAGCCAGGCTCCTATGAGCAACCTGAACATTACGGGCACACTCGCTCCTAGGTGTCTATAAGCAGTGAATGCATGCAGCGCTATCTAACTTAGTATCTTGTAATAGTCTGGACCTAAACACTGGAAAACGCAGTAGGTTACACAGGATTACCGTTACAAGGGTAACCGTACTTAAGGTCGCACATCCAGCCGGCAAACAATCCGCGCCTAAAGGCAACTTGAATCGTGCGGTGAGTGTCTCCTGGCGAGTCGGTGGAGACAGGTGTAGGGTTTATACAATATGCAGCGCCGCTCTGTTACGAATTCCGAACAGGCTCTAGCCCCTCTGAAAACAATTGCAGACTGATAGTATCGGTGTGGCAAAGAGACCGGGGAGAAGAGCTGCATGGTAGAGCTAAAACTGCTTGTAGTAGAGGATGACGCGGCTAGCCTCGAATTGATGACCGAAGTGTTCAGGTCCCTGAAGGCGGATGTCCGGCCGGTCAGTGATAGCCAAGAAGCTGCGCGCCGCGTGAACCAGGAGAAGTTTGACGGTATTTTCCTGGACCTGGAAATGCCGAACCTGCACGGTTTCGATCTCGCGCGCGGAATCAGAAAGTCCTCCTGGAACAAGTCAACCCCTATCACCATCGTCACGGGGCAGGACGAGAGGGATACCATGCAAGAAGCCTTTGCCGTGGGGGCGACGTTCTTTTTGCAGAAGCCAGTAGATCGACAGAAGTTAAGCAAGTTGTTCCGGACGGTCCGAGGCGGGATGTTGGAGAATCGGCGCCGCTGCACGCGCGTGCCTCTCCGGGCGGACGTGACCTGTGTCGTGGGATCACGAAGCATCAGCGGAGTGAGCTGGAATCTCAGCCAAGGAGGGATTCAGCTGGAAGTTGGTGACTTACGGCCCAAAGATGCGGTGCGATTGTCATTTCTCCTGCCAGTCTCCGGAATTACGATAGAAGCGGCCGGGACGGTGGTATGGGGGGATCAGAGACGGCAGGGCATCCAATTCACCAACGTGAGTGACAAGAATCAGGAAGCCATCCGCCAATTTGTTTCGGAAGGGGACGAAATTGAGGGTTAAGTCGGCCTTGGCTTGTAAGTCGGCTACGTACCTTTGCTCGTTGCACGTGCAGCCCGCGTGCCAACCCCGTTCTCGGGACCTTGGCTCGGTGGCACACTTTGCGCGTTTGGGGACGCTATCAGTCGGTCGAGTTCCTGGACCAGGGTACTGGCATTAACTGGCTTGGATAAGTAGCCATCGAAACCCGAGGTCATGATTTTTTCGCGATCCCCCTGCATGGCGTAGGCGGTAACTGCCACGACCGGCAGCGAGGTGAATCGGGGATTCTTGCGAAGCTGGCGCACCACCTCAAACCCGTCCAGCAGCGGCATGCCGATGTCGAGCAGCAGTATGTCAGGCGGCACCTGCTCCACCATGACGAGTGCCTCCTGACCATTGCATGCTTCCGTTACTGTGTATCCACGGATCTCCAGTAACTCCCGAAGCAACTCGCGATTGACGGGATTGTCTTCGGCGATCAGAACTGTCTTCATGACTGCCCCGCAGACTTGGCCAGTCTGTTACTCTCGATGACTCGGTTGACCTCAATGATGAGCTGTTGCTGCCAGGAACCGTTCTTTTGCAGCAGCGCTTGTGTTTCGTGGCGGAGGAGAGCCGCTTCCTCAGCGGTCAGGTTCTTACCGGTCATCACAAGAATCGGCAGGTCTTTCAGTGTGGCTTCTTGCCGGACATGACGGATAACCTCAAAGCCGTCCATCCCCGGCATCAGCAAATCCAACAGCACGGCGCTTATAAGTTTGGATGAGAGTACCTCCAGCGCCCTGGCGCCGCTGCGCACGCTCTGGGTCTCGTACCCGGCAGCGCGAAGCGTCTCCTCCAGCAACGCGAGGGTTCCGGGGTCGTCGTCCACCAGCAGGATCGCAGCATCCTCATCGTTGTGATACGGCACATGTTTGCGAATCGTCTCCAGGAGCACCGGCTTGCGAATGGGCTTGATCAAATAGTCGGCTGCACCCAAAGCAAAGCCCAACTGCTTCTGATCGACGATCGAAACGATGATGATCGGAATGTTCGCCGTCTTGGGGTTTTTTCTCAGTGCGATCATGGTCTCAAAACCGCTCCCCCCCGGCATCATAACGTCTAAGGTGATGGCATCGGGCCCCAGTTGTTGCGCTTTTTTCACGGCTTCGTCTCCCGATTCGGCGGAGACGGTACGATATTCGGAATCCAGATAACTAGCCAGAAGTTCGCGGGCCGGGATTTCGTCGTCCACCACAAGGATCAGCGGCTTCCGGCAGCTCTCTCCTGCAGGCGCACGACTGAGCGCCGTCTCATTGCCGACTTGCGCCCGAGATGTCCTTGCACCCGCAGGCAGGGTGAAAATAAAGCGGCTGCCTTTTCCCATCTCGCTCGCTAGCGAGATTTTGCCGCCTTGTTGTTCTACCAAGCGCTTGGTGATCGCCAGTCCCAACCCTGTACCCTCTTGAGTGGAATCCTTTCCGCCTTCCACCTGGCGGAACTCCTCGAAAATAATCCCCTGATCCTCGGCTCGGATTCCAATCCCTGTGTCGGTCACGGATATGCAAATGAAGTCTCCATTCTCGACACACTCAATACTGATCTGGCCACCTTTGGGAGTGAATTTCACGGCATTACTGAGCAAGTTGTACAGGATCTGCTTAAATCGTACCCGGTCGGCATAGACCGGGAGATCGATTTCGAGTTTGTGTTGAACCTGGATATTCTTGGCCATCGCTAGCGGACGAATGGTGGAAAGAACCTCAGGCAGCGCCTCGTTGACCTGGAAACCCTCGCAATGTAGCTCGAGCTGCCCGGCTTCGATCTTTGAAAGGTCAAGAATGTCATTGATTAACTGCAGCAGATGAGCCGAACCTTGCTTGATGTGATTGACGAAACGCTTTTGCTTGATATTTAGCTCCCCGGCTGTCTGTTCTGCCAATAAGTCGGAAAAGCCGACAATTGCATTCAGTGGAGTCCGTAACTCATGGCTCATGCTGGCTAAGAACTTGCTCTTCATGCGGGTGGCGCGTTCGACTTCGCGATTCCGGAGATCCAGTTCTTGGTTGGCGGTTGCGAGTTGAGTTGTGCGCTCTCGAACCCGGTGCTCCAACTCGTGGTGAGCCCTCAGCAGGGCGGTATCACGCTGCTGAATCTGCTCCAACATCTCATTGACCGATTCGATCAAGGTCGACACTTCGTCACGATTTCCGGTTTCGGCTGCTCGGATCGAATAGTTCTTCTCGTGGGACACAATGCGCACAGTCTGCGCCAACTGCATTACCGGCTCGGAGATAACACGCTGAGATATTCTTGAAATCAGAAGGGCCGCTATCAAGGAAATCAAAAGCACGGCAACAGCGATGAGCGCGTAAGTTTTTAGACGATCGTTAATCGCCTGCAAATCGGACCGTATATAAACAAAGCCTGTCGGTTTTCCTTGGAAGATGATCGCCTGCACTAACGCCATCTGCCCATCCACCAGCCAGTGAGCTTCGCTTTGACCGGCCGCGATAGGAGGAAGCGGGAGCGCATTTTTCTTGTTATCCCGCGAGTAACCTGCGAAAGAGTGGCGGTCCGGAGTGTAGATCGCGGCGTACAGCACGTGAGGGGAGGCGCTCAATGCGGACAACGTGTTCTCCGCGGCACGAGGATCGTTGAACAGAAGCGCCGAAACGCTGTTCGATCCGACGATCCGCGCTTCGGTGGACAGAATCCGCGCGATCCCTATTTGGTAGGTATAGAGGTCATAGGCAACGAAAGCGGCACAGGCCAACATTAAGGCCACACCACTCACCACCATATTCATCCACGTGAGTTTCTTGGAGATCGAATAGTGTTGGAATTTGAGCATTGTTCAATCTCCTCGCGAAACATCTCTTCTTACCGCGGTCGCGACCTTGAGCAGTTCCGAGCTGAGTGTGAGGCCGGAGTGCTGGGTGGCGGTGAGATTAACTTCGAATCGCACTCTGTTTCCTTCCAGGACAAACTGGATCATGCCGCCGCGCTCGACAAACTGCGGCATATCGCTGACGGTTAGGACAGCCTTCTTATCCACGGCTTCGATAATTTTGTTGACGCGATCATCTTCCGTCAGCCTCAAGAAAAGAATCTGGCAATTTCCCGCCTCCTGCGGACCAGAAATTCGCTTGGCGACCACTCGCTTGCCGCCTATCCTTTCCCCCGCCAGGGTGGCATCCAGAGCCGGACCGAAGGGATCCTGTCCGAGAACACACACGGTAAACTGATCGCCACTGATTGCCGCTGTCTGCGCGGGCCATTCGACAAATCGGCCAAAGTTATAGAGATAGGCAGCCTTCACCTGAAAGTCGGTGGGCTTTGAGTTCTGCGCGCACAGGTCAGGGACGGCGAGCAATCGCCATGCTATGGCCACCGCCGCCAGCCACCGGCGGAGATCCAGTCCACGCTTGGTGCCTCGATCTCTCAGATGGCATTGGAGGGAGACTAGGCCGCGAATATAGCTCATGAAGATCAATCCGCAGCCCGTCTCCATGTTAGCTGCGCGTAAGCGCTCCTCTGGACAAGGACAGGACCAGACTCGGCATGACGAGGCTGGAACAGATTCTGTCCCGTGATCGACAAATCAAATTTTTTTGCGAAGTGCCATCCCAGCCTCGCATCTGCTGTGTGATACGCATTCACACCTAGCGCCGGCAACGCACCTACATAACGGTAAGTAGGATCAAACTCGAATCCTTTGGGCAGATTGAACAGGATCTGCGCCGTCGCCTCGTTATGCGGACTCGATCCCTCATACATTGAGACATAACTGGTTTTCGTGTGGGTCGGCTTATCCTGAAGGTTCAGGGTCACATACGAGTAGGTGGCCTTCATTTCCATCCAGTGGGTCGCTTTCCACTCCGGTGAGACTTCGCCGCCGCTGGTGGATCCCATGATCCCGTTAGCAAACGGAAGGGAGACGAGAATGGCCAGTGGTGGAGGGGTGGTTGTGAACGAGATCGTTGGGTCACCAAAACTCGTGAGATCGTTATACTTATTGTGGAAGGCCGCAATATCCACGTAAAATCGCGAACTCACCAGCTTGCGATACCCAGCCTCGTAACCAAGCAGCGTTTCCGAAACGAACTTCGCATTATCACAGACGCAAACGTAGATGGGAGGAGGGGTACTTACAAACCCCGTTAGTTGCAGATCTTCGTCGATGCGGGAAGGGGTGCGTACCGCTCGCGTCACGGCTGCCCATAACGTCTGATGAGAAGTTGGCGCCCACAACACACGACCGCTGGGTTCGTTCTCCCAACCGGTGAAGATGTTGTGCTCGAACTTCGATCCAAGAGTCAGCCACAGCTTATTTTGCACGATCGCGATCTGGTCTTGCACGAACGCGCTGTAAATGTTGTCGTTTTGATGATGTGGCGAAAAGTTCACGGTCGGGACTGTCTGTATGATGTCGCTGGGACTCCATCGAGCGCCCAACCCCCAAACGATTTCATTTCGCTGCTGGAAAACGAAATGGTGAATCAGGTCGAGGTCAAAGGTGTTCCGGGTTTCTCCCACCTGGGGCCCCAGACGGTAAGTGCGGTCGTAGTAGGCCTGAACCTGAAGGTCCGACGTATTGCCGAGTTCACGGCGCCACCTACCCAAGAGATTGCCGCCCGATACGTCTTCGATTCCGTCCACGTTGAGTTGAGCGGGTGGCGAATAAGAGCCGATTCCCACCTGCTGCCCGACCTTACCTTTGTAAAGATCGCCCTGAACCGTGAGCGTGTCGCGATCCGTCAGCCTCGAATCCGTTCGGAACCCCGCTTGTCCCAGTTGCCAGGCATCATAGTTATCGCCATCGGAATGGAATTCTGGCATTCGGCCAAAACCCATAGCGTAGGCGCGATAGTCCAGATTATTCCCGTGCCTGGCCCCGTAGCGAGCTCCGCTTTCGCTTTGGGATAGGTTTCCACTGCTCGTGGATGCGTAGCTTCCGCGAGTATCCTTGGCGTTCTTGGTAATGATGTTGATCACGCCATTGACCGCGTTCGATCCCCAAATCGTGCCGCCAGGGCCGCGAATTACTTCGATCCGCTCGACATCCTCCAACATTACGTTTTGTTTGTTCCAATCCACACCGGCAAAAAGCGGGGTATAGACGCTCCGGCCATCAATCAGCACCAGAACCGATTTCGAGAATGCGCTTCCGAAACCGCGAATGCCGACCGACCAGATATTGGAATTAATGCGGGACACCTCAACCCCAGGCACAAGGCGTAGCACTTCGGGAATGCTCATCGCTCCGGAACGACGAATATCTTCCTGAGTAAGAACGTAAATAGCAGCTGGGGTGTTCCAAACTTTTTCGGGCTTCTTGGAGGTTGTCGTTACCTCCACGTTGCCCAGTTCTGCCAGACTCAATTGTTTGAGAGGCTCGCCATTCGCTTGGTTCTCTTGAGGAGCGGCTAACCCCTGGTTGACCCATCCGGCAAGCACGAACACCGCGATGGGAACAGCGCATTGCGCAAATGTCATCATGCGCCCCACACCCGTCTCCGCCGTGGCTCCCGCGGCTTCCCTCTCGGCGTCTGTAACAGTGCGTAACCGCATATTCGTGATTCGTCTCGTCCTTCGAAGGATGTCACTAGCTGTTTGAGCCCGCTCCCGCGCCGCGCGATAAGAAATCAGCGGTACCGCTTCTGACAAACTGCTCGAACAAGCTGAAAATGTGCGCGTCCCACCATCCCTTGGCTACTTCCATCTTCATGGTCTGCAATGCGTCAGTGATGGAGAAAGCGGGCTTATATGGCCTCACCGTCGTAAGCGCGTCGTACACATCCACGATTTGCAGCACTCTGGCTGTAATCGGTATCGCTTCTCCTACCAGTCCATCCGGATATCCCGACCCGTCGAACTTCTCATGGTGGTGGCGAATAATCGGCAGTACTGAGCGAAAGGACTTCAGTGGTGCGCATATGCGTTCACCGACCACTGGATGCTCTCGCATGAGTTTCCATTCGTCCGAGGAAAGGCTGGTCGGCTTCAAGATAATCGAATCGGGTATTGCGATCTTTCCGATGTCGTGAACCACCCCCGCGCGCCGGAGAGCAGTAACCTGGTCTTCCGAGAGTTTGAGATGTTCTCCCAAAGAGGCTGAATACTCCGCCAATCGCTCGCAGTGACCGTGGGTGTAGGGATCCTTCCCTTCAATGCTTCGGGCGAGGGTAAACAAAACCGATTCGGCGCGCTCAAGCTCATCAGTACGAAGCTTCAGTGTGAGAAGCGAGCGCACGCGCGCCAGCAATTCTGTGCGGTCCACGGGGCGGGTCAGGAAGTCGTCTGCTCCAGCTTTAATCCCTTCTATCCGGTCTTGTTTGTCAGACAGGGCGGTAATCAAAATTACGGGTATCAAATACGTATCGGGATTGGCTTTGATTTTTTCACAGACGGTAAAGCCCGAGAGGTCGGGCATCATCACGTCAAGGAGCACCAGATCGATGGGAAGGATGGACAACTGCTCCAACGCGGCTGCGCCGTCGGAAACACTCGCCACCTTGAACCCCTCCGCGCTGAGCAATTCCTCCAACAGTTCGCGATTGGAGGCCTGATCATCCGCGACTAAGATCGTGCCCGTAATTGCCTGATGCGGCTTACTAGACATTAATATCACTCACTGTCAGAACAGGTGCGCAAGAGTGACACAAGTGATAATCAACTTCTAATTACCGAGGTCATGTTTTGAGGGCGTGTTCGGATTTCGTAACACAATGGAAGTGATAACAGCACTCTTTGGATTTATTTTCCCTGAACCCGAAAGAAACTGTCGCAAGAGTACTAACATTTGTCGTTCGGCACCTGCTTGCACTTTACTTAGGTAAGGACATCATTAACTAAGGTTAACTTTCTATGTATTACCTTCGTACCCCGTAGGTCTTACCTAATCGCGCTAGACTTAGGTGTTTCACCAACAAAACATGTACAAGCGCACTGAAACCGTTTTGGCGCGTGTCGGCCAACAGCTCTCCAAGCTCGAAAGACGCGATTGGGAGCTGTGGGTGATTGTGTCGCTGACCGGCGTGCTGGTCGCGACTGGGCTGCTGGCGATTCTTTTTCCCGCAGCTTTCTTGAAGCGTGACAACGTGCATTTCGAGGTCACGGTCTCCAGGCCTTTGGCTGTAGGCCTCATTGCTCTGCTGGTGTTGCTCAACACCTATCTCGTCTCAAAACGTCTTGAAATTCGTCGCCTACGCGAAGAACTCATCTCCAGCACGATCCAGCAGGAGCTTGTTCGTCAGCAATCCTTCACGGATCCGTTGACTGAGATCTATAACCGACGCTCCCTCGAGGATATTGCGGGAAGATTCATCAGCCACTGCAAGCGTTTGAGCACCCCACTCTCGCTCTTAATGATCGATGTTGATCGCTTCAAGGATGTGAACACCAGATTCGGCCATCTGACTGGCGACGTGGTACTTGCTGATACCGCAGCTTTGCTGAAGAGTTCGGTTCGCGGCTCAGACGCTGTGTTTCGATATGGCGGCGACGAATTCCTTATCATTTTGGCCGACACATCGCGCACTGGAGCTGCCAAAGTAATAGAAAGAATTACAGCCTACCTCTTGAACTGGAACAACGAACGAACTCTTGAAGGATTCGAATTAAGCTTGAGCATCGGTGTTTCGGAATGGTCCGACGGCATGACTTTGGACTCATTGCTCGACTCGGCTGACCGGGAAATGTACGCCGTTAAAGCATCTAACGCGATGGAGAGAGGCCAAACTGGCTTGTTTAAGGCTGCCGCCCGGAGAATTGGGCTTGGAATGGTCTAGATCTCATGCGAACGTGGAACTAGCCGCTTTCGCTCGGCCCTTGGCGCTAGTGTTTGGCGAGCGGCCGTTCCTTAAAATTTGCTCGATCGCTTCGCTGGGAACGGGCTTAGAGTATAGGTAACCTTGGGCCAGTTCGCAGCCCATCTCCTTGAGCATGTCCGCCTGCGCCTGTGTTTCGACACCTTCCGCAACGACTTTCAGACCCAGACCATGGGCGAGCATGAGAATAATACGAACGATTTCGCGAGTTTCGACATCAGTGTCCATGCGGGAAATGAAGGAACGGTCGACCTTCAGCGTATCCACTGGAAAGCGCTGCAGCCGGCTGAGGGACGAGTAGCCGGTGCCGAAGTCGTCAATGTCCAGACGAACGCCGAGTGCCTTTAACTCGAACAGCACGACGGCAGACCTGTCCGCATCCGCCATGGCGATT
>Ga0209488_10004349_pt1 | contig 11097 bp, 12 predicted proteins | sample Rivendell_Oct201_8_FD_188349 | JGI IMG/M metagenome (GOLD analysis project Ga0209488, IMG submission 188349) | Vadose zone soil microbial communities from the Eel River Critical Zone Observatory, Northern California, USA -... | ecosystem: Environmental > Terrestrial > Soil > Vadose zone >... | reverse complement strand
TTCGTGTTTCGGCTCGTCACGGGTCTCGTTGCCTGGTCGGCGCTTTGGACTCTGATCATCGCCGGGCGCGGTTGGATCGACGGCGAAGACCAGCGCCGCGGCTTGTACTCGATTGCCGCCCTGCTTTGGCTCTTGCCATTGCTGGGCGTGCGCACCTCCGGCGAAACGGCCGCGACCGCGGCCCTCTGCTTCGCCATTGCGGCGCTGGAGTGGAGAGCCGGCCTGCAAGACCGGATGCTTCGTTTTTTGGCTGCGGTGCTCGGCGGTCTGGCGTTCGGACTGTGCTTCGGATTGCGCTACCCAAGTGGCGTCATGGCGGCAGGGGCCGGCCTCTGGTATCTGTATTCAACGCGGCAGCGGCTGTCGCTTTTCATGGAGCTGGGACTGGGGCTGGCGCTGGGCGCGACATTGGCGCTCGCGCTTGGTGTCATCATCGATCGGTGGGGTTACGGGACCACGACGTTTCCCGTCTATTCGTATCTTCATCAGAATTTCATTGAAGACAGGGCTGTGGCTTTTGGCACGGCCCCGTTCTTTGGCTATCTCTACTTGCCGCTGCAAAATCTGATGGCTCCACTGGTCTTGCTGCTTCTGGCTGCGACCGTCATCGCCTGGGTGCGGCGTCCACGCTCAGCTCTGACGTGGGCGAGCGCACCCTATGTCGCTCTGCTGTGCATCACGGCCCACAAAGAAACGCGGTTTCTCTATCCCTTGGTCCCGTTTCTGCCGTTCTTCGTCGTGTTTGCGCTCGCGCCAGAACCGCCGGCCCCCTTTGCTTCCGCGTTCAAATGGTTCGCGAGCGGACGCCGCCTGCATCTCGGCTATGCGTGGAATGCTTGCGGCCTTCTCAGCGTCCTGTTCATTTCGTTGCGCCCGGAGTTCACGGTCTACCAGATGCTCGAAACCAGGAGCTACGCGACGGAAGGACTGCTCGAAGTGGCGCTCGTCCACCCGCCCGGTCGAAAGCTGTACTGGTACCTGAATGTCCACCATGCTTTCATTGAGCCGAAGAATCTCAGGCTGACACCGACCTCCGTTGCGACACTCGCAGCCAAGCGCACGCGGGGCGAAACATTCCTGGCGATCGTCGACAATCCGCGGCGCGTCCCGGAGCCTGCCGCCTGGCTGCGCAGCAGCTGCACACGCGTATGGTCTTCATGGCCCCCGTGGCTGGAGCCCTACAACTACTTCCGATGGCAAGAACGATCGTCCTGGCTGGAGTTCTACGCGTGTTGAGCAACGTATCTCCTCCCAGCTCCGACACTTGGGCGATGACACTTTGGTGCGATGGCACTTGGGGCGATGTCGCCGTTTGGCTCCGAGGTCCCTAGTGCGTCCAGGCTTCGCGGCGCTTGAAGGCGAAATTGTCGGAATAGGAGATGGTGCGGCGCGCCGGCGCCTTCGACTCCATCACCTGATAGGGAATGCCGTGGCGCTCGCAATAGGCGACCGCCTCCTCGGCGCTGTCGAACCGCAGCTGCACCTGCTGCCGCATGTCGCCGGAGCTGGTCCAGCCCATCAGCGGCTCGACCACGCGGGCCTGCTCGGGCTCGAACTCAAGCAGCCATTCCTTGGTCTTGGCGGTGCCCGATTGCATCGCCGTTCTTGCGGGCTTGTAGATGCGTGCGACCGCCATGCTATTCCTGGCTTTGATTCCGATTCCCGGCAGCCTTCTATCAAGGAAGCGGGGCGCCCCACAAGGCGCGCCGACACAGCCAGGGAGCAGCCCGTACTTACGCCGGCGGCAGAAGGACGTACTGCTTCAGCCGGTCGACCTCCGGCTGGCCGACATATTTGCCGATCTCCTTGTCGAACTGAGCCCAGGTCTTCCAAGGCCGGTATTCCATCAGCTCGGTCGCCATGCGCGAGCCGACGCGGGGAATGAGCAGAAATTCCTCGCGCTTGCCGGTGTTCAGGTGGATCTTCACGAAAGCCTTGACATAGAGCTCGCGCGCCTGGTCGGCGGTGAGCTTCTGGTCGAGCAGGAACTTGTTGAGCTCGAGAACGGTCGGGAACGGCCGCTTCTCCAGGAGCCCCTTCACGATCGCGGGCGTCATGTGGGGGAGCGCCTGCAGCTCGCTTTCGGATGCCGCATTGGGATCGACCAGACCAGTCTGCGCGCCGGCCGGCAGCATCGCCACCCCAAGCAACCCAAAAAACGCAATGACGCGAACGATCGCGCCGATCGCCTGCCGCCTAGTCGTCATGGGATCAGCTCCTTCGATAGCGTTTGTCCGAAAACACATAAGCGAGGCCGAGCAGCCCCAGCTGCATCATCATGCCCGGCGCCAACAGCGGCGGCGCCTTGGCGCGCATCACCTTTTCCAACAGCTCCCAGGTCGAGAGCGACGGCTCGAGGTCGAGCTGGAACTCAGCCGAGCCGTAGAAGTGCGCGGCGAAGCCGGCGAATCCCGCCAGCACGAACAGCACCATCAGGCCCATCAGGACCCGAAGGCTTGCGGCACTGTGCCCGATCACATGCCAGGTGAGCACAATGAGGGCGAGCACGAGCAGCACGACCGGCACAAGCTGCACCGGCTGCTCGTAGTGCGACAGCAGAACCAGCTCGACGACGGTGCCCAGGAGACCGAGCACCATCACGCCGAGGATCCAGAGCCGGAGCATACCGAGGGGATCGGCGCTCCCTTTGGGTTGCGCTTCCATGGATGGCGCTTTCTGTCTCTCAACGCGCTCTGCTAGCGGTTGGCGGCGCGCGCGTCCTTCGCGATCTCGCCCAGAACCGCGTTATACCGGGTCATCACGTCGTTGACCAAGGCGGTCGCCTTGGCGACATCCGGCTTCTCCGGCATCAGCGCGTCTTCGATCTCGATCATGCCCTTCTCGATCGCCACATAGGCGTCCGCCGAGCGCGCCTTGATCAGATCCTCGATGCTGTCCCAGTTATCGTCGAAGTTCTTGAACGACGCGCGGGCCTTGACGAGGTTGCCGGCCTTGAGCGCCGGCGGCACCTCGCGCAAATGCGCGCGCACGATGCGCAGGCGGGCGACCTCGTCGTAGAGCGCATTGAGCGGCGCCGCCTTCTCGACCAAGGCAACGAGCTCGTCGAATTTCGCGAGCATGCCTTGCACCTCGGGAGCGAGCGCCGCGAAATCGGGCGTTGCGCCTTCGAGCGCCTTGGTGATCTTGGGCTGATACTGGTGCTCCAACAGGTCGTACATCGGGCGGCTGCGGGTAAGGACGTAGAACTCGATGCCGTTCCAGGCCGAGTCATAGGCGCCAAAGGCTTCCCGGGCCGCCGCCGCGTCGCGCTTCTGCACCGCATCAAGCGTGTTGACCAGGGTCGGACGGACGGCCTTCAGGCTCGTGACCTCGAAACGCTCGGCCGGCGCCGCGCGCACGGACGAGGTCGGATCGACCAGCGCCGCGACCGCTAGGATCGCCAGCACAGCAGCAGCGAAAATGTGAAACCGCTTGATCATGGGGTACCTCCCTCCGCGTTGTTTGTTCGACCGGCGAGCCGGCCCGTTGGTCCCGCGCGTGCGAAGACGCTGAATGTTAATTTCGAGGCAGCGCAATCACAAGAGCGAGTCCTTGAACTTGAAGCAATTTTAAGATCGGAAATCGCTTGTCGGAATGACTTGCAAGATGCGTTCAGACTGCTGGCGCAGCGACGAATTCCGCGGCTGCAGGCGCATTCGGCGGCTGGATCTGCGTGCAACGAGGTGGCGACGTTGACAGGCGACACCGCGCTCCGCAGAGTGGTGGCGCAGCGCAGCGGCTGCCCTTCAAAGGCTCGTCACAAGTATGCGCGGAGCGCCGACAGTCATGCGCTGAGTGCCGACTTGGAGCGGAACACGATCCTCATGACGTCATGAACCCATGACGTCATGAACCCGTGACGTCATGAACCTGTGACGTCATCGCCTGGCCCTTGGCGGGCCAAGACTGCAGGCGACCTCATGCAAATTTTCAAACGGCCTTGCTGAGGCCGAGCTTCAAACGTTGCTCGGTGAGCGGCTTTTCGAGAAACCCCAACGGTTGGCTTGCCAGCGCCCGCTGGCGTGTCTGCGAGTCCGTGTTAGCCGTCACGAATATGCTGCCGATTCCCGAGCGCTGGCGGATCTCATCGGCCGCCTCGATCCCATCACGCGAACCATTGAGTCGAATGTCCATGAGCACCACATCTGGACGTTCCTGTTCGGCAAAAAGAATGGCCTCCTCCGCCGAGACAGCGATACCGACGACCACATGACCAAGCACCTGCAGCAACTGCTTGGTGTGGAGCGAAATGAAGAACTCATCCTCGACAATTAAAACGCGCAGCGACCGCGCCTCCAAGTGAGGCTGATCGCCCTGCTCCCCGGGCGGATTGCTATCGCGTTCGGCTGATGCCGCCAGCCACAGTTTCGTCGGTGGTGAATAGCTTGCAAGAGAGAGAGTCCATGCTGATGCTTCAGTCATTTTGTGTGGCCGCGAGTGCGTGAGACGCTGGGAATTCCAGATGCCAACGGAGCCCCTCCGGAGAGAAGTCGAGAGTTGCGGTGCCTTGCACTGCCTGCGCAACCAAGTCGGTCATGATAAGAGAGCCGAAACCCCGTCGCTCCGGTGTTTGCACCAAAGGGCCGTTCCGTTCAACCCAGTCCATATGGATGCGGCCATCGTCTTCGGGTCCGCGCCAGGTCACCTGGACGCGCCCCTGAGGTGACTTGATCGCGCCGTACTTGAACGCATTGGTGGCGAGCTCATGGAGAGCAAAGCCGATGTTTTGCACGGCATTGGCGTTGAGAAAGAGCGGCGGGCCCTCGATCTGGGCACGAGAGCTGGCTCCGAACAGATCCAAGTGAGCTTTCACCAAGTCGCTCAGCCAGGCGCCCTGCCAGTTCTGGCGAACCATGAGGTCCTGCGATTCGGCCAGGCCCTGGATGCGCTGCGATAGCTGCTCGACCAGCTCGTCAACAGTCCCGCTCTGACGCGCAGTCTGCAACGCCATCCCCTTCACGACGGCCAACTGGTTTTTGGCCCGGTGGGCAAGCTCTCCCATGAGGAATGCCGTGTGCTCTTGTCGGCGCTCGAGCTCCAATGACGCGGCGCTGAGCGCCTCGATCACAGTGTTCGCCTCAGCCAGTGGTGATCTGATGGGCTCAATATGTTTGCCAAGCCCAATTGCGATTGCAGACGTCGTTGCGCGCTCCAGAGAGCGGGCCATGAAGGTTGCAAATATGTAGGCAAGTGCCGCCCCCAGGACTAACGATGTGCCGATCATCGCCCCTGCAAACAAATGCCCGCGCCGGCGCGAGGCCTCAAGATGCGCAATCTGCACCGTCGCTGATACAAGCCAGCCGGCGATCTGGGATCGGACCGTCGCCCGCAGGATCCCTTGCCCGGCAACGTTGGTGGCCCGAAAGACCCCTTTGGCGTCCCGGCTTTGCTCCAGCAGCTCTGGTGGAAGCGGTTTCCCCACGAAGTCCGCGTGACGCTCGGAACGCGCGACTATGATCCCTTTGTTGTCCGTAATGCCTGTGATCCATTGCGGATCAAGTCTCTGACTTTGGAGGAGTTGTTCGAACCGTGTGGCGTCAAGCGCCATGATCAGGACATAGCGGACCTCCTCCCCCACCAGGATCGGCACTTCCACGTTGATGAGTGGTTGGCGAGAGATGACACCGACCACGAGGTCCGAAACATGCCGCTGCTTGGTGTCGAATACACGCTGCGCTGTCTCAGGATCAACTGTCCGCGGCAGAGTCGTTCCATAGGCGGCGCGCGTGTTCAGAAGCTGTTGCAAGCTCCGATCAATGAGCAAAATCCCCGCCTTATCGCGCATGAGCGCCCGGCTGGCTTGCTCATGGAATGCTGCAAAATCGTCTTTGGCAAGCGCGAAAGATGTTGCGAGCGTCTCAAGAGTAATGGTGGCACGATCGAGCTCGCGATCGATGTCATCGACCAGGCTTTGCGCGACTTGCGCAACTCGGCGTTCGGTTTCCTCTTCGTCCATGTTTGCCAATTGATTGAACGCGAGAACCGCAAGCCCGATGAGCGGCAAGGTCAAAGCGAGCGCAAACAAGACCAGGAATGTCCGGATTCGCTGTGGCGGCAGGCCGTAGTTGAACAGTCGCTCCGGCATTTGGGGATGCCACCTTCCCTCACCGTCCCTTCAATGCGCTCGGAATACGCTAGGACTCGCTGTCGGGAGTCAAGCGCCGAGGGCGGTTGTGAGGCCCGGCAATGGGCAGCCATCCCGTCGACGGTAGTCCCTGTCTACGGGTCCGACTGAAGGAACTCTAGACGTACTCCAGCCGCATCGTGAATCCTTCGTTGCGCAGAATTGGCCCCGGCACCTTGCCGTTATAACCGACCGTCCTGACTACTTTATTGGCAGCAAGCCCGAGCGTGATCGGTTCGATGACGACCGTGTGATCGGTTTAGGCCTGGCTGGTTGGGCCGAAGGGGCGCCGCTTGCAGCAACGAAACTAGCGGCACTGGCTCCTACGAGTAGCTGAGTCCATGGTTGGAAGTGCACGGGATGATTTGTGCCCAGGACCGCGCATCGATATTGTGGCCGACGCAATACTTGCGGCATCAATTGCCGCTTCAGCACCGACATCGTGACAGGGATGGCAGGGAAACAGATCCTGTTAGAATATCCATCCGGCAATCCCGCGCCGACCCAACGCGCGGAAGCGTGAACTGATAGCCATGCCGAACCAGGAGATCAGCGAGAAGGCACAGCAAGCCGCTTCCTGTTTCGAGGTCTTCCGTGCGTTCCTGCGCCTCGGATTGACCAGTTTCGGCGGCCCGATCGCGCATCTCGGCTATTTTCATAACGAATTCGTCGTTCGCCGCCGCTGGCTCGACGAAAAGACCTACGCTGACCTTGTGGCTTTGTGTCAATTCTTGCCAGGACCGGCCAGCAGCCAGGTCGGAATCGCGATCGGTTTGTCCCGCGCTGGCTATCTCGGTGCGCTCGCGGCATGGCTTGCCTTCACTCTGCCGTCCGCAATTGCCCTCGTGCTGTTGCGTATGGGGTTGAGACGCTCGGTGACGCGCTCGGCAGCGGCTGGTTGCATGGGCTGAAGGTGGCTGCCGTCGCCGTGGTCGCGCAGGCTGTGCTTGCAATGATGCGTGCTCTCACGCCCGATCGGAAGCCCGCCACGCTTGCGGTCGCGGCCGCTGTGCTCGTCTTGGCGATTCCTTCGGCGTGGGGGCAAATCGCCGCCATTCTCCTGGGCGGAGTTGCCGGCATTGTGCTCCTGAGCGGCAGTGTGCCGACCGAAACCCCGTCGCTGCCACATCCGGTCAGCCGAGCGGCGGGAATAGTGGCATTGACTCTCTTTTTCATCCTGCTCGTCGGGTTGCCGCTTCTTGTCTCGATGGTCCCGAGCCACAGCCTGCAGGTGTTCGAAGCGTTCTATCGCGCCGGCTCTCTTGTGTTCGGTGGTGGTCATGTCGTCTTGCCGCTGCTGCAAGCGTCCGTTGTGCCACCCGGCTGGGTGACAAATGATGCCTTCCTTGCGGGGTATGGTGCCGCTCAGGCCGTACCTTCGCGGCTTATCTGGGAGCGGTCATGAGCCCCGAGCCGAACGGATGGAAGGGCGCATCGTTGTGCCTTGTCGCTGTGTTCCTGCCATCTTTTCTGCTGGTCATCGGGGCACTGCCGTTCTGGAATGAACTGCGGCAGCGCACCTGGGCCCAATCGGCCTTGCGCGGCGTCAATGCCGCCGTTGTCGGTCTCTTGCTCGCGGCGCTCTACCACCCAGTATGGACTGCGGGTATTGGCAGCGCGAAGGATTTTGCCTTGGCGAGCTCGGCTTTCCTTATCCTGTTCATGTGGAAGGTGTCCCCGTGGCTCGTCGTTCTGTTTTGTGCTTTCGCCGGAGCAATCATTGGTCCAGCTTGATGCTTACGCCACAGTCCGCCCTTCGTTTTGGCTCCGCTCTCGGGACCGGGACTTTGGCAGCGCGGCACATTTGCTAACAGCCATATATTATGGCGCCGCCCGGCATAACGGCCCATGACCCTTTCGATTTGGTGGAACTGCAGCGTGCGACGATTGTTTTCCGGGCTGGACATGTGCCGCAACTTACGAGAAGCCGAGTTTGGACAGGAGAGTTTCCATGGCCAGCACCGCTGATCGCGATCCCCGCCATCACACCCAAAAAATGCAGAAGGAACTTCAGAAAATCAAAGATCATCTCCGCGCGGACATCGAGAAGGTCGATGAGCCACAGCTCAAGGCCATGTTCGAAACCGCTGCTGAGGTTCTCGGCGGACTGATGAAGGCATTTCGGGATTACGAAGAAAAGAACGAAAGCGCTTGGCGCAAGGCGTCGTGAGCGGGACGTTGGCGGGAACCCGCGCTGGTCCCTGCCCGCACTACAAGATTAATGATGGCGATGGTCGGGGCAGCAGGATTTGAACCTGCGACCTTCTGGTCCCAAACCAGACGCGCTACCAGACTGCGCTATGCCCCGCCTCGACGCATGTCCTTGCCGACAAACCGGTCACCACCGTGCCGGGGTATGCGCCGCGGGAGCCTTCGATACACGCTTCGCTTTGGGCCAGCAAGGCAGACGGCCCACATAGCCACCGACTGGGCCTGCGAATGGGCCAACCGCATTATGGAAACGGGCCCGGTTCCCCCACGAACCGAGCCCGGTCACCCCACCACCCGCAAGACTTTCAGTGCAAAGCCGCTTTTCAGTGCGACGCAGGCCCGGTTGCGCCCTCGGGGCGCACCTCGGCCGCCATCAGGCCTTTCGGCCCGGGCCCAAAGCGGACCAGGACGAACTGGCCCGGCCGCAATTCGGCGATGCCGTAGCGCCGCAGCGTCTCCATGTGCACGAAGATGTCGGGCGTCCCTTCCCCGCGGGTCAGGAAGCCGAAACCGCGCAGCCGGTTGAACCACTTCACCTGCGCCCGCTCCAGCCCGCTGGTCGGGGTCACCGACACATGCGTGCGTGGCGGTGGCAACTGCGCTGGATGGATCGCTGTCGATTCATCCATCGAGGTGATGCGGAACGCCTGCAAGCCGCGCGCCCGCTGCAGCACCTCGACGACAACCCGGGCGCCTTCATAGGCGGCCTGGAAACCGTCGCGCCGCAGGCACGTGACATGCAGGAGAATATCCGGCAGCCCGTTATCTGGCACGATGAAACCGTATCCCTTGGATACGTCAAACCATTTGATGACGCCGCTGAGCTCGATAACGCTCGCAACTTCATCGTTGATATCGCCGATCGCATCGCGATCGGTATCGATATCTAACCCCTTGGGTCCAATGCTATCCGCCGCAGTCATGACCACCCGACGCTCGCCGCTGCCTCGAGCGCCTAGTGGCGCCCCCCGAATCCCTTAAGCAAATTAAGGATATCATTAGGCAGCCCTGTGCAAAGCGATAAATGCAGCCTGTGCAAGACTCTGCAACCTCCTGTGAACATCTTTTTATGTGGCGGCGCCGCCGCCGATGTTCAATGCGCGATAAGTGGCGATAGAACCGTGCCAATATCGTCGCGGATGACGAGATCGGCGATCTCGTCGAGCTCGGTCGCCTCGCGATTGAGAATGACAAGCCGCGCACCGTTGCGCTTGGCCATCAACGGGAACCCGGCAGCCGGCCATACCACCAGCGACGAGCCGATGGCGAGAAACAGGTCGCTCGACATGGTCATTTCTTCGGCACGCTGCATCGCCGCTTCCGGCATCGACTGGCCAAATGACACCGTCGCCGATTTGATGGGCCCACCACACTCCGTGCAATCCGGCGCGTGTCCTGACCCGCCAAAACGCTCCTTGACCCAGGGTAATTCGTAACGCCTGGAACAGCGCAGGCACAGCGCATAGGTGTTGTTGCCATGCAGCTCGACCACATCATCAGGTGAGATGCCGGAGCTCTGGTGCAGGTTGTCGATGTTCTGCGTCACCACGCCGGGTGATTTGCCAACACGATAGAGGCTCGCCAGCGCGAGATGCCCGCGGCCCGGTCGCGCCTGACTGAAATGCTCCTCCATGGCGAAGCGGCGGCGCCAGGCTTCGTTGCGCATCTCCTGGCTCGACAGGAACTCGTCGAACGGGATCGGCCGGTTCTTGGTCCAGATCCCACCGGGCGAGCGGAAATCCGGGATGCCGCATTCGGTCGAGATGCCCGCGCCGGTGAACGGGACAACGACGGTCGCCGCATCGATGAGGTCGCGCAGCCGCGCAATGCCTGTCTCAATGTCGGGAGCGATCATATATGATGGTCCTTCGGCCGAACTTTCGCACAGAGCAGAGGTTCCCAATGCGATATCTTCATACCATGCTGCGCGTTCGCGATCTTAGCGCCGCGCTCGACTTCTATTGCAACAAGCTCGGCCTCAAGGAAGTGCGCCGCCGCGACGACGACAAGGGGCGCTATACCAACGTGTTCCTGGCCGCCCCGGATGATCCGGTCAGCGGTGGCACGGACACCGGGCGCGGCGCCCCAATGGTCGAGCTCACCTACAACTGGGACAGCGAGGATTATGGCGAGGCACGCTATTTCGGCCACCTCGCCTATGAGGTCGACGACATCTATGCGCTGTGCGAGCGCCTGATGCAGGCCGGCGTCACCATCAACCGGCCGCCGCGCGACGGCGTCATGGCCTTCGTGCGCTCGCCCGACCGGCAATCGATCGAGCTGCTGCAGAAGGGCGGACCGCTGCCCCCGAAGGAGCCGTGGACATCGATGCCCAACGCCGGCAAGTGGTGAGCAAGGCGGGGGAGCACCTCGTTCGGGACGAGGTGATCGCCGCCGGCCACGGCTGTCAGGCCGGGGAACGGGGCTTGCAGGCTTGCCCGTCTTGCTTGCCCGCTCCGGCTAACGCCTCTATATGTCAGCGCGCTTCGGCATCAGCCGGTATTCCGCGCCCTTCGTCTAGCGGTCTAGGACGCCGCCCTTTCACGGCGGTAACATGGGTTCGAGTCCCATAGGGCGCGCCAGCAAAATCAATAACTTAGGTCGCGTGCCGGATACCGCGCGTAACATATCTGACGCGTAACATATCTGAAATGTCTTTTGCATCATCAGGGCAACGTGGTCGGATGCTGCGCGTCTGCATATAGGGTCGTCAGGTAAATACCTGTCCGCACGCTGTCGCGATCAACCGCCTCAACGCCAAA
>Ga0209488_10004348_pt1 | contig 11097 bp, 8 predicted proteins | sample Rivendell_Oct201_8_FD_188349 | JGI IMG/M metagenome (GOLD analysis project Ga0209488, IMG submission 188349) | Vadose zone soil microbial communities from the Eel River Critical Zone Observatory, Northern California, USA -... | ecosystem: Environmental > Terrestrial > Soil > Vadose zone >... | reverse complement strand
TAGGGCTGCAGCACGTAAGAGCGGATCTGGTGGCCCCAGCCGATATCGGTCTTGGCCGCGTTCATCGCATCGACCCTGGCCTCCTGCGCCTGCAGCTCGCGCTCGTAGAGGCGGGCGCGCAGCATCGCAAAGGCGTGCGCCCGGTTCTGATGCTGCGAGCGCTCGCTCTGGCACTGCACGACGATGCCGCTCGGCATGTGGGTGATGCGGATCGCGCTGTCGGTCTTGTTGACGTGCTGCCCGCCGGCCCCCGAGGCGCGGTAGGTGTCGATGCGCAGATCCTTGTCGTTGATCTCGATCTCGATCTTCTCGTCGATCACCGGATAGACCCAGGCCGAGGCAAAGCTGGTGTGGCGGCGGGCGGCCGAATCGAAGGGCGAGATGCGCACCAGGCGGTGCACGCCGCTTTCGGTCTTCAGCCAGCCATAGGCGTCGAGGCCGCTGACCTTGACCGTCGCCGATTTGATGCCGGCCCCTTCGCCGGCGCTCTCCTCGAGCCACTCGACCTTGTAGCCGTGGTCCTCGGCCCAGCGCACATACATGCGCAGCAGCATCTCGGCCCAGTCCTGCGCTTCGGTGCCGCCGGCGCCGGCATGAACTTCGAGATAGCAATCGTTAGCGTCGGCCTCGCCCGACAGCAGGCTCTCGACCTCGCGCTTGCGCGCCTCTTCCCGCAGCTTTTCGAGGTTCTTTTCGGCTTCCGCGACGATCGCCGCGTCGCCCTCGGCGTCGCCGAGCTCGATCAGCTCGATCGCGTCATCGACCTCGCGCTCGATGCGGCGGTAGCTGTCGATCGCGCGTTCCAGGCGGGTGCGCTCGCGCAACAGGGATTGCGCCGCGGTCGGATCGTCCCACAGCTTGGGGTCTTCCGCCTTGGCGTTCAGCTCGGCGAGGCGGCGGTTGGCCGGCTCCCAGTCAAAGATGCCTCCTCAGCAGCGCCAACGACTTTCTGATGTCGTCGGCGACCGCCTGTGTCTCGGCTTTCATTCGTACTTCCTTGTTCCTAGGCGAATGCCTTGATCACCAGCGATGCCACACCAGCGACAACCACGCCCAGCATCCACTTTATGACCGCTGGATCAGTCTCGATCTTGACGAACCGGCTCTCATATCCCGCCAGCTCCTCAGCAGCGGCCCGCGCCTTGTCTTCGGGCGCACCAGCAGCCACCAGAGCGTCGTATGTCTTTGAGAGCATTACCGCCATCGAAGGTGCCTCCCGGTTCGGAGCCGCCCCTCAATATGGGAATGGAGGCGCCGGTTGCTAATACAGCCCGCCGGTTCCGCTGGCCGGTGTCGCGCGGACCGGCACGCGCGCGGTGACGCCTTGCACGATCTGGTCGGCCGGCGCCGGATGCGCCTTATCCTTGCCGGGTTCGGTGCCGGGCTTGTAGCCCTCCCAGATCCCCGGTCCGCCAGCCCCCGCCGGCTCCCCGGTCTCCGGGTTGACGCGGTACATCCGCAGCCCCGGCGGGGTGCGGAATTCGGTCGGCGGCGCGTCCTTCAGCGCGACCATCATGAAATCGCGGAAGATCGGCGCGGCGAGATGGCCGCCGGTCTCGTCGGAGCCAAGAAAGGCGGGGTCGTCGTAGCCGACAAATACGCCGGCGGCGATATCGGGGGTGAAGCCGACAAACCAGGCATCCTGCCAGTCGTTGGTCGTGCCGGTCTTGCCGGCGATCGGCTTGCCGACCGCCTTGACCACGGTGGCGGTGCCGCGCTGCACGACGCCTTCGAGCATCTCGACGATCTGAAACGTCGAAACGGGGTCGGCGATCTGCTCGCGGGTGTCGGGGATCACCGGCACGTCCTGGCGGTTCCATTCGACATTGGCGCAGCCCTCGCAGGGCCGCTGGTCGGCGCTGAAGATCGTCTTGCCGTCACGGCCCTGGACCCGGTCGATCAGCGTCGGGGTGATGCGCTTGCCGCCATTGTCCAGCATGGCATAGGCCGCGGTATGGCGGAGCGGCGTCGTCTCGCCGGCGCCGAGCGACATCGCGTAAAGCCGCGGCATGTGATCCATGATGCCGAATTTCTCGATCGTCTCGCCGATGGCCTCCATGCCGACCATCTCGGCAAGCCGGGCGGTCACCGTGTTGAGCGACAATTCGATCGCGACCCGCAGCGGGGTCGGGCCGCGGAATTTGTTGCTGTTGTAATTGCCCGGCGTCCACAGCGGCATGCCCTCGCCCTGGCTGATCGCCACCGGCCCGTCATCGACCTGCGTCGACGGGGTGAAGCCGTGCTCGAGCGCGGTCAGGTAGACAAACGGCTTGATCGACGAGCCGGGTTGCCGCTTTGCCTGAGTCGCCCGGTTGAACTGGCTGATCTCGAAGCTGAACCCGCCGCTCATCGCCAGCACCCGCCCGGTATGCGGGTCCATCGCGACCAGCGCGCCGCCGATCTCCGGGATCTGGCACAGATTGTAGAGCCCGTTCGGCCGCGCCGCGGCTTGCGGCTTTGCTGCTGCCGGGGTGCCCTTGGCATTCTCCGCCAGCGGCTCGATCAGCACGAGATCGCCCGGTTTCACGACATCGGCCGCGCTGCGCGGAAACGCGCCGAGCGTGCCGTCGTCGTTCAACGGCCTGGCCCACCGCATCTGCGCGAAGGGGATACGGCCGGTCTCGCCGTCCTTGAGCCCGATCGCCGCGCCGTCGCTTTCGGTGCGCAGCACCACCGCGAGCTGCCAGCCGGCGGTCGCCGCTCCCGGCGTCGGCGGCTCGGCAGCCAGCCGGGTCGGCCAGTTGGGGCCGGGATCGATATGGCCGACCGCGCCGCGCCAGCCGCCATGGCCGCGGTCATAATTGATCAGACCGTCGCGCAACGCCTTGTCGGCGGCCGGCTGGAGCTTCGCGTCGAGGCTGGTGCGCACCGACAGGCCGGATTGGTAAAGGCCCTTTTCGCCATAGCGGGCGAGCAGATCGCGCCGCACCTCTTCGGCGAAATACGGTCCATTGACGATTTCCGCTTCCTCGCGCCGGCGCAGCACGATCGGTTCGGCCCTGGCCGCGACGATCTCCTTTTCGGGCGCGCTGCCGTCCTCGGCCATGCGGTCGAGCACCCAGTCGCGTCGCGTCTTGGCCTGCTGCGGATAGCGCGCCGGGTTGTAGTTGTTCGGCGCCTTCGGCAGGCCGGCGAGGAACGCCGCTTCGTTCAGGTTCAGCTCATCGAGCGATTTATTGAAGTAAATCAGCGCCGCCGACTCGACCCCATAAGCGCCCGAACCGAGATAGATCTCGTTCAGATAGAGCTCGAGGATGCGGTCCTTGGACAGCGCCTCGTCGAGGCGGGTCGCCAGCAGGATCTCCTTGATCTTGCGCGACATCGTCAATTCGTTGGTCAGCAGCATGTTCTTGGCGACCTGCTGCGTGATCGTCGAGGCGCCGACCGGGCGGCGCTTGCTGTGCCAGCGCCCGACATCGGTCAGCGCGGCCCGGAACATCGAGACGGGATCGACCCCGTGATGGCTGTAAAAATTCTTGTCCTCGGCCGACAGGAAGGCGCTTACGACCCGCTTCGGGATCACCCCGACTGGCACGAAAACCCGGCGCTCGGTCGCGTATTCGGCCAACAGCCGGCCATCGCCGGCATGCACCCGCGTGGTGATCGGCGGCTCGTAATGCGCCAACTGCTGGTAATCGGGCAGGTCACGCCCGAAATACCAGATCGTCAAGCCCACGACACCGCCACCGGCGATGGCGAGCAGGACAAGACAGACGAAGACAAAGCGAACGAGTTTAATAACGATGCGCAACAGCGCCCACTCCTTAACCGCTGGCGCGGTCGGCCCCCCGCCCGGCGGCGCTCTTATGCGCCAACACTTTGGCTATTCCAAGGCCGATTTGGTTGAACCCCAGCCAATCTCTGCGCGATGAACGCGAAATCGGCACCGATTGCGGCCGCGGCAAGGGCCGCGGAACCGCGTTTTTCCGGCGGCCCTGCTGGTTGCGGGATGAAATCATTGTGGCGGCGGGCATTGGCCGGTAAATTGCTGGGTGCGAAATCCGCCAACCGGGCGTGCCGTCCGGTGGCGTTGCGACACAAAGCCTGCATTGCTGGCAAGTCCCTTGCCGCCGCGCCGGGTCGCAGCGCCAGGCGAAGGCTATTGTATGAACCTCGAACCGGGCAGTTTGCCGCCGCGATGCCGATGATCGATTTCCGCGACGCTACGATGGCAGACGCCACCGGCTTCTCATCTCACATAACCGCGCCGCCGGCCGCTCGCGAAGCGGTCGCAGCCGCGCGCCCCGGAGTTCCGTCCGAATGGCAAAGCGCATGCTCATCGACGCTGCCCACCCCGAAGAGACTCGGGTCGTGGTGCTCAGCGGCAACCGCCTCGAAGAGTTCGATTTCGAGTCGTCGACCAAGAAACAAGTAAAGGGCAACATTTATCTCGCGAAGGTTACGCGGGTCGAACCGTCGCTGCAGGCCGCCTTTGTCGATTATGGCGGCAACCGGCACGGCTTTCTGGCCTTCAGCGAGATCCATCCCGATTATTACCGCATTCCGGTAAGCGACCGGTCCGGCCGCGAGGGCGAGTCGCACGATTCGGCGGAGCGGGGCGCCGCGAATGGTGCCGACGAGTCCGGCGTGCCGTTGGCCGCGGCCCTGCCCGAGCCGATCCCGGTTCCGGAAGGTGCCGGCGGTGACGACGAGACCCTGGGCGAGGAGGAGGAACTCGCTCGCGACCGGCCTCACGACAGCGAGCGCTCTGAAGTCGGCGACGGCGCGCCTGCGGCATCCAGCGAACCGGCCGGCGGGTTCTACCCGAAGCCGTTCGGCAGCGCGCCTCCCACCGATTGGGAAGCGCCGCTCCCGCCAGCCGAGAGTGCCTCCGAACCGCACGCGGCATCGGAGCCTGCGGAGGAGGTAGAGCCGACGCTGGCCGCCTGGCAGGAAGACAGGCAATCGGCGACCCGTTCGGCCGATGACGAGAGCGTCCATGCAGAAGCCGCGTGGGACGAGGCGGATGCCGACCGCGCCGCCAGCCCGGGTTCAGAGCCTCAATCGATTGCCTTGCGGGTCGCCGAGGAGTCGGTCGTCGCGGCCGAAATCGGCGAAGCGGCGAGGACGGGTCACCTCAATGGGGAGGCCGGCGAGGCCGAGGTCGGCAGCGTCGAAACGCTCGGCGGCGACGAAGTCGAGGAAGTCGAGGAGGCCGATGCCGAGCGGCGCCGGCGCTACCCGGGCCGCCACTACAAGATCCAGGAAGTCATCAAGCGGCGCCAGATCATGCTGGTGCAGGTCGCCAAGGAGGAGCGCGGCAACAAGGGCGCGGCGCTCACGACGTACCTGTCGCTCGCTGGGCGCTACTGCGTGCTGATGCCGAATACCGGGCGGGGTGGGGGTGTCTCGCGCAAGATCACCAGTATCGGCGATCGCCGCCGGCTCAAGGAAATCCTCGAGGAGCTCGATATCCCGGAAGGCATGGGCGTCATCGTGCGCACCGCTGGCGCCGAGCGCTCGAAGGCCGAGATCAAGCGCGATTACGAGTACCTGCTGCGGTTGTGGAATGAGATCCGCGATCTGACGCTCAAATCGACCGCGCCGGCGCTGATCTACGAGGAAGGCAATCTGATCAAGCGCTCGATTCGCGACCTCTATACGCGCGACATCGACGAGGTGCTGGTCGAAGGCGAGGAGGGCTACCGCACTGCCAAGGCCTTCATGCGCACGCTGATGCCGAGCCACGCCAAGCGCGTGCAGCCCTACCGCGATCCCGAGATCGGGCTGCTTCACCGCTTCCAGGTCGAGAGCCAGATCGACGCGATCCATTCGCCGGTGGCGCAGCTGCGCTCGGGCGGCTATGTCGTGATCAACCAGACCGAGGCGCTGGTCTCGATCGACGTCAATTCCGGGCGATCGACGCGCGAGCGCAACATCGAGGAAACCGCGCTGCGCACCAACCTCGAAGCCGCCGACGAGATCGCGCGCCAGCTGCGGTTGCGCGACCTGGCGGGACTTATCGTCATCGACTTCATCGATATGGAGGAGCACCGCAACCAGATCGCGGTCGAGCGGCGGCTCAAGGAGGCGCTGAAGAACGATCGCGCCCGCATCCAGGTCGGGCGCATCAGCCCGTTCGGGCTTCTCGAAATGTCGCGGCAACGGCTGCGCCCGTCATTGGCCGAGGCGTCGACCCAGCCCTGCCCGCATTGCGGCGGCACCGGTTTCATCCGCTCGGTCGAGTCGACTGCGCTCTATGTGCTGCGCTCGATCGAGGAGGAGGGGATCCGCCGCCGTTCGGCCGAGATTTGCATCTACGTGCCGACCACCGTGGCGCTCTACATCCTGAACCAGAAGCGCGAATCGCTGGCCCAGATCGAGGCGCGGTATGGCGTGCGCGTCACGATGGCCCGCGATGATTCACTGATACCGCCGAGCTTCCGCCTCGAGCGGCTGCGCGCCTACGGCGCCGGCGAGGCGCCGCCCGTGCCGCGCTCGATCCAGGCGCCGGCGATCGAGGAAGAAGAGGAAGACGAGGCGGCGGAGGAGGAAGAGGACATCGACGCCGTGCCGTCGCGCGCGGTGCCCGCCGAAGGCGCCGCCGAGCAAGAGAGCGACGAAGAACGCGGACACCGCCGCCGCCGTCGTCGCCGGCGGCGCTCGGATGAGCCGCGCGAGGGTCGGGCTGCACCGGCGACCACGGCTCCCGAAGCGGGAGAGTCGCCCGATGCGGCCGAAGCGCCAGCCAAAGAGCCGCGGGAAGCGGGCGAGGAAGAGCGCGAAAGCGATGCCGAGCGGCGCCGCCGCAGACGTGGCCGGCGCGGCGGGCGTCAGCGCGGCCGGCGCGAGGAGGGCGGCGAGACGCCGGAGCGGCAGACCGCCGCCGAGACGATCGAAATCGTCCCGCCCGTCGAGGATCAGCGCGTTGTCGAGGAAGCCGCCGAGGCGGCGAGCCTGGAGCCGTGGCCGGGAGATGCCGGGTACGAAGCCGCCAGCCTGGCGCCGTTCGCCGGGGAGGGCGCCGAGCCCGCACCACCCGCTGCGTCCGAGCGTGGAGAGGTAGGGGATCCGAACCCCGCGCCGACGGCGGTGTCCGATCGCGAAGTGGAAAGGGAGCCGATTCCCGCTCCGACGGCGGAGTCCGAGGAAGGGGTGCCTTTTGTCAGCGCGACTGAACGGGTGCTCGAAGAAGCCGCTGCGCCGCCGGCGAATTCGGCAAATGGCCCCGCGAGCGAGCTGCCCGTGTCGCCCGAGCCGGCAAGCCCGAACCCGGATGTATTGACGGTGACCGAGAAGCCAGCCAACCCGCGCCGCGGCTGGTGGCAGCGGCTGGTTCAGTGATAGGGCGCGCGTCTGGGCGGGGAAGGTGACAGCAGCGCGGCTGCGCCATCGTCGGCATCGTCTGGCTCTGATCGCGACCCTCGTCGTTGCGCTGTGCCTCGGGCCGCGCGTGACGCAGGCGGCGGAAATGCTGCTGCGCGACGCCGAGATCGAGAACGGCATCAAGGCGATGGCGAGCCCGATCTGGCGCGCCGCCGGTCTCGAGCCCAACGATGTCGGGATCTATCTCGTCCAGGACAATCAGCTCAATTCGTTCGTCGCCGGCGGGCAGGCGATCTTTCTGAATAGCGGGCTGATCCTGAAGGCGGAAAATCCGAACCAACTGCTCGGGGTCATCGCGCACGAAACCGGCCATATCGCCGGCGGGCATGTGCTGCGTGCCAAGGAGGCGATGCGCAACGCCAGCATCGAGAGCATCATCGCGATGGTGGCCGCCGCCGGCGCATCCGTACTCGGGCGCAGCGGCGCCCCGCTGCTTGGGGCGCAAGGGGTCGGCGAGCGCTCGTTTCTGCAATTCTCGATGGGGCAGGAAGCCACCGCCGACCATGCCGCGCTCAACTTTCTCGACCGCAGCTGCCAATCGGCCCGCGGCCTGCTGAAATTTTTCGAGATCCTGCAGACCGGCGAACTCCTGGCAGGCGAGCGCCAGGAATCCTGGGTCCGCACCCATCCGCTGACCCAGCAGCGTGTCCAATATGTCCGCGATCATGTCGATCAGGGGCGCTGCTCGAATGCCCCCGACCCGCCCGGCTCGGTCGAAATGCTGCGGCGGATCAAGGCCAAGCTGCACGCCTTTCTCGACGACCCCTCGAAGACGCTCGCCAGCTACCCGGAAAACGACCGGTCGCCGCTCGGCCGCTATGCGCGCGCGATCGCCTATTACCGCATCCCCAAGCTCGATAAGGCATTGCCGGAAATCGACGGGCTGATCCGGGATTTCCCGAACGATCCGTATTACCGCGAGCTGAAAGGGCAGATGCTGTTCGAGAATGGCCGGGTGCGCGACGCTCTGCGGCCCTATGAGGATGCGGTCAAGCTGGCGCCGTCGGCGGCCTTGCTGCGGATGTCATTGTCGCAGGTCTATATCGAGAGCGGCGACCCGGCGCTGAACAAACGGGCGATCGCCTATCTCAATGATGCAAGCCGGGTCGAGGGCCGCGAGAGCCAGATCTGGCATTTCCTCGCGGTCGCGTATGGCCGCGACAACCAGATCGGCATGGCGGCATTGTCACTGGCCGAGGAGGCGCTCGCCAACGGCAAGAAAAAGGACGCGATGCAGCAATCCAATCGCGCCAAGCAGATGCTGACGAAGAACACGCCGTCCTATTTCCGGGCCGACGACATTCACCGCGAGGCGGAGCATCTCGACGATTGATGCTGCCGCTGCCGCTGCACAGGAGTTTCCGTATGCCGTTTGGTAACCGCCGATCGACCGGATCAGCCCCGCCGCGATCCGGCCGTTGGTCATGCGCCGCGGTGCTGTGGTTCGGCGCGCTTCTCACGCTGTTGCCGCTGGGTGCGGCGCGCGCCGCCGATTTCACGCCGGAGCAGCGCAAGGAAATCGAGGCGATCATCCACGATTATCTGACCAAAAACCCGGACGTGCTGCTCGATGCGCTGCAGGCCGCCGAGGACAAGATCAAAGGCGAGGCGCGCGACAAGGCGGCGCAAGCCCTGACGACGCGGCGCCGCGAGATTTTCGAGGATCCGGAAGCGCCGGTCGCCGGCAATCCGAAGGGCGATGTGTCGCTGGTGGAGTTCTTCGACTACCGCTGCCCGTATTGCAAGCAGGTCGAGCCGGCGCTCGAAGCCCTGCTCGGCGAGGACCGCCAGTTGCGCCTCGTCTACAAGGAATTCCCGGTGCTCGGGGCCGATTCGGTGACCGCCTCGCGGGCGGCGCTGGCGGCGAAAAAGCAGGGCAAATACGACGGCTTTCACCGCGCGATGATGACGCTCAAAGGCCAGATCAACGAGGCGGCGGTGTTCAAGACCGCCGAGTCGGTCGGGCTCGACGTGGAGCGGTTGAAGCGCGACATGGCGACGCCCGAGATCGCCCGCGCGTTGAAGGCCAACACCGATCTCGCCGAGGCGCTCGAAATCCGCGGCACGCCCGCCTTCGTGATCGGCGACGAGATCGTGCCCGGGGCGATCGATCTGGCCAGCCTGAAGCAGCTGATCGCCACCGCGCGCAAGAAGTAAGACGCGGGCTGCGGTTCAGTCGGACGGGCCGGATTGGAGCTGGATGTAGCGTTCGAGGCCGATGCGGTCGATCAGCTCGAATTGCGTCTCGATGAAATCGACCTGGTCTTCCTCGCCTTCGAGGATGTCGCTAAAGAGGTCGCGCGACACGAAATCGCGGACCCCCTCGCAACAGGCGATCGCTTCGCGCAGTCGCGTGATGCCAGTCTGTTCGAGGCGCAAATCACATTCGAGGATTTCGCGCACGTTCTCGCCGATCAGCAATTTGTCGAGATCCTGGAGATTGGGCAGGCCGCCGAGGAAAAGGATGCGGTCGATCAGCTTGTCAGCGTCCTTCATCTCATCGATCGATTGATGGTACTCGCGGTCGCCGAGCTTCGTGACGCCCCAATGGCGCAGCATCCGCGCATGCAGGAAATACTGGTTGATCGCGGTCAGCTCGTTCTTGAGCACCGCATTCAGATGCTGGATGACGGTCTGATCGCCCCGCATAGTCGGCCTCCGCTTCTGTCCGGCATAAGCTGGAACTGCGAAGCTAACGCCGGAAGCCGGAAAGCGATCACCCAACGGGTATGGTTTTACCCGACGTTGCGGCCTCCGCGCCCTGACGCAGCATCTGGCGGACGAACGGCACGCATTTGCCGCATTGCGGCTGGCAGCCGCAGGCGCGGTAGACCATCGATACCGAGCAATTGCCGCCCGCGGTATGGGGATGCAGATCGCGGTCGGTCAGGGCATTGCACAGACACACATACATGGCAGGCTCTCGACGCTCGGTAACGATCTGTAACATAATGTACTTGCGAATGGTTCGCAACTCCATTCGCAAAGAATCCGAGGGCCGCGTCAGCCTGTCGCAGGGTCGCCGGCAACCGGCGCAATCGGTGCTTCGCGCGCCGCCGCGGTGCGGGCTATGCTGACCGCAATCGACAATCTGCCAGAGGAGGAGACCCCCGATGCCCGAGACGCCGACCTTCGGACGCTATGCGGAAATCCCCTACGACCAGATGAGCCCGGAGCAGCAGGATGCCTACCGCTCGCTGATCGAGACGCGCGGACGGCTGCCCGGCCCCAACAAGATCTGGGTGCACAACCCGAAGCTGGCGAAGGTGATGGGCCCGCTCGGGGCGCATTTCCGCACCGGCTATTCGCTAAGCGAACGCGAGCGCGAGATCGCCGTCGTCATCATCAACAGCAAATGGCATTCGATCTACCCGACCAACGCGCACGAGCGCGCCGGCAAGGCCGCCGGATTGCCGGCCGATAAGGTCGAGGCGCTGCTCTCGGGCTTGCCGGCGTCGTTCGACGACGAGCGCGAGCAGGTGGTCTACGAGATGGCGATTTGCATTTCCAACTCGCGCTGGGTGTCGAAGGGCCTCTATGACCGCGCCGTCAAGGCGCTCGGCCATGTCGGGATCACCGATGTCATTTGCCTGATGGGCTTTTACACCAGCGTCTCGATGACCCTCGCCTTCTACGACGTGCCGGCCGGCGCCGAAGGTTTGGCGCGGTAAGGGGAGGGGAAGCAACCATGAAGATCGTCGACGCGCAGGTTCATATCTGGTCGGCCGGTCCGCCGACCAACCCGTCACACCGTCAGGTCAATTCCTATAC
>Ga0209488_10004347_pt1 | contig 11097 bp, 12 predicted proteins | sample Rivendell_Oct201_8_FD_188349 | JGI IMG/M metagenome (GOLD analysis project Ga0209488, IMG submission 188349) | Vadose zone soil microbial communities from the Eel River Critical Zone Observatory, Northern California, USA -... | ecosystem: Environmental > Terrestrial > Soil > Vadose zone >... | reverse complement strand
TCTCATTTGGGGCGATCTCGCGATAACGGCTCATGGCGTGGGCTCTCCTGCTGGAAGGCAGGCAGGATAACCAAGCCGCAACTCAGCCGCCATGCGGCGGGGTGCCAGGCGAGGTTACGGCGAATTAATCTCCCGGAAAGCCGGCTGAAAGCTTGGGCTGCCATTGTTCTAGGCAAGCGCCCGGCCGCGTTGCGGGCGCGCCGATTGATCGCATCAGCGCAGCAGGAGATCCTTGATGATGCAACATCCGGCGGATGTCTTCCGCCAGCCCTGGTTAAAGAAGGCGCGGGTCGCCGTCCTCGGATTTGGGCTCGGCGCCACACTCGCCATGTCGCCGCTGGTCTGGGCCCAAACCCCGCCGGCGGACAATTCCGCCAGTGCCGCACAGACCTTGGCGGTACCGCAGCAGAGCTTCGCGCCGTTGGTCAAAAAGGTGTTGCCGGCGGTCGTCAACATCTCGGTCACCGAGAAGCCCGGCTCGGAGCAGACCTCGGCCCAGATGCCCGAGGACTTCCGCGGCGGCGCGCCGTTTGACGATTTCCTGCGCCGCTTCTTCGACCAGCATGGCGGGTCAGACCAGCATGGCGGTCAGGGCCAGCAGACGCCGCGCCCCTTCGGCGGCGGGCCCAATGACGAGGGAAGCGGCTCCGGCCGCATCGCGCTCGGCTCGGGCTTCATCATCGACCCGTCCGGCACCGTCGTGACCAACAATCACGTCGTCGGTGAAGCCGCAAAGGTCTCCGTCACCTTGCAAGACAACACCAAGTACACCGCGAAGATTATCGGCCGCGACCCGCGCACCGACATCGCGGTCCTGAAGATCAAGGCCGACAAGCCGCTGCCCTATGTCAGTCTTGGCGACAGCAACGCGGCGCAGATCGGCGATTGGGTCATCGCGGTCGGCAACCCGTTCGGGCTCGGCGGCTCGGTAACGACCGGCATCATCTCGGCGCGCGGGCGGGACATCCATGCCGGCCAGTTTGACGATTTCCTGCAGATCGACGCGCCGATCAACCGCGGCAATTCCGGCGGCCCGACTTTCAACCTGAAGGGCGAGGTCATCGGCATCAACACCGCGATCTACTCGCCGAATGGCGGCAGCGTCGGCATCGGCTTTGCGGTGCCGTCCAACGTCGCGAAGACCGTCGTCGCGCAACTCGAGCAGCACGGCAAGGTCAGCCGCGGCTGGCTCGGCGTCCAGATCCAGGAGATGACGCCGGCAATCGCGGCGAGCCTTGGCCTGCAGGGGCAGCACGGCGCGCTGATCGCGGCGGTCACCGCCAACAGCCCAGGCGCCGAGGCCGGCCTCAAGCAGGGCGACGTCGTCCTGTCGTTCAACGGCACCGAGATCACCCAGCTCCGCGACCTGCCTCGCGCGGTTTCGGCGATGGCGCCCGGCTCGGCCGCGACGCTGACGGTCTGGCGCAACGGCCAGAAGACAGAGTTGCAGGCCAAGGTCGGCGAAGCGCCGGAAAACCCGCGCGTCGCCGCAGCTTCCGACAACGGCGCACAATCCGACGAGGACCGCGCCCAGGCGGCGGGCCTGCACTTTGGGTCGATGACGGCCGACATGCGCCGCGAGCTGCATCTCGGACGCGACATCACTGGCGTCGTCATCACCAGCGTCGATGACGGCAGCGCCGCCGACGCGCTGGGGTTGACGCGCGGCGATGTCGTCTTGGCGATCAATCAGCAGCCGGTCGGCACGCCGCAGGAAGCCGCGCAGAAGCTCAAGGAGGCGGCCAGCTCGCCTCGGAAGAGCGCGCTCCTGCTGCTCAACCGGCATGGCGTCACGCAATATGTCGGGCTCGATCTCGGCAAGAACGAAGGCTGAGAAACCTCTCTCTGTCCCTCTCCCGCCGCTAGCGGGAGAGGGATTTTTCTTGCCCTAAACCGCGCCGCCGATCGCGCGATAGCGCAACAGGTGATCGGCGAGCACAACGGCCATCATCGCCTCGCCGACCGGCACGGCACGGATGCCGACGCAGGGATCGTGTCGGCCATGCGTCTCGATCTCGACCTCGTGACCCTCGCTGTCGATCGTGCGCATCGGCTTCGGGATCGAGCTGGTCGGCTTAACGGCGAAGCGCACGACAATCTCCTGCCCGGTCGAGATGCCGCCGAGAATGCCGCCGGCGTTGTTCGACAGAAAGACGGGCTCGCCGTCATTGATGCGGATCTCGTCGGCGTTCTCTTCACCCGACAGCGCGGCCGCGGCCATGCCGGCGCCGATCTCGACGCCCTTGACCGCGTTGATCGTCATCATCGCGGAAGCCAGATCGCCGTCGAGCTTGTCGTAGACCGGCTCCCCCAGCCCCGCCGGAACACCGCTCGCGACGATCTCGATGACCGCTCCCGCCGAGGAGCCGGCCTTGCGCACACCGTCGAGATACTCGGCCCAGCGCGCCGCCATCTTACGGTCCGGGCACCAGAACGGGTTCTCCTCGACCGCCGCCCAATCCCAGGCCTTCCGATCGATCGCGTGCGGGCCGATCTGCACCAGCGCACCGCGGATCGACATGGTGGGGCCGAGCACCTTTCGCGCCACCCCGCCGGCCGCAACGCGCGATGCCGTCTCGCGCGCGGAGGCGCGGCCGCCGCCGCGGTAATCCCGGATTCCATACTTTTTCCAATAGGTGTAGTCGGCGTGCCCCGGCCGGAAACGGTCGGCGATGTTGCGGTAGTCCTTCGAGCGCTGGTCGACATTCTCGATCAACAGCTGGATCGGCGTACCGGTCGTCTGCCCCTCGAAGACGCCGGACAGGATCTTGACCTCGTCGGGCTCGCGCCGCTGCGTCGTATAGCGCGACTGGCCGGGCCTGCGCCGGTCAAGCCAGTGCTGGATGTCGGACTCGGCGAGCGGGATCCGCGGCGGCACGCCGTCGACCACGACGCCGATCGCCGGTCCGTGGCTCTCGCCCCAGGTCGTAAAGCGGAACAGCGTCCCGAAGCTATTGCCGGCCATCGGCCTTCCGCTCCGTCACACCACCGCGATGTCGGGCGCGTCGGCGCGCTTCATGCCGACGACGTGATAGCCGCAATCGACATGGTGGACCTCGCCGGTGACCCCGCTCGACAGATCGCTCAACAGATAAACCGCCGACCCGCCGACCTCCTCGATCGTGACATTGCGCTGCAGCGGCGAATTCAGCTGGTTCCATTTGAGGATGTAGTGGAAATCGCCAATGCCATAAGCGGCCAAGGTCTTGATCGGCCCGGCCGAGATCGCATTGACCCGGATATTATCGCCGCCGAGATCGGCCGCGAGATAGCGCACGCTGGCTTCGAGCGCCGCCTTCGCCACGCCCATGACGTTGTAATGCGGCATGACCCGTTCAGCGCCGTAATAGGTCAGCGTCAACAGGCTGCCGCCGTTCTGCATCAGCGGCACCGCCCGGCGGCACACATCGGTGAAGGAGAAGCAGGAGATCTCGAGCGTGCGCAGGAAATTGCCACGGCTCGTCTCGATGTATTTGCCGGTCAGCTCGTTCTTGTCGGAAAAGGCGATCGCGTGCACCAGAAAGTCGAGCCGCCCCCAACGATCGGCAATCTCCGCGAACAACGAATCGAGGCTCGCCTCGGAGCCGACATCCGCCTCGACCACGAAATCGCTCTCCAGGCTCTCGGCCAGGGGCCGCACCCGCTTTCCCAGCGCGTCGCCCTGATAGGTAAAGGCGAGCCGGGCGCCCTGCGCATGCGCTGCCTTGGCGATGCCCCAGGCGATCGAGCGCTCATTGGCGACGCCCATGATGAGGCCTTGTTTTCCGGCCATCACGGCCATTTTGTTCTCCTTCCGCCGCGGCTCGGTTGGCGGGGACCGGGCAGGCGCCCCCTCGCGGCATCCTACACGAAGCCGGTAGGCCCGGCGAGCAACCCCCCGATCTCTGCACATAGTGACCGCGGGGTTACCAGGAGCGCGGCGCTGTTCATTTAACGAGATCCGCCGTATAGGGTCGGGGATGCAACAGACCGAGAACAATCGCCGGGCCGGGTTTATCGGCGCGCTACACGAGAGGCTGGTGGCGCTGGCGACCTTCTCCCGCTACGCGGTGCACCGGTTCAGCAGGGACGGCTGCTTTGCCGCCTCGGGCGCGCTCAGCTACACGACGCTTGTCTCTCTCGTCCCGCTCGGGGTGATCGCGCTCGGCATCCTGTCCGCCTTCCCGAATTTCGCCGATGTGCGGCAGGAGCTGCTCGACCTCGTATTCCGCAACTTCATCCCAACGATCAGCGAACAGGCCGCCTGGTGGTTCCAGTATTTCGCGGGCTCTGCGGGCCAGGCGACCGCGATCGGCATTGTCGGCATCGCCGGCACCGGCGTCTTGCTGCTGGCCACGGTCGAAGATCAGCTGAACGCGCTGTGGCGCGTGACGACGCCGCGCCCATGGGGACAGCGTGTGCTCGCTTACTGGACCTTAATCACGCTGGGTCCGCTACTCGTCGGCATGAGCCTGACCTTGTCGACGTATCTCGACACGGCGGCGCGCCGCGCCGGGTTCGACCCGGAAGCCTTTTATCAATTCGCCAGCGGCTGGCCGCATCTGCTGGCGCGGCTGGTACCGTTCCTGCTCGAGCTGATCGCCTGCGCGCTGCTCTACTGCGTCATCCCGAATTGCGCGGTGCGCTGGCGTGATGGGCTGGCCGGCGCGGCGGTCGCGGCGATCGCGATCGAAATCCTCAAGATCGGCTTTGCGATCTATATCGGCTCGATGTCGTCCTACCAGACGGTCTACGGCGCGCTGGCGGCAATCCCGATCTTTCTGTTGTGGATGTACGTGTCCTGGATGGCGGTGCTGCTGGGCGCCGTGGTCGCGGCCAATCTGCCGACCTGGCGGGTCGATGAGCGCCTCGCACATCTCAGCACCGGCGGGGTGCGGCTGGGCTTCAGCCTCGCCTTGATCGGCGCCCTGGCGCGCGCACAGCGGCGCGGCCTAACCAGCCGCATCGCCAGCCTGGCAGTCGAGCTCGGTGTCGCAACCTCGGTCATCGACGAGCACCTGCAGCAACTCGCCCGAGCCGGCTTTGCCGCGCCGACCCAATCCGGCGGCTGGGTTCTCGCCTGGAACCCGGAAACGGCAACGCTGCACGATCTCTACGAAGCCCTCGACCTGCCGCTTGCCGGACGCTGGCGCGATCACCCGGTGGCGCCCTGGCAGGTGCAGGTCGCGCCGGCGATGGACCGCATCGTCAAGGCCGAGAGCGCGGCGATGCGCATGACCTTGGCGGCACTGTTGACCGAGATCCATGCCCCCGCCCCGAGCCCGATCCGGGCGGTGGCCGACGGGTTCGGCGGCGAGTAGCGCATGCCTCGGCAGCGGATCGAAGACGGGGCGCCTGGCCGATGACCGACGACATCGCCGAAGACGAACCGCTTGCCCCGTTTGCGCGCTGGTTCGCGCTGGCCTCTGAAAGCGAGACGCTGGCCGAGACGATGACCCTCGCGACCGCGACCCCCGACGGCGTCCCATCGATCCGCGCCGTGCTGCTCAAGGGCGCCGATGAGCGCGGCTTTGTGTTCTACACGAATTTCGAGAGCCGCAAGGCCGAAGAACTGTTCGCCAACCCGCACGCTGCCTTGTGCTTTCACTGGAAGTCGTTGGGTCGGCAGGTGCGCATCGAAGGCGCCGCCTCGCTCGTCTCCGATGCCGAGGCGGACGCCTATTTCACCTCGCGGCCGCGCGATAGTCAGATCGGCGCCTGGGCGTCGGAGCAGTCACGCCCGCTCCCTGAGCGCGCCACGCTCGAACACCGCTTTGCGGAGCTGACCCGGCATTATACCGGCGACGCCGTCGTGCCGCGGCCGGCCTATTGGTCCGGCTTTCGCGTCGCTCCCGAGCGCATCGAGTTCTGGCAGGAACGGCCGTTCCGGCTGCATGATCGCGTGCTGTTCACCCGTGAGGGCGAGGCATGGCGCAAGACGCGACTCTTTCCCTGAGCGAGCCCCCCGCGGCGCACCGGTTGCGGGTGCGCGCGACCTATGCCTCGCTCGCGGTCGCGGCGGTGCTGATCGCGGCCAAGCTCGTCGTGTGGATCAGCACCGACTCTGTCGCGCTGTTGTCGAGCCTTGTCGACTCGTTTGTCGACGCCGCCGCCTCGCTCGTCAACTTTTTCGCGGTGCGCCAAGCAATCGTTCCCGCCGACCGCGAGCACCGTTTTGGCCATGGAAAGGCCGAGCCCCTGGCCGCGCTCGGCCAATCGGCCTTTCTGATCGGCAGCGCGATCCTCTTGATGTTCGAGGCGGTGCGCCGGCTCGTATCGCCGGCCCCAGTGGAAGGCGCAGCGGCCGGAATCGCCGTCATGGTGTTCGCGATCGCCGTGACGCTCGGCCTCGTCGCCTATCAGCGGCATGTCATTCGCCATACCGGCTCGATCGCGGTCGGCGCCGACGAACTGCATTACCGCAGCGATCTGATCCTCAATCTCGGCGTGATCGCGACGCTGATGCTCGGCAGCACGCTGCACCTGCCGATCCTCGATCCGCTGTTCGGCGGCGCGGTCGGCTTATGGATCATCTATGGCGCGGTAAGAATCGCTCGGCTGTCGCTGGTGCAGCTGATGGACCGCGAGATGCCCGATACCGAGCGCGCGCGCGTCCGCGCGATCGCGGAAAGCCATCCCGAGGTCACCGCGGTCCACGACATCCGCACACGGATTGCCGGCCCGACGACCTTTATCCAGCTACATATCGAAATGGACGGCGGCATGAACCTTCTGCGCGCGCACGAGATCTCCGACGCGGTCGAGGCACAAATACAGGCCGCCTTCCCGCAGGCCGAAATCCTGATCCACGAAGATCCGGCGGGCATCGAAGAGCGCGTCGCGTTTCCGCCGCGCACCGCCGCCCGGTCCTAGCAACCCCGTCAGCGGAACGGGAAGCTGTACATCAGCAGGATCTCCTGCTCGCCCGGATTGTGCTTACCGAGCCCGGCATTCGAGATGTGGTGCACCGCGACGCCAAGCCGGCTCGTATCGGCAAAGCGCCAAGCCAATTCTGCGCCACTGCGGAATTCCAGGGCATAGCCCAGCCGCGTCCCCGATCCTGGCGCGAAATAGCCTGCGGCGACATTTGGCGTCAGCACCAAATTCGGCGTGAAGTTCACATCGACGCCGAACCCGCCATACCCGTAGAACGCGCCGTCGCTGGTGCCCTGCACGCCGACAAACGGCGATACCAGCCAAAACATGTCGCCGAACCGGTATTCGCCGCGGAATTCGGCGGCCGTCTTGCTGTCTCTGTGGTTGCTCGGGGTGATGTCGAAGGCGCCGGCGCCAAGCGCGATATGCGGCGGGTCGCCCGGCGAGCCGAACGTGATCTGCGCCGCCGCGGGCCGCGCGGCAAACCCGATCAGCACGAGCCCGATCGCCACCGCGGCGGCTTGTCTGCCGATCCCCCATAAGCTCACCGATAGGCTCACCGCGGCCCCCTCGCCTGCCCCGCCTCGCTTCGTCGCCGCATATTAGAGGCGATCGGCGTCGCGGCAAGTGAAACCGCTGCGTTTGTGTCGCGAGTCGGCTAGAGCCGTTTGAAACGCTCGCCTGCCAGCACCAGCTGTTCGCGGATCCCCGGTTCCATTGCCGAGTGGCCTGCATCGGGCACGATGATGAATTCGGCCTCGGGCCAGGCGCGCGCCAATTCGTCGGCGCTGCGGATCGGGCACACCATGTCGTAGCGGCCCTGCACGATGACCCCCGGCAGATGACGGATACGGCCGATCCGCGCGATAAGGTCGCGCTCCCCCGAAAACAGATTGTGGTCGAAGTAATGCGCTTCGAGCCGCGCCAGGCCGAGCGCCAGCCGGTCCTCGCCAAACGCGGCGATCGTCTCCGGGTTCGGCAGTAAGGTCGAGCAGGCGCCCTCATAGACGCTCCAGGCGCGCGCCGCCGGCATGTGGATGCGCGGGTCGGGGTCGGTCAGCCGCCGGTAATAGGCGGCGAGCAGATCCTCGCGCTCGCCCTCCGGCAGAAACCCGACAAAGGCGCGCCATGCCTCGGGAAAGATCGTGCGCGCGCCATAGAGGAACCAATCGACCTCGGCGCGCCGGCACAGAAAGATGCCGCGCAGGATCAGCCCGCTGACCCGGTCGGAATGCGTTTCGGCGTAGTGCAATGCGAGCGTCGAGCCCCACGATCCGCCGAACAGCAGCCACTCGTCGATCCGGAGCTCCTGCCGCAGCAGCTCGATATCGCTGGCGAGATGATCGGGCGTGTTGTCCTGGACCTCGCCGAGCGGCGTCGAGCGGCCGGCGCCGCGCTGGTCGAAGATGACGATCCGCCAATGCGTCGGGTCGAAGAACCGGCGATGCACCGCCGTCGCGCCGGCGCCCGGACCGCCATGCAGGAACAGCAGCGGAGCGCCGCGAGGGTTGCCCGACTCCTCCCAATACATCGTATGCCGCACATCAAGCCGGAGGCGGCCCGTGCGGTATGGTTCGATCGGCGGGAAGAGGTCGCGGCGGCTATGCATTCGCTGCTTACTCTAGAGGGGCCATGGCGATTGCGGTAGCGCCGAACACGGCTGCGGCGCGGCTGGAAGCCGATCTTCGGCTGTGACATCATGCCGCCACGCTCCGATCCACGCCCCAGAGATCCCGATGCAGCTGACCCCCGCGCAACTCACGGCTTTTGACGAAGAGGGCTATCTCTTTCTGCCGGAATGCTTTTCCGACGAGGAGGTCGCGGCCTTGCGCCGCGATGCGGAGGCGATCTACCGGTCTGGCCGCGAGGAAGTCTGGCAGGAAAAATCCGGCGCGCCGCGCACCGCCTTTGCCGCGCATACCTACAATGAGGGTTTCCGCCTGCTCGGCTCGCATCCGCGGCTCATCGAGCCGGTAGAGCAATTGTTCGGCGAGAAGCTCTACATGCATCAATTCAAGGTCAACGCCAAGGCGGCGTTCGACGGCGATGTCTGGCAATGGCACCAGGATTACGGCACCTGGGCGCGCGATGACGGCATGCCCGAGCCGCGGGCGATGAACATCTCGGTGTTCCTCGACGAGGTCATGCCGATCAACGGCCCGTTGATGTTTATCCCGCGCAGCCACAAGCACGGCGTCCTCCCGGCCGGCCATGACGAGGCGACGACCTCATACCCGCTATGGACGCTCGATCACGAAACGATCACGAAACTCGTCGATGCCGCCGGCATTGTCGCGCCGACCGGTAAGCCCGGCGCCGTCTTGATGTTCCACGGCAACCTCGTGCATGCCTCGACCGCTAACATCACCCCCTATTCGCGCAAGATCGTCTATCTGACCTTGTGCGCGGTCTCGAACCACATCCGGAAGCCGACCCGCCCGGATTGGATCGCGCATCGCGACTTCACGCCGCTCGAGCCGGTCGCCGACGACGCGCTGCTGCAATACGCGCGGGCGCATCGCCTCGCCGCGGAATAGGAATGAACGGATGGCGCTAAAACGCATGGTGTTGCAGATCGGCATGGGCACCGACATCCGCGGCGCCGATTACACAAAGGCGGCGGTGCGCGCCCTGCGCGACGCGCTGTGGCACAATTCCCTGAGCGTCGCCAACGCGCTCGGCCAGCCCACGGATGCGATGCAGGTCGAGGTGACGATCGGCGTGCCGCGCCCCGATCTCGTCGACAAGGAACAGGTGTTGGCGGTACTACCGCATGGCACCGGCACGGTGAATGTCGTCGAGGGCGGCCTCGAAATTACCAATGACGAAGGCACGAACAAGACCGTCGTCGCCAACGCCGCCGCCGTCGTGCGGCTTGAGGTTGCGGAGCGACGGCCATGACCCTGAAGCGCGTCATCACCGAATTCGGCACCGGCAACGATCTGCATGGCGGCGACTACACTAAGGCGGCGGTGCGCGCGGTGCAGGACGCGATCCATCACAGCTCGCTGACCCTGATCCGCAGCCTTGGCGTGGATGCGAAGACGATGCAGGTCGAGGTGACGGTCGGGGTGCAGCAGCCCGCGCGCGTCGATCTCGCGGCAGTCAAATCCGCACTCCCGCATGGCGAGGTCAAGGTCAACGCCGTCAAGGGCGGGCTCGATGTTCCCGATGATGATGGACGCGACACCGCGATCATCGCGACCGCCGCCGTGACCGTCCGGATCGACCTCGGCAATTAAGCCCCTCTCCCGCAATGCGGGAGAGGGTGCCTGAGCGCAGAGCGCGAAGGCGGGTGAGGGTGTCCGACGCGTGTAAGGACCCTCACCCTCCCATCGCGTTGCGATGGGTCCCTCCCTCTCCCGCAATGCGAGAGAGGGTCCGTTTAAGGCCGCACGACCCGCGCGGGCCGGTAGGTATGCGCCGGTTCTTCGGCGTAGCTCCGGCTGCGCGGGATGCGCCGGACCATTGCTTCGTAATTCGGCCACGCCGCGATGAATTGCTGTAGCAGCTCATCCGGCAATTCGATCCCCGCTGTCGCGAGCATCGCCTGGATCTCCTCCGGGCTGGACGGCGGCAAATGGCTCAGATCGTTGCGCTGGTTGTCGCTCATACCTGATATTCCCGAACCGTCGCTGGCCCGCCGCTAGTTGATCGCGGAGACAAAGCCGATCATCGTGCGCCAATTAAAGCCGAGATCGGGAGACAACGCGATGCTGATCGTCGATTCGCAAATTCACATCTGGGAAAACGGCCGGATGTCGGCGCATCACCGGCAGATCCCGACCTACTCGAAAGACGACGCGCTGAAGGAGATGGCCGCGGCCGGCGTCGATGCCGCGGTTATCCATCCGCCTTCGACCTTGGGCGAGAAGGTCAACGAGCTCGCCGTCGAGGCGGTCAAGGCGCACCCCGACAAATTCTGCATCCTCGGACATTTCGATCTGCAGGCGCCAAACCGCGAGGAGATCGTGCGCAACTGGCGGCAACGGCCCGGCATGCTCGGCTTCCGCTTCACCTTCAATCAGCCGCAGCAGCAGAGCTGGTGGACCGACGGCAGCCTCGACTGGTTCTGGGCCGCCTGTGAGCGCGAGAAATTGCCGGTCGGCCTCCTCGCGGGCGGCCACATGACGGCATTCGGCAAGATCGCCGAGCGGCATCCCGGGCTCAAACTGCACATCGATCATCTCGGGCGGCGCGGTGGCGGTGGCGGCGAAAAGGACGTAGACGCCTTCTCCGATC
>Ga0209488_10004346_pt1 | contig 11098 bp, 14 predicted proteins | sample Rivendell_Oct201_8_FD_188349 | JGI IMG/M metagenome (GOLD analysis project Ga0209488, IMG submission 188349) | Vadose zone soil microbial communities from the Eel River Critical Zone Observatory, Northern California, USA -... | ecosystem: Environmental > Terrestrial > Soil > Vadose zone >... | reverse complement strand
CATGAGCGTGGATGGCGATCATGGCTTGGCCTTTCGGGCGGGAACAAAACTGTTCTATTCAATACAGACCCTGTCGTCCTACGTGCCTATGTTCAAACGCTGTAAGGCGGTTTTGATAACGCCCCTCGACGCAATCACATCCGGCGCAAGGGCATCCTTTGGATGCAGCCATGCGCAAACGAATCGCTAATAGGAGAGCGTGCCATGGGTGGAAGGCTAATTAACGCGAAGAAGAAATCCAGGAGGCGCGCTCACGCCGCCAAAAGAAAAGCGACGGAACAGGCTGTCGCGTCGAAGAAGAGTGGCACCGTGGAGCGCAACCGAAATGCCGGCGCGTCGTTGCGTCCTCCTGCGGGACGATAATCAGCAAAACTGCCGCCTTAGAGACTGAGACAAGGCCATATATCGGCAACAGCCGGTGCCAAGTGAACGGGCATCACCATTGCGGCTAGCGGACGCGCGCAAATGACGAGGGCACCGCTCAAGCTGACGGCGCACTTTTGGCTCCCTGCTCTCGCGAGTTGCTTATCGTCTTCGTCTTTTCCGCAGGCGACCTTGCCGCCTCTTTCTTAGTAGCTGCGTCATGCGCAAGGCGCCGGCCGTGCAGCGTGGCTACTTTCCCCGCCATGACCCTACGTTCGGACTCACGTGCCGCCTGAGTCCTTTGCTTGGAAGCCCGGGCTTTCTTTATGCCAAACATCTTTAAATCCTCCGCGGTTTCGGTGCGCTCGGCTTTTCGTGCACAACCTCAGCCATTGCGGTCTCGCGGGCAGGCCTGTTTGCTCGCATAGATTAGTAATTGCAAAACTGCGATGAACGAGACCTCGCTCCCATATCGCCCACAAGGATATACGCCGTTTCTTAGCTGGTAAAAAGCGGCGAGCCGCCGCGAGGCCCTTATATGAATAATTTGGAACGCCTTGCGTCCCACTTTCCGTCGCAGAGGATGCTACGGTCGGCCAACGCAATGTCCGAAAACGGCGATCATGCACGACGCTGAGCTGCGCTCGTCAATGACTGCAATGGGTCAAACTTGCTCGGTCGGACCAACGAGCCGGAAGGTCCTAGTCGTTCGAAGCTGCCATTCGCTTTCTTCCATTTGCGCAGGTCGCCCACATCTGGCCTAAAGATGGTCGCAATCGTACGGGACTATATCCAGTACCCTGAACTCGAGGCAGCACGGAATGTTGAAGAAAATATTGTCTGTATGCGCCTTGGCCACCGTTTGCGCCGCAATCGCAGTTTCAGAGACCGCGGCAAACCCCGCTACGGAAGCATTCATCCAACAGGGCTTCGATAAGGGCTACACAATCCTGAACAGCAAGTCGCTGTCCGAGGCAGAAAGGCGCGATCAGTTTCGTGCGCTCCTTCTGCAACTCACTGCGAGCCGCCGCATTGCTCTTTTCGCTCTTGGCCCTTACGCCACGGGCGCGAAACCTTCGGAACTCAATACGTTCGTCGAAGCATTTACGAATTACACCGTTGCCCTGTATGAAAAGGGACTGAGCCGATATGAGGGCCAAGCGCTGAAAGTGACCGGTTCGACCGATCGCGCGGCCGACGACTCCACGGTGCAGGCTGACGTAATCGGTCCAGGCCGGTCGAACGGCCAAGCGGTCAATGTTGCATTCCGTGTGCGCGCGAATGAGATTGGAGTTCTGGTCGTAACCGACATCGTCCTCGGTGGCTTATCCCTGGCGACAATCGCACGAGTCGAAATCGGAGCCCTGATGCTACAGTGCAATGGGAGCATCTCGGAACTGAGCAATCGCCTCAACTCAATGCGTTAGCAACCTACCCAGCTACGAGGGGATGCCCGAGTTTCTCCAAAACAGACCGTTCAACACCGAGCGATGTGGGCCTAATTGATCGCGTTGATCGCGAGAAAATCGACGAGCTTAGAGACAGCGATTCAGCCTCTTTGACGTTGCCGTTTCCCCGATATCTCGTTGGCCGCTTTCGCGTGTTACGCATGCCACTGCGGCATTCGTGTTGGTGGGAAAATTGCAGCGGCCTCGTTCGTCATCGCAAAGACGCGAGGCCGCTGCGGGATTAAGCCTAAGCCGCTCGGTGGCGGATGTCGTTAGTGCTCTTTGTCGTACAGCTTGCGGTTATCCGGTGGTGTCGAGTCGATAATGTCTCGTCCGCCAAATGGGGCCGTCTGCGGTTTCATTCAATCGAGTTCGGCGAGCGGGATATTTTCGAGGTCGATGACGTCGCGGCGATTCTGTGGTTCGCGCACACCTGGGCCCGTCGCAACGAGCGGGTCCGAAAAGCTCTTCCCAATCGTCACGATCTCGGCGTTGTTCATGCCTAGGCCGATCATTTCGGCTCTCACTGCATTCGCACGCCGCTCGGAGAGTGCCTGATTGTAGCTGAACGACCCCACCGTATCCGTGTGGCCGGTCACGACCATACGGACAAATCCGTTCTGTCTTGCCGCGTTCACGGCCTCAGCCACGACTTGGCGTGATTCGGCGGTAAGGTTCGACTTGTCGAAATCGAAGAAGATCAAGAAGTGATGCACAGCCTGAGGAGCCGGTAAGGGCGCCAGGTACGCAGGCGGCGAAGCGATCGTCTGGACTTGGGGTTCCACCACCATGGCAATCGCCGGCGGCGCTTCCGCCGGTTGGGCAGCGTAAGTCGTGGTGGTTTCCTTATAGGTGAAAGCCTCACGCAGATCGGCTGGCTTCGGATTCGGCGCCGAGCCGATATTGAGGTTAGTTCCAAGTCTCGGGTTCGAGAAGTAATTCGCGTATCCTGGCGTCGAGCAAAACGCAACGATCGGCAGGAGCAGTAAAAGTTGTTTCGTTTTCATTTGGTGTTCCTTTGTATATCCGTGACGGCAACGCCGCCCTCGGCAACGTTTGTTTCAGCGCTTGGTAATGTGGGAGATCTTGGTTCCCTCGATGCTAACTCCGGCCATCAGACCCTCTTGATCGAAGATGAAGGCGTAGGCATCGCTCTTCAGAGTCGAGGTCGATAGATTCTTGGCCACACCCTTGTCGACCAGCACGACCGTTGGTCCCACGCCGATTTCCCATCCCTCGGTCCTGGCGACGTAGTTGACGGCCTTGTCGTTCGTCAGAAACACGACATAACCGTAGGATTGGGCGCCCGCCTGCAGGCCCCACGAGGCGGAAAAGGAATTGTAATAGCCCACGACCTTGCGGTCCTTCTCCATGACGCCTTCGCCATAGCTTCCGCCGAACACCAAACCCGCTTTGATGATATTGGGGAAAATCAGCACGGCCTTGGCCGACTTCGCGAGATCCGCTGCGATGGGATCGGCCTTGTAGAGCATCTGCAAGGCATGATCGGCGTCGCGGTTAAGGTCGTCGGCCGTGGCCGCGTAAGCGCCCCCGCTTGCACTGGCCGTAAGTGCAGCCGCGGTGGCTAACGTGAGCGCGAGAAAAATCTTTCGTGTGTTTGCCATTGTTTTCATTCCTGTTGATTGGAGCAGACTTCCGGGATGGAGAGCTCTTGCCCGTGAGCGAGTGAGAATGTCTGCGATGTTGATAGGCCGGAACATGTGCGGGGAAATAGCCTCGGAAACTACTCACCGCGGCTGGTTGCAATCCGCCCGAGACGGCGAATGACTTTCGGCTTTCGGTCAAATCGAGCGTTGCCTTTGTGGCCGCCGTACAAATTCCTGCGGCTCGTTCTAGGCGCTCACGCACGTGCCGCCTGCTTTCTTCAGGGCTGGCGGCGGCACCGTCGATTACCCGCGTCTGTGTCTCGGCGACTGACACTCAGACTCGCAAGCAGCTCCAGCAGCAGATCGCCCGCGCGCCCCATGACGTGGAGCCGGTTGGCCATGCTCAGCACATGAACCGGCGTTTCGATGAAAGATCGTCGACAACCTCTTCATTGCGCGCCCGCGCCAAGCGTATCTCGAGATGGACGAGTTCGGGATACAGCAGGATCGCCAGGCCGCGGGCCTCAAGCCGACGCTCTTCCTTGCTCAACCTTCGCTGGATCGCCTGGATTCGGAGCGGAACCGTAAGAGCTGCCAGAAACGCGAGAATGCCACCGGAAGCTTGCGCCCATCCTGCAATTCCAGGGTGAGCTTCAATCCAGGCGAGAAATTCAGATCCCGGCATCGCTCGCTATCGTTCTAGGAACGCCCCAGACCCGTCTAAGAATCGTGGGTGTTAGTGGATGACCACCGCTGCGACCAAGAGCGAGAAGCTGGCCGTCAAGCTGACGGCCGACACTGCGAGGAAAATGGGGAGCAGCCACGAACGAGACTCGGTGTGCAATTCGGTGGATTCGATCAGAGCCATGTCGTCCGTCTTTCCTGTTCCTTCGGTTTCAACTGGCGATGTAGTAATGCGCGGAAAGTCCGTGCGACAGCCTCGGGAACTACTCACCCGCACATTCGCGCTGCCACGCCCGGTCAATCGCAAAGTGTTTGCAGGGGCGCGCATAGTCGAGGACATGCGGCGCATGACGCTCGATTTCGGCAAAGCAAGCTAATGGATTGCCGTTCCTACGCCGGCGCGCGGTGTATCGATTCGGCTAAGATGGCTGAGCTGCGCGAAGATGTAGTTCGTAGCGTTGCCACTGGACCCGCGCGATTCGACGGGCAGCGCTGTCCGGCGTTCCAACTTCTCCCTCAACGATTTTCGGGCGCGTCCGACACGGCTCTTCACCGTCCCTACGGGGCTTCTCAAGAGCACGGCGGCATCTTCATAGGAGAACCCGCCTGCGACCAGGATCAAGGCTTCGCGGTGTATATCTGGCAGTCTCCGCATCGCGGAGGCTGCATAGGATAGCTCCATGGCCCATTCCTGTTCGTCCGAAGGCGCCGGAATCGTTTCCGCCAACTGCGCTTCCAGCGGAATCTGCCGCCAGGCGCGGCGCTGGTGTGAATAGAATTCATTGCGAAGAATGGTAAAGAGCCAAGCCTTGAGGTTGGAACCCGGTGAGAACGACCGGCGGGACTGCCATGCCTTGGTCAAAGCTTCTTGGGCGAGATCTTCGGCAAGCTCTCGCGTGCGCGATAGCGATTGGGCAAGCGCCCGCACAAAGGGCATGAGCTTGGCGAGGCCCGCTTCAAATTCGCTGTCGGCATCCCAATTGAAGAGTGGTTTGGTTATTGTGTGCCCGATGTCCTGCATAGCCATGTCGTTTTCTCTTCCAGTTCCTTGAAACCATCAAACTGACGATGTGATAGCGAGCGCATAGGCTGCGGGAATAGCCTCGGGAACTACTCACCGGGTGGGCATGAATGGCGTCTAGGTAGATTCCGAAGGTTGCCTACCCGGCCGCGCCCCGCTACCAGAACAACCGCCATCCCCCTTGGTGAGATTGGCCTTCATGACGATGTGTTCGATCCGATATTATCGGCCCAGCCGGCGTGAGGACGCAGGGTTGCTCATGGTGAAGAAGAGCGAATTGGCGGCCTATAAGGCTCGTTTGGAAGCTTCCGGCTACATCGTGCTGGATGACTCAGTTGCAATCGCACCCGAGACCTTCGCGGGCAAATTACCTTGATTTTCAGGCGATACCTGCGCAACGCCTCTGTTCACTTAACGCCGCTGTCACGGCACACGTACATTTGGGTTAGACTTACGACGTCTTGCCTCCCCCGCTTTGTGATGGGACAAGACAGAAAGCAAAAATGACAAGGAAGTCTCACGCGCCAAGAGCCACCAATTTGCGGCCAGACCCGCGTATTTTGTTAAAAACCGCGTCCCTTGCTCCGCATGATTTTCCCGTGGCCGGGCCCAACATCTTGGCCGGCGTCGCGACAGAACAATTGCAGGGCGCCATTCGCGACCTCGAACATTCCAACGAGGAGTTGACGGCCGTCAACAGCCAGCTTCACGAGATCGTGGACCAGCAGCGCACCACCGCCAACGATTTGCAGAATGTTCTCAATAGCGCCAACGTTGCGACGATCTTCCTCGACGGCAATCTGAACATTCGTTTCTTTACGCAGGCGATGAAATCGCATTTCAGCATTGTCGTAACCGATGTCGGGCGGCCCCTTGCCGACTTCGCCAGCCGTTCCAACGATAACAATCTTTTCGCCGATGCTGCGACGGTGCTGGAAAATCTCACGCCCCTCAGCCGCGAGATCAAAAACAACAACGGCACATGGTACACAAGGCGCATTCTCCCCTATCAGGCGCATGACGATCGAGCCGAAGGCGTGGTCATCACCTTCGCCGACATCTCCGAGATGAAAGTGGCGGAACGCGAAATCGAAGCGGCGCGGGCCTATTCGAACAGCATCGTCGAGACCATTCGACAGCCGCTTGTGGTTCTCGATGACAAACTTTGTGTGGTTTCCGCCAGCCGTGTTTTTTACGATACTTTCGACGCCAAGAAGGAAGATGCCGTTGGAAAGCCCATAGGCAGCGCCTGCGCTCTGCATTTCAACGATCCCGGTTTGCGGTTGTTCTTCGATCGCATTCGGGTCGGCGAAACCAATATCGAGGGTTACGAAATCGAACTCGATCTGCCGCGCCTGCCGGGCCGGCGATCGCTGCTCTTGTCGGCGCTCGAAATCGTAGGGCCTTCGATCGGCCGAAAGGTCCTTGTGACGATCGACGATATCACCGAGCGCAAGCGCGTGAGCGGCGTGCTCGAGGCAGCCAAGCTGCAAGCCGAGCAGGCCAATCTCGGCAAATCGCGTTTTCTCGCCGCCGCCAGCCACGATCTGCGCCAGCCGCTGCAAACCCTCAGCCTGCTGCGGGGAATATTGGCGAAGTCGACCAAAAACGAAGATACGTTGGCGTTGGTTCACAAGCTCGACGAGCCGCTTGGCGTCATGGCGGGTATGTTGAATACGCTTCTCGACATCAACCAGCTGGAAGCCGGAATCGTTACGCCTGAGATTGTGGTCTTTCCGGTCGATGCGCTTTTCGATCGTCTGAAGACCGAATTCAGCTACCACGCGGTGGCCAAGGAACTCGATTGGCGCGTGGTCGAGAGCAGTCTCCAGGTCCGGAGCGACCCGCGGCTGCTCGAACAGATGATCCGCAATCTTTTATGGAATGCCGTGAAATACACCGCGCACGGTAAGATACTGCTCGGCTGCCGGCGGCGGGGCGACAAGCTCAGGCTCGAAGTCTGGGATACGGGTATAGGCATCCCCAAGGAGCACCTCCACGCCATCTTCGAAGAGTTCCATCAAATCGACAATCCTGCCCGCGAGCGCAACCTCGGACTTGGACTTGGCCTCGCGATCGTCCAGCGTATCGGAAAAATGCTCGGCCATGCGATCGACGTCCGTTCCCGTCCGGGTAAGGGGTCGGTCTTTGCCATCGAGGTGCCGCTCGCATCGGGCAAACCCAGGGTGTGGGCGTCAAATGACGGGCAGCCCGCCGATGACATAGGGACGGCCTCCGGCACGGTCTTGATCGTCGAGGACGATCCGATGGTGCGGGAGATGCTCGAGATTTTGTTTAGGGCGGAAGGGTATCGCACGGTCACTGCTGCGGATGGCCCGAAGGCGCTGAAACTCGCGGCCAGCGGGACCACGGAGCCAGAAATCGTGATCGCCGACTACAATCTGCCGGGCGGTTTGACCGGCCTGCAAGCCATCGCGGAGCTGCGCCGCAGGCTTCACCGTGAAATTCCAGCGATCATTCTGACCGGAGATATCTCGACCGGCACGTTGCGCAAGATCGCCCAAGAGCGCTGCATTCATATCAACAAACCGGCCAACGCCGAAGAACTGACGCGTCTGGTCGGCACATTGCTCGCCGCGCAACGGGGAACGGATGTAATGCGGCCCCCGACACCGCCGAAAACCCACGCAAACCAGCCGCTGCCCGTCAAACCAAAGAATGATCCGTCACTGCCCACCGTCTTCGTGATCGATGACGACGACAGCTTACGCGCGACCATGCTTGAATTGCTTACCTTGGAAGGCCGTGCGGTCGAGACCTATCCGAGCAGCGAAGCATTCCTAGAAGCCTATAGCCCCTCACGTAAGGGTTGCCTGGTCGTCGACGCCCAAATGCAAGGGATGGGCGGTCTCTCGCTGCTGGAGCGCCTCAAGAGCGAGAGAGTCGATCTGCCGGCTATCATGATCACCGGTTATGGCGACGTCTCCATGGCCGTCAGAGCCATGAAAGCGGGTGCCGTGGATTTCATCGAGAAGCCGGTCGACGCTGACGAATTGATTGCCAGCATTCAGAACGCCCTCGACCGGGCCCAAGGTTCCGGCACTCTGTCGGCCCGCCACACGGCCGCCGCGAAATGCATCGCGGACCTGACGGCGCGCGAACATATGGTCATGGATCTGGTGCTTGCGGGCCGTCCCAGCAAGAACATCGCCTTCGATCTGGGCATCAGTCAGCGTACGGTGGAAAACCATCGCGCTTCCATCATGAAGAAGACCGGCTCGAAGTCCATTCCCGCGCTGATCCGCTGCGCGTTGGCGGCGGTTTGAATCCCATCCGGCAGCAGTTTTTCACCAAAAAAATGAACACCGCGTGCGCTGACGACCGTTCCCTTTAGACGGTTCGGGAAGGATCAGGTTCGAAATTTGCCTGATACAGCGGGCATCCTACCATGGACGCGTCCGAAGACGGCTCGTCCGTCATTCCGGCTGTCGAATTACATCCGCCCAGCGAACATGAGAACGAAAACGACGATCAGGACGGTGCCGACGACACCGACGCCGCTATGGCCATAGCCGTAGCCATAGCCGCCGAAGCGGCCACTGAATCCACCGAGCAGCAGAACGATCAGGAAGATAATAAGGATAGTTCCAAGTGAAATGATTCATGATCCTTTTTGTAGGGTAGCCAAGCCGCTGCCTTGACGTTCTCTATCGGCTTTACCGGATGACGCGGTTTGGGGCGCCATCCGGAAATGCCATTCCGTCCACTAGCCGACAATCGCCCAGGTGCCGTCGGGCTGCTGGCAGGCGCGGCCGGTAGTCGCCTGCGGACGCCCGTTGATGAAGATTTCCTGGCTGTAATTCGCGCATCGGAAACCGGCGGGATCGTTAGCGTAGTTGACAACGTGGAACGTCCCGGAGTGGCCGTTGCCCGGATTGCGCCATTGATAGGAGCTGTTGGAACGGCCGGAATTGAATCCGTCGTAATAGGTCTTGTAGGCGTAGCTGCGATCTTCGCAATCGAGATTGCGGGTCAGGGCGGCACCGGTTACGCCGCCGAGAATCACACCGGCGACAGTCGCACCACCATTCCCACGGCCCACGGCATTGCCGAGCAAGCCGCCGATAAGCGCGCCCGCGATAACGCCGGCAGGATCCGCGGACTGCTGGCATTGTTGGTAGAAGGTGTCGTCGTTGTAGCTATAGGTGCGAGTATAACGTTGACGCCAGCGTTGGCTTTGTTCGTCATTCCTGTTGTTGGAGTCGTAGCCGTTACCGTAACTGTAATCGGTGTCGTCAAACCGCGTCCTGTTGCGGGCGGCCTCGTACCCGGCGCGATAACCGGTGCGGTAGGCGTCGTCGGATCGGTTTGCTGTGCCACGGCCTTGATATTGGCCCTGTGGCCCGCGGTCTTGATATTGGTTCCGCTGATCGCCGTATTGAGCCGCCGCCGGCTGAGCGGCAAATCCGCTTATTGCCGCCGCCGCAACGATAGCAGTCGCACGGGCAATGGTCTTGTTCATCATTGTTTTTCTCCTACTTCATCCAGGGGTGACGCAAAAAAGGCGAGGTCAATGACAGAGCGAGCCCAATGTCACGTCGAAGGCGATTGGCCTGCCCTGACGACGTTTGGCGAGATGGCCTAGGTGGCCAGCAAGCTCTTCGAGCGTCGCGTTGCGCGACAACAAAAAAGTAGACACGCCGTCCTCAAACATCGCTCTAACGGAATTCTGCCGCGGCGATTGTGTATGGAAATTTTGCACGATGCTCTCCGTTGAATTGGTCTGGACGGTATTAAGCAGTGTCGCCACAACACCGGTAGACTCGGAAACTACTCAGATAGACCACGGTGGTTCGCATTGGCTTGAAGGGCCCTGGCTTATGCCGGAATTTGCGGCGCCATAGCTTGATCATGCGCGTTACATGGAAAGCGGGACGAAGATCGGCCCTGCGTTTCTAACAAGGAGAACCGTCATGTCGGGCGAGGCAATTCTGGTCGTACTTCTGGTGGGCTTGATCGCGGGCTGGCTTGCCGGACAAATCGTCAGAGGCGGCGGGTTCGGTCTTGTTGGCGATATTCTCGTCGGCGTCGCCGGCGCCTTGATCGCCAGTTGGTTGCTGCCGCACTTTCACGTCGATCTCGGCGTCGGCCTCGTCGCCGTTATCGCCAGCGCGACAATCGGCGCGGTTGTGCTCTTGCTCCTCATGAGAGTTATCAGGCAGGTTTGACCGATCGCTGAGCCGGACCGTGGACGCGCACGTCATTCTTCGTGCGCTTTCACCGGATTCCGAAGACGGCGAACGTGTTGACCTTGTGTCAAACAGCTGCCGCAGCCCGCCGCTCACCAAAAAAATAGAAACCCCGCCGGTGTCCAAACCAGCGGGATTTCGCCACGATCTCACGCAAACGCCGAAGACGCCGTCACGACATCGCCATCACCCGGGGTAACGGCCGCAACGCCGACGGTAATCTTCACGACTCGCGCCCTGATTCTTCCAGACGGGATCGCCGAGACTGACCATGCAAGGATCGGTCAGGGCGCCCGCGGCGGCGCCTGCGACACCGCCGATCACGGCGCCCGCGCCGGCGTTGCCGGAAAGGGAGCCGATGGCGGCGCCGGCACCGGCGCCGAGCAGTCCGCCAGACGCGGCGCGATCGCCCGGTGTTGTGCCGCATGCAGAAAGTGCAAACGCCGCGGCTGCGGCAAGAAGCATGGCACGTGTCATTTTATTATTCTCTCCGATGGATCGTGCATTGCGCGCTTCGATCCTCTGCGTGCACTCTTTGACAAGGGTGTGCGCCCGAGGTGAGCGAAGAGCAGATCCCAGGAAAAACTTCCCGGACGTCTGTTCCCGCTACACTTAAGAAGGTCGCATCGAGACCGCTAGGATCGGAATCTACTCATCGCATTTGCGGAGCGGATCGATTCATCGTTTGCGATCATTCCCGCCAACGTCTCGCACGCCTCCCAAGCATGAGTAGTTTCCGAGGCTACCACCGACACTTCATCCGTC
>Ga0209488_10004345_pt1 | contig 11100 bp, 10 predicted proteins | sample Rivendell_Oct201_8_FD_188349 | JGI IMG/M metagenome (GOLD analysis project Ga0209488, IMG submission 188349) | Vadose zone soil microbial communities from the Eel River Critical Zone Observatory, Northern California, USA -... | ecosystem: Environmental > Terrestrial > Soil > Vadose zone >... | reverse complement strand
CATGCCTCATCCTAAGAAACAATCGACCATCCTCCTGATGCCGGAAATTACACAGATAGATGTCAGATGCAGGGTACATCGCACCAAAGCATTCACCAAACACCCTGCCGCTCTCGCTGTTCATTGCTAGCCATTACCATTCACGAAGTTTCGAAATAGATACTTATACAGATGAACCGACAAAGGGCATGCAGACACCTACACCATAATACGTAGGTCTACACGTGACCACCTCTGTACCGTTGTCGTACGCGCTGCGGAATACAAATTCGAAAAAAAAAGGGCATGCAGACATACGAACGGCCAAGCCTACTAAATACATCATACTTACACATACGTGGGACAATACAAGGGAATGACAGTAAATGAAAGTAACACAGACATCAGTATTGAACATGATAATATTCGCGCGGATCGTTTTCGAACGTTTCCCAGTCAGTGTCCTGACTCTTGTGGGTCAAACGGCAGATGGTCACGGGTCGATCAGTCAGCTGACGCGCAGCGACAAATGCCGTGATAAGCCGAATTGACCAAGTGTGGAAGCCGCGAATCCTGAGGACACGCAGCGCCGGCAGCAGCTCTTGGGCCATTTTCCGAGTGGATCGTTCCAGAGCGGAAGCGATCCCAGTGCACGGTGCACCTTTTCCATTAAATTCGACCTCTTCCACGCTATTGTAAGGCGTGAGAAGTTGCAGCCACGGTGCAGGGTCGGTTTTGCGTTGAAGATTTGGTGGCGAGTGAAACGCCGATATTTTGAGCTGCTTCACACTGGATGCGAGCGGAGATAGTTGTGCGCAGATGTGAACTACTTGAGACATCTGCCAGTTCTCGCTGGAGGCACACCTAAAATACACGCGTGATACTTCTTGGGAAGATGCGAGGGATTTGAAATGATGTTTGATGAAGAAATACCCAATCTTGAACGAGATGGAAGTCCGGAATGGCAATGAGCTTAGCTGCTCTGTTCGGGAGATAAATTGGGACAGCATTGGGACATCCAAGATGCCTTGATCGGAAAATTCGGAAGATACATCGAGAGTCTCGAGATGAGGTGCATGGATCCGGGACACGAGGTTTTCCATGTAATCGATGAAACCCCCAAAGTGGAAGTAGGTAAGAGCAGGGAGAACAATGAGGCCGAGATTGAGAGGGAAAACGGGATTGAGGAGAGGGGAGTTTGCACTGATCAATTCTGGGTAGGATTCAGTATGGGCTGGAAGGCAGTCGATATAAAGGTACTCGAGCTGGGTTGTTGCGGACAGAGCAGTGGAGAGGACCTCTGGTGAAATACCTCCGTTACAAGTGAGAGTGTAATAGCCAAGGTGAAGGAAAACGAGATCCCGGTTGGACAAAAGAAGCTGGGGTAAAGTAGGAAGGAAGAGGTCATTCAGGACGATATGGCGTAACCGGCGAGGGCCATTGGACCCACCCAAGAGTTCATGGGGTAGGGCGGTGGGGAGAAAATGAAATAACCCCGAAAGCGCGAGGTGTTCCAATTCCAGGAACGATTTGTTATTGAGGCTTTGTCTCCAGAATGGATGGCTCATCGTTATGGGGAGAGAGATTTCGCGTATACGGTCAGAGTGTTCGAATGCGGCAGCGACGTCGGCCCTTTGTTCGGAAGAGATGCGGTCTTCTAAGTTGTACCAGATGGAAAGAGGTAGGGCCGGCCAGGAATCTGATGGTGTCTCGAAAGAGTCCCTTGGAATAACGAGGCGTGCCCCCAAGTGGCGGAGAGACGTGAAAATGAGGTGTCGCCATCGTTGGCACACGTGGGTGAGTGTATGCCATCTCCAAGCTACTGACGGTGGGCGATCGTTTGTACCGGAGAGTAGTCGATGGAAAGAGAATATGTAAAGGAGGATTTCATTTGGAAGAGATTGGATTGTGACGGTGCGATGGTCAACCATCTTGGCTGACCTGTTCGACAGTGGATGCGTCGATGAACAAGTACACCGTTGGGTGTTAACCTTAACCTTAGGCTGAGTGTCCTTGCAAAGGGCGCTATCCAAGTTACATCGGCTTCGTTCAGATCAGATATGAATTTGAAAAAGGCGCTGTACAGTATTTCAAACCCTGAGAACAATACATACTTGGCTCGGAGTCTCCTTACGAGCGGTGGGGGATTTATGGTAAGTGGTGCAATTTGTCAGCATTCTCTCCTTCTAATGGCCCTGTAGAAAACACTTGAAACGGGATGATAGTGCTTTCGCACTCAGGCTGGGTCATCACAATTCGGGGAGCCCAAAGAAAAGAAATAGTGGCAAGTGCATTGAACAAAACTGAGAGCTCCTTTCGACGTTTATTTATACAACAGTAACTCACACAGATACACCAACCAAGAGCACGCAGATCTGGAACAAGATTCGAATGGCCAAGCCAACTAAAACACATCATACAATACAAGGGAACGATAGTAAATGAACATCACTATTGGATACGTTAACCTTGGCGCGTATCGTTTTCGGACGTTTCCCAGTCAGTGTCCTGACTCGTTTGGGTCAAACGGCGGAGGATTATGGATCGGCCAGCCAGCTGACGCGCAGCGACAAATGACACGATCAGGCGAATTGACCAAGTGTGGAAGCCGCGAATCCTGAGAACACGCAGCGCTGGTAACAGCTCCTGGGCCGTTTCCCGAGTGGATTGTTCCAGAGCAGAAGCGATCCCGGTGCATGGTGCAGCATCTCCACGAATTTCGACCTCCTCCACGCTATTGTATGGCTTGAGAAGTTCCAGCCACGGTGCAGGGTTGGTCTTGCGTTTAAGTCTTGGAGGCAAGCGATATGCCGACATTTTGAGCTGCTTCACACTGGACGTGAGTGGAGATAATTGTGCGCAGATGTGGTCTACTTGAGACACCCGCCAGTCCTGCATGTGAAAACGCCTAAAATACACATGTGATACTTGTTGGGGAGATGGGAGGAATTTGAAATGATGTTCGATGAAGAAATACCCCATTTTGAACGAGATGCAAGTCCGGAATGGCAATGAGCTTAGCCGCTCTGTTCGGGAAATGAATTGCGACAACTGTGGGATATCCAAGACGCTTTTATGATCGGAATTTATATCGAGGTTCCCATGTAATCGATAAAACCCCCGAAGTGGAAGTGGGTAAGAGCAGGGAGAACAACGAGATTGAGAGCAGAGGAATTTATACTCCTCAATTCTGGGTGGGATTCAGCATGGACTGGAAGGCAGTTGATATGAAGGTATTCGAGTTGGGTTGTTGCGGACAGAGAGGTGGAGAGGACCTCTGGTGAAATAAACCCGTTACAAGTGAGGGTATGATGGCCAAGGTGAAGAGAAACAAGATCCTGGCTGGACAAGAGAAGCTGGGGTAAAGAAGGGAAGTAGAGGCCATTCAAGAGAATATTGCGTAGCCTGCGGGGGCCAGTGGGCCCACCCACGCCCAAGAATTCACGGGGTAGAACGATGGGGAATGGATAATCATATACCACCGAAAGAGCGAGGTGTTCCAATTCAAGGAACGATTTGTATTCGTTGGTTAGTCTCCAAAATGGATGATCTATCGTTATCGGGAGAGTGATTTCGCGTATACGGCTAGAGTGTTCGAATGCGGCAACGACGTCGGCCATCTGTTCAGAAGACATGGGGCCTCCTGAGTCGTACCAGATGGAAAGAGGTAGGGCAGGCCAGGAATCCAATGACGTCTTGGGAGAGTTCCTTGGAATGACGAGGCGTGCCCCCAAGTGGCGGAGAGACCCGAATATGAGGTCTCGCCATCGTTGGCACACGTGCGCGAGCGTGTGCCATCTCCAGGCTACTGATGGTGGGCGATTGTTTGTGCCGGAGAGTAGTCTATGGAAAGAGAACACGGATTGTGCAGGCGCGATGGTTAACCATCTTGGCTCCTCCCAACGAATTGTGATGGGGTTGAGTGTTAACCTTAACCTTAAACTGAGTGTCCCCCAGTCCGATGAGTGATAGGTCACATGCTTGGTATAAGAACGCACATTGATTTGGATGTTGCGTCCCCGCAGTTTCCACTTAATGAATCTCACAAGCCATCTGAGTTATACAGGTGCAATGTGGATTTGAAAAAGCGGGGTGCAGTATTTCAAACCCTGAGAACAAATACATACTAGGAGTCTCCATGTTTTATGTGCGCAGGTGATTTATGCCAAGTGGTGCGAGTCATTAGCCTTCGACCTTTACTCTCTAATGGCTCTCTGAAAAACACTCAAAATGGGGCGACCGTGCTTCTGCACAGCGTCATCGAGCCCAAAGATAAATAAAGGAATAGTGGTCACATTGAAGTGCAATGAAGAAAACTGACAGCTCCATTCACCGAGTATCTATACAACCGAATACTCGTCCTCAGAGAATCGGGTTTCATAAAAAAGAATTTGGATCTCTAAAACAACATGTCCAGGTCCGATTCGGCATCCTCGAGACTCGCAAGTCCTGAAAGGTCAAGGTCCCCACCTATAGCCGATCTCCACGGCGAAAAATGACTTGATAGTACCATGTGCTGTCGGGAAGCGATGAACGAATCGAGATTGGCATCTTGGTCAAAGTCGACAAGTCGGAGGGTGCGTAAAGCAGGAAACAACTCCGGGGCCTTTGGGTCGCCCGCAGATTGTTCTAAACCACGCGCGATCCCCGTGCCTGGTGCCGCATTGCTATACAGATCGAGCTCCTGCACGCGATCGAAATGCTTGAACAGTTGTACCCATGGCGCGGGGTCCATGCCGCCTTTCGGAATTGTCGGGGGCAAATGCCATGCCTTGACTTGGAGCCGTTCCACGGTGGATGCGAGCGGTGATAATTGTGCGCTGATGTCAAGCAATTGGGGGATGTTCCACAAGTCCCCGTAACACCCTATCTGCACCCAATTGCTCTCGTCATTTGTCACGTGGGACGATGGATGTTTGAAAGTTTGTCGGATGCTGAAGCCATTCCTCCACATCTCGAATAAAGTTTGATAAGGCATCGACCTTAGCTGTTCTGCCCGGGAAACGAACCCAGACAACTGAGGAATATCGACAACGTGTTCCCGGTGGAAAGACACCCGCAGTCGCTCGAGGTGAGGTGCATCAATCCTGGAGACGAAATCTTCCAGGTAACGGCGGCAACCCCTGAAGTCGAATTCCATCAGAGAAGGGAGGCATATGAGATTCATCGGCGCTGAGCGTTCACTTCCTTTTTCGGGACGGTAGTTATCACGATAGCCGTCGGGACGGAGGGTGAGGCGCTTAAGTTGGGTGGTTGCGGACAGGGCAGAGGTGAGAATCTCTGGTGAAGGAAAGTTGACCCCCACATGCAAGTCAGGACCGAGGACAACAGAAACGAGATCGTGACAAGATCGAAGGAATTGGGGTAACTCGGGGAAGGAGATGTGAGACAAGTGGATATGATGCAACCGGAGCGGGGAATTAACCGAGGCGCCCAGGAATCCACTAGGTAGGTCCAACCCAGGTTCATTCGACTTGAGAGAAAGGCGTTCCAATTCTGGGAATGGGCCCTCTACCCACGCAGTTGATTTTTCCAAAATGGACCTTGACATGGTGAGACAAACTTCATATATGCAGTCGGGTTGATCGAGTACGGATGCAAGGTCGTCCTCTTCTTCAGGAGCCAGTGTGCGGCCGAGGTTGTAGTACTGGATAGAGATAGGGAAGGGTGGCCAGCGACCCAAGGACATCCAGCGTGATAACCAGTGACTCCTGTACGTTGTGACAAGGTACGGCCTCAAGGAGTGTGGCAACGCGAGAATGACATATCGCCATCTTCGGCTCACTTGAACGAGGGTGTGCCATCGCCAAAAGAATGGGCGACAGAGTATCTTGTTGGGTAATCGATAGAAAGTGAAAATTGAGAGAAGAATGTCGTCAGGGAGAACCTCGATTGTGACACGTTGGTCGACCATCTTGGCGATGAGAGGTTAGTGTCGGTGTCAGAAGTGAGGTGGAAGTTCAATTACTGGGAAAAGGCGAAGTCACGTTTGTAACTTGGCCGAGAACGCCCCTAACGTTGTGAGGTATCTTTTAGGGGTAAAGATGGAATGTATTTGAGCAAAGAAACGAGGACGGAGGAGTAGGAGGGAAAAAAGACACTTGCCACACGTGCCCGGTCCCTTGCCACGCGCAGTGCGCCTTGTTGTCTAGGCCATATGAATTGCCAATGCTGAAAACGGTTGATTATAACGTTAACGTCACGGTTCATCAAGGGGAAAACGTCACGTGCAAGTTGATCAAGTACGTTACAGTGCTGAGGGGTTGCGTGGAGCGATATAGATACACGAACAGGCGAGCCAACCAATATATACGTAGCGAGAAATGAGTTTAGTGAAAGGAAAAGGGAAAGAGTATCGAACACACATCGGTACTGGATAAATTAAGTTTTATCTTCCCACGTATCGTTGATGTCCCAGTCAGGGTCCTGACTCGTTCGTTTCAAGCGGCGCACGATGACGGGTCGACCGATCCGCCGACGCGCCACAGCGAATGACATGGTAACAACCCGAATTGACCGAGAGCGGAAGCCGCGAATTCTGAGAACGCGCAGCGCTGGCAACAACTCCTGGGCCGTTTCCCGGGTGGATTGTCGTAAAAGCCAGGCGATCACGGTGCACGCTTCACCTGTTCCACAGAATTCGATCTCCTCCACGTTATTATAAGGCGTGAGAAGTTCCAGCCACGGTGTAGGGTCGGTCCTTTGTTGAAGGTCTGACGGCAGATGAAGCGCCGATAACTTTAGCTGCTTCACACTGGACGCGAGCAGAGATAATTGTGTGCAGATGTGGGCTACACGAGACACCTGCCAACCCCACATGCGGACACCCTTAAAGTACACATGAGACACTTCCTGGGGAGATGATAGGCGTCGGAAATGATGTGCGATGGAGAAGGCCCCGACATCGACGAAGATGGAAGTCCGGAACGGCAATGAGCTTAGCTGCTCTGTGCGAGAAATGAATTGGGACAGCTGGGGAACATCCAAAGCGTGATGATCGGAATGTACAATGAGATTCATGAGATAGGGTGCATGAATCCTGGAAACGAAGTTTTCCAGGTACTCGATGAACAGCCCGAAGCGGAAGTAGGTAAGAGCGGGGAGAACAACGAGATTTTGCGGAGACGACGGATTTACGCTCGTCAGTTGCAGGAGGGGCCCATTACGGACTCTTTCGCAGTCGATATAAAGGTACTCGAGCTGGGTTGCTGCGGACAGAGCAGTGGAAAGGACCTCTGGTGAAATGAATCCATTTCCAGTAAGGGTGCATTGGCCAAGGTGAAGAGAGACGAGATCCCAGTTACAAAAAAGAAGTTGAGGTAATGCAGGAAGGTGGAGGTAATTCAAGAGAATACTTCGTAGCCGGCAGGGGCCGGGAGCGGACCCACCCAAGAATTCATGGGGTAGGGATGTGGGAAGTGACCCTGAAATCGCGAGGTGTTCCAATTCCAGGAACGATTTGCTGCAGATCGATTTCCAAAATGAATAGCCCATCGTCGTAGGGAGATGGACCTCGCGTATGCGTTCAGAGTGTTTGAATGCGGCAACGACGTCGGCCATCTGTTCGGAAGACATGTAATCTTCCGAGTCGTACCAGACGGAAAGAGGTAGGGCCGGCCAGGAATCCAATGGTGTCTTAGGCGACTTCCTCGGAATGACGAGGCGCGCCTCGAAGTGGCGGAGCGACCCGAATATGAGGTCTCGCCATCGTTGGCACACGTGGGCAAGTGTGTGCCATTTCCAAGCCACTGACGGTGGGCAATTGTTTGTACCGGAAAGCAGTCTATGGAAAGAGAATATGTGAAGAAGGAGTTCGTTGGGGAGATATTGGATTGTGAAAGCGGGATGGTCTACCATCTTGGTCATGTAGGATTAGCCCAAGCCGAGGTGTTAGCCTTAACCTTAAACCAGGAGTCGCCAGTTCAGATTATGTAAACGTATCTCACACTTGGAGATCTCAGATCTCAGACCTGGAACCTATAAGGTTTGCCCTTGCTATTTACGAGGCCACGACTCGCGTTCTATCGCTCTCTCCCAAACCTGACAAATGACATCATCAATGTAGAGAAGGCTGCTATTGCGAGTAGAACCGGATAGACCAAGAAATGAAAATGAAGAGAGAGAGTGTGTGTGTGTGGTGTTGAAGGAATGGACTAGGCTGAGACAGGATAGAACGGGGACTCGGGCAGGAGGCACGCGAGAACGAAATGGGAACGACGGACAGAACTGATACGCAGGCGGGATTGACGTTTGATTGGTAGTGTTCCTCCTCAAACTGGAGGTGTTTATATACATCCGTATATCCGTAGTAAGCGAAGGCTGTAGCCCAAAGGGTATGTCGGCCGTGCTTGGGCACAGCATGAATGGGAAGGCGATGAAGGTAACAAGACTAAAGTATAAGTAGTGAGCATGGTTAGCAACACAGCAAAGGGGCGATGAACATGATAGCGCGAGACTAGAGAAGGAAAGTATCCGAGCGTAACTCCGAGGGGTACCTTACATCAATCACATGCAGGGTATATCGCACCGCAGCATTCACCAGACACCCCGCTGACCTCGCTCTTAGTCGCTGGCTAACGCCTTTCCTTTCACGAAATGGCGTAGACCTGGAACAATATACGAACAGCCAAGCCAACTAAGAACATCGTACTTGCATATTCATGGGACGACACAAGGGAATGAAAAGAAAACACATCCGTGATATGTTATGCTTGGTGCGTATCATCTTCGGACGTTTCCCAGTCAGTGTCCTGCTCGTTTTGCGTCAAGCGGCGGGTGATCACGGGTCGGCCAGCCAGCTGACGCGCAGCGACGAACGACTTAATAAGTCGAAATGACCAAGGGTGGAAGCCGCGAATCCTGAGAACACGCAGCGCTGGTAACAGCTCGTAGGCCCTTTCCTGGGTCGATTGTTCCAGGGCACCAGCAATCCCAGTGCACGGTGCACCCTTTCCACAAAATTTGACCTCCTCCACGCTATTGTAAGGCGCAAGAAGTTGCAGCCACGGTGAAGGGTCGGTCTTGCGTTTAAGAATTGATGGCAGTTGAAACGCCGATAGTTTGAGCTGCTTCACACGGGACACGAGCGGAGATAGTGTTTTGCAGATGTAGTCGACTTGAGACATCCGCCAGCCCCGCGTATCAGAATACTTAAGATACACATGACATACTTCGGGAGATGGCGGGAAGTTGAAGTGATGTTTGATGGTGAAACTCCCCCTATCGAGCGAGATGGAAGTCCGGGATGGCAATGAGCTTAGCCGCTCTGTTCGGGAAATGAATTGGGACAGCTGTGGGATATCCAAGGAGTTTCGGTTAGCGAAATATACATCGAGTTTCTTGAGGTGAGGTGCGTGGATCCGGGAAACGAAGTTTTCCATGTACTCGACGAAAGCCCCAAAGTGGAAGTAGGTAAGAGCGGGGAGAACAACGAGAGGAGAGGAATTTCCACTCGTCAATTCCAAGAGGGATTCAGAATGGCAGCCGATATAGAGGTATTCAAGCTGGGTTGCTGCGGACAGAGAAGTGGCGAGGACCTCTGGTGAAATCAATCCTACACAAGTGAGGCTGTAATAGCCAAGGTGAAGAGAAACGAGATCTCGGTTGGACAGAAGAAGCTGGGGTAAATCGGGAAGGTAGACGTCATTCAAGACGATATTGCGTAGCCTGCGGGGGCCAGTGGACCCACCCAAGAATTCATGGGGTAGGGCGATGGGGAAATAATATGGACGAGATCCTGAAAGCGCGAGGTGTTCCAATTCCAAGAAGGACTTGTCATTGTGGCTTTGTCTCCAAAATGGATGGTCTATCGTTACCGAGAGGGAGATTTCGCGTATGCGGTCAGAGTGTTTGAATGCGGCAACAACGTCGGCCATCTGTTCGTAAGACATGTAATCTTCCGAGTCGTACCAGATGGAAAGAGGGGCGGGCCAGGAATCCAATGATGTCTTGAGAGAGTTCCTGGGAATGAGGAGCCGCGCTCCCAAGTGACGGAGCGACCCTAATATGAGGTGTCGCCATCTTTGACATACGTGGGCGAGCGTGTGCCATCTCCAAGCCACTGCTGGTGGGCGATTTTTTGTACCAGAGAGCAGTCGATGGAAAGAGAATATGTAGAGGAGGACTTCGTTTGGAAGAGATTGGACTGTAAAGGCGCAACGGTCAACCATCTTGGACACCGAAGTTGGCACAGTGTGTTAACCTTAACCTTACACAAGGCTTAAGTTTGCCCTTGGTCGCTCATCCAGCTTCGCCTACCTGACAAACCAAATTATATTATTAACCCCACACATCCAGGAGTAGGTGGATTGTGTGCTCTACCCCGACATGTTAGTAGCCCCAACTACATTGCTGTCGTGATGTGTGCCAATATGCCGCCATTCAATTGCATGCGCTGTCGGTCGCCTCGCGTCCTTCCTCCGACTGCTACCGCGCGCTGGTCTGTGGCGATCCGTGTCTTCTGTTACCTTAAAGGCACATATGCAATGTCCCTTGTCCTCGGTGGCACCAGCGCAGTGCTGCCCTGCAGATTCTCCGACTCTGATTATGCTTATGCCAACCATGGCGACACCAGCCGATTTGCTATTTTTTCCCCTTCGCTCCAGCATGCTTGACAGAAACGGCGAATCGTCGCAGATTCCTCTTGCTATCCCTCTACATCGCCCTCCATGAGGCCTCATACAAATCCGTCTTCCTCGGGGACTCCTATACTATGATCACGATGCTGCTGCCCGACTGGCAGAGTACCAGTCTGGCACTCACAAGTAAAACGTATCCGACTGAGGTTTCATGCCATTCACGAAGACATCAAAGACGGAATACCGCGTGTCATGCGCGTCCGCTCTGCGGCGGATAATGGTATAGACATCTTCAAGAAACCTCTTTGGCGATCGGACTTCCTTTGTCTTCGTCTTCTACTTGGAGACACATTCGTTTCAAGTGAGGGGTGCTATACAACTACATCAGAATGCAGCTGGGCTATTCAAGGACAAGGGAACAACTACACTGCGGCGTTATTATATCTACGAGGAAGTGCTACGTGAGGTCACGTACCCCGAGGCGCACAGAAATGGATTCAAAAAATAAATACAAGGGACGACAGTAAATGAAAGGAAAATACAC
>Ga0209488_10004344_pt1 | contig 11102 bp, 9 predicted proteins | sample Rivendell_Oct201_8_FD_188349 | JGI IMG/M metagenome (GOLD analysis project Ga0209488, IMG submission 188349) | Vadose zone soil microbial communities from the Eel River Critical Zone Observatory, Northern California, USA -... | ecosystem: Environmental > Terrestrial > Soil > Vadose zone >... | reverse complement strand
GCCCGGACGGCAAGACCCAGGTCACCGTCGAGTACGCCCATGGCATCCCGAAGCGCGTTCGGACGGTCGTAGTCTCAGCCCAGCACGACCCCGACGTCCGCGCCGAGCGGCTCCGCCAGGACATCGTCGAGACGGTGATCCTGCCGACCATCCCGGGCGATCTCCGCACGACGGACCCGGTCATGCACGTCAACCCGACCGGCCGCTTCGTCACCGGCGGCCCGATGGGCGACGCCGGCCTGACCGGTCGCAAGATCATCGTCGACAGCTATGGCGGAATGGCCCGACACGGCGGCGGCGCGTTCTCCGGCAAGGATCCGACGAAGGTCGACCGATCGGCCGCCTACGCTGCCCGCTGGGTCGCCAAGAACGTCGTGGCGGCCGGCCTCGCCGATCGGTTCGAGGTCGAGGTCGCGTACGGCATCGGCATCGCCCGGCCGATCTCGTTCAGCGTCGAGTCATTCGGAACCGGTCGGATCCCCGACGAGGACATCCAGCGCATGATCGAGCGCCACTTCGACCTTCGCCCGGCGTCGATCATCGCGGCCCTTGACCTGCGCCGACCGATCTACCGCCAGACCGCCGCGTACGGCCACTTCGGGCGGCCCGATCTCGACCTGCCATGGGAGCGGACCGACAAGGCCGCCCTCCTGGCGTCCGAGGCGGGCATCGCCCAGCCGGAGCCGGTCCCCGCGGCGTAGTTCCTGGTGGCGGCTCTGGCCGTGCCGCGTCGCTCGGCGTCGGGGAACACCGTTTGCGCCCTCGCCGCTCCGCCCGTCACCCTCAATTGTCAGGTGATCTTCAGGCGGTCGGTAGGAGAGCGGTTCCTGTCACGCGATCACCACACGGTCGAGTGTCGGATCGCGTGTCGTCGCTCACGCTCAGAGGGACCACCTCGATTGCAGCATCGCTGCTTAGCGACCGCCTGAGATTCGCCTGACAAATCGGCGGGCGGCTGCTGCGGCGGCGGCGGCTAGGCCGACTGCTCGGTGATCATCTGGGCGACGCCCGCCCCGCGGCCGCTGGCGCGCCGCGCGTTGCGGGCGACGACGAGCTGGCCGACGATGAGGATCGTCAGCGTGATCAGCAGCATCAGCGCCGCGACCGCATTCGTGGCAGGCGTCACTCCCTTCCGGATCGTGCTGAAGATGTAGAGCGGCAGCGTCGTCGAGCCCGCCCCGGAGACGAACGTCGTGATGACGTAGTCGTCGAAGCTGAACGTGAACGACAGGAGGAACCCGGCAACGACCGCCGGCAGCAGCTGCGGGAAGGTGATTTGCCAGAACGTTCGCCACGGGGTCCCGTAGAGGTCGTAGCTCGCCTCGACGTGGGTCCGGTCCATCCCGCTCAGGCGGGCGCGAACGAGCAGCATGACGAGGCTGATATTGAACAGGGCGTGGGCCGCGATGATCGTCGGAAAGCCCAGTTTCAGCTTCAACCCGAAGATCGGGTTGATCACATCGAACGAGCTCGAGAAGAACACGAGCGTGGCGAGGGCGATGACGATCTCGGGGACGATGATGCTGACGAACGTCAGCGCCTCGAACGGTCGCTGAAACCATTTCGGCGCTCGCTGCAGGCCGAGGGCTGCCATGGTCCCGAAGACCGTCGAGATGATGGCCGTGCTCGTGGCGACGATGAAGCTGTTGGTCAGCGCGCTCTGGACGACCTTGTCCGAGAGGACGCTCGCGTACCACTTGAGGCTGAAGCCCTGCCAGTCCGTCACCCGCCGGTTCGTGGCGTTGAAGCTGAAGATCACGACGACGATGATCGGGATGTAGAGGAACAGGTAGATGAGGAGGGTATGGCCGCGGAGCCAGCCCTCCACCAGGCCGCCGAACCGCTCGCCCCGCGGCTTCGGCAGGCGCTTGGCGTCGGCCGTGCCCGCGACCGTCGGATGTCCCGAGGCGACGGCCGGGCCCGCGGAGGCGCTCATATCACGCTCACGTCACGGGTCTTGCGGCCGCGGTTCGCGAACCACAGGTAGAAGATGACGCTGACCAGCATGATCAGGATCAGCACGACGGCCCGTGCCGCGCCCTCGGGCCAGTTGCGTGACTCCAGGAACTGGAGCACGAGCTGGTTGCCGATGAGGAACACGCGCCCATAGCCGAGGATGGCCGGGATGACGTACTCGCCCATCAACGGGATGAAGACGAGGATGCTCCCGGTCAGCAGGCCGGGCAGGATGATCGGCAAGGTTATCTGGCGGAACGTGGACCAGCGGCCGGCCCCGAGGTCCTTGGAGGCCTCGACCAGGGTCCGATCCATCCTCTCGAGCGTCACGTAGATCGGGAAGATCATGAGCGGCAGGTAGCCGTAGACCACCCCGAGCAGGACCGCCGCCGGCGTGCCGAGGATGCGGAATCCGGGATCGCCGATCGAATCGCCGATGAACCCGCCCAGCCCGTCCGGCCCGAGGATCGTCAGCCAGGCGTAGGTCCGGATCAGGAAGCTCGTCCAGAACGGGACGACGAGCAGCACGATGAAGAGCGACTTCCGACGGCCGGCCCGGGTGGCGATGAAGTAGGCGATCGGCAGGGCCGCGAGCAGGCACAGGATCGTCCCGGCTAGGGACAGCCACAGGCTCGTGGTGAACGGCGTGAGACGCTCGAACGCGCTGCCGTAGTTGTCGAGCGTGAAGCCCGGCGCGTAACTGCCGTGATTGCCCTGCAGCCCGAAGCTCATGACGACGACGATCGCCAGCGGCAGGACCAGCAGGATGATGTACCAGAGGCTGGCGGGAAGGACCAGGACCGTGGTCAGCGCGGCCGACCGTATCGAGCGCGGAGGCCGTGCCGGACGGACCGGCACGGCCTCGGTGATTGCGGCCATCGGCGCGAGGGTGGATCGGGGTCCTAGGCCTGGCCGATCTTCGACTTGAACTCTTCGTAGATCGAGGCGCGCAGCTTGCTGCCCGAGTTGTCCTTCTGGCCCTCCAGCTTTGCCTGGACGTCCGCTGGCACGTACAGGGCCGGATCGGACGTCACCTTGGGATCGATGAACTCCTTCGCCGCGCTGCTGCACGAGGCGTACTGGTTGGTCATCGTCTCGAGGGCCTGGTGGTGGGGCTCGAGGATGAAGTTCAGGAACGCGTTCGCCGCATTCGGGTGCGGGGCGTCGGCCAGGACGACCCACGTGTCCATCCAGAAGACCGTTCCGTCGTCGGGGATGAGGTATTCCACGTCGGCCGTCGCCGGCTTGTCACGGAGCTCGAGGATCCCGCCCGTCCAGGTCAGCCCGAGGACCGCCTCGCCGGTCTCGATCTTCGTGTTGTACTGGTCGGAGTCGAGGGCCAGGACATGCGGCGCCAGGGCGAGCAGGAGCTCGCGGGCCTGTCCGAGCTCGGTCGGATCGACCGAGTTCAGCGAGTAACCGAGCGCCTTGAGCGGTGCGACGAACACGTCGTCCGGCGAGTCGACGATGACGATCCGGCCGGTGTACTTGGGGGCCACCTCGAAGAACGCCTTCCAGGTCTTGACCTCTTCCTTGACGAACTTGGTTCGCACCGTGATGCCGGTGGTGCCCCAGTCCTTCGGCAGCTGCCACTCGTCGGTGGGATCCCACCACTGCTTCTTGAACGTGTCGTCGATCAAGGCGGCATTGGGGATGTGGGGCAGGTCCAGCTTCTGGATGAAGCCCTGGTCCCGCATGGCGGGGACGAAGTTGGCCGTCGGCGCGCTGATGTCCCACTGACCCGTGGCGCCACCCTGGAACTTCGCCATCATCTCGTCGTTCGAGGCGAAGGTGTCGTACGTGAACTTCTCGACCCCGAACTCCTGCTGGAACGCCTTCATGTTGGTCGGGTCGACATAGTCGCCCCAGTTGTACATGAACAGTTCCTTCTCGACGACGACGGCTGCGACGCTCGGTGCCGCCGAGGCCGTCGGCGCTTCCGACGCGGCGGACGTCGGGGCGGCCGACGTCGTGGCCGCCGCCGACGGGGATGACGAACCGCCAGACGAACACGCCGCAAGGAACGCGGCGGCGGCAGACAGGCCGCCCGCATACATGAAGCCGCGCCGGCTCAGTGGGGTTTGCGCCATCCTCCGGATGACCTGATCGAGATCCTGGTCCGTCACGGTTCGAGCTCCTCCTCCCGGGTCACCGGGTTCAAGCGCCCCCTCAGTCCACGAGGATGAGGTTCGCCTCCTCGTGCCAGCGAGCGAGCACCGGATCGCCCGGCCCCGCTCCCAGCCCATTCCCAGCCCCCGCTGCGTTCTGGCGGCGAGCAACGAGCTCGCCGACCGCGTCGGTGTCGATTCGATATTCGGTCTGGTCGCCGAGATAGGTGCCCTGCTGGATGCGACCCGGCACGACCGTCCAGCCGGTCGCGGCCGCACGTTCTGTCGCCGCCGGAACGACCTCGATCCGCTCCGGTCGGACCGCCACGATCACGTCGTCGCCGGCGCTCGGCGCCTTCCCGCTCGCCGTCACCGTGCCCCCCATCGTCAGTCCCTCGGAGGTCCGGACCGTCGCCTTGCCGGATGCCGCGTCGGCTGCGATGACAGAGGCCTTGATGAAGTTGGACGTCCCGATGAAGTCGGCCACGAAGCGGTTGACGGGACGCTCGTAGAGCTCTGCCGGGTCGCCCTGCTGCTGGATCCGGCCGTCACGCATGACGACGATGACGTCGCTCATCGTCAATGCCTCTTCCTGATCGTGGGTGACGTACACGAACGTGATCCCGACCTCCCTCTGGAGGGCCTTGAGCTCGAGCTGCATCTCCTTGCGGAGCTTGAGGTCGAGTGCCCCGAGGGGCTCGTCCAGCAGAAGGACCGTCGGATGGTTGACGAGCGCGCGGGCGAGGGCGACCCGCTGCTGCTGGCCGCCGGACAGCTCCCATGTCCGGCGCTTGCCGTAGCCCGACAGGCGAACGAGCTCGAGTGTCTCGTCGACTCGGCGCTCTTCTTCGGCGCGACCGACCTTCTTCTGGCGCAGGCCGTAGCCCACATTCTGGGCAACGTCCATGTGCGGGAAGAGGGCGTAGTGCTGGAAGACGGTGTTGACGTTCCGCCGGTACGGCGGCACCCCGGCGATCGGCCGGCCGGCCAGGACGATCTCACCGGCGGTCGGCTGCTCGAAGCCCGCGATCATCCGGAGCGTCGTCGTCTTGCCGCAACCGGACGGGCCAAGGAGGCTGTAGAACGTGCCGCGGGCGATGCTCAGGTTCATCCGGTCGACTGCCGTCACGTCGCCGAACTGCTTCGTGACACCGATGATCTCGACGTCCGGATGACCGCCGTCGACCGGGCCGGCGGCGGCCGTTGATGGGTGAGAGGCGAGGGGTGCCGTGACGGTCACGCGGGGACCTCGAAGCAGGTTCGACAAGCACGCCGGGTCTCTGTAGCGCGGCTACAGGCAGGTGGATGCTACGCGGCGTGAAGCCACGTAGTCAACGCCAAGATCGTGCGAGATCCGAATCGACCGCCCCATGCGACCAGTGCGGCTCGCATCACGCCTGAAGCTATACTTCAGCCGCCGTGACCCAGATCAGCGATCCCCGGTCAGCCCTGCCCGCGACACGACTTCAGCTTGGAGCGCGGATCCGGGCGCTGCGTCAGTCGCGCTCGATGACCCTCCGCGAGCTGGCCGACGCCGCCGGCGTCACGGAGAGCTTCCTCTCGCAGGTCGAGCGCGAGGTCGCCAGCCCGTCGATCGCCTCTGTCCAGCGGATCGCCGGGGCACTCGGGCTGGCAATCGCGGAGCTCTTCGTGGAAGAGCCGTCGGTTGGCCGGGTCGTCCGCCGCGCCGAGCGCCGCCGGATCGAGTATCCGGGTCTCGGCACCGTCGACGAATTCCTGACGATCGGCCTGTCGGGCCGAATCCAGGTGATCGTCTGCACGATCGCGCCGGGCGGCGGGACCGGACCGGAGGCCTACGCCCACGACTCGGATGAGGAGGTCGTCTTCGTGCTCGAAGGTTCGATCGAGCTGCGAGTCGGCGACGATCGCCACGTCCTCGACATCGGCGACGCGGTCACCTACTCGTCGCGGCTCGCTCACTCGAGCGTCAACAACGGCACCGTGCCCGCGGTCGTCCTGTTCTGCGTGACCCCGCCCAGCTTCTGAGCGTCGCAGCCCGTCCCCGGGCGAATCAGCGGAGCCGGCGGGCCCTACAATGCCGGGGCCCATGTACGTCGTGATCCTTGCCGGTGGTGGAGGGACCCGGCTCTGGCCGCTCAGTCGGCCGGAGCGCCCCAAGCCGTACTTGCCGCTACTCGGAGACGAGTCGCTCCTCCAGCGAACCGTCCGGCGGATCGCCCCGCTCGTCGGCGAGGACGACATCTTCTGTGTCACCGATCGCCGCTTCGGCCAGCTCGTTCGCGACCAGGTCCCGACCGTCGGGCTGATCGTCGAGCCGAATGGCCGAAACACCGCCGCCGCGATCGCCCTGGCAACCGCGGTCATCGACCGGCCCGAAGCGGAGGTCATGCTCGTCCTGCCTGCCGACCAGTGGATCGAGCGCGAGGAGGCATTCCGCGACATCGTCAGCGTCGCGACCGGGCGCCTGGCCACGGGCGCCTTCGACATCGAGGAGCCGCTCGTCACGCTCGGTATCTCGCCCAGCCGGCCGTCGACCGAATTCGGTTACCTCCGGCCGGACACGATGCACGCCCAGCGGATAGACGGCGTTCGGGCGTATCCGCTGCTCGCCTTCGAGGAGAAGCCGACCGAGATGCGGGCGCGTGAGCTGATGAACATGCCCGGCGTCGCCTGGAATGCCGGGATGTTCGCCTGGCGTCGCGGCGCCATCCGGGCGGCACTCGAGAAATACACCCCGCTGATGATGCTCATCGACCAGGTGACGGGCTCCGAGATCGCCCTGGCCGCGGCCTACGATCGGATCACGCCGATCTCGATCGATCACGCGGTCATGGAGGGCGCGGCCGCGGATCACCGCGTCGTCATGGGCTCGATGGACGTTGGCTGGAGCGACCTGGGCAGTTGGACCGCCCTGCTTGCGGCAATGGCCGGCGGCGACGCTCGGGGGGCGACCGGGCGCGTCGTCCAGGGCGGGGAAACAATCGACATCGGGGCCGACGACCTGCTGATCCGCCCGTCGGAGGGGCGTCTCAGGGTCGAGGCCGACAGAGAGGGTACGGTCGTCGCGGACGGAGTTTGGGCACATCTCGCCGGCGCGCGGCACCTCAGCGAGGAAGTCGAGGCGCTCCTCGACCGCGTTGCCCACGTCGAGGAGCGAGCGTGACGAACATCGCCGAGGCGCCAACGCCGACGACCATCGTCTTCGGGACGGACGGCTGGCGGGCGAAGATCGCCGACGACTTCACCTTCGAGAACGTCCGCCGCTGCGCCGACGGCGTCGCCCGTTACGTCGTAGAGCGCGGCGAGCAGGCGAAGGGCGTCGTGATCGCCTACGACCGCCGGTTCGCCTCCGAGCATTTCGCCGCAGCCGCCGCCGAGGTCCTCCTGGCCCACGACATTCCGGTCGCCTTCGCGGCCCACGCCGTCCCGACCCAGATGTCGAGCTACGAGGTGGTCGAGCGCGGCTCCGCCGCCGGGATCGTCATCACCGCCAGCCACAATCCGTGGACCGACAACGGGTTCAAGATCAAGTCGCCGTCCGGCTCGGCGGCCGGGCCGGAGATCCTCGCGGTCCTCGAGGCCCAGATCGCCCGCAACGGTGGAACCGCGATCGAGCGCCGGCCGTTCGCCGACGCCGAGGCAGCCGGCCTCGTCGAGCGCTTCGATCCGTACGAAGGGTACGAGCGCTACCTCCGTCGGACGGTCGATCTCGACGCCCTCAAGGCTGCCGACGTGAGCATCCTCGTCGACCCGATGTACGGCGCCGGCGCCGGCTGGATCCCGCGGCTGCTCGCCGGCGGGAAGATCCGGGTCACCGAGATCCACCAGGAGCGCAACCCCTACTTCGGCGGTATCAACCCGGAGCCGATCCGGCCGCATGTCGACGAGGCACTCGGCATCGTCGCCCGTGGCGGGTTCGACCTGGGGTTGCTCCTCGATGGCGACGCCGACCGGGCCGGGGCGGTCGACGAAAAGGGCACGTTCATCCACCAGCTCCAGGTCACGGGACTGCTGATGTACTACCTCGCCGAGCATCGCCTCTTGCGCAAACCGGTCGTCGTCAGCGTCAACAACACCTCGATGGCCGGCCGGCTCGGTGAGCGCTACGGCATCGAAACCTTCGAGACGTCCGTCGGCTTCAAGTACATCGGCCCGAAGATGATCGAGACCGGGGCGATGATGGGCGGCGAGGAGTCCGGAGGCTACGGCTTCGGGATGCATCTGCCCGAGCGCGACGGGGTCTACGCCGACCTGCTGCTGCTCGATCTCTTCCTCCGCGAGAAGGCGGCCGGGCGCTGGCCGGTCTCGAAGGCGATTGAGCACTTCCATGAGATCGCCGGCCCGTCCTGGTATCGGCGGATCGACGTCCACATCCCCCGCGAGCAGTACGCCGAGGTCAAGCGGCGACTCCTCGTCGACCTCGCCGCAAACGCCCCGACGGTGCTGGCGGGCCAGCCGGTCAGCCGGACCCAGTCGCTCGACACGAACGACGGGTTCAAGTTCTTCCTTGCGGATGGGTCGTGGCTCCTCGTCCGGACGTCCGGCACGGAGCCGCTCGTTCGGGTCTACACGGAGGCCACGTCGGAGAGCGCTCGTGACGCGATGCTCGACGCCGGCGAGCGACTCGTTCGTGGCACGTAAGGCTGCGGGTCGTTAAGAGAATCGTCCTGCCGCCGGCGGCGATTAGGGGGTGACCCGGGCTGGCCCGAGGTGTACGCTGACGAGACACGACCGTCATCACCGGTCGGAGGGTCAACGACCGGACGACGGCCTCGTGAACGCCCCAAGGGGCGACGGAGGTACGCGTCGATGCATAGTTCCCTGATCGGCAAGGTCGAAAAGGCAAATCGCTACGCGCGAGAGCTCGATCGAATCTCGATCGACCGCCTCTCCCTCACGTTCCGTGGCGACAACGACGTCCATCACGTCAGCCTCGACGCCGGTCAGTGGCACTGCACTTGTCATTACTTCGAGAGCTGGAGCTCGTGCGTCCACCTGCTCTCCCTCCAGAAGATCATGGGCGTGATGCTGCCCGAAGAGGCCCAGGTCTCGATCTTCGCGGCCCAGTCGCCCGTTTCCGTCTGACCCTCCGGCGACGGTCTCCGTCGCCACTGCCCGACCGACTCACGGCCTGCCCTCGTCGAGCGGGCGCGCGCGCCTCAGTTGAGCCAGCCGAGCATCGTCGGCGCGCCCGGCGCGAGGCTCATCGACAACGGACGGCGGCGCCAGGCGCCACCGTCGCGGACGAAGACGGCGAGTGATGCCGGATCGCCCGCCTCGTCGGCGTAGCCGATCGCGATTCTCCGGCCCGTGGCATCGACGGCGAGCTCGAACACGCTTCCGGAGGCATCCACCAGGCTTCCCTCGTCCGGCGGGTGGCCGGTCAACCAGCCGGCCGCCGGAACAGCGACGACGGACCCGTCGGTCGAGGCCACGGCCAGTAACGAGCCATCGCCGCTGATCGCCGGTCCGAAGCCTTCGGAGGCGACCGGATCCACGCGGCCAGTCGCCAGGTCGAGGCGGAGGAAACGGGTGCCGCCTGGGACCGGCACGACCTCGAGGAGCAGGGTCGAATCGTCGATCCACAACGGCGGTCCGTTGGACTCGCGACCGATCGACGAGATCCTCGGGGCGCCGCCGACGAGATCCATCACATCGACGTCGAACGTGAGCGGCCGTCCCGGTGGGGCCACGGCGACGGCAACCTGGTCGCCGCGCGGCGACAGGACCACCTGCGACAGCAGCCGACGTCCGACGAGCGCGGGCAGCTCGACGACCCGCCAGGAGAGCTCTGACGCGTCGGCCGGGTCGACGTCGGCAGCGGCGAACGACGGTCCCGCCGCCTGGACGATCAGCCGCCCCCTGATCGCGGAGAATCCCGTCACCGCGGGGCCATGGACGTCAACCAGGGTGCCTTCGGGCGAACCGATCGAGAGCGCGCCGCCCGTGAGGACGACGAGACCCTCGAGATCGCCGGCCTGGACATCCGCGGATCCGTCCGGCGTCGAAACCGCCGTGGGGGCCGCGATGCTTGCGGCCACTGGTGACGCCGAGTCGGACCCGGACGGCGACAGGCTGCCGCAGGCGACTGCAAGGAACAGGGAGGCAACGACAGGGATCGCCCGGAGCGGCCCGACCGACGATCGATCGGGCCGCTCGGACAATGCGCTCGGCGGGCGGCGGCTCATTCGACGATGTCACCACCGATCAGGGCGCCGTCCCCGGCGTCCAGCCAGAACTCCAGCATCCGCATTCGCTCGGCCAGCGCGCCGGACGACTCGAGGCGAACGACCCAGGCGAGGCGGAGCGTCGCGTCGGGAGCGTCCGGTCGGGCCGGATCCCACGTGTCGTTCGGAGCGACCCAGGATTGCTCGACGGCGACCACGCTGAGGGCGTCGGCGCTGGCGGCGAAGCGGGCAGCGACGATGCGCGCGGCGATCGATCGAGCGGCAGCCGCCGACATGACGCTGGCCGGGCGGACGGCGAGCTGCCGTTCCTCGCGGCTCACGGCGTGGAAGGAGCCATCGGACCAGACCGTGACGCGAACGCCGTCGCCCCGGACGGGGACACCGTCGACGAGCCGCGGCCAGCGGATGACCCAGCCCCCGGCGCCCTGCGATTGATGGACGTCGGCGACTCCGACCACCGGTAGCCCGGCCGCGCCGGCGATCGCGGCAGCCTTGTCCGCCGCAGCAGCGGCCGCGACCGGTCGCCCGGAGACGGGAGCCCAACCGAGCCGAATGGCGAGCAGCAGTGCGCCGTTCGTGTCGAGGCGGGTCAGGGCGACCTCACGGCCGTGGGCGTCGTAGGAGACGACCTCGTCGTAGATGCGATGGTCGAAGCGATCGTCGAGACGGGCGACCGTCTGGCGGGTGCCGCCGAGCCCGAGGGCCCGGCTGACGTCCAGCGCCCGGCCGAGGGCCCGGTCCGACGACGTCCTGTCGAGCGCGACTGCCCGACTCGACGGCCCGCCGGCCACGAAGGGGTCCGCTCCCTGGCTTGCGGGCACGCCGATCACGGCGACGGCGAGGCCAGCGAGCGGGAGGAGCATGAAGA
>Ga0209488_10004343_pt1 | contig 11103 bp, 9 predicted proteins | sample Rivendell_Oct201_8_FD_188349 | JGI IMG/M metagenome (GOLD analysis project Ga0209488, IMG submission 188349) | Vadose zone soil microbial communities from the Eel River Critical Zone Observatory, Northern California, USA -... | ecosystem: Environmental > Terrestrial > Soil > Vadose zone >... | reverse complement strand
CGAGCTCGCCCGGCGCCAGCGCAATGCGTTCTTCGCTTTCAACAGCGCTGTGTCGATTGCGTTCGGGGCTGAACCTTCCATGGCGTGGGATTCGATCAGATTGCCGCCCCAATCGAGGACGGCCATAGCAACCGTTACGTGATTCTTTTCGGCCCACGCGGTGCAGCCTTCCACAAGGCCACGAGCGCCGGCCGAGCTGATGATCTTGACTGTGCGCGTCGGTGACGCAGCGGGCGCCGCCCAGCTGTCGGCGGTAATTGTCACGGCGAACAAAGCGGAAAGCGAAAACAGACAAGCCCGTATGCGCATATTGTTTCTCCCGGTCATGGCTGATGCCATCCTACAGGGCCGCCTATGACCCGTCGAGGGCGCGAGTGCGGCTGCCGATTTATTGGCAGATTTCCGCTCGTATCGCCGGGCCGAAAGCGTTGCATTCCGGCATCGTCGCGCCTCAATGCGGCAGGGGCTTCCCCGCTGTTTCCGGCAGGAACCAGGGACAGAAGAGGCCGAGCACATAGATGCTGCTGATGATCAAAGCGGCATTGGTGATGCCGCCGAATTTGACGACCAGGGTTCCCGCGATGATCGGGAATATCCAGGCGACGAGCCGTGCACCGTTGAACACGACGCTTGCGGCCGTAGAACGCACCGTCGCAGTGAAGAGCTCGACCGGATAGATCGCCATCCAGGAAAAGCCGAAACCCAGCGTGATGACGCCGTTGAGGAAGGCGAGCAGCGAGAACACATAGAGATTGCCCGTCCAGAGATAGGTCATCCAAGTGATGATCAGCGAGCCCGCGAAGGTCAGGAGTAGATAGGCACGGCGTCCGATCCAATCGGCGACAAAGCCCGAAGACATATAGGCAATGACGCCGCCCAGCGTATAGACGAGAGCGACGCGGGGGCCCCAGATGCCCGCCATTTCCCCCTGTGCCTTCGCCAATTGTTCGGCATAGACGGGAGACCAAGTGGAGACCGCCCACCACCCGGTGGTCGTCGCCAGCGACATCAGGAAAGTGAGCCAGATGCGCCGCCGTGCTTCCGCCGAACGAAAGAGCGTGGCGAGCGTGAAGGGACGTTTCTCGTCTGCCGCGCCCGCGCCGCATTCACCCTCGACCGCTTCCCAGCGGCGCTCGCGCACGGCGCAAAGCCAGCGTTCGGATTCTTCGAGCGCACGCATCAAATAGAACACACAGAACGCCGGCAGCGCGCCGACAAGAAATATCAGTCGCCACGTGTCGTCGCCCAGGGGACGGGTTTGGCTTAACACCAGCCAGACGAGTGCGGCGAGGACGGAGCCGGCGCCAAATCCCGATTGCAACAGCCCAAGCCCCTTCGGCCGCGCATGGTCAGGCCAGGATTCGGCGACCAACGCGATGCCGGTGCTCCATTCGGCGCCGATGGCGAGACCGGTGAGAAAGCGCATGGCGATCAGCATCGTTAGACTGGTGCTGAACGCGGTCAGGCCCGTGAGCAACGCATAAAACAGGATGGAGAGCATCATCATGCGTTTGCGGCCGAAATAATCGGCGAGGATGCCGCCGCCCAATCCACCGATGCCCCAGCCCAGAAGCGTGATGCCGATGGCAAGGCCCGCATAAATAGCGGTATCAGGCGTCTCTTCCGGTGTCAGCAACGAATGCAGCGCAGGCGGCAAGGCAACGATCAACGCGAAAGCCTCATAGCCGTCGAAGATCCAGCCCAGATAGCTTCCCCACAGCACACGCCAATGCTGGGCTGTGAGACCGTAGCGCCAGCTTGTTATGGGCGCGGCGACCCCGATGGAGGCTTCCGTAGTCATCTCGTCCCGTTATTGGCGGCTATCGAAGCATGATGGTATCGAAGCATCAGGGCAAGGCACGAGCATGTCACGAGCTCGTATCGGGAGGACCGCGCCGCTTGGCGAGCTTGGCGCCCGTCTCGAAATATCGGCCCGTCACGGCCAGCTGGGCTTCATCGGCATTTTCCGCCGTCCAGGCGGAAAGGGGATAACCGTGCCAGGGCGCTCTCAAGTCGAGCGGCGGCAACGAGAGTGCTTCCCATCGGGCAAGCGCCTTCTCCATGAAATCGCGGCGCGGCAAGGACACCGGCAGATAAGGATGTTCGCGGCACGCATTGATGAGCATGGCCGAGGCGCCTTGCCCGTCCGGATAGGAATATTGGCGCTCATCCGCCGATGGCGTGACGGACGGATCAAGGCGCGGGACTTTGCCGCGGATGATCTCCACATCGCGGTGCGGCTGCATGGAATAGGCGAGGGCCCATAACACGCTATCCATGGAGTCGGGGTCGATGTCGGAATCCACGGCGATGAAGATTTTCCCTAAAGAGGGATCGAAAGCGCTCGCTGCCCGCAGCGCCTGCCATGGTTGCCCCAGCGCCGGACGGTCGAGCTGAATGACGAACATCATGTTGCAGCTCGCCATCTCATAGCTGGCGACCTTGGCGACCGAAGGTATGTTGCAGGCGTTTTTCAAATGGTTGAGGTAGATCGCGTCGAATGCCGCCTTGCGGATGACGGTGCTTTCGCTCGGCGGGAATTCGCTGATGATGCCCTGGTAGACCGGCCGCTCGCGCTGCGTGATCGCGGTGACCTCGAAAATCTTTTCCATCTTGCGCGGACCCAGATAGCCGCTCGCCTCGCCAAAGGGCGCTTCGGGTTCGAGTGTGTCGGTGCGGATCTGGCCCTCGATGACGATCTCGGCGCTCGCGGGCACCAGCGCATCGAAACTTTCCGCCGGCACAACGTCGATGGGCGCGCCATTCAACGCACCGGCCAAGCCATATTCGTCGACGCCGTAGGGGAGTTTGCTAGCTGCCGCCAAGAGCAGGGCCGGCGGCCCGCCGATGAACACCGCTGCTTGCAGCGGACGTCCCATGCGCCGCGCCTTCTCCCATTGAATCGCGAGGTGCTGCGTCGGCACATCGGTGGCGCAGCCGATACGGTCTTCTGCTTTGATCATGCCGCGATAGATGCCGAGATTGTACGATCCCGTCTCGGGATCGCGCGTTACCCAGACTCCCGCCGTGATGAAAGGCGCGGGATCGAAGCCGGGAGTCGAGATAAGATGCGGGAACCGGTCGACGCCGCCCGCGAGATTCGGGGCGTGGCGAATGATCTCCTTTATCGGCGCGCAATCGCGCGCGATCACATTGGGCGGAAGATGATTGCCATGCGCGCGTGCCCAGGCCCCGGCAATACCGTTAGAATCGACGCCCAAGGCCGCACCATAGATCGCGCGCGAGCTTCCCAGCGCGCCCAGCACCACCGAGCCATCGAAGGCGCGTCCACGCGCGTCGATCACGTTACGGAACCAGAACGCCTTGCGCTTTTCCTCCGCTAGCCCGCGAAATTGCAGTCGGACGAGCGGCACAAGCTCGGTGTCCTTGCAGATTTTCTCGTCGATGATCTGAAGCAGCCCACGGCGGTTCAGCTCGTCGATGTAATCGCGTAAATCCCGATAAGGCATGGGCCTAATGCGTCCGCACGAGTGGAAGCATGGCCAAGGAAAGAACAATGCAGCAGAGTACCAGGAAATCGAGCCCGGCATTGTAATTGCCTGCGCTCCCGATGAGCATCCCCATGATGAAGGGCGCGGCCGAACCCACGAGATTGCCGAAGCCGGCATAAAGCCCAAAGCCGAACGACGTGATGTTGCGCGGGATGATCTGCATCCCGATGGCAAAAAGCGTCGGGGTGGTTCCGCCCCAAAAGCCGGCGCTCAGCGCGAGGCACCACGCGGCCAAGGATGGGTCTGGTGCAAGCGCGGCAAAATAGACGAAGACGCCCGCAAGAAAGAGCGCTCCAAAACAGACCGCAGCCCGCTTGCCGGTGCGATCGCCGATCCAGCCCGCGCCAAGCTGGCCGATCACCATGAGCACGAAGGGAAGAGACGAATAGAACCCCGTATGGGCGAGGTCGAAATGGCGTGCCTCCTGCAAATAGGTGGGCAGCCAGGAATTGAATCCCCAGAGATAGATCAAGGCGCCGGAATTGTAGATCGGCAGCAGCCAGAACCGCCAATCGCGCGCGAGCACACGAATCGCTTCGCCGAAGGGCATCGAGGCTTCCGTGGGAAGCCGCGCCTTAGCGGCGATGTCCGCGGGAGGGTTGTCCTTCAAGAAGAACCAGACCACCGGAAGAATGATCAATCCATTGAGCATAGCGAGCGCGTAGAATGATGACCGCCAGCCGAATTGCGTGACCAGAAACAGGACCAGCGGAAAACCCAGCGCCGAACCCAAGGGGCTTCCGATAGTCCAGAACGCATTGGCGAGACCCTGCTCGCGCGGCGGAAACCAACGCTTCACGGCCGCATTGGCCGCGCCGAATTGCGGCCCTTCGGTCACACCGAGCAGCATGCGTGCCCCGAGCATCAGAGGATAAGAGCTGACCGCGCCCATGAACGCCATGGTGCCCGCCAGAATAACGGCGATGGTGGAAAGCGTCTTGCGCGGACCGAATATGTCGCCGCAAAAACTGAGCACGAATGCGGATGCGCCGTAGGGAAAGACGAATGCCGTCATCAACAAGCCCATCAGCGCGGGATTGCTGACGCCGATGTCGGACTGGAAATCCTTGTTGGTGAAAAGCACGGCGACGTTGATGCGGTCGAAAAACGCCGTCGTCACCGCCAGCAGCAACAGGAAGGAGACGATCCAGCGCGCGCGCACGCCACCGCTGGAAAGAGCGGGAAGCGGCAAGGATCGAATGGTGGAATCGTGCAAAAGGGCCTCCTCATCGATCGAGCATAGATAAGGAGATTGATCCGCGCCAGTGTGAGGCCTTCAGGCTCAGACCCGCTTGCTATCCCTGTAAAAACTTAGCGAACAAAGCTAGTTTGCTGAGCTAAATCGCGGGAGGAACGGAATGCGTGTCATCGACGCCGCCCGGCTGGAGCGCGGACGTGAAAGAGCCGCGAAGGCGCGTGCGACGACTGACCGGCGCCCCTATTTCCATGGCGTGGCGCAGGCGCGTTACCTGCTGCGCAAGGTCTTTCGTCTGGTCGAAGAGGAGGCCAAGCGCGCCGGCATCGATCCGCTCGCCCATCAGGCTCTGATCCAGATCTACGGCAGCGAAACGGGTGCGCTGCGTGTCAAGGAAGTGGCGGAACGGCTGGACATCACACCCGCTTTCGCCTCGAGTCTGGTTAAATCTCTCGGGGCCAAGGGATTCATTGTCAGGACGCGCGACAAGGCCGACAGCCGCGTGACCTGGGTCAAGGTGACCAAAGACGCGCGCGCTCTGCTGCACCGAATCGACGAGCAGGTGCAGATCCACGTCGATTACTTCACGAGCAATCTGACCGCCCAGCAAACCGAGGCCGCGCTTTCGATTCTGATGTTCTACGCCGGGGTTTCGTTTCGGCATCCTATCGCGGATAAAGATTAGTAGACAAACCTATCTGAGTGACATTATATTTAAGCTTGGAGGATGCCCGTGCCGGCCGGAGACGACACATTCCGAAAGTCCATGCGGCTTCTGGCCGGTGGGGTGACGATTGTCACGAGCGCGTTCGAAGGCAAGCGCAGTGGGCTCACGGCAACGGCGGTCTGTTCCCTGGCGCTAGCTCCACCGCGAATTCTCGCTTCCATCAATGTGACGGGAAACACCTTTCAGATCGTAGAGCGCAGTCGCTGCATGTCGGTGAACCTGCTCGCAAAAGATCATGAAGATTTGGCCGAGCGTTTTGCCGCAAAGCGTGCCGCGCTCGACGAAGACCGCTTCATCTATGGCGAGTGGAAAGAACGCGTGACGGGTGCGCCGGTCCTCGCCGATGCGCTTGCCGCGCTCGATTGCCGGGTCACCGACATCATTCCGCTCGACACGCACGCCATCCTGATCGGCGTCGTGGAGGACGTTTTGTTCGGACCGCGCCGTCCGCCGCTCATCCATTTTGAAGCCGGATTTACCTCCGTGCTGGCATCCTTATCGGAACGTTCGCTGTGACCGCAGCTGAGACCCGCCGCAAAACCGCCACCAAAGCGCCGCCGATGCGCACGGGCACGCAATTCCTCGATGCCATCCGCGACGACGGGCGGCGCGTCTATTTCGACGGCGAGCTTGTGCGGGACGTGACGGCGCATCCGGCCTTTCGCGGGGCGGCTTGCTCGCTCGCGCGTCTTTTCGATGTTGCCGCGGATCCAGCCAACCGCGAACTGATGACCTACCCATCCCCGGTTACGGGGGGGGCGGTGTTGCGCTGTTATCATATCCCCAAGACGGTGGCCGATTTGGTGTCACGCCGGGCGATGAGTGCGCGCTGGGCAGAGGAAACATTCGGCCTGATGGGTCGCACTCCGGACCATGTGGCGGGATTTCTTGCCGGCTATGCCGCCAAACCCAGCGTCTTCGCCGAAGCCGGGAAGCAATACGCCCAGAACGTCCTGCGCTACTACGAATATGCGCGGGACAACCACCAATATCTCTCCTACGCCATCGTGCCGCCGCAGATCGATCGTTCCAAGCCTGCGCACAAGCAGTCCGATCCCACGCTCCATGCCGGCGTGGTTGCGGAGCGCGACGGGGGGATCGTGCTCAAAGGCGCGCAGCAACTTGGCACCGGCGCGGTGTTCTCGGACGCGGTCTACATCAGCTGCATCCATCCGCTGGTTCCGGGGGATGAGGCCTATGCCTTCGCAGTCGCGGTCCCAGCCAATGCGCCGGGGTTGAAGATCTATCCGCGGCGGCCCTATGCGTCTGGCGTGACAAGCGCGTTCGATTACCCGCTATCGTCCCGCTTCGATGAGGTCGATGCGCTGATCGTGCTCGATGATGTCTTCGTGCCGTGGGAAAACGTCTTCTGCTACCGCAATCTGCAACTTTGCCGCGACCAATGGTGGCGCACGCCATCCCATTCCTATGGCAACCATCAGGCGCAGATCCGCTATTCGGCGAAATTGCGCTTCCTGATGGGGCTCACCAAGAAGCTGTGCGAGATCACAGGCAACGACGCCAATCCGGCGGTGCAGATCATGCTGGGCGAAATGGCGGCCCTTGCCACCATCGTGGATAGCATGGTGCAGGCGCAGGAAACTCAGGCGACAGTCGATACGGAAGGTGTGGTGTGGCCTGCCAAGACTGCGCTCTATGCGGTGATGGCGTTGCAGTCCGAGATCAACCCACGCCTGCTCAACATCGCCCGGGAATTGGCGGGAGGCTCCATCATCATGTTGCCCTCCACGGCCAGGGATTTCGACAACCCCGAGATAGCCGCCGATCTGGAGCGCTATATCGCCTCGCCCGGCTTCCCAGCGCGCGCGCGGACGGCGGTCCTCAAGCTGGTCTGGGACCTGATCGGGAGCGAATTTGCCGGCCGCCACGAGCAATATGAGAAATTCTATGGCGGCGCGTCTTTCCTGATTAAGCAGAACATGGCCCGCGCCTATGATTTTGCCGGCGCGACCCGCATGGTGGACCGGGCGCTGGCGCTGCCGGAGGTTTGAGGGCGCAAACCGTTGCAAAACGCCCCCCGATGCTCGACAACCCCGGCCAAAGGCATCTCTGAAGAGGGTGGAAATGGAACTGGAGCGCAAGCCAGCCGCATTCGGCGACATGAGGCGCTGGCTCGACGCCCTCCGCGCCGAGGGTGAGCTGCACGAGGTCAAGGCCGAAGTCGATTGGAACACCGAGCTCGGCACCATCGTGCGAATGGCGCAGGGTCCCGGCACCGGTCCCGCGCTGCTCTTCAGCAACATCAAGGATTACAACAAGCCCGGTTCGCGCGGCCGCCGGGTCTTCGCGGGCAGCATGTCGAATTATCGCCGCATGGCGATGGTCTTCGGTCTCCATCCCGATACGCATCCGCGCGAGTTGGTGAAACTCGCCCGCAATATCATGGCCGGTACGCTGCCGCCTAAGAAGGTTGGCACAGGCCCGGTGAAGGAGAACATCGTCACCGGCAAGGACGTCGATCTGTTCGAATTTCCGACTCCGCATTGGAATCGCACCGATGGCGGGCGATATATCGCGACCTACGCGGGCTGCGTCACCAAAAATCCCGACACAAATGTGATGAATGTCGGCGTCTATCGCGGCATGATCGGCGATAAGAACCACATCCCGATCTACATGTATCGTGCGCAGCATATCGGCCATCACGCGCTCGCCTGGCAGCAAAAGGGCGCCAAGGAGATGCCGATTGCCTTTGTCATCGGCTGGGAGCCGACGTTGGATTTCTGTGCCGGTTCGCCGGTTCCGATGGGGGTCTGCGAATATGATGTGATGGGCGCGATCCGCGGCGCGCCGGTCGAATTGGTGAAATGCGAAAGCCACGATCTCTACGTGCCCGCGACCGCGGAAATCGTCATCGAAGGTTTCCTGCAATTCGATCCCGCGACCCATATGGAGGAAGGCCCTTTCGGCGAATTCACCGGTTATGTCGCGGGTGAGCGTCTGCCGCGGCCGACCGTGCGCGTGACAACCATCACCCATCGCAACGACCCGATTCTGCGCGGCACCGTGGAAGGTGCCTTGCCGGGGAGCTTTTCCGAGAACGCGGTGTGCAGCTCGATCATGCGCTCGGCGATCGCCTGGAATGTGCTCGATCGCGCGGGCATTCCGGGCGTCACGGATGTGTGGGGTCCGCCGGTGCACGCGACGACCAATCTCCTCGTGCAGATCAAACAGACCTATCGCAACCAGGCCAAGCAAGTGGCGAACGCGATCTGGGGAAGCTCGGCCTCCCATGTGCGCTACAAGCATGTGACAGTGGTGGACGATGATATCGACATTCATGATTACGCCGCTGTCGATTGGGCCATCGCCTATCGCGTGAACGCGGGTGAGAACGACATCGTCATCATGCCCTCGACCTTTGGCGCCGGCCTCGATCCCTCGACCCGCAAGCGCGACCGGGACATCGCGCTGTTTGGCAGTGGCAAATGGAACCGGCTGCTGATCGACGCGACAATCAATCTCGACTATGACCCCGACCCTGATTTCGGGGGCGCACGATTTCCGCCTACGGTCTGGCCTTCGCCCGAAGACGAGCAAGCCGTGCGCGCGCGCTGGAAGGAATTGGGCCTTGACGGCAAGAAGCGCGGGTAAGACCAGGCGATGAAATTCTCCGGCGAGCTCACCGTTAAAGCGCCGCGCGAGGCTGTGTTCGATCGCTTCCAGGATGCGCGCTTTTTTGCCTCTTGCGTTGAAGGTGTGCACGATCTCAACGAGATCACACCCACGCGCTACACGGCGCTGTTCGAAACCAAGATTGCCTATATTCGCTTCAAATTCGAAGTCGTGGTCGACATGACCCGCTCCGAGCGTCCCCACACCATAGAAGGCAAGATCGAAGGCAAACCGCACGGCATTGTCGGCCGGCTTTCGGCGACCTCCCTGGCCACCTTTGTCGAAACGGGCAACGAAACGATCATCAAATATGCCGTCGATGCGAGTTTGACGGGGCGCTTGGGCAGCATCGGTCAGCCGGTGCTGAAATCCAAGGCCAAGGAGATGGAGCGGCAATTCGTCGAGAAATTGCGCGCTGCCTTTCCCAGCGGTGTTGCGGAGGCAGCGTCGTGATCCCATTCGATTGGGTGGAACCGGAAACGTTGAGGGACGCGGTTGCGCTGCTCGACCCCGAGGATCCGACTATTCGGCCCATTGCCGGCGGCACGGCTTTGATGCTGATGATGAAGGCCGGCGTGTTCACGCCTTCGCGGCTCATCAGTCTGGCGAAGATCGAGCCGCGCTATTTCGAAATCCGGATCGATGATGAGGGCGCCCTCCGTATCGGCGCGATGGCATCCCTGTCCCAGTTGGAGCAGTCCGCGGGGGCGATCGCGCGTTTTCCCGTTATGAAACGGGCGCTCCGCACGCTTTCGAACGTACGGGTCAGGAATGTGGCCCGAATCGGCGGCGCGCTTGCCCATGGCGATCCGCATATGGATTTGCCGCCGCTCCTAGCGGCGCTCGGCGCCAGGGTGTCTGTCGTGGGGCAGAAGGGCGCGCGAGAAATCTCTGTCGAAGACCTCTATGCCGGCTATTACGAGACCACACTTGAAAAGAACGAGCTGATCGCCGAGGCGATCGTGCCGCCGCCGGATGGCGCGAAGGCCGCCTATATGAAGGTGACATCGCGCTCGGCCGACGATTGGCCGGCCTTGAACATTGGTGTGTGTCTTCAGACCGATGGCGCCCGCATTCGCAAGGCCCGTCTGATCATCAGCGCCGCAACGGAGAAAGTCACGCGGCTCAATGCTGCGGAAAGTCTGCTCACGGGTGCCACGGTCAATGACGCGTTGCTCAAAGAGGCCGGCGACGCCGCCGTCGGCGAGGTCTCGTTCCTCTCCGACGCGCACGGGTCTGCCGCCTACAAGAAGGAATTGTTGCGAGTCTATCTCTCCCGCGCCGTCCGGGAGGCGCTGTCGTGAACCAGATCGGCCGCTCCATTCCCCGTCTCGAAGCGCGCACCAAGGTGACGGGCCGCGCTGAATATGTCCACAATATGCGGGTTCCGGGGATGCTCTACGGGAAGATCTTCCGCAGCACTCTCGCCCATGGCCGCATTCTCAGCATCGATGTTGACGCTGCACGGAAAACCGAAGGCGTCTACGCGGTTGTGACAGGCGAGGGCATTCGTTCTGTCATCCCAAATCCCTATTTCGGTCCGGCCTTCCACGACCAACCGATTCTGGCTCTGGAAAAGGTGCATTTTGTCGGCGAGCCGGTTGCTGTGGTGTTGTCGCACGACCCGCACATCGCAGATGCGGCTGTACAGACCATCACCGCGGAATATGAAGAACTGGCGCCGGTGTTCGACGAGGTCGAGGCGATGACCTCTGATGCCATCGTACACGACGTGCTGAAGCCCGCCGGAACGTTTGCCGATTTGAAGCACTTAGCCGGGCGCAAACACACCAATGTGACGCTTGACTACCAATTGCGCCGTGGCGACGTCGAGGCGGGATTTGCGGCCGCCGATCATATATTCGAGCATACATTTCGCACGGGGCAGGTTCTGCACGTGCCGCTGGAATCCCATGCTTCATTGGCGGAACCCGGGCACGATTCGCTCGTCATCCACACCTCGTCCCAAACGCCATCGTTTGTGCGCATGGAGATCGCGCGGCTGCTCGGATGGCCCGAGAATCGCGTCAGCG
>Ga0209488_10004342_pt1 | contig 11103 bp, 8 predicted proteins | sample Rivendell_Oct201_8_FD_188349 | JGI IMG/M metagenome (GOLD analysis project Ga0209488, IMG submission 188349) | Vadose zone soil microbial communities from the Eel River Critical Zone Observatory, Northern California, USA -... | ecosystem: Environmental > Terrestrial > Soil > Vadose zone >... | reverse complement strand
GCACCCCCGACTCACTCGCCTTGCGCGTGCGCGATGTTTTTTTCTTTTAATTCGTTTTTCTTTACCCTTTGCACTTGCTTCGTTTTCTCGCTTTTTATTTGCTTCTCACTTTATTCTTCTAGCAACTCGGACTGATCTGATATGATGCGCATCCACTGTGTTTGTATCGTTACTCTTCGACAAAGACACGAGCATCGTAAAACACCAGCAATAATAATACCTGTATACTCATGATCCCTACCCGCCTCTCACTGTCACTGCATTGGGCTGTTTCCGAAAAAAAACAAGCTACGGGAGTGCGTTTCACTTGCTCTTGCCTCCAGGTCTAAACACTCCAGAGGGCCGCCGGGCCGACGACGCCGTGAATGCTGTGCGTGCATGCGTTCGGAAACGTTCTGAGGATGCACAAAGGCGAAATGGCAAATGTATGGCTTACCGCGCTGCTGCTGTGCCTGGGTGGTCGTGTTTGCCCATCCGCCCTGATAGCTGAACTTGCGCTGCAAGCGGCCTTGGCTCCCGAGCAGCTCTTCGACTTCCTGCGCGCTGTTCGAGCGTTCCGAAGCCCCGAGGGACCGTTCGCTCGCAACAAACGGCTGTCGCACGGGGGGCGCGTTCTGAGAGGAGCCGTGCTGCTGCTGCAAGTGGCTGCTCCACAACGGGGGTCCTCCTGCTGCAAGTGGTGGGCCTCCGGTGCGGTTAAAGTTTACGTTTGCTAATCCTACTGGTCTCTGGAATATGTGCCGATGATGGGATCTATGGGATGTCCTGGGAGGGGACAGAGGACAGGGGCGCGTACCCCGTTCATGTCTATACCACCGACACCCGCAGGTAGATCGGGTGCGCCTGCAAGGTTGACGCCTGGTTGGTTCGCTCCAACGGTGGGCGCCAGGAGCGCCCTGCGCTTGAGCTTATCGTATTGGGCCTATGGTTAGGCAAAAGGGACACTTCGTCACCACAGCAGTACACTTGCAGACAGACCCCACACCTTCAGCTTCTGGTACTCCTTGTCCCTCTCTCTTGATGTCTCCTGGAGATCCCGGGTTTTACGCCTTTCTAGATCCAAGTCGCGTTCGAGGTCTGTGTGACAAAGGTTACAAGGCTGTCTCCAGAGCGAATATATGGTATTCTCGAATTCACCGGATAATTTGCTAGTCAAAAGGTTGATTTCGCTATCGGCTAGAGACCACACGTCACAGAAAGGTGTTTTGTTTTTTGTTTCGTCAGTAACATGAATACAGTACCCTCTCTCACGAGATTTTCGAGCTGCTTCTGCAATTGCGCATTCTTGTCGTTGATACTCCGCACGACAGCATGCTGGAAGGAGCTGCGTAGTACGCGGGTTGTCCAATAGCGTGTTCAGAAGTCTCAAGAATCAGGGGCTCACTTTTCCTGATGGATCTGGTACTGCCAGAAAGATATGGCGCGGCTGCAGATCTCGAGTATCGTCGCCGGATTCAAGCCAGATAGCACAGACTAAAAAGGTCAAGAAGAAAAAAAAGACGCGGACTGAGCACACAACCAGGAGCCGCCTGCGCTCGGCGCGCTCATAACATGCGCACCGTCTTGTAATCGTTCGAGGGGTGCAACGAGGAAACCTAACAAAAGCGCCACAAAAAACGTGTTTTCTTCTTCGACAAGTTCAGAGCATTTTTTTCACTGGCACCGCTCACCACAACGTCGTCACTTTGGTCCGAGACACGCGCGGTGTATATTTTTAACATCTTCCCGGTCTCAGAGGCATAAAAAGCTGGGGGCAGACGTACGCTTCTGTAAGGGACGTCTCGCAGGCTGTTGGCGATGTCGATTCACAAAGACGGGTTCAATATTCGTTAGTAGAGGGCTATCGAGCTAGGGTTTGGAGCGAATTGGGTGATACCGCACCGGGGCAAAGCCGAGCTGGGCCGAACAGTTCGTTCGCGCAGTCCACTAGTAAAGTAAAAATGCGGACCCGACGCGTCAGTCAGCTAGGACTTGGGCAATTTTGTAGCTGGTAGCCCCGTACAGCAGAATATATGCGAGCCTGTATGTGTTGGATGTCAGCACGTACTTGACGAGAGCATCCTCAGTGATCATCTCACAGGTTGTCTAAGAAAAATGACAGTTGGTGTAAATCATGTGGACATCAGGCGCGTAAGCTAAAGCGAGGACGCATGGAGGCTGCTTACGATGACTGCCTTGTCAGTCAGTGATTTCCGACATGAGAGCCGATTACATCGGAAATCAAAGTCCATGGATGCGGGATAGTGACGCTAAGGTGCGAAGACGAAGACGCATCGAGGATTCGTCACGTGGGCGCGCAATACGCAAGTGAAGATATGATTATAACCGATACATGATGTATCCTGAATAAGTAGTCCATGATATCGTACATGTCTGCAAAAATTTGTCTCTGAAATAAAGCACGGATTAATCTACGGGGTATATGCGATCCCGAACGTGATTTGCGGTGTCATGCGAAGTGCGAAGGATATGGACAACGATGATAAGTATTGGGTCGAAAGCAAGGTCAAACAAAAAACAAGTAAAAGAAAAGAAAAGAAAAAAAATGTGGTCGTGCTGACCTCCGCGCTATGGTTTCCACGCCGGTGCCCTGCTGGGGGACTTCATTGGCCCGAGCGGGAGAGAAGGGCGACCCTGATTACGAAGTGTTGAACCCTTGAGAGGAGTACCGGGCCGGAAGAAGCTGTCTTCGTCGACACGTCTAAGAAACTGGAGAGCTGTCAAGGGCGAGCCGGGTGACGAATGCGTTCTGATAGATTGAGGACTTTTCCCGCCAGGCGTCGACAGAGCGAACGACGGGAGCAGCATCCCGGCGCTGCCTGGCTCCGGTGTTATGGGGCCACGAGGTGGGGAAGGGGTCAACTCCGGAGCTTCTAAGAGCGTTGAAGAGCTAATCCACTTTTCTTCTCTAGAGCCTAGATAGGGCATTGGCTCGGGAAGAAGTCGGAACATGTCAGCGAAATGGGTTTGTATAAATCTGCCGTGCTCAGTAATAAGCGGATGGACGGGAACAGCTGATGAAAATGAAAACCCACTTGGATAGCTCCATCCATCCACCTCCGACGCGTACCATGACCGTCTGAGAGCGGAGAATGCGACAAAAGCAGAGCTTCGGTTCCTCTGCCCCTATCCAATACTTTCCACTTCGGTCTTCCCACGTATCATGGGCAACTTCAACCTTGATATCTACATCTTCAGGAAGATTGTTGACAACGTCGCCAACTGCCACGTCCAACTTGCTCTTCGGGTTGGCAACGTACGGTTTCCTCGGGGGCGGTGCCAGTGGTAGCTTACTCTTTGCAGGCATCTTATGATGGTTTAATGACGAGGCGGGCCGTGGAGGTGGCGGGCCCCACGATGGATGTGATGGTCGTCGGGCACCCGAAACCGAACGCGAAACTACTGATGCATCCGAAGGTGTGGGAGACACTGCGCGCCTCAAATGGCTGGCACGCAAAGGAAGGTTGGGGGATGGTTCTGGCGGTTTTTTATTGGAGTTGGGACTCGAAGCCGTGGAAGACAAGCTGGTAGTACGCTGCCGCGAAGCGAACGTAGAGCTGAAGAGCCTAGAAGACGATGCCATTGGCCCAGAGACGGATCTGTTAGTGGACACGACGGAAAGCCGGCTCGAGGACCGATTGGGATTTGGCACGGGATCTGCCTTGTTAGAAACTCTCCGGCTTGACGTCGAAGGGTGAGCTGGGGCCAAGACGTGTCCCCGTCCGCGAGTCGAGGCATTCGCCGCCAGGGTCGAATATTGACTGGATTTCCTCTGGTGCATTGGACGATGACTAGCAACGGAGGCTCGGCTATTGCGACCAGAGCTCAGAGCACTGGGTGGTCGCGATCTCCGTCCGTTGATTCGATCCAAAGCCATAGATTCAAGCTCACCCCACGTCTGGACAATACGTTGTCTCTCAGACAAGGCCTTCGGTTCATTCGCGACGTGGACGAAACCCTCCTCCAACTTGTCAATCAGGTTCTTCGTGAAAGTGAGGCGGCCTTGTAGTTGCTCTTCAGGTGGCAGCATGCTCGAACTGACATAACTTGCAGCTAGTGATCCCGATGGGGGCGCCGGGTAACTATCGATATGTTCTAGCAAGTCGCTGAGCGCGTTATCGCAATCCTGCACGAGGCTCCCGAACTGCGCAAGACCAAACACCTGAGGCAAAAGCTTGCGAGAAGCATCCAACTCGTTCTGCAGAGATTTCAACTCAGCGTCGATAGCGACATCTGATGTATAGGCCGGCAACCCCATTGCTTTGTTCGAGACTTCGGTTAATTGGGAAGCCATTGCTGCGTGTTTTCGGACTGTCAAGAGTGGTGAGGCAGATGACGGTGATGGTCTGGCCGCCGTATTGACGCCCAATGTTCGGAGCCGCCTACGCAACTCCGCAACCCGTGACTGAACTTCAGCTAGGTCTTCAGAGGTGCGTTCGGGTGAGCCAACGGCACCTAGCACAGTTTTAGTTTTCAGTTGCACAGAAAGAATAAAACCCAGCTCGACACACCATCATTATCTTCGGTACCGAGAGTATCGTCAGCAACACTCGGGAAGGCAAGGCTTGAGACCAAGTCGGTCCCCTCTTGTGCTTGTTCTCGGGCTGCCTCATCAGCGTGTTCACGTTCGATACGCATTTGCTCTTCAGCTTCGACTTGTTCTCTGCGCACGAGCTCCACAGCTTCCGCTTCTTTCCGTTCTCGTTCCTTATTCGCTCGCTCTTCAGCTTCGACTTGTTCTCTGCGCATGAGCCCCGCAGCTTCCGCTTCTTTCCGTTCTCGTTCCTTAATCGCTCGCTCTTCCTCAGCTTTCAGCCTGGCTTCGTGTTCAGCCTGCTCCTTGCGCTGCTTCTCAGCTGCTTCGGCCTCCAGTCGTTCCCGCTTAGCCCGTTCCCGCTGCGCAGCCCTGAGTCGTTCCTCTCTGTGCCGAACGTCAGATAAGAGCGCTTTAATGCTATCGTTCCATGCGTGGAACTTCGCCTCCAAATCGTCCAGACCCTGGCTCCTCGACAAACACAGATGTCTGGTGGTAGGGGATTCGTTACACATAACGTCCATTTTGTGGAGTAGTTGTCGAATGGGGGAAAAGGATCGCGAAATTTCGGTACGGAGCGCATCGAATGCGGGGCCAGCTTCGCCTGCCGCGCAGGCCAGACGTTCAATAGAGTCAACGGCATCTGGGGTGGCAAAGACCGTTTCACGGAGTGCGCCATGACGGTCCTCGGCACGAAGGATGCATTCCCTCAAAGCTGCCAACTTGACGTCGACGGCGCGGACGTCTAGCACCACGTCAAGATCGACCAGTCTTTGTTGAAGTGAAGCGACGCCAGTTGAAAGATGTAACGCGAACGCGTTACAGTCGGTGCGGACAACATGATCGAGTTGAGCAAGGTCTATGGGTGCCTCGAGGAGTGGGGGAGACTCTAAAGCTTCCAGAGTCAAGTCTAGAGATGCGAAGCGGCGTCGTGAACTTGCGTTCGACGTGTTCGGAAGCCCTGCACCGGAGGCATTGGAGGATACGAAAGGAACGCGATGGGGCAAACTACCCATGAATGTCTGGCAGGCAGCTTTGATGGACATTGCATCAGACACTAGATCTCGGTGCGAATTATCGAGGGTATCCTCAGACGACAACCCGTCCAATATTTGTTCGGCCAACCCGTCGAACTGGGTCTTGGTGTCCTCCAAACGCACTTCAAAGTCGTGTACTTCGTCACGGATGGCTGTCATGGCAAGGGCCTGCTTGTTGATACTGTCTGCAAGCCGAATCATCTGCTGTGTGTACTCAAGGATCGCTAATAGCCCATCACGGCGTTTGATGAGGTAAATGCGCAAACCCGGATCCACGGACAAAGGGAGGGAAGAGATGCCTCCTTGTACGTCCCGAACAAACCTCTCTCGCAGAAGCGCGACCTGTTCTGTGGCGTGCTCTAGCGTCTTGCTAGACAGAGGTAATGGAGAATTGGCGCTTTCGGGGGTGGGTGGTAGATGACTCGCAGTACTTGATTTCCACTTTTGCTGGTCCATAAAGTCACTCGTCTCTCTGCGGATGTTGCCGAGGTTTGCAAGAATGGAACCTGCGGAGACCCAGATCTTCCGAGCATCCCGAAGAAGGCCGACGCGTCCATTCATCAACGCACGAACGCGTTCCGATTCCGCCTTTACACCGTCTAGGCGCTGGATTGCCGTTACTAATCGGTCTTTGAAGCCGGGTTCGACATTGATATCACCTAGGCCAAGGAGGGAAGCTCGAGCGGTAGGAAGGACGCTACGGAGCTCTCCGTCAGACTCATCCAGCCGTTGGAGGAAGGAAGGGAGAAGGGCGAGAAAAGCAGCGTGTTTGGTTTCGCGCAAGCAGGATACTGATGTAACGTCTGGAGGGCTACCATCCCCATCGGAAGACTCAACGCCATTGAGCATACTTTGTAGAACAGTGTCATAAGCACTGGAAAGTTCGTTCGCAGAGGCGACATTTTGCTCGGCCTTTCTTACGGCCTCACAAGCGGCATGATATTCGCGAGCGTTCCTCTCCAGCCTTCGAGCCAGAGAAAGACCATCATCGAGTTCTTCGGCAAGGACTTTTGTGATGAAGTCATTTGCGCTCTGTTGGTCTGGAAAGAGGGGATGGGTCGGGCGGAGGAAGCCCGACGAAGAGGGTTTCTCGCGACAGGAGAGCCTCGTAATGATAGAAGAAGTGCGCGCAGAAAAGATAGTATCTTGTCGAGAGGAGGGATGGTTGAGTTGTGCGGCTTCTATGTCATCGAGTAAGCTTTGTGCCAATGTCTGGTCTTTCCTTGTCTCCACGTAAGATTCATCGGCCCTATGCAATAACCAGAATATTAATGATGGTTCGGGTATATTAGGAAAGACGCCACTTTACTTTCTCCATTGAGTAACGACGCTCATGATAAATCTTCCCACATTCTCAATCTCGCTGATACCCTGATCCTCTAATTTGTCCTGTTCGTCCAGGAACTCATCTGGAACACGTTCCCGAGAGTTTTCAATGAAGGTATCCAACGTTTTCCCTGCGGCCGTGATCTTTCCGTGACGCAAGCTCGAGATGCGACCGGCGAACTGGGCCGCCTCCCGGGAAAGAGCCTCGGCCTGCTTGAAGCGTGCGCCGCGTGAAAAGCCGGAAGGGAATGAACTGGAAGTTTCCGACGCTAAAGAGGTGGCAGAGCCGCGGCGAGAGAGCGCAGGAGTGGGGGCAGTCGCAGGAGCAGGGGGTTCCGGTTGGTTGAGGGAGTCATAGACGGATGGAGACCATCTCGCGCGCAGGGACAGGAAGGCTTTCAGATCAAGCAATAGCTGACGACGGTCTGCCCATGCCGCACAGCGTTGTTCTTCCCAGGTCAAACGGATGCCGAGCAGATCTAGGTTCTCGGACCTGTCCCTCAGGAGGCGCAGGAGTTTGTCGAATTCGTATATGGTCGTCAACGTGAGCTCTATGACATCCGTATCTTGTGGGGATAAATTACGCTTAGAGGCAGCTGCATTGGCCGTTCAACCTCAGCGGAGGAAGGGAGGGAGAAGAATGCCGCTCGGGACTGACCCATAGTAATGTTCTTGAATCTTTTGAGTTCACCAGAATCGAATATCTCCGTTTCCTTGTCAATTTTGTCGTGCTCGATGAGCCACTGTTCGAGTTGCTCCCGGGTAGGAAGCCCCGACGTTGCAGCAGTTGAGGCACGCACGGCATCCAGGTCGGAAAAGAGCTCGATGGGAGTCATGCCCTCTAGGAGCTGTTTGGTGGTAAATCACCAAGCGGCAAGACAACATGGAAGAAGGGATACGCACCTTTATCTTTTCCATAATCCATTCCTTTCGTTCACTGAATGCCTGCAGTTCCATGACCTCGTGAGACTCCAATGCTTGTTCGCCGCTCTGCTCGGGGGTTTCTTGTGTGCCTGAGTATGGTGAGTGAGAATGTTGGGGGTGAAGTAGGGTTTCCAGAGGGTCATAATCCATATGGCTGAGAGGACCCGCCTCCTCAACCTGCGATGGAATGGGATCCTTAGTAGTCGCTTCCATGGTTCGGGAGGGTTCCGAGTCGTTCGACATGTAACGGGATACGAATTTTGCAGCTTTTATGGAAATCTGGCTTTAGAAAGTAGCACGGAAGGGAGAAAGCATGTCTTAACAAGAAAAGGAAAGTGAAATGCTGGCAGGAGCGCCAACTTGATGCAGCATGCGTTGATAAATCATGGCTGTGACCCGCTCAGCGTCCATCATAACCGCCCGCATCGCTGACTAAGCACTTCTTTGCTAGTTCCAATATACAAACACACCCTTCGAATCAACTGCCGTTCTAACCACCTTATTTATTATTCCGTTCTTCCGTACATATGCCTGACCCTGAATCGTGTCGGTGACTCCCAGTGGCGCTGCTCTTCGGCTGTCATACGGAATGAGCCGGCTTTTCGTTGATGGTGGCCGGGGGGACTCACATTGGCATCAGCAGTCTTAATCTTACCCATCCCCTCAAATTGCATAGCGAGAAACCGAAGTCGTTCAATGCCTCTTCCATCAACTTTCTGCGTGAAGAAGCCCTGCTGGAGTTCGATCTCTTGCATAAACGCGGCGACGTCAGCGAGAGATGTCCCCAACTCCCGCAGACGCAAGTTCTGAGTTCTGCACCGCAAAGTAGGATGAGAAAGACGTGCGTCCAATCGTTTGCGGGGGGGAAACTGGCGTGCGGATAATGATGCACGTACTGGTCGGATGCTACAAGCTCCCGAACCTGAACCCGCATCCGCTCGTCCTCACTCGCACGCTCCTTCCCACTCCGCTGCGTCTCCTCGCGCAGCCGCGCCAAGCCCTTCCTCGTCTCCGCGATCATACCCTGCAGTCGCTCATGCTGTTCTCGCCTAATGGACAGCTCCAGCATGACAGATTTGAATTCATGATGGAGATCGCGCGTCGCCCCATGAAGTTGATCAACCTTTCGATGTAGATTATTGACACTCCGTCGTAAGACGAAAAGTGGTATCAGGGCTGAGGGTAGGACCAGTGCCGAAAAGATGATCAAGCGCGTCCCCAGCGTCGGCCCAGAGGATTTGTCCGTGGGGATCGCTAAGATTGTGGGCGCAGGGTGACCGCCCGAGATGCCTGCAGGAGAATTACTTTCGAGTTCAGGCTGTTGTGAGGTCATCTCGAAACTTCAAGACTCGTAAATTGAGACAAATGATTGACTAACGAGCCTGAGCATGAGTAAGCCAGACGCAAGGGATCAGTCGATCAGTTGCAACTCAGGTTACGTCAGTCAGATTCACGGTGCGTTGCGGTTGCAGTGCGGTTGCCTACTGGCATATCCGAATTATGAAAAAAAGTCAGAGTGGATATTCATGCGAAGAGATCGTTGTAAGCGTATTGTACATCGTGATTACTATCTACCGAGAACGAATTCTGGACAGCATGTGGAAATGGCAATACAAAGCGGGCACAAAGCAATACACTCAAAGCAGAACCAGAGGATATAATGATACACGGGATATCGCAAGAGGTGTCGCAGGGAAGTCTGGCTTAATGAGGAGAAGGTGGGAATGTCCTGGTCATCAACGTTATTTTTGTCGTCACCATACGATTTTGAATATTCGGAATAGTCTGCGGAAGAAACCTTTCTTCTTTTTCTTCGTCGAGGGAGGCGCGCTGGGGGTCTGTAAAGAGGACGGTCGATAAGGAGGTGACCTTAAATGTGGCTGCGATTAGACAAGTCACCAGGAAGGAAAGATAAAAGTGGCGCTCACCGCATCTCGTCAATAAACACAGGGTAGTCTTTTCTTAATGCCGACTTTGCGAGTTCGATCTCGCGGGGATGCGCCAGGCGCACATTATTGGGCACAGCAACTTTGCGCCTCCACATAGCGAGGCTATTGCCACTTTTTGAAGGAAGAAATATGAACACGATAACTTGCATGGCTGGGTCATAGAATCCAACGGACTCTTGGAGGAGTCGGTCATGTGTTCCCACGACGTCTTCGTAGGTGAGCCAGTCGAGAGCTGGACCGGCACCTGATGGGTGATCGTACGATGCGTTGATGAACAAAGCACCGCGCTCCCGCGTTTGTAGAAACTTGTTCAACTAGGGTCGTTGAGAGCAAAGAAAAAACCTGAGTGAGGAAAGACTTACGCCAAAAGCCCCAACACCGTGGGCATTGTCATGCAGCCACTCCAACGCATGACGCACTCGTTCGTCCTTGTCATGAGGGAACTGCCAGTGTATGCGTTCCCGAGCCTTACGGTCCCGCCCGAAGAAGGCATTCTCGACGTTTTTGAAGGCTTCTCCGTAAGATTCCAGGAGTTCTATGTTTGCATAGTCGTGCATCGTGTTCCGCTTACGAGAGTAACCGGGATAATAGGCGTCAAGTGGATCTTGTGCCGTCTCATTTGCGTAGGCCATGGTTCTTGAAGGCATGGGATAAGGAGACTCCCCAGTGGGTGCCGGGACGAACGCGTTCGACACCGTTCGCCGGAAGTTTTTGCGTCCGGTTACATCGTTCCAACCTTCACTGTCCGTGTAACCTTGACTATCCAAGTCATCTCGCCCTGGTGCGCCAGGGGGCCACGTATCAAACGCAGGCTCTTGCTTTTCTTTCCAATCACCACCTCCCTGGTCCCATTCATAACCCCCTTGCTTTTCTTTCCCGTTACCACCACCCTGGTCCCATCCATAGCCTCCTTGGTCCCATTGTTGGTTATCTTGTTTCCATCCGGAGTTGTCTTGTTCCCATCCGGAATTATCCTGCCACGCGGGGTTCTCCTGCTGCCCGCCCCAGCCATTAGGCGCGTTCTGCTCCTGAACTCTCTTTTCCTTCTTGCTCTTCCTGGGCTGTTTGGTTGTATGCGTCGAATCAGGGCCCCGAGCAGGGCCCCGAGTAGAGCGCTGCTGCGGTTGTTGAGGTGGGCCACCTCGAGAATTCATGATCGAGTCGAACATCATGCGCTGCGCCTGTGGTGTATCCTGAGCTCGATCGCCGAATTGGGCGTAAGAGTGTTGGTTAGCGAAGGCGACGCGGTTTGGTTGGCCGTATGCCGGACCATGGCCTGGCGGTGGAGGTGGGGGGGGAGGGGGGGGGGGATAATGTTTGCTATATGCCATGG
>Ga0209488_10004341_pt1 | contig 11104 bp, 11 predicted proteins | sample Rivendell_Oct201_8_FD_188349 | JGI IMG/M metagenome (GOLD analysis project Ga0209488, IMG submission 188349) | Vadose zone soil microbial communities from the Eel River Critical Zone Observatory, Northern California, USA -... | ecosystem: Environmental > Terrestrial > Soil > Vadose zone >... | reverse complement strand
TATCCGCTGGCGATCCTGGCCAATTCAACCAACGCAACAGTGTCAAGCTATCTTCAGTACCTGCTCTCACCAAAAGCCACGTCCTTTTTTCAAAAGCGCGGGTTTACGGTGTTTTGAGCATCGATGTCTTGCGTCAGACAGGCTGATTTTCGTTGCGCGAGGTTGGGAGGGGCGAAATCAAGTCTGCTTATGTGAAGGTTTTCGGATGCCGGCCCGATGACAGAGTGAGCCGCGGGCTCTGGGGCCGGCGTCGGAAAACCTTCACACGAAGCGAAGAACTCAATGTGAGCAAATGTCTTCCGCTGTACTCTCATAACCGGAAGTCGGCGCCGATCTCGAACACTTCCGGGTAGGGCCCACTTTCGGACATGGAGCCCCCTTCCGCCTCAACTCGATACTGAGGTAACATGTTAATCGAGCTGCCAGGGGGGGCGTGCCGAATCCTTTCATTTCATAGGCAGCGTTGGTGCCGATCGGCCGGCGAGCATTTCTCAAACATCCGTTGAGCTGCAAGCGCAATAGCGCGCGGCTTTCAAAGTATTCTGGAGGACTCCATGAAACTCCACCGAAGGCAATTTCTGCATCTGGCCGCGAGGGAAATGTCGGCTTTTCGTGCAATCTCATTCGGCGCAATGCTTGTGACATCGACGCCGGCGTTGAGCCAAGCTCCGGTACTCACATTCGGCTTGATCGGCGATCTCGGCTATCGCCCAGCCGAGGAGCCGTTGCTCCAGAACGTCCTCGATGACCTGAACAAGAACATGTTGGCGTTTGTAGTTCACGTCGGTGACTTGTCCTCGCCCACATACGCCTGCACGGACGACGTCGTGGCTCGCCGGTTCGCTCAGTTCAACGCCTCGGCGCACCCGTTTATCTACACGCCGGGCGACAACGAATGGACCGACTGTCACGACGCACAGGGCGTCAAGGGCGGCAACCCACTGGAACGGCTCGCCCATGTGCGCAAAGTCTTCTTCGAGGGTGAACAAAGCCTGGGCCGGCGCATGATGCCGTTGATACGCCAAAGTAAAAGCACGGATCCCGCCTTTCAGAAATATCGCGAAAATGTCCGTTGGACGGCTGGTGGCGTGACCTTCGTCACGTTGCACATCCCTGGCAGCAACAACGGTCTTGGCCGTGCGCCGGACGGAGACGCGGAATATGCTGAGCGCAATAAGGCGAACCTTGCCTGGTTGCATGAGGGATTCGAAAACGCGAAGGCCAACAACAGTCGTGCAATCATGATTCTGCAGCAAGCCAATATCTTCCCCGCACACCCTCCAACGGCTGGATCGCCAGAAAAAGACCCGAACGGCTTCACCGACGTGCGGAGTCTGCTGGAGAAGGAAACACTTGTATTCGGAAAGCCTGTCGTCCTCGTCCATGGCGACAGTCACTTCTTCCGGACTGACAAACCGCTCCCGGTGAGAGTAGCGGGCAGTCCCGTCCGTCCCTCAATCGAAAACTTCACCCGGCTCGAGACCTTTGGCAGTCCCAACCATCATTGGGTCGAGGTGACCGTCGATCCGAATGACCCCAATGTGTTCAGCGTGCGCCAAAGGATCGTTGCAGCCAACGTCGTCAAGCGTCAATGAAGGTTCTCGGCGTACGACAGCTTTGGGTCATTCACGTCGTTGTCGATCGAAGGCCAACACCGTCTTACTTCCGCTGTTCACTAAAACCGGACACACTTTGACAATTTGGCCGCAACGATGATCGTGGCCGTCATCGCATCAATCACTGTTCCTCGCCGGTGACTTGATCATTCCGGCAACATTGCTCGATTGCGCAACCGGACTACGAAACGGGCAAACAGAGAATTCGCACGCTGTTCGCGCAAAGATCTGCGAGAGAATTGCTCCGGGCGCGCAGCGGAGAATATCGCAGTCGAATTTCTTCAAACCTTTCCGCGGGTTAGAGGCTCTCTCATCGAGAGAAAAAGTCACTTCACAACACCGACATGTGCGTGGCGGAGGGAGTGGGATTCGAACCCACGATACGGTTTCCCGTATACACGCTTTCCAAGCGTGCGCCTTCAGCCACTCGGCCACCCCTCCGCAAGGGGGCGCGCGCCTCAAGGCTGCGCGCCACAAAGGTGCGCGCACTATAGTCGCGGGCGGCGGGGTGGCAACCCGTTCGCGGCCGCCGGGCACGGCCCGATCACGACCCGTTGGAGGCTTTTGGGACTTTGAGCATGATCTTTTTCCGAAAACCGGTTTCCACTTTTCGGGATCATGCTCCTAGTTCACCAGCCGCACCGCGCCAGCCTCGCTGATGTCGTAGCCGCCAAGCTCGGCGGCGCGCTCGCGGAAGGCGGCCGTGCGCATGAAGCCGAACAGCGCCTGCGGGCCAGGTAGGAAATAGTCGCGCTGGCGCAGCGCAAGATCGAAGCGCTCCCATGTCAGCGCCACAAAGCCGAGGCCCGCCGCCTGCGCCACCGAGCGGGTCGCGATGCCGCAATCGGCCCTGCCGGAGCGCACCGCCTGGGCGATGTCCGGTCCGGTCGGGCAGAGCGGCTTCACCGTGGTGAGCGCACTGAGCGTAAGCCCGGCGCGGGCGATCAGAGCGAGCAGCAGGAGTTGCGCGCCGGCCCCATCGGGACGCAGCGCGAGCCGCGCCTCGCGCGCCGCGATGCTTGCGATATCGCTCAACGCCAGCGGATTGCCCCGCGCCACCACCAGCCCCTGCTCGCGCAGCGCGAACGCGATCAATACCGCATCATGGAGACCCGGCGCAGCCGCCGCCTCCAGGTTGGCGCGCTCGTCGTCGCCATCGAGCCGATGCAGATGGATCGCCGCCGCCACCACCTCTCCGAGCCGCAATCGTGCCAAGCCGGTTTCGCTGCCTTCGGGCAGGCTTGCGAGCTGCGAGCCACTCTCGCGCAAGGCCCATTCCAGCAACGGATCATGGCTGCCGCCGACGATCGGCGGCGCGGTCACACGCGCCGCGCCGGGCGCAATCAGGCTTGCCGCCAGCCAGCGGCTGAGCGCCGCCTTCGGAAACAGCCACTTGCCCGTGATCTTGGTGCAGGGGACCTCACTCCTGGCCACCAGCTCATAGAGCTTGCGCTCCGACAGCCGAAGATAGGTTGCCGCTTCCTCAGTGGTGAGCAGTTCCGGCGCCTGCATAGATATGCATCCAAATGCACAGATTACGATATTTGACCACTGCGGGGTCCAATGCAACAGATCATATATGCAACTCGCATACCCGGCGAGGCCGCCATGCCGCATGATGCTTCGGCCTTTGAGCTCATCCTTTCGGGCGATCCGGCGCTGATCACGATCGTACGCTTGTCACTGATCGTCAGCCTGTCGGCGGCGGCCGGCGCGGCCGTGATCGGCCTGCCGTTCGGCGCGCTCATAGCACTCGCGCGCTTTCCCGGGCGTGAGCTGACGATCGTGGTGCTGAACGCCCTCATGGGACTGCCGCCGGTTGTGGTTGGGCTCGCGGTCTATCTCCTGCTCTCGCGCTCGGGTCCGCTCGGATCGTGGGGCCTCCTCTTCACCCCGCAGGCGATGATCATTGCGCAGACCATCCTGATCGCGCCGATCATCGCGGCGCTGGCGCGCCAGACCATCGAGGATATGTGGGTCGAATACCGCGACGAGCTTGCCGCCATGGACATCGGGCTTGCGGGCCGCATCGCGACGCTTCTCTGGGACGCACGCTTCAGCCTCGTCACCGCGCTCCTTGCCGGCTTCGGCCGCGCCGCCGCCGAGGTCGGTGCGGTGATCATCGTGGGCGGCAATATCGACGGCTTCACCCGCACCATGACGACCGCGATCGCGCTCGAGACATCGAAGGGCGACCTCCCGCTCGCGCTCGGACTCGGCCTGGTGCTGATCGCAATTGTCGTCGTCGTGAACGCGCTGGCATGGGGCGTGCGCCGTGCCGGCGAGCGGCTGGCAGGATGACGATGCGGGCGCCGCTCAGCGATCTCCCGATCGTGCTCGAGGACGCCGCGGTGGTCGTCGGCCAGCTCACGATTCTCAATGACGTTGCGCTGACACTCGCGGCAGGCGCACCCACTGTTCTGGTCGGGCCCAATGGTGGGGGCAAGACCACGCTGCTGCGGCTCGCCATGGGCCTGCTCGCGCCCTCGCACGGGCGTGTGACCTGGGGCGGCCGCATCGACGCCGCATCGACGCGACGCGCGATCGTGTTTCAACGCCCGGTCATGCTCAGGCGCAGCGCCGAAGGCAACATCCGCTATGCGCTAAGCGCTGCCGGCGTCGCACGCAGCGAACGCGCGGCGCGCGCCGCGGAGCTGTTGGCGCTGGTTGGACTGAGCGAGCTCGGCGAGCGGCCGGCGCGCAAGCTCTCCGGCGGCGAGCAGCAGCGGCTGGCGCTGGCGCGCGCGCTCGCCAAGGAGCCGCAGGTGTTGTTCCTCGACGAGCCGACCGCGAGCCTCGACCCGGCCGCCAGCAAGGCGGTCGAGGATGTCATTCGCACGGTCACGGCGCGCGGCATCAAGGTGGTGATGGCCACGCACGATCTTGGCAGCGCCAGAAGGCTTGCCGGCGGCGTCGTGCTGCTGCATCGCGGCCGCATCGTGGAGGCCGCCGATGCAGCGACTTTCTTCGCCAATCCGGCAACGCGCGAGGCGCGCACGTTCGTGGCCGGCGAATTGCTGATTTGAGCCCATAAGAACCCGGAGGACTTGTCTCATGACCATCCGCACCATTGCGGCTCTTGTTGCCTACGCCCTGCTGCTCGTGGCCTCACCCACGCAGGCGCAGACCCAGTCGATCGTCGTGGCCTCGACCACCTCGACGCAAGACTCTGGGCTCTTCGGCCATATCCTGCCGCTGTTCAAGGCCGCAACCGGCATCGAGGTGCGCGTGGTGGCGCAAGGCACCGGCCAGGCGCTCGACACCGGCCGCCGCGGCGACGCCGACGTTCTCTTCGTGCACGCCAAAGCGCAGGAAGAGAAATTCGTGGCCGACGGCTTCGGCGTGAAGCGCTTTCCGGTGATGTATAACGACTTTGTCCTGATCGGGCCCAAAAGCGATCCGGCCGGCATCAAGAGCACGAGCGATATCGTCGCCGCGCTGCAGACCATCAAGGCGAAGGCCGCGCCCTTCATCTCGCGCGGCGATCGCTCCGGCACCCACATCGCCGAGCTCGATCTCTGGAAAGCCGCCGGCATCGACATCGCTAAGGACAAAGGCCCCTGGTACAAGGAGATCGGCCAGGGCATGGGAGCCGCGCTCAACACTGCCTCCGCCTCGAATGCCTACGTGCTCGCCGATCGCGGCACCTGGATCGCATTCAAGAATCGCGGCGAGCTTGACATCGCCGTGCAGGGTGACAAGCGCCTGTTCAACCAATATGGCGTGATGCTGGTCAATCCCGCCAAGCATCCGCATGTGAAGAAAGAGCTGGGCCAAACGTTCATCGGCTGGCTGATATCGACGGGACAGAAAGCGATCGCCGACTACAAGATCGAAGGCCAGCAGCTGTTCTTCCCCAATGCCAATGTGCCGGGGGCCTGACCGATGTTCCACAAATTGGCAGCAGCTGTGGTGGTGCTAGCGATGACCATGCCGGCGAGAGCGACGGATCCGGTGCAGCTCTATGCCGCCGGCAGCCTGCGTACTGCGCTGACCGAGATCGCAGCCGCCTTCGAGGCTCAAACCAGCATCAAGGTGCAGGCGAAGTTCGGGCCATCAGGCACGCTCAAGGATGAAATTGCCGGCGGCGCGCGCGCCGACGTGTTCGCGTCCGCCAACATGGAGCATCCGCAGGCGCTGGCAAGCGCTCGCAAGAGCGGCCCGGTCGTCCTGTTCGCGCGCAACCGGCTCTGTGCGCTGGCCCGGCCCGGCGTCGCGGTCGATACCGCGACGCTGCTCGATCGCATGCTCGACGCGACCGTGAAGCTCGGCACCTCGACGCCGCGCGCCGACCCGTCCGGCGATTACGCCTGGGAGGTGTTCCGCAAGGCCGACAAGCTGCGGCCCGGTGCATTCGCGGCGCTCGAGCGCAAGGCGCTCAAGCTCGTCGGCGGCCCCGATGGCCCGACCGCGCCGGCAGGCCGCACCGTCTACGGAATGCTGATTGCCGAGGGTAAAGCCGACCTGCTCCTGACCTATTGCACCAACGCCATGGAGGCGAAGAAGGAGGTGACTGGCGCTCAGATCGTCGCGCTGCCGGACGAGCTTGCGGTCGGTGCCGACTACGGCCTGACTGTGATCGCCAATGCGCCACTGGATGGCTATCGGTTCACCATGTCGATTCTGTCGGCCGATGGCCAGTGCATTCTGGCGAGATATGGCTTCTCGGCACCCGCCTTGCCGCAATAGCCGCGCCCTGCGGCACTGCGGCAGCCTTGTCGGACGGTTAGAAAACCGCGAATATTCGGCGGTTGCCAAGCGGGCCCATATCCGCATCGATTGAAAGAGAGCGCAGTGAACCAATGGCCCGGCGAGGCTCGTCCTTCGGATTCATGGGTATGTTCGGGCGGTCGCATGACCTGCGCCAGCTCGACCAGGCATTACGCTCGGTCGATGTCCATCCGGCGGTGGTGCCCGAAGCCGTCAAGCTGACCACTGTCAATCTGCTCAAGGATCACGCCGGCAGCGATGACCCGGCGCCAGAGGCCTATCGGGCGGCAGCCGAGATCGTGGGCTATTGCATGGTCGGAGCCGACATCTTCGCCGGCGCCAATGAGGCTGAGGTCGTGCTGGCGGTGGAGCGCCGGATCGAGGCCGCGCTGCGGACTGGCGAGAGCCTCGATGCGCAGCTCGTGCTGCTGACGCTGCACGCCAAGATCATTCAGCCGAGTGTCGTGCGGGCCTATGGGCTTGAGACCACACGCGAGTAATAGAACGAACGGATTTCAGCCATGACCCTTAATCGCAAAACACGCATACGGCTCGACCGGCGCACGGTTGTCGCCGGCCTCTCAGCCTCCTTGGTATTGCCGAGCCGCGCCCGCGCCGCGAGCGTCACTGACGGCGCCGGCCGCTCGGTGGCCGTGCCGGCGCGGGTCGAGCGCGTGTTTCCAGCCGGGCCGCCGGCCGCCATCATGCTCTATACGGTCGCGCCCGACCTGCTGCTCGGCTGGCCGCGCGCCAATCGGCCGGACGAACGCGAGTTTCTGCTGCCTGATATCGGTGGCCGGCCCGAAGTCGGGCGCATTACCGGCCGCGGCAACACCGCCAATCTCGAAGTGGTGCTGGCGCTCAAGCCCGATCTCATTCTCGATATCGGCAGCGTGAATGCGACCTATGTGTCGCTTGCCGATCGCGTCACAGAGCAGACCAAAATTCCGTATGCGCTGCTCGATGGCCGCTTCGACGGCACCGCAGCGTCGTATCGCACGATCGGGACGCTGATCGGCCGGCCCGAGCCGGCTGAGGCGCTGGCGCGCTACACCGAGGATACGATCAAGACCATCACTGGCCGCATCGCCGGGATCCCACGCGAGCGCAGGCCGCGCGTCTACTATGCGCGCGGACCGCGCGGGCTCGAGACCGGCCTTGGTGGCTCGATCAATGTCGAGACCCTCGAGCTGCTCGCGCAGAACGTCGCCGGCGGCACCAGCGGCGGGCTTTCCAACGTCTCGATCGAGCAGGTGCTGCTCTGGAACCCGGACGTCATCATCACCATCGATCTCGCGTTTGCAGCCAATGTCTATAACGACCGCGCCTGGGCGCCGGTTGCGGCGGTGGGCGCGCGCCGCGTGCATCTCTCGCCCAAGCTGCCGTTCGGCTGGGTCGATTTCCCGCCCTCGGTGAACCGGCTGATCGGGCTGTGGTGGCTTGCCAAGATTCTCTATCCGGATTTGTTTCCCGAGGATCTGCGCACGCTGACGCGCGACTTCTATCGGCAGTTCTATCACGTGACACTGGCCGACGCGCAGATCGAGCGGGTGCTGGCGGGACGCGATTGATGCGCCACTCCGCGCTGCCCGGCCTCACGATCGCGCTCATCGTGCTCGTGGCGGGCCTCGTGGTGGCCTTCACGATCGGGCGTTATCCGGTCAGCCTTGCCGAGCTGCTCGACGTGTTGTGGTCGCGCGCGCTCGGCCGCGCGCCGAGCGCACCTGCCGCGGTCGAGAACGTGGTGCTGCTGGTGCGCGGGCCGCGCGTGATGGCGGCGCTCCTCGTCGGCTCGGCGCTCGCGGTCGCCGGCACCGCGTTCCAGGGGCTGTTTCGCAATCCACTGGTCTCGCCCGACATTCTCGGCGCCTCGTCAGGCGCGGCGCTCGGAGCCGTAATCGGCATCTTCTTCTCGCTCGGCGTGCTCGGCATCGAGGTCCTGGCCTTCGCGGGTGGGCTCGCTGCGGTCGCCGCCGTCTATGTCATCGGCTCGATGCTGCGCTCGCGCGATCCCATTCTGGTGCTGGTGCTTGCCGGCGTCGTGATCGGTTCGCTGCTTGGCGCGGGCGTCGGCCTCGTGAAATATCTTGCCGACCCTTACAACCAGCTCCCCGCCATGACGTTCTGGCTGCTCGGCAGCCTCGCGGCGACCTCAGTCTCGGACCTGCTTCCGCTCCTCGGCCCCATCGCGATCGGCACCGTCGTGCTGGTCGCGCTGCGCTGGCGCATGAATGTGATGTCGCTGCCGGACGAGGAGGCGCGCGCGCTCGGCGTCTCGACCGGCCCCTTACGCATTGCGATCGTCGCCGCCGCCACGCTGGTGACGTCTGCAAGCGTCGCAACCTCGGGCATCATCGGCTGGATCGGGCTCGTGGTGCCGCATCTCGCCCGCGCGCTGGTCGGACCGGACTTCCCAAAACTCCTGCCGGCCTCGGCGCTGCTTGGCGGCGGTTTTCTCCTGTTCATCGATACGCTCGCGCGCACCGCCGCGCCGGTCGAGATTCCGCTCGGCATTCTCACCGCGGTCATCGGCACGCCGTTCTTCATCTGGCTCCTCGCCGACATGCAGCGGAGCTGGTCGTGACTCTCGCCGGCCATGATCTCACCATCGGCTACAGCGACCGCGTGGTCGGGCGCGGGCTCAATGTGGCGCTGGCGCAGGGCGAGGTGCTCGCCTTGCTCGGCCCCAACGGCGGCGGCAAGACCACCTTGCTCAAGACGCTGCTAGGGCTTCTCGCCCCGCTCGCCGGCGAGGCCGCGATCGAGGGGCGCTCGCTGGTGAGCCTGTCGGTCCGCGAGCGCGCGCGCCGCATCGCCTATGTGCCGCAGCTGCACACGCCGACCTTCGCGTTCACGGTCGAGGCCGTCGTGCTGATGGGACGCACCGCGCATGGCAGCCTGTTCAGCCGGCCATCGGCGCATGACCGCGAGGTCGCGCGGCACTCGCTCGTGCGCTTCGGCATCGATCACCTTGCCGAGCGGCCCTACACCATGATCTCCGGTGGCGAGCGACAGCTCGTGCTGCTCGCCCGCGCGCTCGCGCAGGAGCCGCAGTTCATCGTGCTCGACGAGCCGACCGCGAGTCTCGATTTCGGCAACCAGGGCAAGGTGATGCGCGAAATCCGCGCGCTCGCGGCGGCCGGTCATGGCGTCTTGTTCACCACACACGATCCGAACCACGCGCTGCGCGCCGCCGACCGCGCTTATCTCCTCCGTAGCGGCGAGCGCATCGCGGAAGGAAAAGTCGCCGAGGTGCTCACCAAGGCGCAGTTGGAGGAGCTCTATCACGCACCGGTCGACACGCTCACCGACACCACAAGCGGCACAAGCGCATTCCTGCCAGGCTGAACAACTCTTTCCTTGCCGGCCCGCTTCGGCGACAATCAAACTCACAATCGAATTGATCGGCCGCAGAGCCAACGGGGAGGACATGCCATGAATAGACGCATTGTGGCGCGACGCATCGCGCTCGCGATCCTGACCGCGATCCCGCTCGCGTTCGCGGCCGCGCAGAGCAGTGCGGCCGACCTCAAGGTGCTGGGCGCCGGCCCGGTCGAGCACACCTTCAAGGAGCTCATGCCAGCCTTCACGCAGGCCACCGGCCACAAGGCGGAAGGCACCTTCGACACGATCGGCGTGATCGAGCGCAAGCTCAAGGCCGGTGAGAAGGCCGATATCCTGATCCTGACCACCGCCGCGATGGACGAGATGGTGAAGGCCGGATCGCTGATCCCTGACAGCAATGCCGAGGTTGGCCGCGGGACCTCCGGCCTCGCGGTGCGCGCGGGCGCGCCGGTGCCCGATATCTCAACGCCCGATGCGCTGAAGAGCACGCTCATCGCTGCGCGCTCGGTCGCCTATGTGGATCCGGCAGTCGGCGCGACCAACGGCATCTTTTTCGCCCGACTGCTCGAGCGCTTAGGCGTTGCGAACGAGATCAACAAGAAGGCGATTCTATTTCGCCGCGGCTACGAGGTGGCAGACGCAGTCGCCGACGGCCGCGCCGAGATCGGCAACACGAGTTTGACCGAGCTCGCGCCACACAAAGGCCTGACCGTGCTCGGACCGATACCGGAGCCGCTCGGGCTCGTCGTCACCTATGTGGCGGGCGTGTCGGCGGCGAGCCCCAATGCGGAACCGGCGCGTGCGCTGATCCGCTTCCTGACCACACCGGAGGCGCGCGCCCGCTTCAAGGCCGCGGGATTGTAGGGTCTTCGGGCGCTCGTTGTTGCGCCCTCTCCCCCCTGCGGGAGAGGGCAGCGCTGGATGTTCAACAATCTCTGCCGGGCGAGGGGTTGCAGCATAGCCCCCTCACCCGATCCGTCGTGCTGAAACTCTGAGCTGCCCTCTCCCGCAGGGGGGAGAGGGCGCATCAACAACAACTGCGGCTCTTGGCTATGCTGCCGACCAGTGCGCCGCCGCGCCCCTAATGTGCTAACATGGCCGCGATGGCCAAACGTCCGAAGGAATTCCTCATCCGTCCCGATCCGCTCGATCCGCGGCTGACCGAGCGCGTCACCGGCATCGACCAGACCGGGACGCCGATCGAGACCCGGGTGACGGTCGAGCGCGCGCTCACGATCTTCCTCAATTCGCAGGAGATCGTCACCGCGATGACGATCAACGACTATCCAGAATATCTCGCGATCGGCTATCTGCTCAACCAGAACATGCTCAAGCCCGACGACGTCGTCACAAGCGTCGACTATGACGAGGAGCTCTCCGTCGTAGTCGTGCGCACCAAGCGCAAGACCAATTACGAGAAGAAGCTCAAGAAG
>Ga0209488_10004340_pt1 | contig 11105 bp, 10 predicted proteins | sample Rivendell_Oct201_8_FD_188349 | JGI IMG/M metagenome (GOLD analysis project Ga0209488, IMG submission 188349) | Vadose zone soil microbial communities from the Eel River Critical Zone Observatory, Northern California, USA -... | ecosystem: Environmental > Terrestrial > Soil > Vadose zone >... | reverse complement strand
TCGCTGCACTCCTCGAAGAGCCATGCCCAACCCCAATATTAACGCCCCGGACTGTTTTGCAAACGGTAAGAAACAAACGATGGGACACAAAGGCCATGGCTCACAGACAGCAGTCACATGATATATGGTGCCGTGCATACTAGTAGGTCCCTCTTTTATCAATCTCCACCTGAAATCCTTGGTCAAGTTTCCGGGCAGCCCTTTCAAATGGTTGTTGAGATCGCGAACGGGGTCTGCCATTGAGTGTCTGTGGATCTGGTTAGCGGAAACTGTACTGGATACACCTCACAGTGGGAAAAGGACGCACAGGTTAAAGAGCGATGGGGACTGGGAGAACTTTGGGATAGTCCAGCCAGCATTTAAACACTCCACCTCGTGTGCACTCAATTCAAAAGCCACCCTTCAAAAAGAATTTTTTGAATCGTTTGCCCTGAGCCCGTCACCCACCCGTGGAGCTGGAGCTGGGCGCTGAGCCGCCCAAATTATTCGGATTCCCAACGGCGAGGCCGCGGAGTATTGCCATGTCCAGAGAACATACGATAGGGGTGAGGTAGGATATGTCATGAAGCGGCCCCTAAAAATGCAGGACGCATGTCACTTATGTGAAAAAACAGAAGGGGCAGCCAGCCTCATTCAGTAATTCTGTACGGAATCGATGATGTGACATTGTGTGTGCGACACGATCACTCGGAAAACCAGGCAGAAACACTCGACTCTGATCCACCGGCGGAGTCCACTTTGAGCCCGGCGTTCAGGTTTTCTCAGCCCTCTGACAGGACAATATTCTCAGAATCGTGTCGTCAACGATCCACAACCCAACAGTACTGTATAAAGGAAACGAACTCAGGACAGTATAGCATGCGCACCACAGACCGTGACTGACGCAATCAGGAATGTCCGAAGCCTGTCCTGAGACCACAGCGCCAGCGTCCAACAGTGACTCAGACGCCAGCCCCCGGTACGATGCCCGCCAACTTGAGCGCCCCACCGAATAGGTGTGGAAAGGGTTGAACGAACCCATCTGGGGCAGCTATGAAGAGGGCGAAAACCCCGTGGGACGCTGAACGCGGTAGCTGACAAGATACCAATTGGCACAAACTGACCACCAGTGTCCTCTCGGCTTTCAACGCGAAAGATTAGAGTATATTCGCATCAATGTTTGAATTTTTGCAACCTCACCATCCGAGGGGCACAGCCTGAGAGACTGGCGGCTTTTTTCATTCACCGAATCCATACACGCGGTCAGGGTGAGCCGTCACGGTGGCGGGACAACGAAACGAAGATGCCAGTGCAAAGTATGGGAGACAGACATTATAAAGCCGTGATATGACGGTAAGCACGCATGACGATGTATCGTAAAAGTGGAGCACGACGTCCAGTATACAACACGATAAGCTGGTAAGGGACAGGAAACGGAGTACAAGAAGCGCCAATCGATCAAGTACATGAAGACATGATGATGGTAGGGCTGTACTCTCAAGCCACTGACAGTTTCTCGGACAATCGGGGCTGGAAGCTTGGGTAATCCATCTCATGGTGCGACCCAAAATCCAACGGTAGCTTCACGTCTACAGCATTGGCGCCGGGCTTGTTAGCCTTTCGTTTTTTGTACACTCGTGCCCCATATCGCACGCTCTGAGGCTTGTCCCACCATAGGACGTATATCGTAAGATTAAGAGCTACGAAGGCAAGTGAGACAAGTTCCAGCTCGGTGATTGGCAGGCCGTGGACTCCTCGAGTGATGCAGTGCGCAACAAACCAGACGGTCTGCATAATGACGAAAACCTTGGCGATGGCGTCTCCCTTGCTCTTGTCCTCGATCTCCGCTTTCGAAATCCTTGGGAAGTCACCATTGCCTGTCAGAGAATATGATTCTAACTGTTCAGGCAACAGCACTCGGATGGGCCGGTCTCCCTCGTATTCCATAAAGCCCCCCATGATGGCAAAGAAACCGTGAGCAGTCGTCCATCCCTCTGCTATGTCCAATGGTCAGTATTGATTTTTTCGCCCTTAAGTTTGGGACTCACCTTTGTGTTTCTCCGCCAGTCTAATGGCGAGCTGTCGTTGTTTCCATGCCCATATAATGATTGCCTCTGGCGCAACAAGGGTAACAAGCATAATTTTCACACGTCGCGACGCGATTCTTGGCCACTTCTCGTCGGGACTTGGGATGTTGGGGTGTGCAGAAAACCATGTGCAAAGGAGGACAGTGACGACACAACTCCTGATAATGTCCCCAAGCGACCTGCACCCATTAATATCACAGATCGGGGTTTGAAGTTGGTCGAGAGAGAAGACAGGAGCTCCCCGTAGGCTAACTGGGAATGCACGAATGGCGACAAGAATAGCCAGAAAGACTATCATGGTGGTCAAGAGGGCGGGTAGGATGATGGTACGGACGTGAGAACTAGGGAGGATAACACGAGGAGAGGTGGGTTCATTATAAGGCGAGGCGCCACCGGTGCGGCCCGTGGGTGCCACCCATTTCACATCTGTATTCATGATACAGTACTACGTAGTACTGGTACACATGTCTGACCAGAAACAATCTAAATCAATCCGATCTACATGTCCATCAAGCCGCGATTCTCGAGCACTCCTCCTTCACGATGTCAACCTGCTCTCGGAAGAATTTTGCACCTTCGGCCCCAAGAATGTTCTACCGCCACCATTCTATAGGTGCAACGTCGATTTTGTCCACGCCGGTAGAATAGCAGGAGGTTGGTTGAAGTTGCCTTTCTCCCTGTAATAAAATGCCAGGGAAGTTCCAAACGCACTGAACGCGCGCAGAGTTCGGAGGGGACACATTGGTGTCAGGTCCAACAAACGAAATCGGGCTTGTTTATCGGCCTCCTCTCGAGCAGACGGCAGATAAATTCTCCCAGGTTCCTTCATCTGGACAAGCAATACTGGCCCACCTCCGAAATAAATGGTGTGTTCGAACGCGATTGAATCGTGTGATTGCGAGAATGGATAACCCTCTGGGGCAACCGTGAACTCTGAGTCTGGAGGGAAAAGCGTGTGCAGGAGCTTATTATATGGAGCGTAGAAGTCGTTTTCTCGAGGATTCGGAGGGACCGTCTAAAAGCGTTTCACGACGTAGTGGGGCCACTGTGACTCGGCCATGAAAGGAGGATGCTGAGCCGACCTGCGTTCGCGATAATCCACTGCATCACGTGACGGAGTTTTTCTCAGAGCATACTCTCCAGTCTCCACGACAGCACTGCGTGTGCGCACGTTCCGATGTTCTCCCTGCCAACTCCTATCTGAAGCACGACGGATTGTATGAGTGAATTATAAATGTGGGATGAGCGATGTCCAGTTAACAACATGGTAAGCTGCAAGGGGAAGCGATCTAAGGCACATGAAAGGGAGTACAAGCAACACCAACCGACTAAGCGTATAAAGTATCAGAAGGAATCGTGCTAGATAGATCGTCGCCCACAATATGAAGGGTCGTCGGACGTAGAACATGAGAAGCGCGAGTGACAAATACATAATTGGGACACCGATAATACAGACTGAAGCGGCGCGCCAGAGAGTTCGCTCTGTGTTGGACGGAAAGTGGAATGTCCATCCAATGCAGTGAATACTACCGAAAGTCAACGTGATGGCCATCACAACGAACGTGCCCCATAAAGCACTCCCGCTCCATTCCTCAGGATAGAATGTCCTCACCCGGTACGTCGACTCGGAGTTCTCGGAGTTCTCGGACGGGTTGACTCCACGAATAACTTGGACGATTTTGGTGGTTGGCCAGAAGACAATATGGGATAGCCAACCCACGGCATCGGTGTCCTGTTTTGCACGGATAATCGCAGCTGGAAGCTCGGAAAGCGCATCTCGTAATACGATCCAAAATCCAACTACAGCTTCAACACCTCCGTCATCTACGGGCTCCTCGGTGTTTCGTTTCTTGTATACTCGTACTCCACATTGCACGTTCAGCGGCTTGTCCCACCAAAGAACGTATATCACAAAATTGAGAACCGCGAAGGCAAGCGTGACAAGCTCCAGCTCGGTAATGGGCAAGCGTTGGACTCCACGAGCGATGCATTGCGTCACAAACCAACTGGTTTGCACGACGACGAACCCTTTGGAGAGGGTATCTCCTTTGCTCTTGTCCTCGATCTCCGCCTTCGAGATCCTTGGGAAATTCCCATTTCCCGTCAGAGAATACGATTCCAGCTCTTCGGGTAACAGCACTCGGATCGGCCGGTTTCCTTCGTATTCCATAAAACCACCCATGGTCGCAAAGAATCCGTGAGTGATCGTCCACCCCTCTCCTATATCCAATGGTCACTATCGATTTCTTCGCCCTCAGGTTTGGACTCACCTTTTTGACTCTCAGCTAGTCTAGTGGCAAGTTGCCGTTGTCTCCATGCCCACGCTATGATAGCTTCTGGAGCAACAAGGGAAACGAGCATAAGTCCCACACGCCGCAACGTAATCCTTGGCCACTTCTCATCGGGACCTGGGATGTTGGGGTGCACGGAGGCCCATGTACATAGGAGGGTAGTGAGGACACAGCTCCAGATAATGTCCGTAAGCGACCTGCATCCATTGGGGTCATCGCAGGACGGGGATTGCCGTCGGTCAAGGGAGATGTCAGATGCTCCTCGTAGGCCAACAGGGGATGCGCGGGTGGCTGCGAGAATAGCCAGAAGGACTATCATGGTGGTGCAGAGGTGGACGGGGAGAGGAGTGAGACGACCAGTAGTGCCAGCGGCTCAGGGCACCCAGTCACCGAACTTTGAATGGTTCAAGTTTGCCCTGAGCCAGTGACACCACGGCGCTTGTACCTCGTACCTGGACGAGAGCACCTGCCGACTACCACCAGTGTGTACTGTATGTGGATGTCTGACGAAAAACCTATTTCACCTTCCGAACAATGTACATGTTCATCACGTCGCCATTCTCAAGTACTTCCCCTTGACAACATCAGCCCACTCTCACGAAAAAATTGAACCTTGTGCCTCAGGAATGTCATATCGCCCCAATTCACTCAAGCTGCCAATTACAGCCGTTTGCAAAACGATAGGCCTAGACGCTGACAAATACACGCATATGGCGGAGTCAAAATTTGACATCTAGGTGCTCATACCCAGCACGGATGCGTCGACACATCTCTGAGGTAGAGAAGGAGACGGCCCTTTGAATGTCACTAGATTCTGGCATAAGTGATACGAGAACAGCTGAACACACAGGGATTTGCCCAAGGACAATGTGGGGTCTGTGGATGCGCTTTCGAGAGACTGGTGATGTTGTAAAGAAACCCGTCGTGAGGGGTCGTCCCAGGCTTCAGAACTTATTGAGTGCTACGGTAAGTCTATTGACAAGTGTCTGTCCAAGTCCCCTTCTTCCACTGTTGTCTCCCGGAAACAATGCCCTCATGGATTGCTGCATGAGGCCATTCTGCTGCACCTTCCGAACAAGACTTGCCGGCATTCAGTTTCCCAGGTAAGATGTCTGGTTCAAGGTTGGTTGTGTTACCCAGCTTGTCATCAGTTCTCTTACCATGGCATCACGTGATGAGTGACAGCACCGTGGTGGAGGCAAAAATTGTGTCAAGGAGAGCGAGACCTTTGCTGGACGTGATCGGTGGTGGTGTGCTACAGCACTTGGAGCTGAAATGAGCGTCACTTTATTGTAGTTTTATTGTTAAGTGGCGACGAGTTTCGAGGACCAATTTATCAAGTTGTACGACTGCGTTTTCCGTGCCCGGTGGTTAAAAACAAACCCACATGGCGAATTGCGCTCTTTCCCCTTTCCCGGCCCTGTGTTCATCGTGGTCATGAGGCACCTCGCCTATCGGAACGGTGAGTACAAGTCTCGGTCAAGATTTCAACGTCGATGGCCTTTATTTGTAAAGGAGAGCCGCATCGGTCTAACGTTGACCACCCGTAGAGCATCCATCCTCAGCTGCTTCTGCTTTAACTGATGTGAAGGCGTAGGACGCGAGCGTTTCTTTTGTGACGACTCCAAGTCATGAACGAAACCAAAACGACGAATCTCGATCCACCGTCAACTATTAGAACTCGACAAATTGCTTTCCAAGCTCATTCCTGCCGCTTCGCCAGAGACCCTTTTCACCGAGTCACTTCTGCCCCCGCTTCTGCTTCGTCCGCCTCTCCTTTCAATGCTGTAGTATCACTACCAACCGCGACCAGCAAAGGCCTCGCTTGCCTTTTCACAATCTTTGCCTCCACACCCGTAACGTGATCTCGGCTCTGGCTGGCATGCCCTCTCGTTGCACGAGCAGCATTGCACCCCTCACATTGGCGATATGAGGTGACATCGAGAGTGATGACGATTTGCATGAGGCTATGTCGTCTCTCAATAACGACCACAGACTCATGCAAGTCGCACCAGGAAGTAGGAATCGAGCGACATCACGCCTCGCCCTCTGCTGTGTGAGTTTGCATCGTGCCATAAAGTCATTTTGCGCCATCTACTTTACCAACTATGGTATCATCTGTCCCATATATACCTACTCCTCTGGAACTGGCGCCAAATGTACTGTTGACCGCCACCGGTCCTGCATCTGCCCCACTCTCCTCGCGTCGGACGCCTCTACTGCGTCCCGTCCGCCGATGCCGTTCCACCATGAAGATTCGCCACTATGGCCATACCTGCGCGCGCCGCTGCACGACCGCGGCGATATCGTCAAACTCAACTTTGCCGACACGAGCGCGCTCAATGATGTCGATGCGTTCGAACGTAAGAATGGAGCGAAGCTGTCGAAGAAGGACCGAGCAAGGGAACGTGAGGAGATCGAACGCTCCTGGGATGTTGCCTGGAGTTAATGCGGGCTCACCACACGCGGCTTTGGGGAGGCCATCACCGGTTCCAGCGCGAACTGCGGAGCCTGCTAGTGGGTCGGGAGCTCCGCCTTCCCCGCAGCCGGGTGTTCTCAAAATCAACCAGTTCAACGCAACATCTGCACCGGTGAAGGCTCCCGAATCGCCCACCAGAGGAAGACAGACAACGGTGCTCCCGAGCGGCAACAAGCCCAAGTCCAAGTCCAAGTCCAAGCCCATTGTCAATGCAAATGCCAACGGACCCAACGGCAAGGTCGCAATGCCAGTGACTAACATCCTGCAGACCAACAGCGCTGTGATTGTTGAGGCTGTGTACTCGTACTCGAATGGCGCTGCGTCGTTGCATGCCAAGGACCGCAACGAGTTTGTGAGGGAGGTGCTTACACTCACCCACGTGCGTTTATTCCTCACCCTTCACGTCTACGTCCTTTCGTTTACACTTTTTTTCTGCTCGTGGTTATTTCGATAGACGGATCCCTCGTTTGTGGATCGATTTTGGGTGGAATATTGTGCTCGGGCTTAGTGGTCTGGGAAACACTTTTATTTTATTGGTGTAGTCGTTTTTTGCGTTTCGCGTTCCTGCTCCCGTTGCTCGTGTCCTTGGTGTCGCACCGAGATATCAATGTGTCCTCGCGATGTATCACACCTGCACTGACGTGTATTGATATTCGATGGCTGTGTCATTATTTGATGTGTGGGTACCCTGACTCATTTTGAGTGGACAAGGGGTGCGGGTGAGGGTCCTTATTTGGTGGTGTGGTAGGTATTGCCTTCAATACAGCATATAGATATCATAGGAAAGGAAACGAGCACCGTGTGGTAATATGTACTGTATCCTCAGAGTCAAACGATGGGCGCTAAGGAGAATTACAGGCAGTGGATGACACCAGACGCTATTGAACGAAAAACAGAAATTATCAAACCCCAGACGCCAGGTCCTTCGTGATGTCCCTCCACCTTCCGTCCCCTGACTCACCGTGGACCCTCACAGGGTGACCAGAGCGCCGTCGCGCAGTAACGAATATCTTAATGGCTTTCCGAGAATCTCCCGATGGATATCGAAACATGAAAAGGTTTTCTAGCACGGGTAACACTTCTGTTACCCTCTCTCCGGCGATCTCTTTCAGGGCATCGCAGACACGTGACATAGAACCAGAACTTAGTGTCAGATTCTTCACGGCAGTGAACGGGCCCAGAAGTTCCAGCCATTGAGTGCTCCTCGGCTCCCCGTCGTCTCCCCGGGGTCGTGATGATGATAGAGACCATATATCGACTTTGAGCTCTTCCACAATGGAGATAGGGGGCAATGACCAGCTGCAGACCCGGGCCAAGGACGAAAGTTGCCGGTCCACCCTTCCGCAACTAATTATGAGCTCGAGCCGCATGGAGGATTCGACTGGATCTACTCTTGGAGAAAGTGTACAATACATGCAGCCCCAGCTACCGAACACTTTGGCACGACGGAATGTCTTGAACACTTCTATCTGACTGACGAACCGGTGGAGCTGCGGGACACCGACAATGAGGTCTGTGTGGAATGTTATAGAGAGGTTTTCGAGAAGTGGTGCATCGATTTGGGCCATAAGGGATTCCGAGTACTCCTGAACCCCTGTGAATGTGAATTGGGTGAGAGCAGGGAGGATGGTGCGTGTGAGCGGAGGCGGGCGTTGGCTTCGTGCGTCGGGGCGAGATCGAGGGGAATCGAATCTGAGGTGAAGAGATTTGAGTCTGGTCATCACCAATAAGGCAGTAACCATCGCATCGGGTGAAATGTGGATGTCATGAAGGGAAAGAGTGACAAGGTCCTTGGCAGACAAAAGTAATTTCTGCATTCCCGGAAACGAACACCTTTGCAACTTGATGGTATGTAGACGTGGGGTGGGTCCGCCCGAGAAAGAATCCGGAATGACCAGTTTGATATCATCTTTTATCGAAAACGGTGAAAGGAACAAATTTGTCAGCACCGGGAATGGCCTCTGCATCGCTGCTGCGATTGCTTCCAAATGCGAATCCGGAATTGTAGACAATTCGATTTCACATATGCGGTCGTGGTACCCAGAGTCAAGGGCAGAGATTATGTTGGACCAGCATCGGTCAAAGCGAGGTAGCACGCCTCCGTCTGATATCACTATGGGGAAGTCTGGCCAGGTGTCCAGGATCTTCTTCCAGGGCATGTTTCCTGTGTACCCAAGTCGCAGGTTCAGGTGATGTGGATATGCAAACACGATCCCTCGCCATCTTCGACAGATATGAACGAGTGTATGCCATGTAGTCATCCGTGCGCCCTTGTCATTTGCATAGAAATGGAATATTTTCAGTAGCATATCGTCGGGGAGAACATCGATTGTCACCCTGGAATGGCCTGGGTTGGATTGGTCAGTGGTGTTGCACACTGCGCAAAGACGTACACGGGGCTACACGATATTCCCCTTTCCAAGAGCTGGCAGGAGTGTTACCATCATTGTGAGTCAACGAGTGGGAGTTGACAGGAAATACTGACTGGACGGAGCCACAGCCTGATGAGGACACTTGACGATCGCGGGGGTCGTGTGATGGGTTGAGCCCAAGGGGAAGGGCGGAGACGAGAGGGTCATTTAGAAGGAGTTTTAAGAGGTGCGCACTGGCCCGCATTGACTCGTCCGGTTGGACTAATTTTGCGGGGTGCAGATGCCTCAAGTACGCCAGGACAAGCCCCAGAATGCTGGAAAGCGAATCATGGTTAGGATGGAGGAGGGAGGAAAGTTGTTTCCCTGGGAGGGGCAGAAATTTAGGGAGGTTAATTTTTTGAATAGTTGGCGTGGTTGTGGTTCGGGTTCGAGGAGCTGGATTTGATGACCACATCGATGGCGAGACCACTGTAACTCGGCCTTGGCCAAGGGGATTCGACGTGTATCACTCACGTATCACGGTCACGGTCACAGCGTCCTAATCTTCCCCTTCTCAATCCCTCGCGGGCTCACCGTTATTGACATTGACGACCATCTCTGCCACCGTCCTTTGTTTGCTTCAATCGCTGCGTCAAAGACTGAATCTGCATCCCTTACTTGGTGCCAGTGCCAGTGTCACGATACTCTCGCCGTCAGGCTTTCTAGCAACGTCCTATCGTTGAAGAACTGTCATGCACGTGTGCATAATTTAAGAGACGGAGGCGCGAAAGAGGCGTAATGAGAGGAAGGCGGTTTGCTAAGGTAGCATCCTCTAAACTCCAGGGCTTGGCGACTGGCCGCCGCGGCTGCTGTTCCGCCAGCCTTAGTACAGTAGTATCAAGACCATCTCAACTCCAATGGACAACTACCTCATGTCATCAACAATCCAAAACCCGTCACACAACCCAGCAAAAGGAAACGCGAGGAACGAACTGGACATCGCATCCGCTCAACAGACCGACGCAATCAGAAAGGTCAGTGCCCCAAGACCGCGCCAGCCAACTTGAGTGCGCCACCGAGTAGCGTGAACAACCCATTGTAGTTCTGCAAGGTCGACCTCTTCTCTGGCTGTTGCATCTGGTTGTACACATGAGTGATGTGGACCACCTGCGGCAGCGGCGGCCGTGGGGCAAAGACAGCCGCAGGGTTGGGGTTGTGTGGCGAAGGTCCTGAGTTGGATAAATGGGGTGGCAGGGGGGAGGGCGAACGTGGGGTAGTGGTCATCCTCGGAGCCGCTGAGAGGGGGGCGGCGGTGGCGGCTCGGGCCCTAGCGCGCGCGGCTTGCGCACTGATATTGTTGAGGGTTTCGTGCCATGCTGGGGGAAGGAAGAATTTCGTGGCGCCGTCCGCGAACTCGACGAAGTACCAATCGGGTGAGACGAGGGAGAGCGACACCGTCTGGGAACGTGATGCCGGTGATGGGATCAGTCAGCGTATACCTGGTATCCAAACCAAAAAAACAATGATGCCCACCACCACTCTACGTTGTGTCCTCTGCGCCCCCTCCAGTAGTTCGTCCAAGGATTGAGGGACCCCAGACCACCACGTGATCCCTGAATTTAGGACCACAACAAAGGAACTATGCATTCCCACGGCAACGTGATGCACACCCTTTGGTCCCTCGCGTTCTAGAAGGGCATCGAGGTCCGGAGGGACATTGTGCCATATGCAACGGGTGAGCGTGTTGTCTGTCTTGTGCACCACCGTGATATAGCCCGATGGGTCTGGTACGAACGTGAAGAACTGCGTGGCATACTGCGCCAAGCTGAGGCCAGCCTGAGCGATGAGCTGCGCGAATAGCTCCACGTTCGAAATCATGTCCTTATCGTCGTGTACTGTTTTGCATGCTGCAGCATCA
>Ga0209488_10004339_pt1 | contig 11107 bp, 17 predicted proteins | sample Rivendell_Oct201_8_FD_188349 | JGI IMG/M metagenome (GOLD analysis project Ga0209488, IMG submission 188349) | Vadose zone soil microbial communities from the Eel River Critical Zone Observatory, Northern California, USA -... | ecosystem: Environmental > Terrestrial > Soil > Vadose zone >... | reverse complement strand
CAGCGATACCTCCGATCTGGGATGGAACAGCTTTGCGTGGCCTGTGTTCAAGCGTCCGTCCGAGCCGGAGGACATGACGACGTCGGCGATCAGCGCATACGTGTTCTCCAAGTACGCCCCCGACATCAACGGGAAGAGCCACAAGGATCGGATCAAAGACCATCTGAAGCGGTGGCACCCTGACAAATTTGAGACTCGAATCCTTCCCAGAGTCGTAGAAGAAGAGCGCGAGAAGGTGAAGGCGGGTGCGGGGATCGTGGTGCGGGGGTTGAACGAGATGAAAAACTATGAGGACTAAGTGGAGTGAGTACGCCGCCGACCTGCCCCTATACGGATCGTGGAACGATAATCGTTTTCTCGGCAGCGATATGCGCAATCTCTCAGCAAACAACAAAGTGTACTATGATACCCCTCATTCATGATGCATCTGTATGACTACCAATCCCCTGTTAACAATATTACCATTGCGTTGATTTGTGGCAACTTGAGGGTCATGTGCGACGCGACTGATGGTAGGACAAGACGAGCGGTATTAACACGTTATTTCGTGGTATACAATGCAAACGTTCCATGTCTCGTACATGTCATCTGATCACTATGAGCAAACTGCCTTCCACGAAAAACAGAAAAAAAAATGGTAGAACTGGCAGACGGTCCGAGTCGAAGATGAGAAGCCTTAACAGGTTTGAAACTCAGCGAGCAAAGGCAAGCAACCCGTTCTCGCTGGACCCTCCTGAACTGAATCAGATCCAGGGGTGGGCATTCGATGGAAAGGCAATCTGCTCACCACCTTTGCTTCCCAAGCAATTCCATGACTTTCTCAAGCTGGCTACTCACCTTGTAGTTTTCCCCGCGGTCCTCGGGATCAAATTTCTATGCATTACCTCCAAGGAAGTAACGAATTACGATGCGTATCTCCACCGGCCTTAAGACCCTTCACCGTGACCAAAGTTTCGTGAGGGGTGAAACCGAACGTATCATGGTCCATGGATGGTGCGTATGTCAATGTCTATGCGTACGCGGGCCATGATCACGGCGAATTCACACCTCTACAGTTTACACGGCCGCACCTTTGGTGAGTCGCCGTCTCCATACGGCGTCTTACGCGTGAAGTCCAAGGGTCGAAGTACGGGGCGCGACTTTGCGCGAGTAGGAAAATCGCCTTGGTCCAAGTCCGAGAATCACGTCTTTTAGAGAGTGTGCAACCGTCAGAGGGTAACCATCATGCTGTGCCACACCCCATCTGACAATCAAGAAAAAAAAACATCAACAGTTTCGTTTTCGTCCTAGAGGCCGTGCCACACATTTATGCATTATGGTTTGTTATTTCCTATTCCCGCTTGTGGCGTTCGATGTCCTGCGAAAATCAGAAGGGGGCGAGCTCGGGTCTCCGCCCACAAACCATTGCAATCAGCACTAGAGCATTTTTGCTAACCAGTCAATGTAACAACAACCCGATTGCTAATTTGGACCTCGGGACTGGCGTCCACGGGCCTGCCACTCACCGAATCCCATCAGAACAGGACCAGCCAGAAAAAAAAATAAAGTTCGATTCGCCCCCTTCCCTGCGTTCCGCGGCTTGCGCGATTCGCACAACAAACAAAAAAAGCCCAGCCCCAGCCCAGCCCCATCATCGTATTATCGTCTCGAGTCGCATCTCGTTCTCGTTCCAAGACCGGTTCTCCGTGGTGCCACGAACCAGGGCATCCCCGTGAGACTGTGGGAAGGGCGCAAACCCTGCGCTGATCCGTCCATGGGATTTTTTATCAGCGATTTTGGTCTTGGCTTGAGGGGGAGGCGGGGACCCGTGGGTCCCAAGTGAGTTACCGGCGCCAGGATTGCACCCGTGGGTGGCGGCGAGACCGACCCTCCCTGCGGTGCCATGCTAGGCCGCCCGCGGGTACGTGGACGACCGGGCTGGTGCTGCGATCAAAGTGCTTCAATTATCCTCCGTCCTGGTCGGGACCTTGACATCGCGTTGCATAGCGATCCTACAGTACTACAGAAGTAAGCTACACTAGACGCGGACGCGCCATTATATCATAGCCAACGCCACAGTCACGACGACATTTTCCTTTTCCTAAAGCGCACCTACGCGTAATATTCGACCCCTGGATTTTTCTCGGCGCTTGAAATTGCATCAGCCCCAAAGCCCAAAACATACCCGCGTGACGGTCTCCGTGCTGTACATATACGTACTCGATATCGTACAGTGACAATGATGTGGCATGATCAGGGCACGTGCCTGACATAGATATTCCCTCTGCTGTCCTCAACATTGATAAGAAATGCCACAACTGGGCGGTCGTGCCTCGACTGTCAAAGTCGTGGGGATGCCTGGCCATAGTCTTGATGTACTGGTGGATCCCAGCGAGAGGCGACGTCAGACCTGCTCGGAAAGTTGCGGCGCTATAAATGATATTGTCCCCTCCTACAGTCAAAAAAAAAAGGGGGAGACGTCTTTGGGGAAACGTCCCTGCTCAACAGGGGACCCACAAGATCATTACGAGACGTGATCACCCTTCCTCTGCACGGTTCGCGTAATGAACGCCGGGAGGATACGCGCCCAAGACTGACGCGCGTGTTGCTACATCGTTGAAATGGAATCATATTATACGTATTTTTTTCTATTTTTTTCGGGAGCGGGGCGCGCACAGTTTGTTCACGTTGGTGAACAACTGACTTGTGACCGATGACCGAGAGCGATGGGCGCACCGCTTTCTCACCGCTCACAGAGAGCGCAGCTCAGCTACGTACTTTTGCCCACGACGTACATACTACTGTACGAATACGGCGCATTAAAATGTCCAAGAGCGCGCGCCCGCGGTCATCATGGACCAGGGTCCACTCCGTCACACAATTCGTCGGGCTTCTTTCACACCCACGAGGTCGCCCCGAATCATCGGACGCTTTCTGTCACTCGGGCTGATATTTTTATCCCCGCGAAAACCCCCCATGGGATGATGCATTATGCCAGCGCACTGTCTGCGCAAACAAACCTATGCTATAACTGTCAGGTGGCTGGCATCGTAGCTCTCAATCCTGCGCCACTCACTTCACACAGACATCTTCCATCGGCCTGTCTCAATATTCTTCCCCCGAAATTCCGCGATCGACCGCAGCTTTGAACGCGTAAAAGTCGTCCATCCAATCCAACCCGGGCCAGCCAGCGTTTGGCGTTCAGTTGCAAATACGGGTCGCGTGATTGGCCGGTTTACGGCGGCTGGTGGCAAGATACTGATATTATTTTTATGGCGCTGCGGTCGGTCACGAAGAGCTCGCAGGGTGAACTGTGAGAAGTGCTGGCGACTAAGAATGGTCCGTGCGCGTTGACCGTGACATACGCCGTACGGCATGGGGTAAGTTGCGCCCTCGCAACTTGAGCGCGCTCTGTGGAGATTGGTGGGTTTTCATTCAAATATTTGATGGATTTCTAGTCCAGGAACCCTGCGTATCTCCGGATGTGATAACTTTAAAGTTGCAGTCACGCCAACAATAATACTCTTAAAAGGAGTAAGTACTCCTCATAGGCGATCAGTTCATTTGTAGACGCCGGGCCGGTTGCCTGATATATTGCCCTGGCGTCCCCGACCAATACACGCTCGTCCATGGGCAAAAAAACCAATGGAACAAGACCGCTCAAATTTGTTTGTAAAAAGGTGAGCCAAGCATTTTGTCTAAAGGAGATTGAGAATTTGCGAGCACAGATAAGACCGTGGACTGATCAAAGGGTGAGAAAAACATTTGAGAAAGCCTGTCTAGCAAGCTCTCACGAACGATTCCAGACGACAGTACGCCACCGACAAATACTTCCGGTGCCGTAGTGCCACCGAAATTGCACCCGTCTTCTTACAATTTCGATGAGAAAGGCGACGGCGTTGTGCTCCAAGTTGCTCTTATCATTGGAGGGGCCTAGATCCGAGATTGCGGTTTGTCGGGGCGGAGGTAGAGGATTGTCCCAGCTATGAACATCGTGGAATGCTATGGGGAACACCTATCATCTCAACACATGCAATGGTGGTCCCAAGTAAGAACGGAGGGTCGTGCACGCCGGGGAATGCTCGTATGCATGCGGGGATATGAATGCAAGTACTATATGCAAGCCTATCACTTTCTTACTCGGCAGAGTGCCCAATTTCGGTGACGAAGCTCCTGCATGGGAACCCATTGCTCGGCTTCCCGACGCAGAGGGAGAAGTGAGGGGAGGGCGAGGGTGGTTCTCGACAACGTTCCATGTATACCGGACCTTGAGATCCAACGGGGCGATCTGCGCAATCTGCGGCGCACCAGCCCGGGCTGCGGAGATCGCGATGATGAGGGGATAAGTGCGGGCCCGTACATGCTGGAGGCTGACATCTAAAACATGTGAAAAGGACTCTGGCAAGGACGAAGCGGGCGAACGAGGGGGAGCAGATGCAGAGCCCACAATCGGAGGGTAGGAGAATGACCTAGAATGAGCAAAGGAATCGACCGAGCGAAATGGAATGGAACCTCCTTACGGGGTAGAAGACTGGCAGAAGCCGTGGGAGGACAGGTGGACCGGAGCGCTCGCGATGTCGGGGTGTATGTCAGTCATGCGAAGGCGCACCTGCTGAGCGAAGGTTATGGGGCGGTCAGTGGTCCACGGGACCTTTTCGGTCCGCTCCATTCCTTAATCTGTTTGGGTCCTGTTATTATTGACATGGCACTGGTCCTGTCACTGTCCCGTCGTACATACGACTGATTCGCAAGCATCGTATCCAATAGCTTTGAAGACATCATCGATTGCTAGTCACGATTTCTAGGTAGAAGGTACAGCATCATCGTCGGGCCTAGAACCGCAGAAGTCCTGGCATGATCAGCGGTACGCAGAGCAGCCATTCTCGTGATGTATCACATGCGCTGGTTTGTAATGCCCATGCCAGGACGTTCCAAGACGATAAACATATTCGGAGCTAGTGAGCTAATGGGATAAGGCCACATACAAATACCACTGTAAGTGAGCAGATATTGGCCCGCGAGCCAGAAGATCATAGAAGAGTTCTCCACGTCTGGGGCCGGTCGAAATGTGGGGCTTCCTTCGCGTTTATCATGGAAGATGTGACGGTGGGAAGGCTGCCTTCTAGTTATAATACAAGCATGCACATGAAGGAGGCAGAGATCATAAGAATTATTGCATGACGTCAGCCAGAACGTGGTCCAGTTTCAGTTCCCCCCACGGACAAGCAGACGCTGGACGGCTAAAGATAGCTAGTCCCGGAATATGCCGCATCGGCAGTCGCACTTAGGCGGAGATGATATCAGCTCCCCGAAGACGAAGCAGGGAGAAGCTAGGAGAGTGGGGGAGGTCAGACAACGTGCAAGTAATCTCTGAGGAAGTTTTCGTAAGCGGGCAAGCCCATACCATCCAAGGGAATCGTGTACCTTGATGTGCATGGAGTAAAGAGTGGGAACATAGATTCCTAGAAGAGGATTTTAATGCGTCTGTGCGGCGATAACGTAGGACAGGAATGGCAGAATTTAGCGATACCGAGATGAGCGTGAATCGCAATCACCAAGATGAAGATGCTAAACCTTGTTGGTGCTGCCAGAGGTATTTGTGCGGGAAAGGGCAAGTAGTGGGTGCCTACACTCTGTGCGCTCTCTATGACAGTAAGACGAAACGGAAGTGGGCAACCGTGACACTTTGCAGGGAAACATTTTTTGGGTTTGGGAGAAGGCGGAAACGATAAGGTTCGGAAGCGGTGCGGCATGTTAGAGAATCTATCTACATCTCGTCACCAGCAGGTGCGACGTCGCTCACGGGCGCGGGGAGCAATATGGCTGATTGCTGACCCTGCGATTACCTGTGTGCTATGTAGTGGTACAATGAGGAGTTTCAGGAACGAACGAGTAAGGAAATGCCAACCATGATGTCGAGTCTTGGTAGACTGGGACCCATAGACCGAGGAAGGGGGAGAGAAAGTGGCGGGACCAGTCCCAGCGACAAGGGCGCCAATTGGTCGGGACAGGAACGTTCCCTGGGCAGAGAGCAAATACAGGTGATGAACGGGTAGAAGAAAGGCCGTTTTGCTAGGCAGAATAAGAGGACATCATATAATATATATCATAGTAAGGGCCGCCGCCATGATGGTGATTGAAGTGCAGTGGCGACCCCAAGGTTTCATGAAGGGAGAGGTCCTCACTCGCCAATGGACCACGTTGCAAACCTTCAGAATGGCGGGACGCGGAGATTTGACGAAGAGGGGTACCGTTTACGTGTGCGAAAGATGATTAGTAAGCAATATGTAAGAAATTCTAGTTATATACTCTCGTAGGCGAGCCTCAAACAACTCGCTCCCACCCTTCCGCTCCCTTGACCTCAAATCTGACTTTTGCGCCCCAAATGGCTTCTCTCGCCACGTTTCCTCTCATGGACGCGTCACGAGACTCGCGTATTCACGACTGGATCGCTGAACAGTATTCCTTCGCCCTCTCTGAGTTCCAGGACGACTATCCTTGGCACGATGACCCTCCGTCTCTTCGCGAGTCGAAGCTCCTCCCCGACGACTTTGATCTCATTGCCCGCCCGCCTCCCCCTCCTCAACGTGATACAGACGGTGGAGATAGTGCAGACAGTGATCGTGACTCGCACACTACTCATTCACACGACCCTCCTTTGCTCCCTTCCCCTCTTCCACTGCTGCGCGCCGCCCGGTCACACCACCCAGCACCGCAAGACATGGAAGACGCGCTGGATGACCTTCTTCACGAGATGAACTCGTGGCGTACCGCGCCCGCTAGCCGTTCAGCTCTCACCCTCACACTTCCCGACCGCAATAAGGTATGTCTGTCACCGTTTCAATGAATTCCTCTCTTGGTTCACGCGCGTCAATCAGGCACTTCCACCGCCACCCTCCTTACCCCCTACCCCCGTCTTGGAGAACTTTCCCTCCCCGCCGGCGACCGCCCCATCATCACCTACGTCTTCCTCCTTTCCCGTTACCCCGACGTCTTCTTTCCGACCCCTCCATCGTCGTTCAAATGCTCTTGACCACTGCCCCTCCCCCAACGAGTCTGATTCAGAACCCACCCTCACGTCTTCGGCATCATACGCATCCCTCCGTTCTCGTGGAAATCGCTATCCTTCAATATCTACCACGCTTTCCACAGTTGACTCTGGTTTCACCCATTCTGTCCGACATGCGATATACATCTCCCCGCCAAAGACGTCCCCACCGCCTTCGCCCACTACTCCAATTCCTGTTGAACGTGCCCCACCCGCTCCGGTCGAATCCTCGACACCCTCGCCTGACCCTGCTCCTCTTACCACCTCAACGGATAGGCTTCTTCAAGTGTACCCTTCAGGCTTAGCCGCCGGCGAGTCGTCTCGGTGGAGTGTTGCATCGACGTCGCTTCCATCCCGCCGTTCGCCAACACCAACGCCGAATTCTATGCCAATTCTTCCTACATACATCCGCCCGTCGTCAAAGCCGAAGCGTGAGCTAACGTCCATTCGCACCCGTCTTCTCAGCACTTTTGGGTTAAGACCACGTGACCCCCCACTGCCGTCTCCCACCGAAGGAAGCACCTTCCCATCCAATTCACGTCGCAGTTCGTACCGCACGTCGTGGAGCAGTGCGACGACACGCCGTCGCCGTGTTGACAGTAACGTCAATATGAACACGTCAAGGGGTGAGAAGCGGCTTGTCGTGAGTGGTCTCGAGAAAGGCAATCTGGACGCAGAACTTGCTGTCAAGCGATGGTGTGAGGTGAGCGCCGATGATATGTCTCCTGTCTCCACGATCCTTACCAACTCTAAAACCATTAGTCCTTTGGCGAGCTCCGCCGTATCTCCCGCAAGGATGGGGCCCTGCACGTATCATGGAAGAAGGCTTCTGTAGCGGATACCGTAAGTTAAAGTTTCGCATTAACCGTCGGTATGTTCCTTCTGTTGACAAGGGAATTTAGGTGTGCCGACTTGAGGCGCGGGTATTCATTAAGGGCGTTGGGAGTGTTGGGCTTTCTTGGATCACTGAACCCAGGCTCTTCTAAGCTCGGAAGCAGCGTCAGTCAGTGACTTCTCGTCATGACGTGACTTGGACCGTGCAATCAACCCAAATCTAATCAAAAATCGCATAATTCACGTTATAAATCGAATCATCAAATCGAACCAAACCGGCCCGCCAGTCTGGCCACTCACTCTTTTTTTCCCATCCCCCGGCTCGGTTGCCATCCGGGGTGTCCCGGTGCCCTGTGGCATTTCTATTCATTCGTCGCTCATTTATCCCTTGTCGTCACACTGAATCGACCCATTCCACTCTGCGCTCGGTGTCCCAAGTCCAGACAACTATCTGTACCAACTCATCGCAAATGCTGTATTCGATCTGCGGCCTCCCTGGAACCCTATGCATCCTCTTGTACCTCGTTTCTAGAACCTGTCCGCAACGACTTGCTTCCCTGCACTGCATACTGCATGTCGCCACCCTATGTGCTACGTTGTATCCTCTGTTCACGCTCACGCTCCTTTCATGTCATTCCTTTATCTCGTAATCCCCTGTCAAGGTTGCTGACCGCCATCTGCCCCGATTTCACTGCATCTCACCGCGGTCGCTTCTTCATCTCATCCGCATATCCGCCTTCAATACAACGCGTATACAGTCACCCCTGCATCAATTCCCATGCGGTCACTCTCTGTCTGTTGCCTAGACTTCCGCTACCCCTTTCGTCCCTTTCATCCATCCACCAGCCTCATGCCACAACATACACATGTCCATCACCTGCATACCGTACATATTATCAAACCTAGATCTGCATCCTCATTCCAAAAGCGCCTGCACCCCACTGCAGAGCGCACATCACTACATCTCTTGGACCCCTTCCCCTTACTTGGTCGTCGTTCGCTTTGTCGTTGCTCTTCTTGTTCCTTCGGATCTGAGCGTCGGGAATGGGTGAAAAATGAAGTGAATCATTGTTGTTTATTGTAGTTATTGTATATTTACAGTATTTAGGAAAGAAATGGAAAGAAAAAGAAGACAGCATATCTTATACTCTGAGCGCTTCTCGTTGCTTTTTTGCGATAATTTCCGCTTTGTTGATGTGCGGTCTCTATTGCGAACCCGATCCCCCTTCGTCGTCCGTCACTGGGTGGAGCAATCGAGAAGAAACCGGAGGAAGAAGAGATGATGCCAAGGGAGGCAAGGCAAGACACCGCTCGCTCTCGACATTCAGTCAGGCGTCAAAGGCCCGGACAGAACAAACAACGGCAAACAATGTTGTTTAAGATCGTCAACCACATTACATAATTATCCTCACCAATAAGGTAATCCGGTCTCACCGGGGCGTGGCTTATGCGCTGTCTACGCCCACGCCCACTCGCATACACGCACCCCTGCCCTTCTCCTTGGCGTCAAGTAGCTGCGGGGCATGCCCTAAAAGGAGGTGCCCTCGGACTATCACACCCTCACCTCCTCTCACCACACCTCCATTCATCGAGATGATTCGAACGACGTTTGACGTGACACGCGTCGAGCTCCGGCGGGTAGCAGCATGACTACAATCGTCCACGATGTGACGTCCTCAGCGAGCGATCTCTTGTGGGCGTGGTACACGCGTCCGATGCAGTGGCGATCGAAGACACGGAAGATGAGCGGATCGGAATGTAGCTATAAGCCGTAGGAACGGTATATGAATCGCTGTAGGGGCTTTTCTTCCATGCCGGAAACACAGCTTGGATGAAAAACGCGGGGTGAAGTGGTGGTTGAGGGTATGGGGACGCCGCAATTAACTACCACAGCCTTATGTGCCCATCCTTACTGAAACAAGTACACGAAATCGTGTCGCATCGCCTCCTCTAGTGCCTACCCCCTTCCCGTGACCTGGTTTAGGTGTGGTGGAGGGGTGCGGTGTTGTAGGGGATGAGCGCTTGATTTTAATCAGGATTTGCTGTGTAAATCAGGGTCACAGCGCAACCGTGCGGTTTGCGAGACACTAGTCGGAGTTGAACGCAAGGAGTACCTTCCAAAAGGGAGAGATAACACGGGATGACGTGCGTCGAGCGCCGACACGCGCTAGGGTGTCCTCCTGCAGCAGAGCTACTTATAAGGAAGGGGACGCCACTGTGGGCATGTTAGCAAAACGAGGCCTCGGGAGGGGGAGAAGCAGCGAGTGATGTGTGATCGCACAGGGCAACGTGTGCCCCCAAAGCCGATGTGACTTGTTCACTCTCGTAAGGAACCGCCCAGATCGCTGCAGAAACCTGGATCGCACCGATTTAGATGCCTCGAGGAGGCTGCCTTGCCGGTGCCGTCCTCGCAGTCCCACGGGCCCAGGGATGGGATATATCTCCGCGCGGGCCCAGCGTAACCGCACTGGGGCTCAGGGACCCGGGGCGAGGCCATGGCTTTGCGCAACCCTCGAAGTTAACCGGAAGGCGTGGCTGCCTTGACCTGCCACCGCAGGACCAGCCAGTTAAATACGCCATCAAGTCCTGGGAGTGTTTTGTACCGCTCTCTCCATCCCCTCTTCCTCCCCTCCTCTCTCCCTTGTACAACACCACTCCCTCTCTACCACCACAAAAAATGCTCGCTGTGTTCGCCGTCCCGCATTCGTCCGCTTCCGGATCTTCCAGTAGCGACGCGGCGCAGTCGTGGCACAAAGTCCGCGCGTGGTTCTCACGCGAGCGGGGCCGTGCGGGAAAGATACTGCAGGTAGCCCTTCTCGGAGCTGCGAGAGCCGCATCGGCATCGACAAACGTGGTAACTTCAGCACCACACAGACCGACGACAACGACGACAACGACGTCCAGCTGGGACAACCGGCCAGAGATGGAATCGCGACTGCGCGACACGCAGTTGACGATGATTGACTGGGTCAACCTCCGCCGGGCTGAGGAGTACCAGAAGATGGTCGATGGCGCCCTTCCTCCCATTCCGTCTGAGACGGAGACGGGAAGCAGAACTCACGCCGTAAAGGTACGTTTCTGCCCTTTCCCCGCAAGCCAATGAACGCACACAGACTGACTCTATTTTCCCCAGAGGAAGCCCGTGCCATGTTTGGACAGCTTCCAAGACGAGTATGTACGCAAACCGCATCTCGTCAAATCTGGTAAGTGGACGATCCAGAATGAGCAAATCTCCGCGCAAGAAAA
>Ga0209488_10004337_pt1 | contig 11111 bp, 7 predicted proteins | sample Rivendell_Oct201_8_FD_188349 | JGI IMG/M metagenome (GOLD analysis project Ga0209488, IMG submission 188349) | Vadose zone soil microbial communities from the Eel River Critical Zone Observatory, Northern California, USA -... | ecosystem: Environmental > Terrestrial > Soil > Vadose zone >... | reverse complement strand
AGACGGGTCCGAAGGAAGGCGCTCTTGCCGGCGCCGACATCTACCCGCATTCGACCGGCATCGCGGCTGCCGTCGCGAAAGACCGCACACGTGCCAACAACGAGCTGGACCGCTACGCGGAAATGGACGATGCGAAAGCCGGCGATTTGATAAAAGTCATGGCCGAGCACCACGTCAATTTGGTGCCGACGCTCGTTCACGACTCGCCGTCCTATCCAAAGGGTTGGGCGCGGTTCCAGACCGAGGTGCGCCGCACCTTCCAGGACCCGAATTTGCGCGCCTATTACGACGACAACAACATCCGCAGCTTTTTCGCCACCTATAACCGCGCCGATCGCGGCGAGGTGCGCGAGCGCCGCACGCGCGGCTTCGCCAACATGCTGCGCTTCAACAAGATGTATGATTCAGCCGGCGGCCATGTGCTGGCCGGAGGCGACACCAACAATGAGAAGGCGCCCGGTTTTATCTTGCATGATGAAATGGAGACCATGGCGGAGGCGGGAATTTCCGCGATGCATGTGATCCAAGGGGCGACCAAATGGACGGCGGAGGCGATGCGCGTCGCCGACAAAATCGGCACCGTGGAAGCCGGCAGAATCGCCGACGTCATCGTGGTGGATGCCGATCCGCTGGTTGATATCGCCAATTTGCGCAAGGTGAGCGCGGTCGTGTTCGACGGCAAGCCGGTCGAGCTCGGATATCACAGCTGGTACGGCACGCCCTTCGGCGGCGGGGCGGAGGATCGGGCCGTGGTGGACAATATCGCTTGGACGCAATCGCTCAAGCAGGCGACATTCCGGCAAGCTCCGGGCGGCGAGGGCAACGCGCAGGCTCCCGATCCGGCGGCATCGCCGCAACCGGCAATCGAGATGATTTCGCCGGTCATGATCTCGGAAGCCAGTCCGACGACGATGGTTACGCTCAAGGGTTTTAACTTCGTGCGGCGTTCGCGGGTTTATTTCGACGGACAGCCCGTTCCCTATCGCCGCGTCAGCGCCACTGAGCTTCAGGTGACGCTCGATGAAAATCTGCTCAAGCGTGCGGGACGGTTCGATATCGTGGTGAAGAATCCGGAGCCGCTGAACAATGCGCAATGGGGCAATGGCGAATCCAACAAGGCACATGTGTTGGTGACGTTCGCCTTCACGACGATCCGCACCGCCAACGCCAAATAAGCATTACTAGAAGGCGGCGACGGATTTCCGGCGCTCCTCCTTGCTTTCACGCGCCTCGCGCGCGATCCAAGCCAGGCGCCGCACACTCGCGATGAAGGGATCGAGCCGCGCCTCCAGACGGCGGCGATAGGCGCCCATATCCGCAATCGGCCGGCGCGCAACGCCGCTCTTCATTGCGGCTTCAGCAACCGCCGACGAAACGCGAACGATCAGCCTCGGATCGAACGGCACCGGGATGATGTAGTCTCTGCCAAATGAGAAGCGCGCGCCGCGATAGGCATCCGCGACGTCCCCGGGCACGTTATCGCGCGCGAGTTCCGCCAGCGCACAGGCGGCGGCGATCTTCATCTCCATATTGATGGCCTTGGCCGCGACATCGAGGGCGCCGCGGAAGATGTAGGGAAAGCACAGAACATTGTTGATCTGGTTGGGATAGTCCCAACGCCCGGTGGCGACGATCGCATCGCTCCGCACGGCGCGCACCTCTTCGGGCGTGATTTCCGGATCCGGATTGGCCATGGCGAAGAGGATCGGCTTGCGCGCCATGCTTCTGACCATGGCTTGCGTCACCGCGCCTTTGACCGAGCGGCCAATGAAAACATCGGCGCCCCGAAGCGCTTCGGCCAGCGTGCGGGCATGGGTTTCCGCCGCGTAGGGTGCCTCCCACCGGTTGATGTTTTCGCTGCGGCCCTGATAGACCACGCCCTTGGCGTCGCAGAGGATGATGTTGCTGCGCGCGAGCCCCATGGCCATCAGCAGCTCGAGCCCGGCGATACCCGCAGAACCGGCGCGATACACCACCAGTTTCGTGCTGCGGATGTTGCGCCCGGTCAATTGCAAGGCGTTGATGAAGGCGGCCGCCGTGATGATCGCTCTGCCGTGCTGATCGTCGTGAAAGACCGGAATGTCCATCAATTCGCGCAGACGTTGCTCGATCACAAAGCAGTCGGGAGCTTTGATGTCTTCGAGATTGATGCCGCCGCATGTCGGCCCGAGATAGCGCACCGCGCCGATGAAGGCTTCGACATCGCTGGTATCGATTTCCAGGTCCATGGCATCGATATCGGCGAAGCGCTTGAAGAGGACGGCCTTGCCCTCCATCACGGGCTTGGAGGCGAGCGCACCCAGATCGCCGAGCCCCAATATCGCGGTGCCGTTGGAAATCACCAGGACCCGGTTGGATCTGGTCGTGTAGTCATAGGCGCGTTCGGGATTTGCCGCGATCGCAAGCACCGGCACGGCCACGCCCGGCGAATAGGCGAGGGATAGATCCTTCTGGGTCGCCATCGGCTTGCTGGCACGAATTTCGAGCTTGCCGGGTTTGACGCCGGCGTGAAAATCGAGAGCCTCCTCGTCGGTAAAGGACTGCTTATCCGCGAAATTCGTGGGCATTTGGGGCGCGCCACCTGTTGCGTCCTCTGTACTATGCTGATGAAGTGTAAAAATTGCAGAAACAGGGGTGGTTCCGGCATGTCGAACGGCCCATTTCTGCGGCAGATATCCCGCGGGGCATGGCGCTCGGTTTTAAGTGTTGCGCTGTATGTTCAGCGGCGCCGGGCGATTCGCGATTGACGCAAAATCGGATTCCAGATGGTGACATGACGAAGCGGCCGCATATGAGCCCATCGAGCGAGCTTCCAAAACGCAAAGCTTCGCGAGCGCCTTGGCTTGCTTTGGCGCTGCCTCTTGCGTGCGCCAGCGGCGTAGGATTTGCCTTGGCTGGTGGCGTCGGCAACATGCCCGCTACACAATTGTCGCTTCGATTATCTCAACCTGAGCCAGAATCCATTGCGGAGGCGCCTCAGGTGTCGCTTTCGCTGCGGTTGGGTGGATGGCCGGCCAAACCGATCGGCGAGCCGGAGGGCACAAAGCTGAAAGCTGCTGCTGCGCCCGAGGCCATGCCCATGCTTCCCGCCATTGCCATCGTCATCGACGATTGCGGCGTCGATGAGGCCCGGACGAGGATCGCCATGGCGCTGCCCGCGGCAATGACCCTGGCGTTCTTGCCCTATGGCGGTGCGAGCTCCTCTCTTTCCCATCAGGCGCATATGGCGGGTCACGAAATCATCGTGCATCTGCCGATGGAACCGAAAGGCGGGGAGAACCCCGGCCCGATGCCGCTGACGGAAGCATTGAGCGCAGCCGAGATCACGCAACGGCTCGATTGGGCTCTCTCGCGCGTCTCCGATTACGACGGCGCCAACAACCATATGGGCAGCCGCTTTACCGCTTCGCGCGAGGCGCTGCTCCCGATCATGCACGAGCTTTCGGTGCGCAAGCTCTTCTTCCTCGATTCACGCACCACCGCGGAGACCCAGGCAGAAAAGCTCGCGCGCGAGATGGGCTTGCTGACCGGCGCGCGAGACATTTTCCTCGACAATGACGACACGGCTCCCGCGGTCGAGCGCGAACTTGCGAGTCTCGAGAATCAGGCCCGTTCGCGAGGGAGCGCCATCGCCATCGGCCATCCCCATGCGCAAACATTGGCGGCTCTGAAAATCTGGTCGGAAGAAGTGGAAGCGCGAGGCTTCCGTCTGGTGCCGCTCAGAGTCGTGCTCGAATTGCGAAGCCGAAACGAGCAAAAAACCGCGACGGCTTCGAAAGTGGCGCACGTCCCTTAAACATCACTGCCCGCGCTTGGCGCTCGATGCGTAGCGGACGGCTTCGTCTGCCGCCGCCATCAAGGCTCTGGCCTTGTTGACCGTCTCTTGGAACTCGGCCTCCGGATCGGAATCGGCAACCACGCCGCCGCCCGCTTGCACATACATGATTTTGTCCTTCACCACCGCGGTGCGCAAGACGATGCAGGTATCCATCGCGCCATTGGCGGCGAAATAGCCAACCGCGCCGGCATAGACGCCGCGCTTTTCCTTCTCCAACTCGTCGATGATTTCCATCGCCCGCACCTTGGGCGCGCCGGACAGAGTGCCGGCGGGAAATCCCGCGACCAGGGCATCGACCGAATCGAAGCCGGGCCGGATGGTTCCTTCGACATTGGAAACCAAATGCATCACATGACTATAGCGCTCGATGAAGAACTGATCGGTGACCCGCACGGTCCCGGTCTCGGCGACGCGCCCCACATCATTGCGCCCAAGATCGAGCAGCATCAGATGCTCGGCGCGTTCCTTGGGATCCACCATCAATTCTTCGGCAAGTCGTGTGTCCTCTTCGGCGGTTTTGCCGCGCGGGCGCGTGCCGGCGATGGGCCGGATCGTCACCTTGCCGTCGCGCAGCCGCACCAGGATTTCCGGACTCGAACCGACGATGGCGAAGCCGGGAAAATTCAGAAAATATAGGAACGGCGAAGGATTGAGGCGGCGCAAGGCACGGTAAAGCGCGAACGGAGGCAGCGAGAAAGTACGGCGGAAGCGCTGGCTCGGCACCACTTGGAAAATATCGCCGGCGAGGATGTAATCCTTGGCCTTCTCGACCATGCCAAGATAATCCGCGTGGGTTGTGTTCGATTCCACCGATCCCACGGCCGCGTCGGCGCATGAGGCGGCGCTCGGCGCGGCGGGGCGTTCGAGGTCGCCGACGACGTCCTGTAGCCGTTCGGCGGCGCGTGCATATGCGATACGCGCAGATACCTTCGGATCGGGCCACACGCCCGTTACGATGATGATCTCATCGCGGATATTGTCGAAAATCGCGGTGATGGTCGGGCGCAGCATGATCGCGTCGGGAAGCCCGAGCACATCGGGGGGCGGCGAGGGAAGCCGTTCCATGTGTCGCACGATGTCATAGCCAAGATAGCCGAATAGCCCGATTGCCATCGGCGGCAATTCCGGCGGAAGCTCCATCTGCGCTTCTCTCACCAACCGTTTTAGCGATTTGAGCGGCGCATCGGCCTGCGCGTCGGGGAAGAAACGCTCGGCATCGGCGCCTACATCGCGGTTGATCTCCGCCCGGCCACCGCGGCAGCGCCAGATGAGATCGGGCTTCAACCCGATGACGGAGTAGCGGCCGCGCGTCTCCCCGCCTTGGACGCTTTCAAGGAGAAATGCATTGTCGCGCCCGTCTGCAAGCTTCAGGAACGCGGACACCGGAGTCTCAAGATCGGCAATCAGCCGAACGTAAAGGGCCTGGGGCTTGCCGGCTTCGTAAGCGGACGCAAAAGCGGGAAAGCCGGGCGCGATATCCATCGGTGCATGAACTTACTGTTGCGCGTCGCCGAGGATGCGCTGCACCGTTGCCTGGTGGACGCTGACGCCCGCTTGCTTGCGCGCGGCAGCGGCCAGCGAATCGATCTCCGTCTCAGCCAATTGCTGCGCGGCAGTCTTGCGGAAATTCGCATATTCCGCGCTGGTGACATCGGGTTCGGGATGGTCCGCCTTGACCACGCGAGCGATGACATAGCCATTGCCCTTGCCCGCCGGACCGGTGATCACCGTGCCCGGAGGCGCGCTGAAAAGCTGGTTGACGAGGGCCGTAGCAAATACGTCGTTCATATCGCCGCGCTTCAACGGCATGGCGGTGACGGGCGCATGGCCGACCGATTTTCCTGCCTCAACGAGATTGCCGGATTTCATCGCTTGCGCCGCCAAGGCCTGCACCTTGGCTTGCAGCAATTTGCTGCGTGCTTCGGCGATGAAGCCTTCGCGAACCTCTTCGCGCACCGAATCGATGGGCTTCACGGCCGGCGCCGTCACGCCTGTCATCTTGACCGCGAAATAATGCCCGTCCTCGCTCTGGAACAGATCGCTCTCCTCGCCGGCTTCGGTTTGGAAAACCTGTTCCAGGAATTGCGGCTGCTTGGGGATATCCGCCGGAGTCTTCTCCGGCGTCATGCCTTGACGGTCGGCGGCCGCGACATGATGCATCATCAGGCCCTGCTTCATGGCGGCTTCGGCCATCGGCGTACCGCCGCCGCGCGCATCTTCGAACATATTGGCGATGTCGGTGAGCTTGGCGCCCGCGCGCGCCTTCACGAGATCGGCTTTGATGGCGTCCTGGACCTGGTCGAACGTTTTGCTTTCACCCGGAATGATCTTGGCATTGCGAAGGATGACCCATCCGAACGGACCCTGCACCGGCGCAGTCACGCCTCCCTCCGGCACCGCGAAGACGGCGGCGGAAAGCTTCGGATCAAGTCCCGAGGCCGGGAAGGTGCCGAGCTTCAAATCCTCGTCCTTCAGCCCGCGCTCGCGCGCGGCGGCGGTAAACTCAGCCGCAGTCTTGATTTTTACCGCCGCGGCATCGGCCGCTTCCTTGTTCGGAAAGGCGATCTGTTCCACCTGCCGCTCTTCGGCCTTCTCATAATTGGCTTTGTGGGATTCGTATTCCGCCTTCAAATCGGCATCCGAAATCTGGACTTCGCCGGAAATCTGGTCCGGTCCGATCTCAATATAATCAAACGCGCGATATTCGGGCGAGCTGAACTGGGCGGCATGAGCCTTGTGATAGGCAACGAGGTCGGCCTCGCTCGGCGGGGGAACCTGACCGGCCTCCTCCGGCGTGATGACGATATATTCAGGCACGCGAGCCTCATTGACGAAGTCGTAGAGCACGCGGGCGAAACCGGGCGGGGCCACCAGGCCGGCGGTTGCCGCCTCCATCAATTGGGTGCGCGCGATATCCTTGCCCGTCGAGCCGACAAAGCTCGCTTCGCTCAACGTATTGTCCTGCAGCGTGCGCGCGAAAAGCGTGGGATCGAAGGCCCCATCGGCGCCGCGGAAACTCGGGTTGCCCCGGATCTGAGCGGCAATGCTCTCCTGCGAGGCGGTAAGTCCCAAGCGGTTGACCACTTCGTCCAGAGCGGCCCGGCTGATCACCTGATCGAGCACATTCTTGTCGAGGCCGATGGCCTTTGCCTGCTCCATGGTGAGTTGTGTTTGGCTCTGGGTCTGCGCGGAAACCGCTCGAATCTGGCTGCGCAATTGCTGGTCATATTCGGCGTCGGTAATCTGGATGCGGCCGACGTCGGCAACCACATTGTCCGCTCCGCCACGGAAGATGTCGGCGACCCCCCACAGAGCGAAAGCGAGCACCAGGACCCCGATAATGACCGAAGCGACCCAGGATTTAGAGGCGGCACGGAGCTGTTGCAGCATGGCAGAACCAAATGGCCTCGAAGGGCCGCGGATGATAGGGAGAGGTAGAAGACGCGGCAAGGCTTTCTGAAATGGGAGCTGAGCCAAAGGGTATCAAGCAGCATGCGTAGGCTACTGGCCGGCAACTGGAAGATGAACGGGCTCCGGGCTTCGCTGGCCGAAATCCGGGCCCTGAACCGCGGTCTTGCCGAGACGCCGCCGCGGGCCGACATCCTGGTCTGCCCGCCGGCCACGCTGATTGCGGAAGCGGCGAAGGCGGTCGAAGGCGGCCCTGTCGCGATTGGCGGCCAGGATTGTCACGCCCTGGCTTCGGGGGCTTTTACCGGGGATATATCGGCGGAGATGCTTCGCGATGCGGGGGCGACCGCGGTCATCTTGGGCCATTCCGAGCGCCGCCTCTACCACGCAGAAGCCGATTCCTTGATTGCAGCCAAGGTCAAGGCCGCCCACCGCGCCGGTCTGACGGCGATTCTCTGCGTCGGTGAAAGCGAGACGCAGCGCAAACAAGGGCGCGCCGGAGAGGTTGTTGCCGATCAGCTTGAAGCGTGCGTGCCGGTCGACATCGCCGTTTCGGAGCTCGTCGTGGCTTATGAGCCGATCTGGGCGATAGGGACCGGAAAAACACCGCGCACGCCGGAAATCGCCCAGATGCATGAGGCCGTGCGGACTTTGTTGACGGCCAGGTTCGGCGCCCACGGAGCCGAAATTCGCATCCTCTACGGGGGATCCGTGAAGCCCGGAAATGCCGCGGAAATCCTCAGCGTTCCCAATGTTGACGGCGCTCTCATCGGCGGCGCAAGCATCAAGGCCGCGGATTTTTTGGCGATCATCCGGGCCGCGCCTGGGCATTGAGCGAGGCTCAGCCGCGGCGAATCCGAAAGGGTTTGGGCACCGCTCCGGGCGAATTTCGGATTCAAATCCACCACACGAACAGAGGCCATTCGGGGCGGGGCATCATCGATAATCCCGAACCCCCAAAACGTCTAAAATTTTCAATATTTGCCCCACTTCAGCTTAAATCGGCCCATGCTATCGCTGTTGGCGGAGCTGGGAATTTCATGCAAATGAACCGCCTTCACGAAACCGCTTCGACGCTGGTCTATGATCCCGTTGGGCCCAATCGTATCGCGACCCGTGCCTCGCTTCATTCGGTCGGCTTTCGCCGTGTCGAACTTGCACCCACGCTCGATGTTCTGAGCAAGCGTTTGAAGCTGCGCTGGCCGGACTTGCTGCTGATCGAAGTGGCGGGCGGCGAGAACGAGGTCTGCGAGTTGGTGCAGCAGGTGCGCCAAGGCACCTTGGGCGACAATCCCTTTATTGTGATCATCGTTACCACATGGCGGCGGGATGGCGCGATCGTGGGGCAGGTGCTGAACTCCGGCGCGGACGATCTGATAGCGAGGCCCGTTTCCGCCCATATGCTGGGCGAGCGCGTCAAAGCGCTTGCCGAGCGGCGCAAGAAATTTGTCGTGACCATGGATTATATTGGTCCGGACCGGCGCCGCGAACCCAGAGGCAAAGGGGCCGAATGCGTCGATGTTCCCAATCCCCTGAACATCAGGGCAACGCCGAACCTCAGCGAAGAGGCCGGCGACCGCCAGATCGGCGCCGCAATCCGACGCGGTAAGGAGGCGCTGGACGCGCAGAAAACGCGGCGTGATGCCGTGCAGCTCTGCCTGCAATGGCGAATGCTGGAACAGCGCGTGCCGGGCGCACGCGATTTTCGCGAAATCTTGCCGCGCATCAATCGTTTGGCCTTTGGCATGATGCAGCGGCTGGGCGACGCGGAGGCGCGCGAATATTGCAACGCCGTCGGGCGGTCGGTCGACGGGCTGATCGCGTTGGTCGACAAAGCGGGCCGGGACGCTTCCGCCATCGACTGCCGGCCGATGCTGCATGGGCTTGGACAGTCCGCTATGGCGCTCGGCCGGATGTTTGCGCCCGACGAGCTGGAGCCGGGCCGGTTGGTCGAACTCGACATCATCATGGCATCCCGGCACGCCCCGCCCGAGGCGGCGTAACCCGCGGCAAAATACCGCCGAACGTCGAACGATCCGGCCAGCCCCTTTGGGCTTTGCGATTTCTATTTGCCGAGCCCCGCTTTTCGTCTATTGACGCGGGGCTTCGGCACCTCGATATCCCGCAAACACTTCTGGAACCCGTCACCCGGCATCTCATGCAAGCGGTATTGATCATCGTTCACCTTATCGTCGCGATCTCGCTGATCTGCGTGGTGCTGCTGCAGCGCTCGGAGGGCGGCGCACTCGGCATGGGAGGTGGTGGCTCGGGAATCGGGGGCTTGTTCTCCCCGCGCGGAGCGGCCAGCACGCTGACGCGAACCACTGCCATCCTCGGTCTGGTGTTTTTTATCACCAGCATGTCCCTGACGTTGCTTTCGCTCGGCGCCAGGCAACCCACATCGATTCTCAATCAGGCCCCTGCCGGGACGGCCGGGTCGGCGAATACCAAAGCACCGCCCACCTTGCCCTCCGCGGCGCCGCCAACCCTTCCGAGTGCCAACCCAGCTCCCGTTGCGCCCGCCGCGCCCGCGCTTCCCGCCGTTCCGCCGACCCGCTGAGTCGTCGTGTTGCAAGAGATTTCCTTTCCAATGAATCTGTTAGTTGAAGCGTGAAAGCGCTTGAGCGGGGCCTGTCATTAAGACATGGTGCAATTCCATGGCGCGGTTGATCTTCATAACCGGCGGCGTGGTCTCTTCCCTTGGAAAAGGCTTGGCTTCCGCGGCTCTTGGCGCGCTTTTGCAAGCGCGCGGTTACACCGTCCGTCTGCGAAAGCTGGATCCCTATCTGAATGTCGATCCGGGGACGATGAGTCCCTATCAACACGGGGAGGTCTACGTCACCGACGACGGAGCCGAGACCGATCTGGATCTTGGCCATTATGAGCGCTTTACCGGCGTAGCGTCGTCCAAATCGGACAATGTGACGGCAGGGCGCATCTATCAGGGCATCATCGCCAAGGAGCGTCAGGGACTTTATCTCGGCGGCACCGTCCAGGTGATCCCGCATGTCACCGACGCCATCAAGGAATTCGTCATGGCGGGGCATGACGAGATCGACTTCCTGCTTTGCGAGATTGGCGGCACCGTCGGCGACATCGAAGGTCTGCCCTTCTTCGAAGCGATCCGCCAGCTCGGCAATGAGCTTGGACCCGACCGGTCGGCCTTCGTCCATTTGACGCTCGTGCCCTACATCACCTCGGCCGGGGAGCTGAAGACCAAGCCCACGCAGCATTCGGTCAAGGAATTGCGCAGCATCGGCATTCAGCCGGACATCCTGCTTTGCCGCTCCGACAAGGAAATTCCGCGCGAGGACCGGCGAAAGATCGCGCTCTTCTGCAATGTCAGGCCCGAGCGCGTCATTCCGGCGATGAATTTGGAAACGATCTATGACGCGCCCGTCCGCTACCATGAGGAGGGCTTCGACACCGAAGTGCTGAATGTTTTCGGCATCAAGGATGCGCCGCCTCTCGATCTATCGCGCTGGCGTTCGGTGGTGGAACGCGTGCTGAAGCCGGAAGGCGAGGTAAGGATCGCTGTTGTCGGCAAATACATGCAGGTCAAGGATTCCTACAAATCCTTGATTGAAGCCCTCATTCACGGCGGGTTGGCGAACAATGTCCGCGTCAACGTCGAATGGATCGAGTCCGAGGTCTTCGAAAGGGATGCGGCGGCGGTCTACCTCGAAGACCGCAACGGCATATTGGTGCCGGGCGGCTTCGGTGAACGCGGCACGGAAGGAAAGATCGAAGCGGTGAAGTTCGCGCGCGAGCGCGAAGTGCCGTTTTTCGGAATCTGTTTCGGCATGCAGATGGCGGTGATCGAGGCCGCGCGCAATCTGGCCGGGCTTGCCGGTGCCGGTTCCAC
>Ga0209488_10004336_pt1 | contig 11113 bp, 11 predicted proteins | sample Rivendell_Oct201_8_FD_188349 | JGI IMG/M metagenome (GOLD analysis project Ga0209488, IMG submission 188349) | Vadose zone soil microbial communities from the Eel River Critical Zone Observatory, Northern California, USA -... | ecosystem: Environmental > Terrestrial > Soil > Vadose zone >... | reverse complement strand
TCCTCTTGCTTGCGGCGGTGTCATTGTTTGAAACAACAAACGGAGATTGTCCTTGACCGAAATCTACATAGCAGGGGAGCCGGAATATCAAACAAGACCTCTACCCGAACATCGGCATTTGACATCGGAGTCGGCCGCCATCACTCCACCACCACCCCCGCCTCGCGTTCCATCGGTTTTATCAGTTCGCTCATATCGGCGTTTGGCCCTTCGCTGGATTCGGCGAGCGCAATCAATTCCCGAACAGCGTTGCCCACCTTCATCGGCACGCCGAGAGCGCGGGCTTCTTCCAGGCACAGCCGGACATCCTTACTAAGCAGCGCCAGTGAAAATCCCAGATTGAAAGTTCTGGGAATTACGGCCTTCATGAACTTATCTTCCGTGGCGCTGTTCCGGCCCGTGCCGGCGTTGAGCACCGCAATAATTTGCCTCGGGTCGAGCCCGGCCTTCACACCCATCACAACGGCTTCCGAAGAGATCGCCATGGCGGTTCCCGACAATAGATTGTTCAGCAGCTTCATCGTCTGGCCCTGCCCGGGCTGGTTGCCGACAACGAAAATCTTCCCAAGGACTTCGAGAATCGGCTTCACCTTTTGCACGATCTCGTTCGGGCACGACACCATCACGGCAAGAGTTCCCTTTTCGGCTCCGGCGAGCCCACCACTGACCGGCGCATCGACAGCTACAATTCCCCGGGCCGCAAGACCCTTCGCGATCCTCTGAGCAGCGACCGATCCGGTGGTGGAAGTATCGATGAATATCTTTACCCGGCTTCCATCAGCGACACCGTTCGCCCCAAGCGCGACGGCTTCAACAATCGCCGGCGTCGGCAGGCTGACGATCACGATCTCGCATTCCGAAGCCACGGCAGCAGGAGATGCGAACGACTTCGCACCAAGTTCGATGAGAGGCTGCAATACCGATGCGCTGGCGTCGAAAATTGCAAGATCGTGGCCGGCCTGGATCAACCGGCGCGCCATGCGGCCTCCCATATTGCCTACTCCGATAAATCCCAGGCGATGCTCGGCCATTTCCTCTCCCATCAGATTCCCATTTCCTTGAACAATTCCCGCGCAATGCGAAAACTGTCTACCGCTGCGGGCACTCCGCAATAGATTGCGACCTGCATGAACACTTCCATGATGTCGGTTTTGGTAAGGCCATTGTTGAGCGCCCCCCGAACATGGGCCTTGATCTCATGCGGCCGATTCAGCGCCGAGAGCATCGCCAGATTGAGCATGCTGCGCGTTTTTCGATCGAGCCCCGGTCGGCCCCAGACCTCGCCCCAGCAGTACTCGGTCACCAGTTCCTGAAACGGGCGGTTGAAGTCGTCAACATTCTTAATGGCCGCATCCACATAGGCATCACCGAGCACCTGGCGGCGAATACTCAGACCCTTCTCAAACATTTCTTTGTCCACGAATTCTCCTTGGCAATGTCGAAAATTGCGCAAACAGTAGACCAGAAGTTTCCGGATTATTCAAAAGCCCTTCGCGCCGGAGAACGGCAGCCATACAATCCCGTGTGCACGGAGGAAGACGGAGGAAGAATGTCGGAGACCAGAACGCTTGCGTCCTATGTTGTGTCGAGCCGGCTGGAAAACATCCCGCAGGATGTGCGCCACGAAGCGAAACGTTCCATCTTCAATTACCTGGGTTGTGAAATTGGAGGCAGCCGCGAACCGGCTGTCGACATCGCGATGCGCGCTCTGGCGCCCTGCTTTGGCCAGCCAACGACAAACGTTCTGAGCCGGAAGGAGCGTATGGATCCGCTGCATGCGTCGCTCATGAACGGCACTGCTTCCCACGTTTTCGAATACGACGACACCACACCGATGAACTATATCCACCCGTCTCCACCGGTGGCTTCCGCGCTGTTCGCATACGCGAGCGCCAATGCGGTATCCGGCAGCGACTTCGTGCATGCATTCATTCTGGGATTCGAAGCCGAGTCGCGCGTCGGGAACGCGGTCTACCCGGCGCACTATGAAGTCGGCTGGCACATCACCGCAACGGCAGGAGTTTTCGGCGCTGCCGCAGCCGTTGGAAAACTTTTGGGACTGTCCACCCAGCAAATGATCTGGGCAATCGGCCTGGCTGCCACGCAGGCTGCGGGCGTGCGCGAGATGTTTGGTTCCATGGCAAAGTACCTCCATGCCGGACTTGCCGCGCGGAACGGTTATGCATCTGCGCTTCTGGCCAGGGAGGGATTCACTGCAGGCGAGCATGGCATTGAAGGCCGGCGCGGATTTGCCGCCGTGCAGGCCGCCAAATATGACTTGTCGAAAATCGCGAAAGGGCTCGGCGAAGATTTCCAGATTCGGTACAACACGTACAAGCCCTACCCTTGCGGACTCGTGGTTCATCCGACGATCGACGGCTGCATTGAAATCCATCACAAGGAACATCCGGCTCCGGAAAGCATTCGAGCGGTGAATGTCCGCGTCGCGCCGCTGGTGCTCGAGTTGTGCAACAAGCGCGACAACATGAACGGTCTCGACAGCAAGTACTCGATTTACCACAGCGCGGCTGTCGGACTGGTGCGCGGCAAGGCGGGAATTCTGGAATATACCGACGAAGCGGTGAACGACCCGCAGATCAAACGCGTTCGGGAATGCGTGACGGCGACGATCGACAAGTCCGTCACGGATGATCAGTCTCGAATCGAAGTCGAGTTGATGGATGGCCGAAAGATCAGCCGCTTCGTCGAGCAGTCGATTGGAAACATCAATCGTCCTTTGACCGACCGCCAGCTCGAAGACAAATTCCGGGATCAGGCGGTACTGATTTTGCCTGCCGCGCAGGTCGAGAAAGTCATTGAGTTGTGCTGGCGGATTGACGAACTGGATCGAGTCGATGAACTCATCAAGGCGACGCTACCGGCATGAAAGGAATCTGGCTCATCGCGTCGTTGTCGCTGCTCTTCCATGCCGGTTGCAGCAAGCCTGCGACAACCGGCGAGGTGAGCGAGGTTCGCATCCCGAGGGGAGCCGGTGGAGTCGGATTCCTTCCGCTTCTGGTGATGGAGAAGTATCAACTCATCGAAAAGCACGCCAAAGAAGCCGGTGTCGACAATCTTCACGTTCGCTGGATCGAGCTTGGCGGCCCCGCTGTGGTCAATGACGCTCTGTTGTCCGGATCGGCGGACTTCATCGCCGCAGGCCCGCCGGCATTCATCATTCTGTGGGACAGAACACGGGACTCGGCCAAAGTGATGGGTGTATCAGCGTTGACTTCCCTTCCCATGTATCTGAACACGCGCACCGATCACATCAAAAGACTGGATGACTTTACCGAGCAGGATAAGATCGCGCTTACTGCGATCAAAGTTTCCATTCCGGCAATTGTGATGCAGATGTATGCCAAAGAAAAGTACGGCTCATCCGACGCGACGCACTTCGACAAATTCACGGTGACAATGACGCATCCGGACGGAGTGATCGCGCTGTTGTCGGGTGCAGGGGCCATCCATGGTCATTTCACCTCTCCGCCATTTCACCAGCGCGAACGGAAGGATCCGAGGGTGCGAACAATCATGACGACGGATCAGGTGATGGGCGGCTCCACAACTTTCACCATGCTTTCGACCACCACGAAATTTCGCACGCAGAGCCCGAAGGTGTACGGTGCCGTGTTGAAGGCTGTTGACGAAGCCACAGCAATGATCGTCGCGGACAAGAAGAGCGCGGCAGAACTCATGCTTTCCGCGACGAACGAAAAAGGATTCTCGGTTGACGAAATTCTCGCGGTGCTCAACGATCCGGACGTCAAATTCACAACGACACCGGAGAACGTCATGAAATACGCCGAGTTCATGAACGACGCCGGGGCGATCAAAACACGGCCGGCCGCGTGGAAAGATTTGTTCTTTCCCGAAATCCATCAAGCCCCGGGGAACTGAATGGATCCGATTCTGGCAGTTGAAGGAGTCACCCTCCAGTACCGGAGTAAGGATCACCTCGTCACAGCCGCCTACCGCGTGAGCTTCAACGTGCCCGAGTCCGATCGGTTCGTCATCCTGGGTCCATCCGGCTGTGGAAAGTCGACAATCCTGAAAGCGGTTGGAGGTTATGTCCGCCCGGTCGAGGGACGCATCCTGCTCGGCGGCGCCCCGATCGATGCGCCGGGACCGGACCGCGTGTTCGTGTTCCAGGAATTCGATCAGCTTCTGCCGTGGAAGACCGTTAAGGAAAACATCACCTTCGCGCTCACCGCCAGTGGCAGGCTGCAACGCCGCGAAGCAGACGAACGGGCGCTGCACTTCATCGATAAGGTGAAGCTGACCGAGTTCGCAAACTCCTATCCGCACGTGCTCTCGGGTGGAATGAAACAGCGCGTTGCGATTGCCCGAGCGATGGCAATGGAACCGAAAGTCCTACTGATGGACGAGCCATTCGCGGCACTCGACGCACTGACACGGGCGCAGATGCAGGAAGATTTGCTTCAGCTTTGTGAGGAGACGAAATTCACGGTGCTGTTTGTCACGCACTCCATTCCGGAAGCGATCCGCATTGGCAACCGTATTCTCCTGCTCTCTCCCCATCCCGGCCAAGTAAAGGCAGAGATTAACAGCCGCGGCGCAAGTCCGGCTCATATCGAGCAAATGCTATTCGACCGTCAGATCGAAGGAGACGCCATTCCTCATGTCTGAAACGCCAGGTTCCAACGAGCGCCCCGACGTTTTTCACACGATTGCTCCAACCGCATTTGATGTGGTCGAGAAACCTCGAAGCGCATGGGAGAAGTTTGCCGACAAAGGTGCGGCTCGCAAGCTCGTGCTGCTTGCCGTCATCGGGATCGCCTGGGAGGGCTATGCCCGCTGGCTCAACGATCCGCTGGTCTTTCCCACTCTGTCTGCAACGGTCGTCACATTCTTCTCTTCGATTGCTTCCGGAGAACTGCCGCAGGCGGCGTGGTTCACGATCGTGCTGCTCCTGAAAGGATATGCCGCAGGCTTGATACTCGCAGGATTGCTGACGGCGCTCGCAAGTGCGACCCGTATCGGTGCAGACCTGTTGGAAACACTCACATCAATGTTCAATCCGCTGCCGTCGATCGCGTTGTTACCGCTCGCCATGATCTGGTTCGGACTCGGCGATGCCAGCATGATCTTCGTGCTCATTCACGCGGTGTTGTGGGCGGTGGCTCTCAACACGTATGCGGGATTCTGTGCGGTGAGTCCAACGCTTCGCATGGTGGGACAGAACTACGGACTTTCCAAACTCGGCTACATCACCCGCATTCTGATTCCCGGTGCGTTTCCGAGCATTCTCACAGGCCTCAAAGTCGGCTGGGCGTTCGCATGGCGCACGCTGATCGCTGCGGAACTGGTGTTCAGCGTCAGTTCCGGATCCGGCGGCCTGGGTTGGTACATTTCTCAATACAAGAATCAGCTGTTGATCCCGAATGTGTTTGCCGGCCTGCTGACGGTGATCTTGTTCGGGCTCTTCGTCGAGAATGTAATCTTCAAAACCATCGAAGCGCGAACCGTCCGACGCTGGGGAATGCAGGTGTGATGGGCAATAAGGTCTGTCCTACCCTGGTGAGTCCGCATGTGCTGAATACCAAACATTCTATGTGTCGGCTTTATGAAGGAACGCCCGATCCCAAAACGAGGCCTTTTGGAAAACTACCGAAGTCAGAAACAGGTATGGCTGCGGTAAGCGAGGTAGGATTCGCCAAATTTTTCCTCCAGGACTCTGGCCTCTCGGCGCGCTTGAATCACATGCATGGCCAGCAGGAATGGGAAAATTGCGAACAACCAGTAGATTTGAAGGGCGAGGATCAAGCCGAAAATCATGACATCGACGAAGACGTAGATGGGATTACGGATTCGCGAATAGATACCTTGGGTGACAAGTTCCTTTGCCTGCGGAGAGACGGAGAATGACTTGCCCAGTTGCAGGCGAGCGATCAAGACGACGGAGTACCCGACAACCGCGAGGATCGCGCCCGCAATTCGCAATAGTGTCCACGGACGTTCTCTGAGACCCGGCACAAAGTAATAGCTCAGGAGGACAACCACGGGGACCGCGATCGCAGAAATTGGGATTCGCATGAATGCGAAGTCTATCAGAATGCCGCCGTCTTAAGAGACTCCATGCCACGTTCGTCGCTCACGATCCTCGCGAAATACCGCGGGCCGCTAGGCTGTGGCGTTCAGGCTGGTTCCCGTCGTGGCGGTATTCGCGAAAGCATTATAAGCCGCGATCACCGCACGAAAATTGAAACCGTTACCGGGAGTCCCACTTGCAGTTTTTCCGGTGGATGCGGGACCCGACGGGCTCGCATCAGATGCCGTCGCATCCATATTGTTGCATTCCTGATGATGGTGATGTCTGTGCCGTCCACTGACTCCCTGAAGATCCTGCAGAAGGGTCGAAAAGTCATTTTTCGCAGCGGTCAGATCTCCCGAATTCAGGTCGGTTTGAAGGGTGCTGAAGTCGGCGCTTGCTTGTTGGAGTCCTTTTGGAATTGATTGCGAAGTGATCCCTAAACTGGCTACGTCGCTCTGAAAATCCGCGAAGTCTTTCTGCGCTCCAGCGAGATCTCCAGAGCCCAACGCATCTTTCAAGCTCTGCAGGTCCCTCTTTGATTTCGTGAATGAAGTTTGTGTCGATAGCTGGGGCGCGTTCGCAATACCGCTGACGTTCATGACGTTCTCCTTCGATCGTGGGAATGTTCCCGATGGACAGATCATGCATGCGAAGTGCCTCCCCGTTCGAAATCATCGGAACCTCCCAAGTCTTTTGGAAGGATGCATCTGGAAGATTGGCAGTCGTGAATGAAACCATTGCGAACTGCGCCAAAACGTCCCGCCAGGCAAGACTTGCCCAGCGGAATGAAAATTCTCGCAGGCCGGCAAACTCCGGTGTATAAACTCGGTACCCCAAGTCCGTGAATCCTGTGATTTCGAGAGGAGCTTCCGATGAAGATAGTGACTTTGATTACTTTGCTTGTGGTCTTGACCATTCCGCTGGGAATTGCGGGGCAAGCCCCTCGCGGCCAGGCCGCCGCTCCTCCGTGCGTTCCCCAGGGTCCGAACGGAGTGCAGTTCGTGTGCGACCAGACGGCGCCGGAAGATCTGGTTCTTGTTCCCGGCTCCGAATGGATCGTTGCGACTTCGTATGGCGGCAAGGGCGGGCTCCGCGTCGTCAATGTGAAAGATAAGAAGTCGACTCTCGTTTATCCCCTGCCGACCTCGAAGGAAATCCTGGACAAGAAAACCTACGACACCTGCCCTGGACCGCCGGAAGCGGACGACAAGGCGACGTTTACCACGCATGGTGTCGCGTTGCGTGAGGGAAAGAATTCGCTGCACACGGTGTATGCCGTACATCACGGCAAGAGAGAATCCATTGAAGTCTTCGAACTGGATGCAAAGGCAAAGCCGCCGTCACTGACATGGGTCGGATGTGCGGTCGCTCCGGATCCGATTGGCTTGAACGAAGTGCTGCCTCTGCCCGACGGCGGATTCATCGGCACCGATTTTCTCGCACGAGGCGACGCCAATGCGCGCACGCGAATGTCCGCGGGTGAAGTCAACGGCGGGTTGTGGGAATGGCACACCGGCAAAGGTTGGAAGAAGATTCCGGGCAGCGATACGTCTGGCCCGAATGGGCTGGAGATTTCGAAGGACGGCAAAACGCTGTACGTTGCGGGCTGGGGAAATCAATCGTTCTTCAGTTTGTCGCTCGGGCAGACGCCCCCGAAGCGCACCGATATCAAACTGGACTTCCGTCCGGACAATGTCCGCTGGGCGCCCGACGGGGCGCTCTATGTCACCGGTCAGGGCGGAGCGGGCCAGGCGCAGACTACCAACATTCTGAAAATCGATCCGAAGACACTGAAGACGACGGAAGTGCTCACGCAGACGAACACGCCGGAGTTTGGATCCGGCACGGTGACCGTACAAGTCGGCAAGGAACTCTGGGTGGGTTCGTTCCGCGGGGATCGTATCGCGATCTTCCCTGCAAAGTAAGGAAGCGCCAATGACGAAGCACACGATGTTGGGATCCGGGCTTGTCCTTGTTTTCGCGCTGGCGATTGTTGCCCAGCAGAATCCGCCCGCGGCCCCGCAGCGTGGCGCGGCGCCTCCACGCGAGGCCAAAGTCGTCCGCATCGATCCGGCGTTTGACGCCATCGCCCCAGCGAATGCTCAAATTGAAAAGGTCGCCGGAGGTTTCGGTTTCGTCGAAGGCCCGGTGTGGACTCGGCAGGGCTCGCTCATCCTCAGCGACATTCCCGGCAACGCCATCATGCGGGTCACGCCGGCCGGAGTGATTTCGGTTTTTCGCGCGCCAATCTATTACGGCACCAACTATCGTCAGGGGTTTCACATCGGATCGAACGGGCTCACGCTGGATAAGGAAGGCCGTGTGGTCATCGCCGAGCACGGCAGCCGTCGCATCACGCGACTGGAAACCACGGGCGAGATGACAGTGCTCGCCGATAAGTTCGAAGGTAAACGTCTCAACAGTCCGAATGATCTGGTGGTGAAATCCGACGGATCAATTTACTTCACGGATCCGCCCTACGGATTGCCGCAGCAGAATACGGATCCGGCAAAGGAGATTCCATATAGCGGTGTGTATCGAATTCAGAACGGCAAGATCGAGCTCCTGACGAAGGATATTCAGTGGCCGAACGGCATCGGCTTCTCGCCGGATGAACGCTATCTGTATATCGCCAACAGCGACCCGATGAACCGGTTCTGGATGCGCTACGAGGTTCGGCCGAATGGCACGTTGGGCGCTGGTTCCGAGTTCTATAAGATTCCATCGGACGGGCCCGCCGGAATTCCGGACGGTCTTAAGCTCGATAAGGAAGGCAATCTTTACGGCACCGGTCCGAATGGGATTTGGGTGATTTCGCCGCAGGGAAAATTGCTGGGGAGGTTCGAGCCGCCCGAGGTTCCGGCGAATGCGGCGTGGGGGGATGACGGGAAGACGCTGTATATTACGGCACGCTCATCGCTGTATCGGGTGAAGCTGAATGTCGCCGGCAAGCAGCCGTGCTGCGAACCGTAGGACGGACGAGGGATTCGGATGAGGGAATCCGGCTTGGCCGCTATTGATTCCCTCACCCGCCGACCATAAATGGTCGGCACCCTCTCCCTGAGGGAGAGGGATTTGGAGGAACAATGCGTCGTTGGAATTGGATCCTTGCCGGTACTGTCGTGGCCTGCAGCGCGCTTGCCGCGCAGGATCTCAAACTGCCGGAAATTACCTACCAGAACATTCGCGACGGCTTCAAGAACACCTCTCGCTGGCTGACGTATTCCGGAGACTATTCGAGCCGCCGCCACAGTCCACTGAAAGAAATCACTCCGCAAAACGTCGACAAGCTTGCAATCCAGTGGACCTTCGAAGCGACGGGCATGTCTCGCGGCCGCGGCTTTGAAGCAACGCCGCTGCTGGTCGACGGAGTCCTCTTCACCACGGGCACCAACAACTGGGCCTTTGCCATCGATGCTCGAACTGGAAAGCAGATCTGGCAGTATCGCCGCCAGCTTCCGACAGGTCTCACCTATGGCGCCGGCAACATTGTGAATCGCGGCTTCGGCATGCTCGGCAACAGCCTGTTCATGGGAACGCTGGACGCTCACGTCATCGCACTCGACCGGAACAACGGCAATGTTCTTTGGGACACGACACTCGCGGACTTCAAGCAGGGTCATGCGGCAACGCTGGCGCCCCTCGTCGTCAAAGACAAAGTGATTGTCGGAAACTCCGGCGGCGACGAACCGACGAAAGGATTCATCGATGCCTACGACGCGAAGACCGGAAAGCGCGTCTGGCGATTCAACACCATCGCGGAGCCGGGTCAGCCGGGCGGCGACACCTGGCCGGATCCCGGAGTCGTGCCGCGAGGCGGCGGCGCGGCCTGGATGGCCGGCAGTTACGATCCGGACCTCAACCTGATTTACTGGGGCACCGGAAATCCCAATCCGGATTACGACACCAGCGACCGCAAAGGCGACAATCTTTATACCTCCTCGATCGTCGCGCTCGACGCCGACTCCGGAAAACTGAAGTGGCATTTCCAATTCACGCCGCAGGACCACCACGACTGGGATGGAAATCAGATCCCTGTCCTCGCCGATATCGCCCTGCAGGGCCGGCAACGCAAAGTGGTCATGGTCGCCAGCCGCAATGGATTCTTCTACGTCTTCGATCGCGAGAAAGGTGAGTTGCTGCTCGCAAAGCCGTTCACCGCCACGCAGTGGGCAAGAGAGATCGGCCGCGATGGCCGTCCCATTGTGTTGAACACCGGCCTTGTTCCCCCCGGCGGGAAGGAAGAGACTACGACCTGCGTCCCCGATAACTACGGCGGCGCGAACTTTGAACCTCCCTCGTACGACGCCGAGCGGCAACTGTTCTTCGTGATGTCGCGCGAGACCTGCGCGATTTACATCCAGCAAAGACAGGATCCCCAACCGGGCAAGCTCTACATGGGCGGAATCCTGAAGCGCATCTCCGGTCCCGGCACGGAGTACAGCGCCGTGCGTGCCATCGATGTCACAACCGGACAGGTAAAGTGGGAATACAAGGTCGGCGTGCCTTCGATGGCCGGCGTCACCTCCACCGCATCGGGCATCGTGTTTGCCGGAAGCCAGGAAGGCGACTTCACCGCGCTCGACGCCAGCACCGGGAAAAAACTCTGGAGCACGAACACTGGGGCCAACATCTATGGGGCCGCGGCGATGACCTACATGCTCGATGGACGGCAATGGGTGCTGATCCCGTCCGGAACCAGGCTCATCACATTTGCGCTGCCGAAGAACTAAGCAGAGTCGTTTGTCGTCCGGCTTTTCCGGTTAGCCGCATACGAGAAAGATCTCGTGCAGGATGCGCTGAAAACCGTGCGCGGCTTCTGAGCACAACCAAGCGCACCTTCAATTACAAAGTCCGGAAGCATGAAGTCGACGTCGACCGATTCCGAGGCTAAAGCGCGAGCGGAAGTTTTTTTCGATTGAGACCTAACAGAAGCAGACCGCCGATGCCGAGGGCCAGCATCTGGAGGCTCGAACTTTCCGGAACCGGCGTGCAGTGGCACGAGGCCGGAACCGTAACCGCGTATGGAACGTTGAAATCCGCAATCGACTCCAGAAA
>Ga0209488_10004335_pt1 | contig 11115 bp, 7 predicted proteins | sample Rivendell_Oct201_8_FD_188349 | JGI IMG/M metagenome (GOLD analysis project Ga0209488, IMG submission 188349) | Vadose zone soil microbial communities from the Eel River Critical Zone Observatory, Northern California, USA -... | ecosystem: Environmental > Terrestrial > Soil > Vadose zone >... | reverse complement strand
GAACTAAGCAACGCGTCCTCGGTATCGCCATGTTTGGCGTGCTGCTCGCTTCGTACGCGATCAACGCCATGGACCGGCAGCTCTTCCCGCTGCTCGCTCCAGAAGTGCGCCGGCAGTATGGTTTTTCGCTCTCCGGTGTAGGTTTCCTGTCGACGGTCTTTACGCTGGGAATGGCGATCGCGGGGCTGCCCACCGGCTATCTCCTCGTGCGTTTCTCCCGCAAGACTGTATTGCAGGTCGGAATCGCCCTCTTCTCTGCAGGCACGGTGTTGACGGTCATCGCGAACGGTTTCTCGGACATGCTGATCTACCGCGCTGCCACCGGCCTCGGCGAGGCAATGCAACTGACCGTCCTTCTGGCCATCGCGGCCAACTACTTTGTCAGTCACCGCGCTGCCGCCTTGGGCTCGGTCAATTTTTCTTTCGGCGTTGGCGCCATCGTCAGCCCGATCTTGGGTGGAGCACTCCTGAGCGCCTATCGGAGCTGGCGGATACCAATGGTTGTCTTTGGGTTTCTCGGCTTCTTGGCGATTGCTGTGATCGCGATCAGCGTGGATCCGTGGTTCACCGAGAGCGAGACTGCCACCTACGAGCGAGCAGATCGCAGCGGAGCGTCGACGCTCGTCAACAGAAATACGATGCTTTTGACGTTGATGAGCCTGATCGGCGGCCTTGTCATTTACGGCTATCTGGGAATGTACCCAACATTCCTCCGCGAAGGTCTCAAATATTCGCCGACGACCGCCGGAACCGTGATGAGCTTTTATGGACTGGGAGCGCTTGCTTCGATCGCCGGCGGATGGGTCGGCGATCACTTTTCGCCACGGCTCGTGCTGAGCACTACGTTCTTCTGTGCCGCCGCACTTGGCTACTTGCTCTTCCACGGATCGGGAGCCTTCGTGCCCCAAGCAATTCTGTCTTTCCTCTGGGGTCTGATTGTCAGCGGGGTGATTTACGTCAATCTGGCTGGCTATCACGCCAAAGCGCTGCGGAGCAGCTTGGCCAGCCGTGCCTCTGGTATCTTCGTGACCAGTCTGTACGGATCCGCCGCTGTCGCTGGCTATCTGGTAGGCTGGATTGTCACTCACGCTGGGTGGACGACGGCGGGAGAAATCCAGATTTCGCTTCTTTCTGTCGTTGCCGGCGGCCTAGCTCTGGCACTGCAGCCAGATCACATGTCCTTGTAGGTGTGCTGCCATGAAAGTATCGGGCTGGTTGAGGTCCGGAGCAGTCGCGGCGCTCGTCGCAACAAACTTGTTGACGGCGCCCGGCTGGGCGGATGCGCTTGCGAAGGTCACGGTCAATGTCTTCCCCGGCGGTTTCAATTGGCCAAGTTTCGTCGGGCAGCAGAAAGGCTTCTTCGAGCGCAACGGGATCACAGTGACGCTTCAGCCGACGCCGAACTCTGTGGCGCAGATGACGGGACTGGCCGAAGGCAAGTTCGACATTGCCATAACCGCTTTCGATAACATCGTCGCTTACGTCGAAGGTCAAGGCGAAGCCCCAATCGGGGCTCAACCTGAGTTCTTCGCGTTTATGGGCAGCGACAGCGGTTTTTTGAGCCTCGTCGTTGCGCCTGACGTCAAGAAGTTTGCCGACCTGAAAGGTAAGACCTTGTCGGTCGATGCGCGCACGACCGGTTATGCCTTCGTGTTGTTCGACGTGCTCAGACGAAATGGTCTGGCGGAGGACGACTACAAAATCGAAAAAGTTGGGGGGATGGCACAACGTTGGGACGCGCTGCGGGCCCGAAAGCAGGCGGGGACACTCCTTTCAGCGCCTTTCAACATTCTCGCCAGCGAGCAGCATTTCAATCAGCTCGCCCAAGCAACCAAGATGATTGGACCTTATCAAGGCAATGTCGCCGCAACCCGCCGTTCTTGGGCGAGAGAGAACAGAACCAAGGTGATTGCCTTCATTCGCAGCTACGCACAGGCGATCGATTGGCTCTACGACAAAGCGAACCACGACGAAGCCATCACGATCCTGCTGAACAATGTCCAAATGTCCCCCGGGATAGCCGAACGCACTTACGATGAGCTTCTCGATCCAAAGGATGGCTTTTTTCGCAAGGCGCGAGTGAGCACGGAAGGGCTGCGGACCGTCCTCGCCTTGCGAAGTCGCTATGCAGACCCGAAGAAGAAATTGTTCGATCCGTTGAAATACTACGATCCAAGTTACTACGACGACGCCGTACGTTAGACCGGCGATCATGAGGCCCAACGATGTATTCTCGCTCGGCTTGGAGAGCGTCCTGCTGGGCGAGCGCAGTCCCGTAGGAACAGTACGTCGTAACTAGCGCCACGGCGTCCAGAAACAAATATCGCTGAATCCTCACTCGCCGATGACTGCCACGCCTTGAATTTCAATAAGGATCCCCGGCTGTGCGAAGTTAGAAACAGTAATTAACGCGCTTGCAGGGAACTTGCCGTCCGGAAACATCTCGCGGCGCATTTTCACGAATTGGTCGCCATAACGGGCATCATTGATAAAGACGGTCATGGTCACCAGGTTGTGGAGGCTTCCTCCGCTGCGCTTCAAGGTGCGGTCCATCAACGCGAAGACCGTCCTTGCTTGACCTTGGAAGTCGCCCATAAGTGATTTACCATTCAAGTCTTCGGTGGTGGTTTGGCCCGCGAGCCAAATGATTCTCCCGCCTCTGGTTATTACTGCGGGAGAAAAGGCGCGCTCTTTTTGTGACGCGGTGCCCTCAAGATATTGCACCGAGGATGAGGATGTAGGTTGCTGCGGAGCAGAGATGACATTGGCCCCTGTGAGGAGCCAGCACCCAATTCCTACGATGCCAACCAGTCCAAGCACCAAGCGGCTCAATATTGATTCTCCCTTCCTTTGGAATTGACTGCCAAGTCGTATGACCGGTGCGATGATACACCTACCTGTGAGGCAATCAGCAGGAACCAAAGACCGAACGAGCTTCTACGCCCTCGATCCCGTGGGAGCCGCCGTCCTCGGTGGCGTGGACTAGCTTCCTTTCTTGCTAATTCCATGCTTCCGGGCGGCGCATTCGTTCGTGGAGGGCGGGAACTACGTGCAATGACTAATGGACATGCCGGAGGCTCAGAAGAGAGCCTCGTGGTAACCGGTGCGCTCGACTGGAGATGTAATGGACACTTCCCGATAAGCCAACTTATCCGGCGTGGACTTGAACTGAACAATGAACGCGTAAAAAAATCGCTACCCGATCTTCACAGGCGATTGAGCGGTTGCGTTAAATCGGCGGCGGCAGGTGCGCGGAGGGGTTTCATGAGGTACGACCTCTAGGCAACGAAAATTGTCATGCAGCTGTGTCTTCATGGGTGTAGCATGCTTCCAAGCTGGCCGGCTAATACGGAAATTCCGGCTCTCCGAGTGGCCTGGTACTCGATCTACGAAGCCGAACTTTCAGTACCGGATCAATCTTTGGCATGAACCGCAGAGGACATGCTATTTCCCCTGGTAACCGCAAGGAGGGTCCGATGAATTCGAAACAATCTGGACGCAGGCAATTCCTGAAAAACGGCGCTGCGCTGGCAGGATTGGCGGCAGGCACAATTACCCCTGCAGGCGCTACGCCACCAGGGTCCGAGTCAGTTGAACAGTTGCATGCCTATGGTGAGCGGTCCCATTTCGAAAGCTGGACAAGAAAAGGAAAACACCTATGGCCCCCGGGTGGGGCCAGTGGCACACGTGACTACGGTTTTCGAACGCCGCTTCAATACCAGTTGGGCATGATCACGCCAACTCCGCTGCACTTCACTATCTCTCACGGAAACGAGCCACCGGACATCGATCCAACGCAGCATCGGCTGCTCATTCACGGCATGGTGGATCGCCCGCTGGTCTTCAGCCTCGATGAATTGAAGCGTCTTCCCTCCGTTTCGCGATTCCATTTCGTGGAATGCAACGCAAACAGCGGCCCGACCGGCCCGGCGGGGGCGGCGCGCAGGGCCCCGACGGCGACTCTGCAGGAAACTCACGGCCTTACCAGCTGCAGCTTATGGACAGGCGTGCCTCTGTCTTTGTTGTTGCAACAAGCCGCCGTGCTGAAATCCGCGACGTGGATGATCGCGGAAGGTGCTGATCCACCAAAACACTTGAAAAGCATTCCCATCGAGAAAGCCATGGACGATTGCCTGGTCGCGTATGGACAGAACGGCGAGGCGGTGCGACCCGAGCAAGGCTACCCGTTGCGCATGATTGTCGCCGGATGGGAAGGCATCAACAACGTGAAGTGGTTGCGGCGAATCAAGCTGGTCGACCAGCCATATATGGATATGCGGGAAAGCACAAAGTATCCCAGCTTAAGGCTTGACGGCAACGCACGCTGGTTCCAGTTCGAACTGGGGCCGAAATCCGTCATCACGCGGCCATCGGGTGGACAGCAACTAGCGGGCCCGGGATTCTACGAAATAAGCGGGCTGGCATGGTCAGGCGGCGGAGCGATCCGCCGAGTTGAAGTTTCCACCGATGACGGCAAAACGTGGACAGATGCGCAGATTCAGGACCCGGTGGCTCGCAAGGCCCATGCGCGCTTCGTGTTTCCCTGGGAATGGAACGGCGGGGAAGCCGTGCTTCAGTCGCGGAGCACCGACGAACGCAATGAGGTGCAACCTACTCGCGATGAAATATCAAAAATCTGGCACATTGACATGGATTATTACAATACGTCGACGAATCTTGTCGGCCACTTCAACGCCATCCAGCCATGGAAAATTAACCGGGACGGGAGCGTGCTCAATGCGTTGTTTCTATAAGCTTCTTGTGCTCTTTGCAGCGCTGACGGCCGCTGCTGCCGCGTGGGCACAGGCGCCCAATTACAAGAATGTTGGCCGCGCCCCGACCCCGGATGAAATCCAGGCGTGGGATCGCGCAGTGGGCCCGGCGGGAAATGAACTGCCGGCTGGTAGCGGGACGGCCAAGGAAGGCGCTGAGATCTTTGCGGATAAATGTGCCGTTTGCCACGGTCCTGCGGGCGAAGGATCGCAGATGGCTCCGCGCCTGGTTGGCGGCAAGGGTACGCTCAAGACTCCGCAACCCGTGCTTACGGTCGGAAGTTACTGGGCGTTCGCGACGACGATCTTTGATTTCATTAACAAAGCCATGCCAAGAGGCCAGGAAGGTTCGCTCAAACCGGACCAGGTCTACGCGCTGACAGCGTTCTTGCTTTATAAGAACGAGATCATCAAGGAAACCGACATCATCGACGCAAAAACACTGCCGGCTATCCAGATGCCGAATCGCGACGGCTTCATTCCTCCGCAGCTCGCGGACATTCACGACATCAAGAAGCGTGGATGCCGCCTCGGGCACTGTCCGTGAATTAGAACTGCGAAACTATCTTAAAACCGACGCTCCAACCCAATCCGACCCTGAATTTCCGCATTTATTGCGCTTGTAGGATCGAATTGCAAAGCCAATACAGAGGCAAGAGGGAATTCCTTCTGCACTTCGAGATCGTACGATTTGATCGCCCTATGCGCGACAATGGGCGGTCCTAGCTGCTTGCCTGTGATGCATGGTAGAGAGCTTTGGTGTGAAAGTCCCCACAGTCACTTCACGGCTTCGCGCCGATACACCGCAAATTATTCAAAATCGGGCGCACCAGAATGTCGTCATCGTTGCATTGGCCAACAAGTTGGTTCGCATGGCTTGAGCAGTCTTAGGTAAGAACGAACGATATCGTGCTCCGGTCCTTGAAGTGACAACTTAAAATCCCTGTTTAAGGAAAGGAGTTCCTGTCCGGTCTGCTGGCGGAAAACAGAGATGGCCATGGGTCTCTCCCACGCCCTCGAAACCTGATATCGGAAAAGGTCTTTACGAGACCATCCACATTATAGGGACGAGGGCGAGCGGATATCCATCATGGCCCCGAGTCGACGACTCCACTCAAGGCCGAATACATTAGCGCCGACCACCTGCCATTATTCGTTTTTCGTTTGCAACTCTGCGGCGGACGATACATTCCGATAAGACCTTTCGGGGCTTGGCTTCCAATGTGACGCTAGGTCAACCTACTAAGGGCCGAATTTCGTGGGAGCAAGCACGAGGTTCATGAGGCAGCGGTATAGCTTTCGGGAGCTGCCGCCAACATGTTAGGATTCCCCGGGGGGAAAGTATGGGACATCATCGAAATGCCAACATTCCGCCAGCGAGCAGCGGCGGAAGCCTGAGCCGGCGCAGCCTTCTAGAACGCGCCGGGTGGACTGTCGCGGCAGCAGCGTTTCCCAGTGGAGTGTTTGCCGCCGACAATGTTAGCGCCGTTATGGCCAAGCTGAGCGCGTACATGAGCGAAGCCGGTGGCCGCGCTCTCCCAGAAGAGGTGGTCGAGAAAGCGAAGCACCATATCCTCGACACGTTTGCCGCCATGATCTCCGGGTCCGACCTGCCTCCAGCTCGCGCGGCGTTTCAGTACGCCCGCGACTTTACGACTGACAAGACTGCGACGATCGTTGCATCGAAAATGACCTCGAGCCCCCCGGAGGCGGCGTTCATCAACGGCATGCTGGCGCATTCCGATGAAACCGACGACTCCAACGAGTTCTCGCAATCGCATCCTGGCTGCGCGGTCGTTCCCGCCACCTTGGCGGCCGGGGAGAAGTTTGGCATCGACGGAACACGCTTTTTGCGCGCCGTGACGCTCGGTTACGACGTTGGGCCGCGCATGACCATCAGCTTTGGCGCGATCGATTTTCGGAACAATAGCCATAAGAGCACTCACGCCATCTCGAGCATTTTCGGCGCGGCGGCCGCGGCGGGCTGCGCCGCGAACTTGAATGCGCAGCAGATGCGCTGGCTGCTCGATTACACGGCCCAGCAATCGTCGGGTATCGGCGCATGGAATCGTGATACCGAACACATTGAGAAGGCCTTCGTCTTCGCGGGCATGACGGCGCGCAGCGGAGTCACCTCCGCCCTCGTGGTTCATGCGGGATTTGACGGCATCGACGACATCTTTTCGGGCGTCGACAATTATTTCCAGGCTTATGCCCCTAATGCCAATCCGGAGGAGCTCGTCTCGCAGCTCGGCGAGCGTTATGAAATTACCCGGACCAACATCAAGAAATGGACCGTGGGTTCGCCGATACAAGCGCCGCTCGATGCCATGTACAACATTCTGAAAAAGCGCCCTCTTGATCCCGACGAGGTGAAGACGATCGTCGTGCGTCTCGCCCACACCGAAGCACGCGTCGTCGATAATCGCGAGATGCCCGATATCTGCCTCCAGCACATGGTCGCCGTGATGCTCATGGATAAAACTGCTTCTTTCCATGCTGCGCACGACAAGCCCCGCATGAAAGACCCGGCCGTCCTTCGCATTCGCGCCAAAGTGCAGCTCGTTCCGAGCGATGAGCTCGAGCGCCTTGAACCGGCGCGGCAGGCCATCGTGGAGATCACCCTGAACGACGGAACAGTCCTGTCCGACCACGTTACGGACGTGCGCGGCACAGTGGATAATCCAATGCCGCGCGAAGAGGTGCTCCAGAAATGCCGCGACCTAGTGGAACCAGTCCTCGGGAAAGCGAACTGCACGAACCTGATTGATAAAGTAATTGGGATCGAAAAAGTAACTGACATTCGCGAGCTGCGCAGCGTGTTGCAAAAGGCCTGATTGAGTAACGCCGCGTTTTTGAGTTTGGTTGCAAACATCAGCGCAGCCGCTCGACAGATTGGTGCACAACTTCCTGATCTTCTCTATGCCTTTCCTATCGCCAAGCTTCGCTCCATTGGCTTCAGCGAACAATCGGATTCGACGTCGAGGTCTTGGAATTGGCCTGTTACGAAAATAAGAAAAGAGAAAGAGTATTCCGCTTCGAGCCTTTTTTCGCCGACTTGGATGAGGCGGAAACAGTCAACGTCGCTGGTGTGCTGTCGCTCGCTGTAGACTAGATGCGGCTCGCCGACCTCTCATTTGTTCTCACCACAAAATGCCGGCGCATTCGCGCCCAACGATCCGCATCCTCGCTGAATTTCGTCCTCGATCAGCTTGCACGAGTTTTGCGCGTTGCACGGCGGATGCGTTGCCGGCGATACTTGCAGGCACTGCCTCACCAACTCATTCGCCACCGGTTTGCTCACCGTCTTCGCGCAACTCTTCCCCGAGGAATCCCCCGTGCCTAGTTCGTTTACCGCCTGCACCAGGAACTCCCCGTTGCAACCCCGATCCACCCAGACGCCCCGGCGATCGTACCCCCACGTCGAACCTTCCATGCATGGCGCCATGCCTATCTGTTTCGTTAGTTGCACCTTGGCCCCCTGCATATCGGCGTCGCAATAATTCTTTCTCCCGTCGAACGAAGCGCAGCTTACTTTCTGGCTATTGCCCCCGGCATTCCCGGAGCCGGCCGGGTGCCCCGGTACGCCCACCACAAAATCCGCCTCGCATCCTTTATCTACCCATATCCCGCGAGTATCGAGTCCCCATGAGGAGCCTTCCTGGCACTTCGCGTCACTCCGTTGTCTCACGAGCTGTACGCCGTTGCTGGTATTTGCCGGGCAAACTTTTCGCCGGCCATTGTCCGACGCACACGTTATCTTCGCTCCACCACCCTCGCCGCGGGCATCGCCGCCGTTTTCGCCGCGTCCCAAAGTAAACTCACCACCGCATCCCTTGTCCACCCAGATTCCCTCTTCGTCGTAGCCCCACGACCCCTCCTGTTTGCACGGCGCCTGGCTGACCTGCCGCACCAGTCGCGCGCCATACTTCGTGTCCGCCGTGCAATAGTGCTTCTCCCCGTCATCTGAAGAACACGGAATGATCTGGCCCTGGCGCTCTTGCGGTGCCTGTCTGGCCAGTGCCCCACGGCCAAAGGGGGAGAGGGCTGCCACCAAAACAAAAGTACACTGGCAAATTCGCATACGATTCTCCTGGAATTGTTTGAATGAGAAAGAGGCAGGCGAGGACGCCATCTTTCTTAAACGTGCGAGCCTGCCCGGCATCCATGGCGCCTTCCGAGGGCTGGGTAGACCGGAATTTCCATTTTGAATTTCCGGCCAAATGATAACGTACATACAATCCCGTCAACATGCAATGCCCCAGTCAGGTTTTCTGTGTGCAAGACCTTTCCGACGGCCGCGCCAAAATGCCAAAGCGCAAAACTGACGCTTCTCCCGCTGTCGCTTCCGAAAAATCTGTGCAGCTTATGGCGGATCTCATTCCCCCTAGGATACCCATGTACCAGTTGAGCTCGCGAAAGAAAGAGTCTTCATGCTCACTGCCAATCGGAAAGGCGTCCTGAGCAGGTTTCCCAATAGCTATTGAACTCAGTGCCCGAGAATTATCGGAAACCAGCCCTTGGAATCACCCACATTCCCAGAAGCCGACTTCCTCGAAGCTGGGTTGGGCGCCCTCCACGCCCGCCGACTGATTCGATTGGCTTCCCATTTTTGGAGAATGTCGTGCGAGCTGTAGCGCCCCGGAATGTGTTATTCTCCGGCAACATACAGACCTCTTGCTCACGACTACGGCAAAAGAGAGGAGCCATCTCATGCGCAAACTAGTTATGGGGATCTTCGTGATGCTCATCGCATCTTCGGTGAAGGCACAGGCGCCGATGGTCGCGACGGACATCACCGCTGCGCAGGTCCAGGCGTTCCTAAAAGATGCGCCTCGCGATCGAAACAGCGATCGACCCATCCGTGTTATCGACACCGGAGGCTACCGCGTCGGTGTTTATGGCGTTTTTCGGCCGAAAGACACTCCACCCTCCGCGACCGTGCATCAAACCAACGTCACCGAGACCTACTACATGCTGGAAGGCGCCGGAGTGCTGGCGACCGGTGGTACGCTGCGAAAACCGTTGACGCCGCGGCAATCGAATCTCGGAAATTGGACGGACACCGGGAGCGACGGCATTGAGGGCGGCGTGTCACGTCGACTCACCAAGGGCGATGTGGTCATCATCCCCGGCGGCGTGCCACATGGGTGGGCGAGTCTCGAAGCAGACATTACCTACCTGATTGTCCGGTCCGATCCCGACAAGAAACTCCCACTGAAGTAGCTTGGGACGCCATCGCAAGCCCGATCGGAACGTGGCCCTCGGAACGTGCCACATAGTAGGATGGTCCGCCGCGGGACGACGCCGCCGGTTGAAGCCGTCCTGCGCATTGCTTGCGGAGGTGACTGAGCGTATATTGTTGGCCAATCAAGGCAGCCGAATGAAAATTTCGACTAAGCTGTTGTTTGCTACAGCCAAGCGGGTCATGGCGCCCAAGTGCTGCGGGATCGCACACCTCGTTGCGTTCGGCGTCCTCGCGCTGCTCCTTGGCATCGCGTTGCCTGCGGCTGCGCATCCGGTACCCTTCAGCTATATGGATATCAGCATTGAGCCGGGCACGATCAACCTCACACTCGTGGTGCACATATTCGACGCCGCACACGAACTCGGCGTGGATCCACCCGAACTACTGCTTGATCCATCCGTGCTGGACCCACAAGGAAACAAACTGGTTGCGCTGCTCCGCAGCCGCCTGAAAATCGCCGTCAGCGGCCGGATGCTGACCAGCGGCACCTGGTCCACGCCCGAACCTTTGCCGGACCGGCAGTCCGTTCGTCTGCGCGCGCGTTACCAGACCGGCGGCGCGCCAGGATCCGTGGCGGTGACCGCCACGCTCTTCCCCTACGATACAGCGCACCAGACGTTTCTGAATTTCTACGAAGATGGTGCGCTCACGTCACAGGCAATCCTCGATCGCAACCACCCTCAGCTTGAATACTTCGCCGGCTCCCGGCAGGGTGTTTTCGCGGTGATCCGCAAGTTCGTGCCCGCCGGAATCCATCACATCCTGATCGGCCCCGACCATCTGCTGTTTCTCGTCGGACTGCTGCTGCTCGGCGGCTCAGTCCGCCGTCTGTTGCTGGTCGTAAGCTCGTTTACTGTGGCGCACAGCATTACCCTGTCATTGGCGGCGCTGAACCTGGTTACGCCCCCGGCGCGCCTGATTGAACCTGCCATTGCCCTGAGTATCGTCTACGTCGGGGTGGACAACCTGATGGTCGGGCGAGGCCGCGATGTGCGGGCGTGGATTGCCTTTGCGTTCGGCTTTATTCACGGATTCGGATTCGCGAATGTCTTGCGGGAGATGAACCTGCCCAGCCGGGCGTTGGGCTGGTCGCTT
>Ga0209488_10004334_pt1 | contig 11117 bp, 7 predicted proteins | sample Rivendell_Oct201_8_FD_188349 | JGI IMG/M metagenome (GOLD analysis project Ga0209488, IMG submission 188349) | Vadose zone soil microbial communities from the Eel River Critical Zone Observatory, Northern California, USA -... | ecosystem: Environmental > Terrestrial > Soil > Vadose zone >... | reverse complement strand
AATCGACCTCCAGGATAAGTCAATCCTGATCACATCAGCTAAATACTCTGCGATTCCTGCTGGACCGGTTGATCCGTAATGCTGTGCCAAAGCCCGTGGCGGGTTGCAGGGTAGCGCCGTAGGCTGAATAATAGCGGTTTGACCTTATGAACCAGGAACGCATATTAATCGTTGAAGACGAGGCGAACGAGCGCACCGGACTGGCAGAACTGGTTTCCAGCTGGGGCTACCGCACCGACACCGCCGGCGATGGTGTGGAAGCTCTGGAAAAAGTGGGAACGTTCGCTCCCTCGATCGTGATCACCGATATAAAGATGCCGCGCATGGACGGGATGGAGCTGGTGGAGAAGCTCGCCGACCTTTCCCAGTCCATTGCAGTGGTGATGGTCACCGCCCAGAAGACCACCGACACGGCCTTTCATGCTGGCCGCCTTGGCGTGCAGGACTATATCGAGAAGCCGATCGACTTTCGCCGCTTGCGCTCCATCCTGGGAAACATCGGCGAAATTCTCCAGACTCGCAACGAGAACGAGACTTTGCGCCGATCGCTGCGGGACAAAGGTGCCCTCGGCCACCTGGTTGGATCTTCGCCCAAGATGCTGGAGATTTTCCACCTCATCGAGATGGTCGCACCGAGCACGGCTTCAGTCCTGATTACCGGAGCCAGTGGGACTGGCAAAGAACTGGTCGCCCGTACGATTCACGACATGAGTCCGCGCCGCAATAAGCCGTTCGTCCCCATCAATTGTGCGGCCATTCCAGAAACTCTTATCGAAAGTGAAATCTTTGGCCACGAGAAGGGAGCATTCACGGGCGCGCTCGAACGTCGCACGGGATGCTTCGAACTTGCCGAAGGAGGGACGCTCCTACTGGATGAAATCGGCGAAATGCCGGTCGGCACGCAAGCGAAACTGCTGCGGGTGCTTGAGGATCACAAGGTGCGTCGGCTAGGTAGTAAGGTGGAGACTGCGGTGGATGTCCGCGTCCTCGCGGCTACCAACAAGATTCCAGATGAAGCGGTAGCGGCCGGAGAACTGCGCCAGGATCTTTATTACCGCCTTAACGTCTTCAACATTAATATGCCTGCGTTGCGCGAACACAAGGACGACATTCGAGACCTGGTGAAATCTCTTCTGGCGGAGATGAGCAAAAAGCACGAGCGCAAAGTGGCGGATGTGAGCGAAGCGGTCCTGAATCTGTTTCAGGGCTACTCCTGGCCGGGCAACGTCCGGGAGTTGCGGAATACCTTGGAGCGCGCGGTCATTGTTTGCGAAGGGGGCCTGGTTGAAACAAAGCACCTGCAGCCCGGTTTCGGGCAGACCGCTCATCCCACGGTGCACGATCCCGACGCTGTTCATCTGGGCGTGGGTACAACCGTGGAGGAGGCAGAAAGACAGCTCATCCTCAAGACCTTGCAGGCTACAACGAACAATAAGACCCGGGCGGCCGAGATTCTCGGCATCAGCCTGAAGACATTGCACAACAAGCTCAAGGAGTACGGACGGGCGCCGGATGCAGTGATGGCATCGGAGGAGTAGCTGCGCGGCTCTTAGCTCTTAGCATCTAGCTCTTAGCGAGAGCCAAGCGGTTGGCGTATTGAGCTGAAGAGCTAAGAGTTAAGAGCTGCTTTTTCATGAGTCGTAAAGCCACCATCGTTTTTGCGATCACCACGCTCATTACCGCGCTGGTGTTCGGTTTTTCCTGGATCTATCTATCGCAACTGCTCCGGCAACGCCTGCTTTGGGCGGATGAGACTGCTTCCATGCTCACTCGCCAATTGGAGTACACCGCGTCCAAGGCCGTGCCCGATCTCACCAGTACGCGCGTTGATACGTCCAATCCCAAGGCGCTGCGTGACGCCATCTCTGAATTTCTCCAGATTGACACCAATCTCAACGACATGCTTGAGTCCGTGGTTGGGAACTCTCAGATTATTTACGATGCCGCCATTGTCGATCCGACCGGCATCGCGATCCTCGACACCAACCCCGCGCTGAATGGCAAACCGATCCCGCCTCGTCCCGACTTGATTGTCTTGCGGGATGCCGGCTTCCGCCGTCAGCTCCGTCTGCTCTACAACCCAGGCACCGTCTACGATGTGAGCATCCCGCTGCAATTGGGGGGACAACCTTTCGGGAGCGTTCGCGTAGGAGTGTCGACCGTCTTTCTGCGAAATGAACTGACTCCTCGATTGCAGCAGGCGGCGTTTTTTTGCGTGGTCGCGATTTTCTGTTCGCTGGTGTTGTCCGCGGTGATCTCGAATCTTGCGCTCGGACCCCTCAAGAGGATCGCAGCCAACCTCGATATTGCCAGTGCGGGCGACACCGAGATGCTTCCCGGCGACGAATCGCCCGCCGACGAAGTCGGTCTGGTCTCGTTGAAAATTGCTCACCTGGGCCGCCAGATCCGGGACACGAACCAGATTTTTTCAGCGCTCAAGGGAAATGTGGAGCAGGTCATGGCCAATCTGCAAGACGGCCTGATGCTGTTCACTCCGGATACCAGGGTCGTGCTGGTCAGCGCTTCGGCCGAAAAATTTCTTGCCCGTCCGCGCCACGAAATCCTGGGACGAACGGCGGAAGAGATCTTTTCGGACGGTTCCCCCCTGGGCGCGGTCGTGCTTCCGGCGTTCCTGCAGGGGCGCGCTCTCGCGCAATACGAGTTTGACGCCGCGCCAAATCACCGTGTTCAGGTCTCACTCGATTTCATTCAAGAAAAGGGAACCTCCATCGGCGCTCTGTTGACCATGCGCGACGCCGAGTCGGTGCGTCGGATCGAAGATGAAATCGAAATCTCGCGGCGGCTCTCCGCCAGTGGCCGGAGGACAAAAGAAGTTGCCCATGAGGTCAAGAACCCCATGAACGCCATTGTGCTGCACTTGCAGTTGCTCCAGAACAAGTTGAACCAGAGTGATCCCGATACCCGACGTCACATGGACGTCATCGGCGACGAAATCCACCGCCTCGACCGAGTCGTACAGACTTTGGTGGACTTTACGCGTCCCCGCGAACTGCACGAGCAGGAGATCGACATGCGAAAAATCCTCGAGGACGTTTCGGTCCTTGCGGCTCCGGATGCCGAGCAGCATGGCGTGCGACTTGTCCGCGAGTTTTCGAAGGAGCCTCTCATGGTGCGCGCCGATTCGGATCTGATGAAACAGGCCATTCTGAATCTGGTGCTCAATGGAGTCCAGGCGATGTCGAAGGGGGGGGCACTAACCCTCGCGGCGCAGCGCGAGGACGAGACAATCCTCACGGAAGTTCGCGACCAGGGCGCGGGAATCCCAGCGGAACTTCAGGAAAAAGTTTTCGAACTTTACTTCACGACAAAAAAAGAAGGGACAGGCATCGGGCTGGCTCAGACTTCTCAGATTGTGGACTGGCATTATGGCTCAGTGGATTTCGAGTCGACCGTCGGGGTTGGTACGACTTTCCGGCTGCGGCTGCCGGCAGTCAATCAGAATCGCGCGGCCCAGAGGGAAGTATCGGCTCGGTCGTGATTCATGAAGACAGAGGCAACCTCGGCACGCAGCGTCCGGTGATGCATCTAAATTGTTATGGGATTGGCGGCCATTCTCGTGGCACTGTCGTTGGCTCCCTTGTTGCCATCCAGCACGGTATTGTCGCTGCAGGAGTCCGGCACTTCTTCCGGTCAGGCCGCGGTGCCGACGGAAAAAACTCAGAAGACTGAAACTGATCAGTCGCAACAAAACGCGGCTGGCCAGAAGCAGGATGAGAGCAAGCCAGACCAGGCTACGCAACCTAAAGAAAGCGAAACATCCAGCTCACAAAAATCGTCGACCACTCCGGCGTCGGGCGGAACTCGCAAACGCCGCTCCCGGAATCATAAGCCGGTGACCGCTGATGGTGGGCCGCGAAAGACCGTCATTCACCACGGAGGCACTGCCGAGCCAATCGCCCAGATCCTCCCGGGGATCACCGAGGAAGAAGCCAACCGCCAGCGACAGGGCGCTGAACAGTTGCTGGCTGGTGCCGAAATCTCTCTCAAAGAGCTTTCTGGTCGCACTCTGAAACCGAGACAGCAAGACGAGATTGTTCAGATTCGCCAATACATGGACGGCGCTCGATCGGCGCTACAGGAAAGCGATATTCAGCGAGCGCACACACTGGCGCTGAAGGCTTACTTACTGTCGGACGACCTGGTGAAGCACTGACTTCGCTATGCCGTATTATTTTGGTTTGGCTGGCCGCAACGCGTTTACCTTCGCCAGCAGATCGCGAGACGGAGCCTGTAAGGGCCCGGGAATTTTCACCGCTTCTTCGAGCACCGCGCGAGCGTCGGCTACCTTGTTGGCTTTTCCATAGGCATATCCCAGGCGATAGAGCGCTGTGGCATAAGAGGCGTCATCCTGGCCCTTAAGCAAAGACGCAGCGCTCTTGAGTTCGATGATCCCGGCGGGTGTCTTTTCCTGTCGTACATAGGCCCAACCGAGGCTCGAATGAGCGACGCCGCCGGAGACCTTTCGTGATTTGTCGGCGTCGGGAGCGTTGGCCTTTGCCAGTTCGATGACCTTCTGTGAATAATTAATCGCTTTCGTCCAGCCGGCGGGTCGCGCGTCTTCGACATACGCGTTCGCCAGCATCAACATGGTGGGCATGCTGTTGGGATTCGACGCCAGCACCTTTTCTCCATAGGAGAAAAGACGCGCCGAGTCGTTCAGTTGGCCGAGGGTATAAAGGGCATATTGAGTCACCGGTTCCTCAAACCGGGAGGCCGGAAACGCAGGAGCGAAGCGCTCGATATAAGTCATACGCGCCTTCGCATCTTTCTCGTCGGCGATGGTATTGAAGGCGGTCGTTTCCAGGAATTCGTAGGAACTCTTGTTGCTCTCCCTGGCTTCTGCGACGCGGGATGCGAACTGTTCGTCAGTCAAGCCCGCGGGCTTCGGAGCCTGACCTGCTGAAGTGTAGGCCTTCCCGCCGCGCGTCGCGTAGTCCATCACCTTTGCGTTCGACTTCATCTGCGACGCAATATTGGCCTGCGACACCAGGATGTCGAGATTGGTGGGCGCACTCGCCAGCGCTTTGTCGCCAAAGCTTAATGCCTTTTCCAGGTTGCCGTCCGTCTGATAGGACTGCGCGAGTTGCCAGTTGCCATACGCGACGGCCGCCGGATTGGCTGAAAACTTTTGTACGAAGTCCTCGTACATCGCGACCTTCTTCTTGTCATCCTGCTCGTTCGAGATGGCGGTCAGAGCCTGATCTTCTGGTGTTCCAGCCGGGATCACGAGCTTATCTAGCTGGGCGAATGCGGAAAGGGAAAGAACGAGAATAACGATGGCTGCGCGAGGCATGGCGACCTCCAGAAGACGGAAAGATTTTCAGCGCGCATCGTAACGCCGAAATGGGCGCTGTGCAAGAGCGCATTGCGAATGGCGAGGGGACAGGCGGCAGCTCAGCTGCGGCCGTTCTTTTTCTGGGCCACCACCAGGCCGCGCGGCGTTCGAAGCAGCACGACTGAAATCAGTCCTTCGCGCTCCAGTTTCAGCGCCGCCTCACGGACGATCTTCAGGTGAGAGCTGGCATCGTGCATCAGGATCAGCCCATAGGGATTGATTTGCGGCAGGAACCGGCGGATCTCCTGTTCGCGGATCGGTACGTCGCTGTCGCTGAAGAACAGGTCGATCGTGCCTTCAACTTTCATTGCCAGGCTTGACTCGTTTCGCAACTCGATCCACTCGGCGAGGCCGGACGCGGCAATGCGCGCCTTTGCGTTTTCGTAAACTTTGGGGTCGAATTCGCAGGTGATGATTCGTCCGCGGCCGTTTGCTTTGAGTCCCTCGGCGATCCAGAGCGTGCTGATACCGCTGAATGTTCCGGTTTCTACCACGAGTTCCGGCTTGATGGTCGTCACTACGGTACGCAGAAACTCCAACACCTCGACCTCGGCGGTCATGGAATCGAACATGCTCCACCACTCCGGGTGTGGACACTCAGGCGTGGCGCGGTGATATTCCGGTTGGAGATGGTCTCCGCGTTCGATCTGCCGCAGGATGCGGTGTTCCTGCTTTTCTTTTTTGAAGAGGCGCCGCAGGTCGAGAGCCATGGACGGAAGTGTATCGGAAAACTAAATATCGTAGAGACGGGACGTGGCCCGTCTCCTTTGCGATTGGATGCCGCTGCCATCGGAGACGTGGCAAGCGCGTCTCTACGGATTTGTTCATTAACCACTGACTACTTCACTACCAAACCCGGCAGGCGTTCTCCCGCACCATAGTTTGTCCGGTCTTGCATCCCCACGCTTGCTGAAATTCCGGCATGTTCTGGACGACACCATTGACGCGATATTTCCCCGGGGAATGCGGGTCGGTGTTGACCAATGTGCGAGAAAGTTCGGGACGCCGTTTCTCGCACCATACTCGTCCGAAGCCGAGGAAGAAGCGTTGCTCGGGAGTGTAACCGTCGATCTTCTCAGCGGCTTTGCCGGATTTGTCGGCGGCAATCATTTCGCGGAGCGCCATCAGGGCAATACGCGCGCCGCCGTTGTCGGCAGTGTTTTCGCCTAGAGTGAGCTTGCCGTTCAGTTTCAGATCATCCACCGCGATGAAGTTTCCGTATTCGTCGGCGACACAGCTGGCGCGCTTCTCGAACTCTTTGCCGTCCTGCTCGGTCCACCAGTCGCGTAGATTGCCTTGCGGATCAAACTTGCGGCCCTGATCGTCGAATCCGTGAGTCAGTTCATGGCCGATTACGACGCCGATCCCGCCCATGTTGACGGCATCGTCCATCGTCTTGTCGAAAAATGGCGGCTGCAAAATGCCCGCCGGGAAAACGATTTCGTTGTATGAGCCGCTGTAATAGGCGTTCACAGTGGGCGGAGTCATTCCCCACTCCTTGCGATCGAGCGGCTTGCTAATTTTCGCGATTCGGCGCCGCACTTCAAATTCGTTGGCCCGCAGAATGTTTCCCATCAGATCGCCGCGTTCTACTTTTAACGAATTGTAGTCGCGCCAGACTTCGGGATATCCGATCTTGTTGCGGATCGCTTGTAGCTTAATCTTGGCCTGCTTTTTGGTCTCGTCCGTCATCCACGGTAAGCCGGCGATATCCTGATCGAGCGATTTCTCCAGGGCATCCACCATCTTCAGCATGCGCTCCTTGCTGTCCGCTCCGAACGCCACTTCGACATACTTTTGCCCTAACGCTTCGCCCAGGCTGCCGTCGGTCTCGTCGACGCACCGCTTCCATCGATCCTGATTTTGCGCCTGGCCGGTGAGGTATTGACGCATTTTGAAATTGTCGTCGACCCACGGCTTCGACAACCAGGGCGCTGCGGAATCGAGCAGGTGCCAGCTCATGTAAGTCTTCAGCGCATCGAGTGGTTCCGTGTCCAGCACGTTATTCACGTCTTTGAAGAAGTCCGGGTTCACGACGTTCAGTTCGGTGAATGAGGGCGTGCCAATGTCGGTGAAATAGCGGCTCAAATAAAAATTAGGAGCCATCGTCACCGCCTGCTCGCGCGGCATTTTGTGATCGCGGTTCTTGGGATCGCGGCGGAGCGTGCGGTCCATCGAAGCCTTGGCGAGAGCAGTTTCGATTCTCAGCACGGTCTTGGCGGAGTCACCCGCTTGCTGCGGAGACTGTCCGGCAAGGGTGAAGAGCTGCGTTGCATATTCGACCAGATGCTGGCGCATCTCGACCATTTTGGGATCGTCTTTGATGTAGTAGTTGCGATCGGGGAGAGTCAGTCCGCCCTGATCGAGATTACCGACTACCATGTCGGCATTGTGCAGATCCGGACCAGAGTAGAAAGCGAACAGCCCGCGTGTTCCCTGTAGATGGAGTTGGGCAATTGTGTCGATGAGTGCTGTCTTGTCCTTCACGGCGGCGATGCGTTCGAGTTCGGGCTTGATCGGGTCGCTGCCTTTTGTATCGGCGGCTTTCTCGTCCATGCAGGAACTGTAGAAGTCGCCGATCTTCTGCGTGATCGCGTCTCGTCCGGGCGTGGCGACGGCGGCCTTGTCCAAAATGTCGCGCATCGTGAACTGGTTGCGCTCGTCCAGTTCAATAAAGCTGACCCATGAAGATTGGTCGGCAGGGATCTCAGTGTTCTTGAGCCAATTGCCGCATGCGTACTGGTAAAAATCGGTGCAGGGATCGACGGTTTTATCGATGTTGTCGATGCTGAATCGCTGGGAACCCGCGCTCTTTGGGGCCACGGCGGGCGCACTCTGGGCAGCACTAATAGAAAAAGCAATCACAACGAGAAGAAAAAGCTGAAACGGACGCATTGGGACCTCACAAATAAAGTAGGGAGCAGGATCACAGCATGGAATCTTTAACCACAGTAAGGACGTTCATTCGCTCGTAAAGTAATCCACTGTCACGGGATTTTCGAACAGCGAGTAGTCGCGCGTTACCACCGTGATGCCGCTTTCGGTCACGAAGTAGCGCTCGCGGTCCGCTTCCTGGTCGTAGCCAATGGTTGTGCCTTCGGGAATATGGACATCGCGATCGAGAATCGCCTTGCGGACCTTGCAACGGCGTCCTACGTTAGCGTGTGAAAACAGAATGCTGGATTCGACTTCGCTGAAGGAATTCACTCGCACATCGGGCGACAGAACACTGCTCTGCACCGCGCCGCCCGAGATAATGCACCCTTGAGACACCAGAGAATCGACGGCGCGGCCCATGCGTCCCTGTTCCGCGAAGACAAACTTCGCCGGAGGATACTGGCGCTGATAGGTCCGGATCGGCCAATGCTCGTCATACAGATTGAATACCGGGGACACAGACACCAGGTCCATGTTCGCCTCGTAGAAAGCTTCCAGCGTCCCCACGTCACGCCAGTACTGTGCTTCTTTTTTATTTTCGTCCACAAAGTTGAAAGAAAACACGCGGTAGTCGGCGAGCATTTTTGGCAGGATGTTCTTGCCGAAATCGTGGCTTGACTCCGGATCCTCCGCATCCTTCAACAGCACCGGGATGAGCACGTCGGTATTGAAAATGTAAACGCCCATCGACGCCGAAATCTTGGTTGGATCGTACGGCGATCGAAGATCGGTATGCTTCGGTTTTTCCTGGAAGCCGACGATGCGGCTGTCGCGGTCGATATCTACGACGCCGAAATGGCGGCATTCCGCGGGGTCCATCAGGATAGTCGCGACCGTCACGTCGGCGGCAGCGTCGTTATGCTGCTTCAGCATGAGGCCGTAGTCCATCTTGTAGATATGGTCGCCGGAAAGGATCAGCACGTGCTTGGGCTGCTCGGAGCCGATCGAGTAAATGTTCTGATAGACCGCGTCGGCGGTTCCCATGTACCAGTTATCGCTCACTCGTTTCATGGGCGGCAGAATCTCGACGAATTCGCCGATCTCGCGGCCGAAAATGTTCCAGCCCTCGCGGATGTGGCGGTTAAGAGACAGCGCCTTGTATTGCGTAAGAATATAAACGCGGTGCAAGCCGGAGTTGAGGCAGTTGGAAAGTGTGATGTCGATGATGCGGTAGATTCCGCCGAAGGTCACCGCAGGTTTGGCCCGATCTCGGGTCAGAGGATAAAGACGTTCGCCAGCGCCTCCGGCGAGCAGCACTCCGAGGGTATCTTTCATTGCATCCACAAGTGCATCCGGGTTTGCGAGCGTGGCCGCCTTAGTATTCGAGGCGGTACCTCAACGCGAAAATACTAGCATAGCTGCAGGGTTCCTGCGGCGATCCGGGAGGGAAGAAAAAAGGGCGGCACCATCGACGGTGCCGCCGTCAGACTTTAGAAATCAGCGGTACGCGGGCGAGGGCGCCCGCGCCACACTTGCTAGCAGTGGACGACTTTGTCGCTCTTGATGCCGCGCGTGGCGTAGCGCGAATCAACCACCAGTTGCGCCTCATTGACGATCTTTTTGTAGTCGTAGTCGGTGTGATCGGTGACGATCAGTACGCAATCATACTGTCCGAGATTATCGAGTGAAGACCGGGTCATCTGGAGATCGTACTTGCGCCCGCGACCTACGAACGGGAAATAGGGATCGTTATAGCTGACGTGAGCGCCTTCTTTTTGCAGCAACTCGATGATGGTCAATGCCGGAGATTCCCGCAGATCGTCAATGTCGCGCTTGTATGCAACACCGAGCACGAGGATCTTGGAGCCGTTGATCGCTTTCTTCTGTCGATTGAGCGCGGAGATGGTGGCGGCAATTACGTTGTAGGGCATCGCCAGGTTGACTTCGCCGGCCAACTCGATGAAGCGGGTATGGAAGTCGAACTCTTTCGCTTTCCACGAAAGGTAGAACGGGTCCACCGGGATGCAGTGTCCGCCCAGGCCCGGCCCCGGGTAAAAGGGATGGAAGCCGAACGGCTTGGTGGCGGCTGCGTCGATGATTTCCCAGATGTTCAGGTTCATGCGCAGACACAGCATCTTGAGTTCGTTTACGAGCGCGATGTTCACGCAGCGATAAATGTTTTCCAGCAGCTTGGTCATCTCCGCCGCTGCTGGTGAGGACACCGGAACTGTGCGCCGGAAAATCGAACCGTATAACGCAGCTGCGATTTCGCTGGCTTGATTGTCGAGACCGCCGATCACTTTAGGGATATCGTGCCGGGCAACGGAAGTGTTACCGGGATCTTCGCGTTCGGGCGAGAATGCGACCCAGAATTCCTGGTCGCTCGCCGCGCCGGTGCGCGAGGCTTTCAGTCCAGCGCGATTCTCGTTCTCGAGGATCGGAATCATTACTTCTTCAGTGGTTCCCGGATAAGTCGTGCTCTCAAGAATGACGATCTGGCCGGCGCGCAGATACGGCGCCACGGCGTGCGTAGTGTTGGTGATGTAGCTCAGGTCGGGCTCGTGATATTCGTTCAGCGGAGTGGGTACGCAAATAATGATTGCATCCATCTCGGTGATGCGGGCGTAGTCCGCGGTGGCGCTGAAGCCGCTGGCTTTTGCGGATTGGATCTCTTCCGGCGAAATGCGAAAGATGTAGGAGCCGCCCTCGGCGAGCGTATCGACTTTTTTCTTGTCGATGTCGAAGCCGGTTACGGGAAATTTCTGTTCGCTGTAGAGTAGTGCCAGCGGCAGTCCAACGTAGCCCAGACCAATGATTCCGATACGAGCCTTGCGGGCTTCTATGCGGCTTTTCAGGTCAGTCATGAGGGAAGAAGAGATCAGTT
>Ga0209488_10004332_pt1 | contig 11125 bp, 8 predicted proteins | sample Rivendell_Oct201_8_FD_188349 | JGI IMG/M metagenome (GOLD analysis project Ga0209488, IMG submission 188349) | Vadose zone soil microbial communities from the Eel River Critical Zone Observatory, Northern California, USA -... | ecosystem: Environmental > Terrestrial > Soil > Vadose zone >... | reverse complement strand
GCCAGTGGGCTACGAATAAGCTGAAGGGTCACCAAAATCGCACAAATCGAACGCTCTCTGGGCCTTGGGATCGAAGGCATTGAAACTACGTAGCCATGCGTCAGACTCTTGCTTGACCTCCGCATGGTGTGAGTTCAAGGACCTAATCCAAGGCCATTGTGCGAGTGGGTCAGGGAGATAGACTAGACGAGGGATTGGCATTTGAGGTTAGAGAGACTGGAAATGGTTGGGCCTGATATTTAACGAAGGGCGGGAGGGCATTCTTATACCAAACGTCGCGCCAAATCGAGGGATTCCAGGGAAAGAGGCCTCTATCTTCTTTCTCAGAGTTCTTGGACGCGTGTAGGGAAATCATGAATGGCAGCGTGGTGTAGGGTTGTAGCCGAGACGCTCCACGAACCTCTTTTCTGACGTCGATGATTGAAATAGGCATCCCGAGGCAATCGGATATGAGTGACCCAGTTGGAGTGGTTGGCATCCAAACTGACACAGATGAGACTGTACACGAAACCCGTTCGAGAAGGATTACACCGGCAACCGCCACTGGCAAGCCTATAAAAGGATGAGGATGAGTCGGCCTTAACGGAGTTATGCAATGGCAGCCGAATTGCTGTTCCCACTCCTACCAGAACAAGGATAACCAACATTGAATCCTAGTGCTGTAGGAGTTGAGCGGGGTCTTCGAGGGCGCCTCTGTTGCTGTCGCTGGACACCAGTAATTTAACAGATGACTAATCGGCCGTTATAAACTGATCAACGATATCGATCAATTTGAACAGCCCCCACTGGCAACTCAACTCAATACAGTTTTTTCCCTTAACATGTCAGACACACGCCCCTTCATACGTAGTGCTATCATTTTTCCATTAGAAGAACAACACTTATCTCTAGCCTATCCAGTCAAAAGGTTTTTATCCCCTTCACTTACAATCACATTGAGCAATGGAGCGGTGCCAGTTCATTAGTAGCGCGCGCTCATCGTATCACTCGCTTCCGCCGCTTCAACAGTCTCCGCCTCTAGGCCCAAGATTAAAAAATGCTTGTGACCGGACCTGCGATGACAAGCTGCCACCGCCCCCAGTCAGCTTCGATCCACCGAATGTAAAGATGTCACTACTGCGACGTGGATTCTGGGGGATGAGGTCTTGTCTACAGAACCTGAACACAACTTCGACTTGAGTTTTGAAAAGTCCGCCAGGGCAATGATGACGGCAACATATCCATTACTTGACACGATGACTCTGACGGCTTATCTCCAAGTCCCTGTGCAGCCTTCTATGGAACTCCTTACTGATAAGACCCGGAAGTGATCGCCCCACAATGTCAACAACTATGGCTACACTGCCCTCATACATGTCACGTAACCGAAGTGCTGTAGAGAAAATTCCGCCATTACTGACGTGTCGGCGGAGGTCTCGTCTCATCTCGATGACTCCTATTAGTGATTGATTGATTGAACTTTCAGGTTTACGGGCGTCTGATACTGATGAGAGCGGTGATATTACCCAGTCTTCAATGCTGCGAGGGTGATACAGCCGGTGTCAAAGGATTAATATTGTGATTGTAATTACTGTGGGCATGAGACCGCGAAAGCGTTTCTTTTCCAACTTCTTTCCGGCTTGGATTACTAAGGCAACTTATCGACTCGGATGAGGGGGCCACTCATCCGAGTCGATAAGGTTTGGTTGTGACAGTGTTCCAACTCGGAGTTGGGCTGTGAACAGGTAGCATCCAAAAGTTGCCAATTGAACTCTACTACTAGTAGCCTCCAACTCAACACAGATCGAGGTCTTTGAAACCTGATTTGCCCCTCAATTAATGGATTAGGGGTGACAAGGCTCCAGCGTGCCTGCATTCTCCGCGAGCTTCGGGGCCGGGAGTCGGGACATTCTACTATCTCTGTATCTCTGTCCCCTCTGTGAGAATCACATGATGCGAATGACATCCCTCACCCAGAAGAGTAATAGTGCCGGAAACTTTAATTCTCGCACCTTCAAGTTCAAGTTCTCACGCTCCAACGCTCCGGAAACTCAAGTTGTCACTATCGAGATGACATGATATCCCCGGATCGGTTGACTCTGTTTCTGGACCTTCCACCCGTTTCCAGGATGCGTCTTGCTTTTCTCACCCTGTTGCACCCACCCCACGTTCAAGGACCGGCATATGCCGGTGTGTTGTTTTATCTCAGAACAGCGTTTGGATTTTCAAGTTGTTTGCAAAGTATATTCTAGAGATCGAGAGTAAACAATACAAGATGTATATTATATATCGAAACTAACATAGAGACAGTGCATTGTCTCTACAGTCTACAGAGATCCAACGAGACGTCTAAAATGAGGGTGCGCCACTAAATGAACTATCCTAGTATTTTATGCGCTGGGCTGAGCCATCATGGGTGTCACATCTGCTTTTTTCACCTTTGGGAGCAACGTCACCAACCTGTGCTTCCGAACCTCCGGACCCTTTGTGCCGTGATATCTCTCAGTCTCAAGTGACCAAGAGTCTATCCCGCGAATCCAGTATCCTAGTCTTTCCACATAAGTTGCCACATCTGCGTCGACCGCACCCCCCCAGGAAGGCAGGGTCCGGGTCTGCGCCTGGAACTTTGACAAAACCTGGCCATGGTATTCCCCGAGCCAGTTCAGCGCGTTATCCAGATCTACACCCTTTTCATTCCTGACGACAGTGATGATGTTGTGACCGCCGTGACCCGAGGCTTGCTCAATGTTGTACGAGTACATATCCTAGCAATCAAAGTCAGATATATGTACTATGCGCTCGCGTCAGCCAAGAGAAATACCAACGTTTGTAAGAACAAGAGACTCCGCGGCCAGAGCACAGAGAGACTTCATCACTGAGTGTTCCATGACCTCGTTTGGAATGTTCAGACCGGCCTCGACCCCCACGAATGCTGGATATCCACCAGCTGTGAGCCGTGTGAGTTTCAGATATTCCTCAATTCCTCGGACGCAACCCTTTGCGCGGTCGGATGCCTCGTCGATCACTGCGTAGACATACTCTGAGAACGATGCGATGAATCGCTCCTGAGATGGAAGACTTGAGACCTTGAGCGCACGGAGCCAAAATCTGTCAACATTATTATCAGAGAGGGTTGCAATGTCCACCAGGACATGAACATACTGCCGTGCAATCTCGCCAAGTTTTTCTTCCCCTTGTGGGCGTGCCTTGTGAGGATTTCGAATGGCGTCCATAACCATGTCGGCGTAAACGCGTGCGCCATCACCATCGACTTTGTCCGTGAACTCGTCGTATATGAAGAAGAGAACCATGAGATCGGAGGCCACGCGAACGCCATCTGGATGGTGTGAGTAAAGCTAGATCGTATCGGATGATAGACAAGCAGACCTTTGTCAAGCAGCGGATATACAAGAGAACCGAGGAGGGCTGTATGTCCCTTCAATACCCCAGAAAGATACCGAGAAAAGAAGAAACTGACGAAAGTTGCATAGGTCAAACGATCTCTGGGACTTAGCGTCGAGAGCCTGAAAGCTCCTCAACCATTCGTCGGATTCGAGCTTGACTTCCGTGTAGTACTCGCTCAATTTCCTTGGCCATGGCCACTGAGCGAGCGGGTCAGGGAGAGAGTATTGGGGAAGGCTCGACATTGGAGATCAGACAGAAGAGAATTTGAGAGACCTGATGAGGCTACTGTTCAATGTCACTGTGGGACTCCTTATATCCCCTTCCGGGACCCATGTACAGCCTCCCCCAACTGGAGTCGTATAGACAAAGAACTGTCCGAAAGCCAGCCATCAGACATCGAGTGATTCGGCCGGCCGAATTCCTAAACCATTTAGCTGCAAATTGGGATAAACCTTACGAGGCAGCAGCGTGGCTCCAACGAACCTGAACCGGGCCGGAATTAGACCACGCCCCCGTACGAGGCGTTGCGCTTCCGTCGCGGGCTTTAGTGGCAAAATAAGCGCCATTTCATAATCCAAGTCATTTCCCTGAAACCTACCCGTTGCATCGACATATTGGCCCGGGTCCGGAAACGTATGTCCCGTGCTGCTGATAGGAGCGCTGAAACGACATCGCGAGCTTCCCTCAGGTATCCCAGAACAGGCCGAGCGCTGGTACAAGCAAAGCCACACAGCCACTTCTTATCAGGTCAGGTTCCATAAACCAGCTCCTAAGGATACAGGCGCGATACACTTGGATCTAACAGACATACTCCCAGCAGGAAAAAAAAAGTGAACGTTAGGGCCCTATATTCAAGGCGCCAGCCTGACACCAACTGTGACTTCAATTACAACCGTGACGCAGGCACCTGTCTGACAGTGAAAGATGGAGGTTCCTAAAAGGAGCGGTGTTGTCCGAGTAGAGCTGATAAACTTCAAGTTAATTAATTAAACATGGTTCGAGATGAAGGGCGTTCTCCTAGATGGCTGTAGGCTGTCCATTTACAGCCGCGTTGTCAACTTTCCCGGAGCGGAGTGGAGTGGCACCTCTGGTTCCGGGTATTCCGACGCCGAGAGCCGCCAGGCCAATCACGCGCAGGGATGACTCAGTTAACGGAACGGCAATGGTGCGAGAATCACCTTTTTTTACATCACGGAATCGATGTCATCACGAAGTCGAAAGATCGGCTGCTTTTCTGGATGACAAATGCAGGCCTGAGCTCGGAAGACCGGGAAGAGAAAAGGATAACGGACATTTCGGCTCACCGACAGTGCGCGACTTCTATCCGAGTCACCGCACGCTCGCGCAACATACTAGTATGTGGTAGAATCCGCGGCCGCGCAAGTCCTGCTTCGAAGGACTCGACCATGTGCGCTATGCAACAGTATTATTGTCTTGTTTGTCAGCGTTGGCTAACGCAGAGTCAATGCGCCCGTATTGTGCTATCGGCATGATCACTGTACTTGACGATTCGTAACCGGTTGTTCTCAGATACCTGTTTCCGAAATAGCCTCTACTCATTGTGAATAGACCGTAGACTCGGGTACCATCGCCATAAGCGAGGAAAACGGGACACCCCTCAACATTTATAATTTCGGCACAAGCCCTCGCCGTATCCGAGTCTGTTTTGCTTTGACTCTTTGATAGATAACCCTCCGGTTGGAAGTTCAGAAATTATGATCGTCATAGACTGAGCCAGACAACGCTTGGAGGAAGTCTACCGGAGACTATGATGATAACAGTTTAACGATCGTGGGCGGAAGGTACGAATGTCACAGTACTATGTAGGAAGTACTATATATAGCGTAGGCGCGGGAGATGCTTCCCTTAGAATGATACTCCCAAGGACAGTTCGAGTTGCTGTTTGAGAACCCAGGCACGCAGTGCTAGGGTAAGCTCAAACTTGAAGGGACGCGCGACGTCAAGTGCAGTGTGGCCAATGAAAAGGGAATAGTATATTCGAAAGAACATCGGAAAGCCGGCTCCAGTACAGACATCTAGCAACGCGTGGCTGTTCATTTCACCACACCTTTCCTATCACTTAGGCAAATTGATTCAAGGGTGTTGTTTAACAAGCTAACGTCTCAGGAGGATCAGTCCTTACTGAAGGTGCTGCCCTCCCGGGCCGGGAAAGCGTAGTGTCACGTGGCACCATCACCCCGCGTCCACAGGCACGGGAGCGCGCAGGGCCATCATGACGGAAAGCTGAGTTTTGATCTCACTTAGCGATGGAGGACCGGTTGGTAGATGGAAACAGCAAATACGTTGACACCGCCAAGAGATTGGGACGATCAATCATGTCCACCGCCTCACGGACAAGTGAAAAGTCGTACATTCTCAGGCTGATCCGTTGAAAGTCGTCGTTGCGTTGTTCCCTAATCATCGCGCCTGTGTGGTGCCAGTGACTGAAAGAGGAGAACAAGTGATAGGAAGCGCTCTAAATTGCGTTCGCGCGAATGCAGTGGAATATCGGCCCCTCCTCAAACAGACAAACGATAGCGATTGAAACGGCGGATCAAGCATTCATTAATTCATTACTAATCGTTAGCATGGTATGAGCGGAACGTGTCCTCTCAGCTTCCTAATCACCGAATGTATCATGCGGCCCCCGCGCAGTCGCAGTCGCAGGGCGGAACCAGAAGAGTCCTGAGTATGACCATTGAATTGGCTGGGAGAACTCGGAAGCAATGGACCAGGATCCGATCATTGCGCTCTGATCCTGGAGATCATCAAGTAATACTGGCAGATCTTTTTTGCACAGAGCTGGCTTACATGGCAACAGCGCTAAGGGAAGAGGAAATTGCTGTCATCGTCAACCAAACCCTGTCTACATTCAATGTTGTGGCGTCTGCAGGGCAATCATCATCGCGCGGAGCTACAGTTGTCGTGTGCGCAATAACAACACCCCGTGTCATAGCAACAAATCTGAAATTTACAGTAACATACAATATTCCGTGGGGCTAAGATATATATCTGGCGGAAATTAAAGTTCAATGTTCAACACTAGTGCCAGCAGTGCCACGTGCTTGTTACATAGATTCAAATATCAAAACCTCTGCAGCTGGGAGCCATCATGGGCGTTACAATGGCCTCTGCTCTTGGCAAGAGATTTACCGTCCTCTCCTTCTGGATTTGCCGACCTTTCGTTCCAAAGTATCTTTCAGTCTCGAACGCCCAGCAGTCGATCCCGCGAATAAAGTAGGCTAGCCTTTCGACGTACGTCTTGACCTTCAGATCGGTCGTCGCTCCCCAGGAAGGCAGCAGCCGGTATTGTGCCTGAAATGCGGATAAGACGTGCTCGTGATATTCTGCAACCCAGTCGAGCGCGGCATTCAGATCGACGCCTTGCTCGTTCATGACCACGGTAACGACGTTATGGCCGCCGTGTCCCGCCGCCTGTTCGATGTTGTAAGAGTACAAATCCTAAAGTGCTAGTCAGACAGCTGGTCACCGTAAAATGAGTGACGGAGCTGGGACCTTACATTCGCAAGAACTAAGGATTCTGCGGCCAAGCTGCGTATCATCTCCATCGAAGGGTGCGTCATTACTTCGTTGGGCATGTCCAGGTCCATCTCTATGGGGAAGAAGCACGGGTATGGTCCAGCAGTGAGGCGGGTGAGTCGGAGATAATCCTTGATGGTGCGGATGCTTCCGTTCGCGCGATCCGAGGCTTCATCTATTACTGCATACACATACTCTGCGAACGATGCGATGAATCGTTCCTGAGCAGAGGCACATGACGTTTGCATTGCACGCAACCAAAATCTAGAGGCAAACAACGTCAGATAAAGCTCAGAACACCCAGAGTGCAGGAAACTCACTGCCTAGTAATCTCACCGAGCTTTGCCTCGCCAGGAGGACGCTCGTCATGGGGATTCCGCAGCGCATCTACGACTACCTCTGCGTATTCACGTGCACCTTTACCGTCGACTTTGTCGGTAAATTCGTCAAATATGTAAAAGAGAACCATGAGATCGCAAGCGACACGAAGACAATCTACAACCAGTTTAAACGACTCGATGTTAGGTAGATTTTAGACAGGCTTACCTTCGTTGAGCAGTGGATATGCGAGGCCACCGAGAAGAGCTGAGGGCATTGAAAGTTGATGGCGGTTGGAGAAGCGGATAGAAAATAGATGCTCACCAAAGTTACACTTGTCGAATGACCTTTGCGATTTGGCATCGAGGGTTCCAAAGCCGTGCAGCCATGCTTCAGACTCTGGCTTCACTTCTTCGTAGTGTGGATTCAACTCTCGTGGCCAGGGCCACCGGGCTAGGGGGTCGGGAAGGCGAAACTGAGACATTGGATGAGAAAAGGGGGGACAGGGAGGAGGGGTTGCGGCCTCAACGAAAGAAGCAGACGCCGTTTATATCCCCCCTTACATCAGAATCTATGACAATCTTCTTTGAAGGCTACGGAAATCTCTAGGAACCGGGTGCACGCAAGCGTTGACACAGCAAGGAGCAATTCGTCAGTCTCCAGACATCCAGCGCGACCAGCTATGATCAAGCGGCCAGCAACACAGCTCTGCCCGTAGTGACTGGTACCGGTGAAGTAACATAGTGGCGTTTTGTATGCAACGCAACGGCGATAGTGTATCCGGGTCGGATGCGTCTGTAACGTAAAGTTCCTGTGAACTCTATCAGACACAGAAGTGCTTCTGTGTGGGGGCGGGCGGGCGCCGGGAACATTGGACCTCATTTACGGAATAAACTTGTGAATTGTGAAACGTGGGAATCTACTGATTGAACGTTACCGCTGTGGCGTTGCGGGTGATGTCCCATAAGTCTATTTGACCTCTTGTTAACTCGGATTGGATTGTAAAGATCGAAAACCCCCCCGAGTACGGTTGATTGGGCACTAAAAAGCATTCGTGCTAGGCGGCCACATGACAGCAACGGTAAACCAGTGTACCGGTTGTGCTTGTAATACTGTAAAGTTGACACAAGTCAGAGAAGGAGCCTTTCATTACCCCTCAGGATGTCCTCAGTGATCTCCCGGTCCTGATCGATAGCGAAATCGTTTCCCCAGTCAGACTTCCGAGTCCCGTCCATATCTATCCACTTCGAGGCTGAGCAAGCAGGTTGTCAATCAGCATGGGGATGAATGCTCGACGTGCTGCGGAGGCTTTCATTCCAATCGATTCACCAGTGAAACTGGGACTGGGATTAATGCTGATCACGTCAGAGCCAAGCTGTGCATCGTAGATTCCGTGTGACCAAGAGCGTAATTTGTTTAAGTTGGCCTGCCACTGGCACGTCAGTGTGCGCACTCGGCAAAGTTGGACACCTGAATTGCAAATTTGTGAGAGGAGACGCGCAGTGACAACTGGAGCCAAACGAAATTTTGTTGACAGCGCGCGCGTAGAAGCGAACACCTTTTAATGTCCCTGAGCATGAGGCTGGGGGCAGTGTCCCGGTGCAAGCGGATGGCAAAGAGTCTCAGGCCGAAAAGCTTAGCATACTGGGTACCAGTAGAGTGCTCCCTTTCCTTCACGTCCGGGTCCTCTCCGCTCCACCCCTCACAACCTTGGCGCTACAGTACATGTCTCGCGGTGCGACGGTGGGGTCCCCATCTCCACCGTATCCCCATCGGGTTTGGATCATTACTTATCACTTGCGGCTTTCGAGAAGAGAAGACTCGGAGATTTGCATTAAGTCGTGTTCCTGTTTTCTCACGGTCACCCGCCCCGCCCCGCCCTGCTTCGACCGGCTAGATTGAGTTCCCGCCACCGTCTGCGCGTCAATCAAAAGGGCAAGAAATGAGTTTGTTCGACGTGAGCATTCTCTGTCGCCGCCCGGGCTGCCCAGCATCATCGCCTGATTGACGCCTTTCCGACTCAGCCACTGGCACTTGCATACATTTGGCACAGTTTTGGATCATGCATATTCCGAGTCATCCTCGCCTTCCGCCACTTTCCTCTGACCGGGGAACCTAAGTGCGAAGTGGAATCGAATATCCTTTCGTCCACCTGGCCGCGTCAAGTACGGCGACGTCAGGCACTCCGCACCTATATGCGCCCCTGAAAAAACTCTAAATGCCAGGTTTTCCTATCTTTATTTGGGAACACATCGATTCTGATCATGCCGTCTTTGGTGTGCTCTCTTGTGACCGTCGGGGATGGCGTTCTTGTTGCTGGGGCCCCCATAAATCCCGTGGACATTTACATGGTGCCGTAAGTGATCTTCTCTTCGAAGGTACATACCGTCGCCTTTCGCTTCCGTTCGCAATCTTTTGGTGGTTGGAAAAGTGATACAGACACTGGGGACGTCGGATAATGGCATCCCGACATGGACAGAGATTACGCTGGCTGGCTGGACACTACGCAGGTACTCTGATAAAAACGCGTGAGTCACTGTAGATCAGGATTCTAACGCGACCCATTTGTAAGGTGTCATCGCGAACCTTTTTTCTCTTGACACTCCTCCCGATAACTATCCTGAACCAGTGGAATTGCACAACGGCTGCCAGCGCTCCCCGGTAATGTTTCACGAGTGGTGTATCCATGTGCGTATTTTTACCGACCTGTCAGGGGATTGAACCACTCACGATTACCCCTTTTACAGTGATACCCCCGTGGGGGTATCACTGTAAAGGCTGAGTGACCACGCCGACTTCGCCCCTTGATCTGCTATGTCATCCCTCACATTGCACCCGATTATCAAAAATCTGTCGTTTTGAACCTGGATCAGTGTAATTTCCAAGGCCCATGATACGCGTGAACGTGCACTGGCACACCTGGTCCTAGTACCCTATAAATATCTTCGAAAGCGCCCTCGCCCGTAATTCTCCGACATCATCCAGAACACTCCCTCTGACGTTCCGCTCCTCAATATGAGTGGCACGACGCCAGGCCCGCTGAATCCGAACCCGGACCTATTCCCGCCCTACTCCCCACCGAATACTTCTGCCATTTGTGCAGGGGGTAGACCAGTGTTTGTCCCGACCCGCAAAGTAGGACCCTCCATGGACAAGACGTCTTGCAAGTAACTATTGGATACCCCTACGCTTCATTGATATTCGTTTCGGTACTTATCAGTAAAGAACAGATTTGGACTCTATATACCCAGTTTGAGGGTTGACCTGCGTTTGGAGGTGCCTTTCCTTATTCGTTTTTGATAGCTCGGCGTTGTGGATGTCGCCGAAGCACATAGTCTGCTAGAATTGGACCACGTTTGATACCCCCAGATACAGATTCCGTTTTGAAAGCGTTGCGAACTTCGGTATAGCTAAAGTATAGCAAGGAAATCCGGATCCACACTTTGGCAAGAGAGTGTGCACTGCAGATGACGGTGCCGAGATGAGAACCTTTGAGCGTGGGGCTTTCCTCCACTGGCAAGAGTAGAAAAGAGATGAGAACGTGTGTGATTCCTTTGTGCTCGTTCGTGATCCTCGCGCCAGAACCTTAGTGCCAGTTTCATCACTTGGATGAAAACATATGATCCTCAAAGAATAATAATTACGAAGGTGGAATAAAAACACAAGTAGGTTTGTGCCATCACCGGAACCAGCAGTCACATGATGCCAACAACCCAGATTCAGCCTGCCGACCGACACGGGTGGCCGGGTAGTACACACCCCCAAAAATGAACGAGAATACCAGTGCAGTCGAAGGGCAGGTGGCAATTTCCTTGTCACGGTCAGGGTTTCACGATGCGATCACCTAAGGGTCCATGTTTTACCGCAAACGGGAAGACGGGTT
>Ga0209488_10004331_pt1 | contig 11129 bp, 9 predicted proteins | sample Rivendell_Oct201_8_FD_188349 | JGI IMG/M metagenome (GOLD analysis project Ga0209488, IMG submission 188349) | Vadose zone soil microbial communities from the Eel River Critical Zone Observatory, Northern California, USA -... | ecosystem: Environmental > Terrestrial > Soil > Vadose zone >... | reverse complement strand
CGCACCTGGACACTGCCGCATGAGTGCTGCCCCACCCAAAGTTCTTGTCATTGATGACGAGCCGCCCATTCGCAAGCTGCTTCGAATGGGCCTGACCGCGCAAGGCTACGAGATTCTGGAGGCCTCGAATGGAAAAAAGTCGCTGGAGCTGTTGGTACAGAAACCGGATTTGGTCATTCTCGATCTCGGTCTGCCTGACATCCAGGGACTTGAATTGTTGAGAATTATCCGCGCGCGCAACGAGAGCGTTCCGATCGTGGTGCTGTCCAGTCGAGGTGACGAGGCCGGCAAGGTTCAAGCGCTTGATCTCGGCGCCGACGACTATGTGACAAAGCCCTTCGGCATGGATGAACTCCTCGCCCGGATGCGCGCGGCTCTGCGTCATCAACTCCAGACTCACGGCGAGCGCCCGATCTTTCGAGTCGGCGATCTGTCCGTCGACCTCGTGCGACGCATCGTCAGGGTGCGAGACAAGGAAGTGAAGCTCTCGCCTAAGGAGTACGACCTTCTTCGCGCCTTGGTGCAGCACGCCGGTAAGGTGCTCACCCACAAGTTCCTGATCGGAGAACTGTGGGACGATCTGACCGACGCTCAATATTTGCGGGTCTATGTCCGGCAGTTGAGACAGAAGATCGAGGCTGACCCTGAACGTCCGCAGTATATCCTGACGGAAACGGGAATCGGTTATCGACTGCGGTCGCCGGACTGACGGAGCGGCTATGCGCATTTCGGAATTTCTCTCGCAGAGCAATGCGATCGTCGACGTTGGCGCACACCATAAGAGCCGCCTGCTGACAGAGCTTTGCCACAGGGCGGCATCCGCGCTTAAATTGGATCGCGAGCGCGTGTCTGCCGACATTCCGACGCGTGAGGAGCTAGGCTCCACGGGTGCGAGCGGTGGAATAGCGATTCCGCACGCCCGTCTCCCGGATTTGAAAGTGCCGTTTGGCATTCTCGCGCGCCTGCAAAAGGCAATCGACTCTAATGCCATCGACGGTGTAAGCGATCGCGCCGTTGCACGTCTTTATTGATTGAGTGGGGCTTTGGGCCAATTCCAGGGCAAGAGTTCATCGATCCGGCTCATCGGGTGACCGTCGGTCATGCGCTCGGTGCCCAAAACAAGTGTGCGAGAAATGGACGCTTACTCGACGGTCAGACTTTCCGACTTTCCCTGCTAGTTAGGATCGATATCCCTGTTATGAGCATGAAATTCCCTGTTCGATAGTCTAGGGAATTCACCCGTAACCATTTGATTTGTAATGCCTAATGCGTGACGGAACATCCTCCAATCCGCCATTTTTGAACAAATTCCCTGTATTTTTCCCTGATATCAGGGAATTCCGCCCCCCGAGACCGGTTCGCACCGCACTGCGTCGTCAGCCAATTGATTCTGGAACGCTTTTTCCGTTCTCAGCATTAGAACAAATTGGCCAGTTGGGAGCTTTCATCCCGTTTTGTTCGCGCTCGGTGCATCGTGCCACTCGCTTGGCCGGCCTTGTGCGCCACTCCTTAAAGCGGGGCCAAAGGAATGACATATGACCTTATTCTCCGCGGAGGACGCGTCATCGACCCCTCGCAGCAACTCGACGAGGTGATCGATATAGGCTTTTCGGCTGGCAAGGTGTCGAGGCTGGGGCCGGAATTGAAGGCCGATGCCGGCACCGCTGTGCAGGACGTGTCCGGTTACATCGTTACACCAGGACTTATCGACCTTCACACCCATGTCTATTGGGGTGGCACGTCGCTCGGTATCGACGCGGAAGAGTTTTGCCGTAAATCGGGAGTCACGACGGCGGTTGATACCGGGAGCGCCGGCCCCGGAAACTTTGCGGGTTTCCGCAAGCATGTGATCGAGCGCAGCGCGGTGCGCATCCTTGCCTATCTGCACGTCTCCTTCGCGGGCATCTATGCCTATTCGCGGCGCGTGATGGTCGGGGAGAGCGAAGAAATCCGCATGCTGGCGCCGCTCGATGCCGTCGAGGTCGCGAACGCCAACCGCGACGTCATCGTCGGCATCAAAGTGCGCGTCGGCGCCCTTGCCTCAGGTCGCTCCGGCACAGTGCCTCTCGACATCGCGTTGCAGGTTGCCGACGAGGTCGGCATGCCGCTCATGGCCCATATCGATCATCCTCCACCAAGTTACGAAGAGGTGCTCGACCGGCTGCGTCCGGGGGACGTATTGACTCACGCGTTCCGACCCTTCCCGAACGTACCGGTCGATTCCCAAGGCAAGGTGAAAGAGGCCGTGCTGCAGGCGCGCGCACGCGGCGTTCGCTTCGACATCGGCCATGGCAAAGGCTCATTCGCATTCAAGACCGCCCGCGGCATGCTGGCCAACGGCTTCTATCCGGACACGATCTCCTCGGACGTTCATGCGCTTTGCGTCAACGGCCCTGCCTTCGACCAAGTGACCACACTCTCGAAATTTCTTTGCATGGGAATGCCTCTCATCGATGTCATTGCCGCGACTACCGCGAACGCGGCGCTAGCGTTGAAGCGGCCGGAGCTGGGCAGTCTCAAGCCGGGCAGCGTGGGCGATGCGACCATTCTTTCAATCCAGCAAGGCGAGTTTGATTACGTCGATGTAGTGGGCGAGCACCTGCGTGGCGACCGCAAGATCGTTTCAGAGGGCGTCGCAATTGCGGGGCGTTGGTGGCACCCTAAAAGCTGACAGATTCAACGAACGTATTTTACTTCGGGTATCTCGATTGATTGATCCGGTCGCGCATCGGCGGGCATGCGATTCGGGCGTCATCAACTTCCTGCAACCACAATGCGGAAACTGCGCGGGTTGTCCGAGCGGTGCACTTGGAGTATCCTTTTTGTAGTTGCCTCAAAGCGAGACGTGCCGAAATTCTCGCAACGAGAACAGGCAGCGGCGATGCCATCGGCAAGCACGCTGTTAAGGCCGGCCTCCTTTTTCGGCCGTGTACCATTATTTTCACGTTCGCGCCTGGGCAGTGCTCGACCGGCGATTGCCGGGATGAACTCGGAGAACGAGTGACCTAAGGAATTGGCTCGCGGGAGCAAAGCCACGCCACTGGTCGGATACCACAGGGTGATGTCCATGGACCGAAGAGCGTTCCTAAAATCACTGACTGGCACGGGCGTCACGGCCATAAGCGGGCTTGCAACCCCGGCAATTTCGCAGCGCGCCGCAATCCGCGCGCTTCGCTTCGTGCCGCAGGCGGACCTCGCCAATTTCGATCCGATCTGGAACACCCAGTATGTGGTGCGCAACGCCGCGGCGTTGGTGTGGGACATGCTCTACGGCGTGAACGACAAATTGCAGCCGCAACGCCAGATGGTCGAGGCCGAGGAGGTTTCTGCTGATGGGCTGACTTGGACATTTCGGCTGAGACAGGGCCTGAAATTTCACGACGGCGAACGCGTTCTGGCCAAGGATGTCGTGGCCAGTCTTGCCCGCTGGGAGGCCCGCGACAACATGGGCCTCATGATCAAGGCGATCGAGCAGGAACTCACAGCCGTCGATGACCGCACTTTCCGTTGGATCCTGAAAAGGCCGTTTTCGAAATTGCTGGTTGCATTGGGGAAGGTCGGGACTCCGTCCTGCTTCATCATGCCGGCACGGATCGCCGCCACCGATCCATTCAAGCCGATCAACGACTATGTCGGCAGCGGGCCGATGAAGTTTGTCCGCAGCGAATGGGTTCCTGGCGCCAAGGCAGTGTTTGAAAAGTTCGCCGATTATTTGCCCCGCCAGGAGCCCAATTCGTGGCTTGCCGGCGGCAAGCAGATGTCGCTTGAGCGCATCGAATGGATCGTGATGCCCGACCCCGCTACCGCCTCGTCCGCTCTTCAAAACGGCGAAATCGATTGGTGGGAGACCCCGATCGCCGACCTCGTACCGGTGCTCAAGAAGAACCGCAATGTATTGGTCGACATCGCCGACCCTCTGGGCAATATCGGCAGCTTCCGCATGAACCACTTGCACCCGCCGTTCAACGACGTGCGGGCGCGCCGCGCCATCCTGATGTCGCTAAATCAGGAAGACTACATGCGCGCGCTCGTGGGCGACGACGACAGCTTGTGGAAGCCACTGCCGGGATTCTTCACGCCGGGCACGCCACTCTACACTGAGAATGGCGGCGAAATACTCAAGGGCCCGCGCCGCCTGGATGTCGCGAAGCGCTTGCTTGCCGAAAGCGGTTATTCCGGCCAGCCAATCACGTGCCTTGTGGCACAGGATTTGCAAATTACCAAAGCGCAGGGCGACGTCACGGCAGATCTGTTGAAGCGCCTTGGGGTCAATGTGGAGTTCAACGCTATCGATTGGGGTACAAACGCTGCCCGCCGGGCGCAGAAAACGCCCCCGGGCCAGGGTGGCTGGCACATGTTCCATACCTGGCATGCGGGTGCGGTCTGCGTCGACCCGTCGTCCTATACCGCGATCCGCGCCAATGGCGACAGGGCGTGGTTCGGCTGGCCGACAATCGCGAAGGTCGAGGTAGAGATAGACTTGTGGTACGAGGCAAAAACGTTCGACGAGGAGAAGGCTGCGATCAGCCGTCTCAACAAAGCCGCGTGCGAGGAAGTCGTCTATGCGCCGACCGGGTTCTTCCTGCAATATCAAGCTTGGCGCAGGAACGTCAGCGGGATCGTCAAGGGACCACTGCCCTTCTTCTGGGGCGTCACCAAGACTGTTTGACTCAGCGCACAAAAGGACAATCGTCATGGATCGCAGAGCCTTCCTGACATCGGGCGCCGCCGCAAGTGCAGTGGCCGCGGCAGGCGGACTGGCAACCCCCGCGATATCGCAGCGTGCTGCGGCGCGGACGCTGCGCTTTGTGCCGCAGGCGGACCTCGCCAATTTCGATCCAATCTGGGGCACCCAATATGTCGTTCGCAACGCCTCTGCCATGGTCTGGGACACGCTGTATGGCGTTGACGAAAACCTTCAGCCGCGACGTCAGATGGTGGAAGCCGAAGAGGTGTCGGCGGACGGGCTTACCTGGACATTCCAGCTACGCCCAGGACTGAAATTCCACGATGGCGAGCCGGTTCTTGCAAAAGACGTGGTTGCGAGTCTCAACCGCTGGTCGGCGCGCGACTCTTTAGGCTTGATGATCAGGACGGTCCAGAATGATCTCGTCGCCATCGATGACCAGACGTTCCGTTGGGTTTTGAAAAAACCCTTTTCCAAAATGCTGCTGGCGCTCGGCAAGAACAGTACGCCGGTCTGTTTCATCATGCCGGCTAGAATCGCGGCGACGGATCCATTCAAACAAATCTCCGAATATGTCGGCAGCGGTCCGATGCGTTTCGTTAGAAACGAGTGGGTGCCGGGCGGCAAGGCTGTATTTGAGAAGTTCGCCGATTACGCCCCGCGCCAGGAGCCGCATTCGTGGCTTGCAGGCGGCAAGCGGATGCTCGTCGATCGCATCGAGTGGATCGTGATGCCCGACCAGGCTACAGCCTCCGCGGCGCTGCAAAACGGCGAGGTCGATTGGTGGGAGAGTCCGATTTCCGATCTCGTGCCGCTGTTGCGCAACAACCGCAATGTCGTGGTGGACATCGCCGATTCTCTCGGCAACATCGGCTGTTTCCGCATGAACCACCTTTACCCGCCGTTCAACGACGTCCGGGCGCGTCGCGCGGTGCTCACGGCGATGAGTCAGGAGGACTATATGCGGGCGCTCGTGGGCGATGACCCGGCATTATGGAAGCCGCTGCCTGGCTTCTTCACCCCGGGCACTCCCCTTTATACCGAAGAGGGCGGCGAGATTCTGAAGGGGCCCCGCAACCTCGATGCCGCGAAGAAGCTCTTGGCGCAAAGCAGCTATGCGGGTCAGCCGGTCACCTGTATCGTCGCCCAGGACCAACAGATCACCAAGCCGCAGGGCGACATTACCGCTGACCTCCTGAAGCGGCTCGGCATGAATGTGGATTTCGTCGCCACCGACTGGGGAACCGTCGGCGCGCGGCGAGCTGTGAAAGCACCGCCCGGCCAGGGCGGCTGGCAGATGTTCCACACCTGGTTTGCTGGCGGGGATTGCATGAATCCGGCAGCGGCTTGGTTACGCGCCAATGGCGACAAGGCGTGGTTCGGCTGGCCCGATGCGCCCGAGGTCGAAGCGCAGGTGGCAGCCTGGTTCGAGGCCAAAACACTCGACGAAGAGAAGGCTGCAATCCGCAAGCTCAACAAGGCCGCACTTGAGTCGGTCGTCTACGCGCCAACTGGCTTCTTCCTGCAATATCAAGCCTGGCGGCGGAACGTCGCGGGAATTGTGAAGGGGCCACTCCCGTTCTTCTGGGGTGTCAACAAGAGCGCGTAAGCCTGCAGCATCGCCCATGCTCGCCTACATCATCCGCCGCATCCTCGCCACCGTGCCGGTGATGGCGGTGGTGGCGCTGTTCGTATTCAGCCTGCTCTACATTGCACCAGGCGATCCGGCGGCGGTGATCGCGGGCGACCAGGCCACGCCGGCCGACGTTGAGCGGATACGCCAGAGCCTCGGACTCGACCGCCCCTTCGTGATTCGCTTTGGCGAGTGGGTTTGGCAGATTCTCCACGCCGATCTCGGCACCTCGATCTTTACCAACCTGCCGGTTGCCGCCATGATCGCGCAGCGCATCGAGCCGACCCTGTCGTTGATGGCGGTCACTCTGGTTCTTGCGGTCTCTATCGCGGTGCCGGTTGGAGTGGTGGCGGCCTGGAAGGCCGACACCATCATCGACCGCGCCATCATGGCCTTTGCCGTGCTTGGTTTCTCGGTGCCGGTCTTTGTGATCGGCTATCTCCTCGCCTACGTATTCGCGCTCAAACTCGAGTGGCTGCCGGTGCAGGGCTACACACCATTGTCGCAAGGGGTGTGGCCCTGGTTCAAAAACCTGATCCTGCCGGCCGTCGCGCTCGGCTGCGTTTATGTTGCGCTGATTGCCCGTACGACCCGCGCCGCAATGCTGGAGGTGCTGCAGCAGGATTACATCCGCACGGCGCGCGCCAAGGGCATGGGGCAGACCACCATCATGTTCGTTCATGCCCTCAAGAACGCCGCTGTCCCCATCGTGACCGTGATTGGCATCGGCATTGCGCTGCTGATCGGCGGCGCTGTCGTCACAGAGACAGTGTTCGCGATCCCGGGCGTCGGCCGCCTCACGGTCGACGCCATCCTGCGGCGCGACTACCCGGTGATCCAGGGTATCGTGCTGTTGTTCAGCTTCGTCTACGTTCTTATCAACCTATTGATTGACCTCCTCTACACCGTCCTCGATCCGAGGATACGATATTGATTGCCACCCCGCCTGCACGTGCGTCCGGTGTGCCCGTCGACCCTGCGACTGCGCCCGGTATTGCCGTCGCGTCCGAACTACCGGATATCCTGCCCACCGTGAAGCTGCGGGTCGGCGTTGTTGGCTTTGTTTGGCGCCATCCAGCCATCGCCATCGGCAGCGCTCTGCTGCTGGCAATGCTGCTCATCGCGGTCTTCGCACCTTGGATTGGCACGGTCGATCCCACAGCGCTTGCACCAGCGCGGCGCACCCGCGAGCCTTCTGCTGCGTTCTGGTTCGGCACCGACATGCTGGGGCGCGACGTCTATTCGCGCGTCCTCTACGGCACACGCGTGTCGCTGACTGTGGGCTTCGCGGTCGCAATCCTTGCTTCGCTTGTCGGCCTTGCCATCGGTTTGGTCTCCGGCTTCATCCGCTGGGTGGACGGCTTCATTATGCGGGTTATGGACGGGCTTATGTCGATTCCTCCGATCCTCCTTGCGATCGCGCTCATGGCGCTCACCCGCGGCAGCGTTGGCAACGTGATCACAGCCATCACCATCGCGGAGATTCCTCGGGTCTCTCGTTTGGTGCGCAGTGTCGTGTTGTCGCTGCGTGAGCAGCCATACGTTGATGCAGCCGTGGCGGCGGGCACTCGTACACCTATGATCATATTGCGTCACATTTTGCCCAACACGGTCGCCCCCATGACGGTGCAGGCGACCTACGTTTGCGCCAGCGCCATGATAATTGAAGCGATCTTGTCCTTCATTGGTGCAGGAACCCCGCCCACCATTCCGTCTTGGGGCAACATCATGGCCGAAGGCCGCGCCCTATGGCAGGTCAAGCCCTATATTGTTTTCTTCCCCGCGATCTTCCTCTCGGTGACAGTACTGGCCATCAATCTGCTTGGCGATGGCCTTCGCGACGCGCTCGATCCGCGCATGGTCAAGCGACTGTGATGAGGCTGCGACATGGCCCTACTGGAGATCGAAAACCTGCAGACACATTTTCGCACTCCGGACGGGGTCAACCGCGCCGTGGACGGTGTTTCGTTCACGGTGGAGGCCGGAGAAACGGTGGCGATCGTAGGTGAGAGCGGCTGCGGAAAATCCGTGACTGCACACTCGATTATGCGATTGATTCCGCAACCGCCGGGCAAGATCGCCGGCACGATCCGGTTCCAGGATATCGATCTCCTTCAGCTCGACGAACGCGCGATGCGCAAAATCCGCGGAAACCAAATCAGCATGGTATTTCAGGAGCCGATGACAAGCCTCAATCCGGTACTCTCGGTTGGCCAGCAAATCGGTGAGGCACTGCGGCTGCACCAGAACCTCGGTCGCAGGGCGGCGGGGCGGCGCGCGATCGAAATGCTGGGTCTTGTCGGCATTGCCGAGCCGGAACGGCGCGCGCGGGAATATCCGCACCAGCTTTCCGGCGGCATGCGCCAACGTGTGATGATCGCCATCGCGCTCGCGTGCAATCCGAAGATCCTGATCGCGGACGAGCCCACGACCGCACTCGACGTCACCATACAGGCCCAGATTCTCGATCTCATGGCCGATCTCAAAAAGCGAGTCAGTGCGGCCATTATTCTCATCACCCACGATCTCGGTGTGGTCGCGGAGATGGCCGACCGCGTCATCGTGATGTATGCCGGACGCAAGGTCGAGGAAGCTCCGATCGCCGAACTGTTCCGCGACCCAAAGCACCCCTATACACAAGGCCTCATTGGAGCATTGCCAAAGTTAGGATCGTCGCTAGCCGGGGATGAAACGAGGCTGGTGGAGATACCGGGCGTTGTTCCAGACCTGAAAGAGCGCATTGCTGGCTGCGTCTTCGCAAGCCGCTGTCCATCCGCCAGAGATGTATGCCGGAACCTCGCGCCGGCCCTCGAAATCAAAGCACCGCTCCACCTCGCGGCGTGCCATTTCGCGCCCAAACCCACGGTGGCCGCATGAGCGTCCCGCTCCTCCAGGTCAATGACCTCAAGAAGCATTTCCCACTGCGAGGCGGTCTTGCGGCGCTCGCGTTTGCGCATCGGCGATGGGTCTATGCGGTCGACGGCGTGTCCTTCCACATCGACAAGGCTGAGACCCTGGCATTGGTGGGTGAATCGGGGTGCGGCAAATCCACCGTTGGGCGCGCTATCTTACGGCTGTTTGACCTCACCTCGGGACAAGTCATGCTTGATGGTCAACGCATTGACAACATGCCGGCCGAAACGCTGCGCCCCATGCGGCGACGAATGCAAGTGGTGTTCCAGGACCCGTTTGCGAGCCTGAACCCACGAATGAAAGTCCGGGACCTCCTCGCCGAGCCGATCCGAAATTTCCGTCTTGTGAATTCATCCAGTGAAATGGATTACCGGGTGAATTCATTGTTGGAAAAGGTCAGATTGCCGCGCGACGCCGCTAAACGCTGGCCGCATGAGTTCTCCGGCGGGCAGCGCCAGCGCATCGCCATCGCGCGGGCGCTCGCTGTCGAGCCCGACCTCATTGTGTGCGACGAAGCAGTCTCCGCTCTCGACGTGTCTGTGAAGGCGCAGATCGTCAACCTGCTCCGGGATCTGCAGCACGAATTGGGGGTCGCGCTGTTGTTCATAAGTCACGACCTCGCCATCGTCGAGCATATGGCTCATCGCGTGGCGGTCATGTATCTCGGCAAGATCGTAGAGACGGGTCCGAAAAGGCAGATCTTCGCGGCTCCGGGGCACCCCTATACCAAGGCCCTGCTCTCTGCCGTGCCGGTCCCCGAACCAGGGGCCACCCGGCAACGCATCATTCTCAAGGGGGACGTGCCGAGCCCGATCAATCCGCCCAAAGGGTGCCGATTTCACACCCGCTGTCCTTATGCCTTTGAGCGTTGCCGCGCGGAGGAACCCAAGTTGCAGTCAATCCGAGACGCTCAGCTCGTCGCATGTCACTTGCACGACCTGCCCGTCGCGCAGAACGCTTTGGCTGCTCCGCATTGAACTGAACTATGCTCGAAGATGCTCCGCCGCTTCCGCCAAGGTGCGGTCATAGTCCAGCACCGCTTGCAACAACACCTGCGCTCCTGCAGCGCATTGTTCCTGTGAGGTGAACTCGGCTTCATTGTGACTGATACCACCGCGGCACGGCACAAAGATCATCGCCGTCGGCGCGATGCGAGCGATGTAGGCGGCATCGTGTGCGGCGCCCGAAACCATGTCGCGTGTCGTGAAGCCTGAGGCGTCAGCCGCGCGCCGCACCGCAGCGATGCAGCCGGCATCAAAATGCACGGGCGGATTATCCCAGACCTTGTTCAGCGTCGCCTCGAGGCCGAGCGGTTCGCAGATGTCGCGTAATGCTTGTCCAAGGCTTTGCTCCATCGCATCCAGCACGACCGACTCGGGATGCCGCAGGTCGACGGAAAAGAGCACTCCGCCTGGCACAACGTTTCGCGAATTGGGAAATACCTCGACCATCCCGACGCTGCCGACGGCGAGCGGCGCATGCGAGCGCGCAATCGCCTCGACGCGATCGATCAGCCGGGCCGCTCCGAGCAGCGCGTCCTTGCGCATGTTCATCGGCGTAGCACCGGTATGAGCCTCGGTGCCCTTGATCGCGATTTCGAACCAGCGCACCCCCTGCACGTCGGTGACGATCCCGATCTCCTTCCCCTCGGCTTCGAGCAGCGGTCCTTGCTCGATGTGGAGCTCGAAGAATGCCGAGAGCGGATGTGCGCCGCAGCGCTTGAGCCCGCGATAGCCAATAGCTTCGAGCGCCTCACCAAACGCAATCCCCGTCCGATCCTTCTGCGCCCGCGCCCATTCTGGATCGAAGACTCCGGCAAACACCCCCGAGGCGATCAGCGCCGGAGCGAAGCGAGAGCCTTCCTCATTTGTCCAGTTGACGACCTCGATCGGCGCA
>Ga0209488_10004329_pt1 | contig 11132 bp, 10 predicted proteins | sample Rivendell_Oct201_8_FD_188349 | JGI IMG/M metagenome (GOLD analysis project Ga0209488, IMG submission 188349) | Vadose zone soil microbial communities from the Eel River Critical Zone Observatory, Northern California, USA -... | ecosystem: Environmental > Terrestrial > Soil > Vadose zone >... | reverse complement strand
ATAACACGCGATTACCCAGAGGAGTTTTTACTTCCTCACCGAACCATTTCGCTTCCCATTCCCATTCAGCAACGGCTTCAAAACCTTGCCTGTATGCGATCGCTTGACGGCCGCGACTTCTTCCGGTGTGCCGCTGGCGACAACACGTCCACCGTGCGCGCCGCCTTCTGGTCCAAGATCGATGATGAAGTCGGCGCTCTTAATCACGTCGAGATTATGCTCGATCACAATGACCGTGTTGCCGACGCTGACGAGTCGTTGAAGCACGTCCAGCAGTTTATGCACATCGGCGAAGTGAAGCCCGGTGGTCGGCTCATCCAGAATATAAATCGTTCGTCCGGTGGCCCGTTTGGAAAGTTCCTTTGCTAATTTGATCCGTTGGGCCTCTCCGCCCGAGAGCGTGGTCGCCGACTGGCCCAGCTTGATATAACCGAGACCGACATCGAGCAATGTCTGTAGCTTAGGTTTGATCTGCGGAATGTTCTCGAGTACCGGCAAGGCCTCTTCAACGGTGGTGTCCAACAGGTTGGCGATCGATTTTCCTTTGTAGGTCACGGCGAGCGTCTCGCGATTGTAACGGGCGCCGCGGCAGACGTCGCATAAGACGTAAACGTCCGGCAGAAAATTCATTTCGATCCGCTTCATTCCTTCGCCTTCGCAAGCTTCGCAGCGGCCACCTTTGACGTTGAATGAAAAGCGGCCCGGCTTGTATCCGCGCTCGCGCGATTCAGGCAGCATCGCGTACAACTCGCGAATCGGAGTAAAGAGGCCAGTGTATGTGGCTGGATTCGATCTGGGCGTGCGGCCGATTGGCGACTGATCGATTTCGATCACCTTGTCGATATATTCCAGCCCTTCGATCGCAGCAAAGGCGCCGGGCTCTTCCAGCGAGCCATAGAGATTTCGGGCCAATGCCCGATAAAGAATGTCCGCAACCAGAGTTGATTTGCCTGAGCCCGAAACTCCCGTCACGACGGTCAGCAGTCCCAAAGGAAAAGAGACATCAATTGACTTCAGATTGTGATGATTCGCGCCGCGCACCGTGATCGCTTTGCCGTTCGGATGCCGGCGATCGGCGGGCACGGGAATTTTCCGCGCGCCGCTGATGTAAAGTCCGGTGATCGATTTCGGATTGCTGGCGATCGCCTCAGGCGGACCAAGCGCTACGAGCGAACCGCCATGGGTGCCGGCGCCTGGGCCAAGATCGACTACGAAATCCGCGCGACGAATCGTTTCTTCGTCGTGCTCGACTACGAGCACAGTGTTACCCAGATCGCGCAGCGCGGACAGAGTATCCAGCAAGCGCCGGTTGTCACGCGGATGCAATCCGATCGAAGGTTCATCGAGAACATAAAGCACGCCGCGCAGTTGTGATCCGATTTGGGTGGCGAGGCGTATGCGTTGACCCTCTCCACCTGACAACGTTCCCGACGGCCGATCCAAAGTGAGGTAGCCCAGCCCGACGGTTTCCAGAAACCGCAGGCGCGATTTAATCTCTCGCAACACTAACCCGGCAACTTTCTCTTCGCGCTTGTCGAGTCTCACCTGGTCGAACGCCTTAATCGCATCGTCGATCGTCATCGAGGTGTAGTCAGCAATCCCGTGACCGCCGACGCGCACTGCTAACGAATCAGATCGCAGGCGACGCCCCCGACACTCGGCGCACACCACCGGCGAAACCATTTCTTCGATCGCGGCGCGCACTTTCTCAGAAGGTGCGTCATCCAGCCGTTCGCGCAACCATGGCAAGGCGCCCCGCCAGGGACTCTTGTATGAATAAAGGCCCTGGCGAAACTTCAAGTGCGCGGGCAGTCCGCGAAAAAAACCTTCGCGCACCTCATTTGGCAAATCTTTGAACGCGACCTTTGGATCAGATTTGAAATGCGCAATGACAGCCAGGAGGGCGCTGCGCAAATAGGCCGAGCCGGCCTTGTCATCATCGCCCATGAAGGGCAACTGTTCCGCGGTCTTTTCGGGATCAACGATCAGTTTTGCCGCATCAATTTCGAGGACGTTCCCGAGACCGTGACAATGACGGCAAGCTCCGTACGCCGAATTGAACGAGAACGAACGCGGCTCGAGCGGCGGCACATTGATGCCGCAATTCACGCACGCCATCTTTTCCGAATAGAGCTTCTCTTCACCATCGATAACTGAAACGAGCACCGCGCCATTGGTCAACTTCAACGCGGTTCGAATCGATTCGCCCAGCCGCTCGTTGATGCCTGATTTAATCAAAAGGCGATCGACCACGGCCTCGATCGAATGGTTTCGACGCTTGTCGAGACGGATCTCTTCATCAAGCGAACGCAACTCGCCATCGACGCGAGCACGGATGAAGCCATCGCGAGCCAGCCTGGCGATCTCTTTTTTGAATTCACCTTTTCGCCCGCGCACGATTGGCGCGAGAATCATCACGCGCTCGCCTTCAGGAAGCGACAGCACGCTTTGCAAAATTTGCTCGACACTCTGACGCGTGATTGGCTCGCCGCACTGCGGGCAATGCGGCAGTCCTATTGAAGAAAACAGCAAACGCAGATAATCGTAAACCTCAGTTACAGTTCCGACAGTCGATCGGGGACTGCGGGCCACGGTTTTTTGCTCGATCGAAATCGCCGGAGACAGACCTTCGACAGAATCGACGTCGGGTTTCTCCAGTTGATCGAGGAACTGCCGCGCATAGGCAGACAGTGATTCGACATAACGCCGCTGGCCCTCGGCGTAGATGGTGTCGAACGCAAGTGATGACTTGCCTGACCCTGAAAGGCCGGTAATCACAGTCAATTTATCGCGAGGGATATCAACGTCGATGTTTTTGAGGTTGTGCTGGCGAGCCCCGCGGACGCTGATGCGATCGATTGCCATAATGCGTGAAACCCTTGAACTAAAGCTGCACTACACAGATAAGAATTTGGCGTGGTGCAGAACCGAGTATCTTAACTGAGCGTGCGGGGTGCAGCAAGCGAACAACTCTTATCTCACAGGCCCAGTTCTTGTAACGCAAACTGTTTAGTTTGCCTGCAATCTAACGGTTTATAAACATTTCGTTCCTAACGGAACGACGAAGCGAGCGACGCTGAAACTAAAGCGCGTTACCAGGGCCCGATATTGATACACGACCCTCTTATCTTGACACTCGAAAACGCGAAACCTAGACTGCCAGTGTTCATCGCGGAGCAATCAGAGTGAACCTTCCGAACGCACTGACCCTTTCCCGAATCTTTATTGTGCCGCTGCTGGTAGTGGTGCTGCTCACTCCCGTGGCGGAAAACTGGTTGGGCGTGCCGCGGTATCTCCTGGGCGTATCAATTTTTGTCGCCGCGGCGCTCACAGATTATTTTGACGGGAAATTAGCTCGGAGCCGCAAGCAAGTATCGAAGCTCGGGAAGCTGCTCGATCCAATCGCCGACAAGCTTCTGATCTCAGCGGCCTTGATCTCGCTGGTCGAAAATCATCTCGCCCCAGCCTGGGCGGTGGTGATCATTGTCGGCAGAGAGTTCGCGGTCACCGGCTTGCGCTCGATCGCGGCAACTGAAGGCGTGGTTATCTCGGCGTCGAAAATGGGTAAGTTCAAAATGGTCGCGCAAGTTGTGACTGTTGGCTTGCTGATTCTCTCAATTTCGCCCGGTCAATCACCGCACGTTTCAAATTTTGGTAGACCATTTCCCGCGATCACGTTTTGGACAGTACCCGAGCTGCGAACGGCCTGGTCGCATTTGTTTGGGCCGGAAAACACCACCTGGAATGATTGGCAAGTTCTGCTTTACACCGCCGGACGCGCGATGCTTTGGGTCGTGGTCATTTCCTCATTCATTTCGATGTGGGGATATTTTCGGGCGTTCTTTACAGACGTGGTTCGGAAGCAGAAGCCTGCGATCAAGCCTGCTCACTCGCCGGCTTCAACAGTGCAATAGCGTATCAGAAGCAGGATCGTGAGGAGGGCCAGTTTGGTAAGATGCCCTCCCTAACGGTCGGGCTTCTGACACAAGCAAACACAAGCAAAAAGGCTCTTCGGCACGAATGCTGAAGAGCCTTTCTTCTTTCACTTGAGAACGCCTGCTTATGGTTGCGGCGTCGGAGTCGGCTGCGCTGGTGGATCGCGTCGCAACGTCGGCGGCGCGGGCTTGCTGGGATCCGTTTTCTGCGTGCCGTCCGGATTCGTCGTAGTCGAATCGTCCGGCGTTGGGTTTCGTCGCTTCAGCGTTGGACGGCCAGGCGTGCCATCGTCAGCACCGGCAATCGCGCCAGTCGAAGATGCGCGCGCATTCGATAATCTGAGCAGGCGATTTTTCACGCGCTGAAATTCAGAAGAGCTAATCACGTATTCCTCGCGCTCGGGAAAACGAGCAGCGAGCGCCAACGCGGATGCGCGTCGATCCGCCGGCGCCGGGTGGTCCTGGAACATCTTCGAGATCGAGCCCGGCTTCTTCTTGTTCTTGGCTTCCAGTTTCTCAAACATGGTGGCCATCGCGCCCGGATCGTATCCAGCGGCCCACATGTATTGGACACCAAGCTTGTCGGCCTCCTCTTCGGCGCCGCGGCTGAATTTCAGGAACGCCATGCCTTCGAAGAAGCTGCCGCCGTTGTAAAGCACGTTGCTGAGGATTGGACCACCAAGCAAAATGCCGGCGAGCATTCCGTAATCCATCACTTCCATCTTGCGTTCGTTTTCCATCGCATGCCGAGCACAGACGTGCGCGATCTCATGCGCCATCACGCCGGCGAGTTCAGCTTCGTTGTCGGCAGCGAGAATCAGACCTTTGTTTACATAGAAGAATCCGCCCGGAAGAGCGAACGCATTCACTTCGTCTGAGTCGATCACTTTGATTGTAAACGGGACCTTTGCGTCTGAATGCAGCACGATGTTCTGACCGACGCGATTAACGTATTCGGTGATGATAGGATCGTCGACGAACTTTGCCTCTTTGTCGACCTGGGCGGCCAACATGCGACCCATCTTGACTTCCTTTTCCGTGCCGGCAGCCAACTTGCCCCAGAGACCCTTGTTGATGTTTCGCTTCCCGATCATCTCGGGATCATCGTTGGCTGACAGCGGGCCACCCTTCTTGGCGACCGTTGGCTGAGCCGTCTGCGGGTTGTTAGGCGATTGGGTTTTGCTGGTGGATGAAGCGGTTGATTGAGTCTGCTGAGTCTGATCCTTGGTCTGACCCTGATCCTTGCTCTGCTGTGGAGCGGCGAATGAACTTACGCTAGCGAACCACAGGCTGGCTCCCAAGCCGATTGCCACTACGGCGCGAGAGAGGTGAAATTTCATTTGAACCTCCAACTTTAAGAGGCCGGGAGAGAACTCGAGCTTCGTCTCACGGTCGGCCGCGTTCGTCTGTTGAGCGACCACTTTGTTTTTCCGGGGGCAGCGCCCGAGGCAGCGGCACTGCAACGATTAAATGCACCGCTATGATGCCATGTTTCCTATGGAAGGTTGCGCTTCAACTTCTCGATTCGCGCAATTCATCAAGCTAACCGGCATCACGCGGCATTATAAGCCAGCAAAGACAAAAAACCTACGTAAATTGCTTGAGTGTCGGCCGCATGCTAGAGTCCGACGCCGAAGAGGGTCGTCATCGACAGTGATATCGACAAAGAGAAAGAGCCAAAGACCCCGTGCGCGCCCGACCTCGAGTCGCACTCATTCGGTTTCGATAATCGGCGCGGGCCGACTTGGATTAGCGCTCGGCATCGCTCTAAGTAAGGCCGGGTACGCGATCAACCTGGTCGTGGCGCGCAGCTCCGCGAGCGCAAAGCACGCCGCCACCCTGCTCAAAACGACTGGTGAACATGTCGGAGCAAAAGGATTAACCAAACCCTCCGGACGATTTCTTGAACTAGTCGCAAGCAGCTCGCTCATAATTGTGGCCACACCGGATGACGCGATTCCGGGCGTCGCCAAGGACCTGGCAGAGGCATTTCAGTCTCTGCGATTCACTCACGGCACGCGACGCCTGGTCGCGGTGCACACGAGCGGAGCGCTGTCCTCGCGAGTGTTGCAGCCGCTGAAAGCCCAGGGTCTCAGCATCGGTTCGATTCACCCTTTGGTTTCGATTAGCGACAGGAATGGAGCGGGCGACTCGTTATCGCGCGCCTTTTTCTCTCTCGAAGGAGACCCCGCCGCTATTCGCATCGGAAAACGCCTGGTCCAGGATCTGGGCGGCAGGAGCTTTGTGATTAACGCCCGCAGCAAACCTCTGTATCACGCGGCGGCTGTCATGGCGTCACCAAATCTAACTGCATTATTCGACATATGTCTGGAGATGCTGAGTCGCTGCGGGCTTTCGCCACGGCGCGCGCGTCAAATCTTGCTACCGCTGGTTCAGAGCACTTTAACCAACTTGTCCGATCAGGAACCTGCCCAGGCTCTTACCGGAACATTCAAGCGCGGCGACCTCGCAACCGCGAGAGAGCATATCAACGCAATGGATTCCGCCGGACTTACTGACGCACTCCGTGCTTATGCAGTCCTCGGACAACACTCGCTCGGATTATCAAGACTTCCCAGGGCGCGCAGGATCGAAATCGAACAGCTCCTAACCCAGACGCTGAAGCGGGCGGTGAAGGCCTCTTAATTGATCACAACGAATTGCTTGTGAACGCGCATCACAGTTCGCCGAAAGTCTTGACATCTCTTAACAAAAAAGTTGGAACCACATCGTTCGTTCATGCGTCTCTAGAAATAGCCCAGACCGTGTTAACGGAGACGACGCAGGATCGTCATTACATATAGGGAATCATCATGAGCACCAGTCAAGCCGCTATTGTCGAAACAATTCCGAAACATCAGTTGCGCGGACTGCCATCGCGAAAGGCGCCGGCGGCCGAGCGATTGAACAAAATCCGCGACCTGGCTTCGGCGCTAATGGACGAGGCTAAATCGCTCGATCATGAAAACGGTTTGGCGGAAACGTCCGCGACCGTCGAGAATCTCAATCTCAAATCCAGGCTGGACTTCTTTGAGGAAGTGCGGCGCTACGAAGTCAGGTTAATTAGTCGAGCGTTGGAGGTGACTGGCGGCAATCAGGCCCGCGCTGCGCGCCTGTTGGGACTGGGAACGACTACTCTAAACTACAAAATCAAGGCCTACGAAATCGCAATCACGGCCTGAGACTTCTCGCCAACCGCATCAGTTGACCGCTTCCGATTCTTCTTCGGGAGCGATCAACTGCTGCTCCGAAACAAATAGAATCCGTTCGTCAACCAGCGTCGAATCAACCAGCGTCTGCACCAGATACTCTCCCGCAACCGGGAAAGTAACGTTCACAAAAAAGCTGATGTTGTCGGCTGAACCATGATTGATTTCGAATCGCGCGGGCTGCGAGACCACCAGCGCCTGCTGCCGATCCGGCATCAGGATTCTGACTTCCGAGAGATGCGCCCCATCGCCGCGCCAATGATTAACCACCGCGAGCTTCGGTAGCCAAACCGGCAGTTGCGGCACGACGATGTTTTGAAACACGCCCATGTACGAGAGTTTGTTGCCTAACTCCAGACGCACGTCGTCACAGAAGAGTGTGTAAGCCAGTTCCAGTTTTTGATCCTGAGTTGATGCCATTGCCTTTATCCTAACATCTTTTTGAATTCGGCCTCATCGATCACCTTCACTTCGAGCTGATTCGCCTTATCGAGTTTCGATCCAGGATCAGCACCAGCCAAAACAAAATCGGTCTTCTTGCTGACGGATCCGGTTACCCGGCCACCGTTTGATTCGATCAATTCGCGAGCTTCGTCGCGCGTCATATCCGGCAGCGTTCCCGTCAGCACAAATACTTTACCTGCGAAAAGCTGACCCGTTTGCTCTGCTGCGGATTCACCGGCCAGGGTCGTACGCACGCCAGAGCGAGTCAGCCGATCGCACAATTCCCGGTTGCCGGAATCGGCAAACCAATCGTGAATGCTCTCAGCCATCGTCAGGCCAATTTCGTGAATCTCGTCGAGCTCTTCGACGCTGGCGGCGGCTAAACGATCCAACGATCCAAAATGTCGCGCCAGGATGCCGGCGGTCCGCTCGCCGACGTGGCGAATGCCCAGGCCATATATCAAATGCCAAAGGTCGCGCGTCTTGCTGTCTTCAATTTGCGCGAGGACGTTTGACGCTGACTTCTCGGCCATTCGATCCAGCGAAGCGAGGTCATCGAGTGTTAATGCGTAAAGGTCGGCGACGTCTTTCACGAGTTTGCGATCGAGCAATTGCTCCGCGAGCGCACTACCCAATCCTTCAATACGCATCGCGCGCCGCGAGGCAAAGTGCAGAAGCCGCCCAATCAGTTGCGCGCCGCAATCTGCGGCAATACATCGCGAAACCGCTTCGCCTTCGGGTCGTGACACCAGGCCGCCGCAGACGGGACACGTTATAGGCGGGCGAAACTTCTTTTCTTTGCCGGTGCGCTTTGATTCGATGACCTTCACTACTTTGGGAATCACGTCGCCGCCCCGCTCGACCAAAACGTAATCACCAATTTTCAGTCCCAGCCGTTCGATCTCATCTTCGTTATGCAAAGTCGAACGCGACACCGTCACCCCGCCGAGTTGCACCGGCTCCAGCATAGCGACGGGAGTTAACGCGCCCGTTCGTCCCACCTGCACGACGATGTCGTTGACTCTGGTGGTCGCCTGGCGGGCAGCGTACTTGTAGGCAATCGCCCAACGCGGCGCCTTGCCGGTGGCGCCGAACTGATCCTGTAAAGCGGTGGAATTCACTTTTACGACGACACCGTCAATCTCATAATCAAGATCGTCGCGCTTCGCTTCCATCGAACGACAAAAATCGATTACTTCATCAATCGTTTTGCAGAGAGCGCGGTTTTCATTGACGCGAAATCCGGCGCTCTCGGCCCAATTAAGCGCCTCCCAATGCGTCGCGAACGCTTTGCGTTGGCCGGCGAACACGTCATAGGCGAACATCTCCAGTCGTCTCCGCGCGGTGATCGACGGATCGAGTTGGCGAATCGTTCCCGATGCAGCATTGCGCGGGTTCGCAAACCGAGCTTCACCTGCTTCTTCGCGCTCGGCGTTGATGCGCTCAAAAATGCGCCGGCCCAAATACGCTTCGCCACGCACTTCGATTTCCCGCGGCGCACGTTTTCCGGTGTCACGCAGTTTCAATGGCACGCTGCGAATCGTGCGTACATTTGACGACACGTCCTCGCCGCGAGTGCCGTCACCGCGCGTCACGCCACGGACAAACACGCCGTCTTCGTAGTGGACCGACAACGACAATCCATCGATCTTTAATTCCGCAACGTACTCGGGAGATTTACCGTCGGCCAATTTGCAACAGCGTTCGTCGAAGGCGCGCAGCTCATCAATACTGTAACTATTGTCGAGCGACAGCATCGGCACCCGATGCACGGATTCAGGAAAGCTTTCGGCGGGACGACCGGCTACGCGTTGCGTCGGACTGTCGCGAGTCACCAATTCGGGGTGCTTCGCTTCCAACTCACGAAGTTTTTCCAGTAGCTCATCGTACTCGCGATCGGATATCTCTGGATTCTGGTGGAGATAGTAGAGGTCTTCGTGACGCCGAATCTCGTCACGGAGATTGTTTATTGTCTTGTCGATTGATTTACGCTTGCTCAACCGTAGGTTGTCTTTGTTGTGTTAAGCGAGCCTTCTCTTCTTGGGCTGCACCCGCCGGAAAGCAGGGGAGTGCGTTTCAATCTTGCGCATGGCGTCGCGGTCGTAAACGCGTTCGCCACACTGAGGACACTCGTAGTACTCGAGGTCTGGTACCACATACGCAACTCCGTCATGTTCATCATGCCAGTCCCCACTGACTCGTTTGATTTTGGTACTGCCGCAGGACGGGCACTTTGTAATTCTAATCATCGATTCAATTATAAGGCTCTTTTGGAAGAAATCAGAAAATAGGGTGGTGGTGTTTGCCTCCCTCTCCCTTTGGGAGAGGGCCCGGGTGAGGGCTTAGCACGGCAGACTCGGAATAGTTCACCGGCTTTAGCCCGTTATCGAGATGAGCCACCAGTTGATTCGTTAACGAGGTTGAGACTGCGAAGAATCCCTGAACGGATTGCGGGCTGAAGCCCGCGGAGGTTGTGGTTGCAGTTTGCGCTCAGGCCCTCACCCCACCCCTCTCCCAAAGGGAGAGGGAGCAAACCGTACCACGGCATTGAGAATTGACTCAGCAACATCCAGTTCGGTAATGCCGTCAATTTTCATTTCCGTCCGTGCCTTTTCACTAAAGGCGTAGCGTCCTGTAAGCACAGCTCTCTTGATTCGTAGGAGTACGTCGCTCATGGTTGATTGAATCTAATAGATGAATTAACCAGTCGCAGTTTTACAACATCATCGAAAGAACAGATATCGAGGCCGGTCGTCATCGCGTTCGAACGCGCGGCACACCAAGTCATCGCTTAAAGCTTGCCGAAACTCTTCACGCACTCGCAGCACTTCGCGCTTGGCTGCTTCGGGATCGCTCTTCAGGAGCGCTCCGAAATCAGCCGGGATTTCGATCGCGCGCTCCGGTTCGCCAAGCGGAAAATCCTGACGCTGCGAAAATGATTCGACGCGCTGGTCGTTCAATTCCCAACTCGCAAACAATCGATCGCTGTCCAGGCCGCTGACGCTTCCCTTCTCTGCCGGGTTAGTCGAATAGTCGGTGCCGTAAAAATTCACCGCGTACTCGCGCACCACCACGCCCAGTCGATTCAAATTGAAGTGCGCGTTGCGCGCCCGCATCGGCTCGAAAGTCCACTTGATAAAATCACGGTCTTCAGCGAGAGCCCGGGCGCGCTGAGCCCATTTTAATTGCGCCCCGACACCTTTGTTTTGATATTCAGCCGCGACCGCCATCATGTGTGAATAGCCAAAAATGTGATCGCCCTGCACCGCGGCGAGATGATGAACAAAGCCAATCAGTTTGTGGTCGATGAAGGCGCCGAGAGTCCATCCACCGGCCCGATGCGAAACGATTAAGTGGCGTCGTGGAGAGATTTCCAGATCGGGAAGACCAAACACCTCGCGCTGAAGCCTGATGCACGCGTCGTATTCCTGGATCGATGACACTTCGCGAATCACAACGTTCGCTTTTCCAGTTTCGACAGCGGTTTCGCTCGGCATAATCACGCGTTAGTAAACTGCGAAATCATATCATGCTGATTTCAGCG
>Ga0209488_10004328_pt1 | contig 11133 bp, 13 predicted proteins | sample Rivendell_Oct201_8_FD_188349 | JGI IMG/M metagenome (GOLD analysis project Ga0209488, IMG submission 188349) | Vadose zone soil microbial communities from the Eel River Critical Zone Observatory, Northern California, USA -... | ecosystem: Environmental > Terrestrial > Soil > Vadose zone >... | reverse complement strand
TATAAACTGCGATAGGAACCCGCCATACCTACGTACAAGACTCAGCACGACCTTGCCCCCGTGCATCGAGCAACCTTCTGATGTCGTATCCTCTGGTTAGCTGACCTGTTGATTATCTTGTGGTTAGCACACAATGGGAGAATTCGTCCTTTCTTCGTTGATCACATCGATTACAACTTCCATCCATGATACCAGAAGACACCACGTAAACCTTCTCCGGGTCCACTGATCCGTACCCCTGTTCATCGCCAAGGTGGCTTAATGGAGCTTGACACGTTGAAGTTACTTCCCTGCCCAGGAAGTTTTCTACAGCGGGCGGAGAAAGCCCGAAAGACTCCGAGAGTCATCCGAGTCGTGTGCCAGGATGAATAGCCCTGTTTGCCTTGTGTGAATCTTCGTACTTGAGAGTAATATATACAAGCTTCAAGTTAGTATGCCAGACTGGGAAATCGGTGCGATTACGGAGCAGCGGCAACAACTCTCGATTGTGCGACGACGGTGTTGACACGTAGACGACATGACTGTTCGAGTTGTACATCATCACCCTCTCACGAGCACCCGATAATTCGTGGAAGGTTCCCATTTGCCTGTGATTGAAAGAGTAGCCAGCCTATAGTCGTGTTGATGTCGAACGTGAGTCGCCCACCTCTGTCAACACGGAGCGCTGTCCAAGTCTCCCTGAGCTCCACCATCTCACCAACGCTCTGAGACTCTGACGCCCAGCCTGGAACTTGAAGGTCGAGTGTTGAAATTACACAGCCATCGGCAAAAGACTCGCATCGCCCTTCAACGACTGTTCGTTGTTTTCCAGTCTCATCCTCATTAATCTCTCCCCATGTCCCAAAACAACCAAGTACTCGGCCGTTCCACTGATAACTTTACCGCTATATTCAATGCCGCCGCAACCGAGTACCAAAGAATCGCGGGAAAGGGTCTAGATACGCATCCCTTTGCCGCACAGCTTGACACCTGCGATAGTCCCGAGGCCGTTTCAGCCGTATTTCAAGTGCAAGCGCAGGCATTCAGCAAATTTCGGGAGGGCGAGGAGAAATTGATGACTTGGTTGGGTCCGACAGTGCGCATTCTATCTACGTTTTCTGCGACGCTTGGAGAAGGGATTGGTCTTGTAAGCTGCTTCGTTTGCTCCGCATCATTGTTCGCCGACACGTGGTTCTCAGACACTCTCACCTGCAAAGACGATTTTTACTGGCATCGGCGTTCTCCTTGCAGTTCGTCTCAACCGAGTTTCCTTCTCTTATCGCCCATTTGTTTAACATTCAACTCTCAGGCTGTGAAGGACGTTGTAACGAGCCGCGACACGCTCATGCACCTCTTCGAACGCATTCATTTTTTCCTCCAACGTCTGAAGGGTTACACCCAGATATTACTCACCGATGAATTCATTGAACTGCTTGGGAAAGTCATGGCGCAACTACTTTCCATCCTCGCACTTTCGACCAAGGCCATGACAGACAGGCGAATCAGTGAGTAGGTTGATTCACAATACCGTTTCTTGGCTGACTGTGGCTCAGAGAAGTTTCTGAAAGGACTATCAGGAAGGACAGAGGTCGAGGATGCGCTTTCGCGGTTGGACTCTCTTACGAAAGAAGAGAATTTATTGACGGCGATGAGAAATTTGGAAGTGTCATACCGTATCGATAGCAACGTTAAAGCGGTCAAAAACGGTACGTCGCGATTTCTGTCTATCTTTATACATGCTGACCCTTATCCAACAGTAACGGATAACCTTAAACGTTTGTCACTTCCTGACGGTGTCCTCGTCGACTGTCAAATCTGACACACGCCCACAGGGAACCAGTTAAAACGGGACTTTCGAACATGGCTCTCTCCTCCGGATCCTTCTATAAATCATGATAGCGCATGCAAAATCCATCATGGTGGAACTGGAACTTGGTTCATCAAAGGGCGCACTTTTCAAGAATGGAAACATAATAGATCTTTATTGTGGATCCGCGGCAATCGTATGCGTCTCTCGCCCTTTCTGCCTATCTGATTATTAATACCTTGCCCGATTTTGCAGCAGGGGCTGGGAAAAGCGTTCTTTGGTATGCGACTCTTCGCCTATCTGCACCGTGACCGTGATTCATGTTGTTAATTAGCTCCGCCATCATCGAAGATGTCAGGAAAATGCAAGAGACCAGGTCGGCCTTGGTCGTGTATCACTATTTTGACTTCAAGGATGCCCCCAAGCGCGACCTTCGCGGATTGCTGGCGTCTCTTCTCTGCCAACTCTGTGACAGCTCTGACCGCTGCTGGGATGTCCTTGACAAATTACATACCACGTGTCAAGATGGCTCCAAACGACCCAGTGATATGGCCCTTATAACATGCCTGAAAACGATGCTTGATCTCCCAGGACAAGTCCCTGTCTTCGTTTTCATGGATGCACTCGATGAATGTCCGAGTAATATGGGGACCCCATCTGCCCGTGAAGAGGTGCTGGACCTTGTGAAGGATCTGGTTGAATCAAATTATCCGAATGTGTTTATTTGCATTACTAGTCGCCCTGAGCAAGACATACAAGCTATTCTTAACCCCTTGACATCCGCGTCGTCCCGCGTGTCCCTTCACGAAGAAGGAGGTCAAAGGGAGGATATCAAAGGGTATATCCGCTCCTTCGTTCATACGGACAGTGCGATGAAGAGATGGAGAGAAGCAGATAAAGAGCTCGTTATTAATTCGCTATCGGAACGAGCTGACGGAATGTGAGGGTTTCTGCTACAGTACTTGGTCACGATGGCTCATAACCTTGCACAGGTTTCGATGGGTATTTTGCCAGCTTGACACGTTGCGTCGATGCTTCCCTTCGAGCATTTGCAAGACATTGAACGAATTGCCAACCACTCTGGACGAGACATACGAACGAACATTACAAGGGATCCCGAAAGAGAGAAGGCGGCATGCACATCGATTATTTCGATGTTTGGTCGCAGCCAGTCGGCCTCTCCGTGTTGAAGAACTCGGGGAGATATTTGCGATCGAGTTTGATGAAGATTCGGCGCCTAATTTGATGGAAGGCTGGCGGCCTGAAAATGCAGAAGAGGCGGTGCTTTCCGCATGTTCCACATTAATTTCGGTCGTCAAAAAGAAGCGCTCAAAGGTCGTTCAATTCTCTCATTTTTCAGTGAGAGAATTCTTGACATCGGACCGCCTCTTGATGTCCGAGGATGGAAGTATCCGTGACTATCACATTCCACTCGATGGGGCGCACACCATCCTGGCACGGGCCTGCCTCACGGTTCTTCTGCAGTTGGATGAAGAAACGGACACAAATCGTCTCTCGAGGTTTCCTCTGGCGTTCTATGCTGCTCGATACTGGGTCGATCATGCGCAGTTCGGAGACGTGGCATCGCAAGTGGAAGATGCCATTCAGCAATTATTCAATCCAGGGAAATCACACTTTGCAGCATGGACCTGGATCTATGATGTAGATCGTGGTCGTTTTCGAGGATCTATCCACAAACTCCCAAAGCACCACTCGCTACCCAATGCAACATTGTTGTATTATGCAGTGAAATGTGGATTCAGCCAGCTAGCCGACTACCTGATTTATATACATGGAGAAGATGTTAATGCCAGGTGTCGGCATGGTGCAACTCCCTTATACGCGGCATCCAACATGGGACAGATCGAGTTTGCGCGTGTACTACTTGACCATGGGGCCAACGTGGATACGACAAACCAAAACGAGGAGACTCCCCTGGTCGCAGCATATGATAACGGCCATCTGGACGTCATGCGGCTGTTGATAGACCATGGGGCAAATGTAGACGTGCCATCCTACTCCTTCGGACTCCTATCGCATAACGCAGCGTTCAAGGGAGACCTTGACGTTATACGTTTGCTACTGCAGCACAACGCCAATGTAAATGCCACTTCATGTCGCTACAACTGGACACCACTGCACTGTGCGTCGAGTTCCGGACATGCAAAGGTCGCCGAGGTCCTTCTCGAACACGGGGCTAACATCAACGCACGAGATGTGGATAACGAAACTCCGTTGTACCGAGCGTCGATCAATGGGCACCTCGAAGTCGCGCGTCTACTGCTTAGGCACGGAGCGGACGTGCGCATCCGGAAGAAAAGTGGCCGGTCCCTATTCCAGGGTGCTATATCACATGGGCGTACTGACGTTGCGCAGCTTTTGTTAGAGCACGGCGCGAAAGAAGGATAGGCGGTCATGTATTATGCATGGTGCAGGATTTTTTGAGCTCCTGTCGCTGTTCAGTGCGTTCAGTGTTTTAATATGTTAGTAGTACCAAGCATACCCGTACTTTATGTACTATCCTTACGAAGGACGGTCATGCACATCAACATGAACTGAATGCTGCCAATAATAATAATAATAATGCCACACCCTCCATGATGAAACAAGAAATGCGATGCCATCTTCAATTGGACTTTCGGACGATATCATTATCTGACTAGGGACGATACAATTACGCATGGTCGTGTGGATGAATACGAGGGAAGTCGCGGCGGACTTCGAGAGAGTCCATTTGGAGTTGGATCAAATGGCTAGGTTTCTGGGTATGCGCATCGGAAGATTGTGGAAAATCCAATGAAGCCTCGTGAGGCCTCGTGAGGTTATCCACAATTTGCTAATGCGCAACGGCGATGCCCTCGTGCTGTGATCCATTGATCAGGGTCTAAGAGAAAGGGTGCTATTGGAAATGGAAGGAAGACATGGGAACGGAATAGTGCGTGACGACGCTGGGAAGAGAACGGCAAGGACGGCCGCATGGCGGCCCACTGGCAGGCGCCGCGCCGAGGTTGCCGGCGCGCAGGTGCCCTGCTGCGGTTATTCCTCGTTGAAATTGAAACCTAATTGAAACATAACATCGCACCGCCCAAACGTTTCAATAAGGAGAAGGACGCCGAATCTTATTGACACAGCGCTGGCCATCCACATCCGTCCACATGCATCCAGCTCAAAGCTACGATCAACCACGTAGGCTTGGCTCAGTCTCGGAGACGGAACCTGACACCCGTGGTCAATATTGACTGCTCACTTCTCATATATGTCATAGGACAAGACGTTCCTGAGACGCCCCGCGAGGCCATCTGATATCTCACAACTGACTATCAAATCAGGCCACGAGCACTAGCGTGCAGACCGCTCACGGTAAATTGCAACTGTTCACGGTTCACGGAAGGCTCTTTTTCCTCAAACGCCGAAAACCTTCAAGTGGTCAACATAAGCCCAGTCGAGTCGAGCCCATCGATCCAGGGTTTAAGCGTTGTAGGGTGCGTACTCGCCCCAGCGGCGGGGGGCGAGTCCCCCGGACAGCCTGGGGCTGCCAGTCACGTGGGCCGTTGCCCTACGGTCGTATGGTTCTTGAACAGAGCCGATTTCTCACAGCTTGTGACGTGGTCTGAGAAGGCGCACACTAATATGGGCCCCCATAGAACGTCACTTACCCCCACTCACGCCGTGTCACCCACGCGAGATTTGGGACGTTCTTGAGTCACTTGTATTCGTTCATTGAACCCCAAGCAGGAAATTCGACAAAGCCGGCGGTGTGCCTGTTCCCCATGCGGGTCTATTATAAGAATGGTTTCCTTCATCAGGAAAATGTCCATTTACTGTTTTACTTGTCTACTTTTGAAAAAAAAAAGATGGTTCATACAACGTATCGTACCTTTCTACGAATTGGTCTACCTATCGTAAGTTGAGTACAATGTCCACGGGCCGATTTGTAGAAAGAACATCATGCCCACAAGAGTCACCAGATCCCATAAGTATTTATATCCGCACTCCGATATTCAGTTACCACCATTACCGAACCGTGACCGTTTTACATGTTGTTGTATTGTTAGGAATGGCTGAGGGGAGATTTTGAATGCATTTCCTTGATTTCTAGGTGACCGGGAGGCCCGCCTGGAATCTCAACTCCGTCTCTATTGTTGTGGGTAGGCCGGCAAGATTAGAGTTTTGTTCACGGAGGTTCAACACGAGGCGAGATACAAGGGTGGTGGAGAGCCTGGACACCACAGTCAGCATCGAGACGGAGTATTAGTATCGTTGTCAATAAAAAGACGAACACATTAGTGAGAGGTACAGTGGACGATCTTAGCAAAGGCTGCATTTAAGGGGAATAATCCGTAAAAACGAGGTTCAGGCACCAGCAACGCATGGTAACAAACCGGGGAAAACTAGAAAATTGAATGCATAGGTTGAATGTCAGATAATGATAGACACAATCTTGGCGCACCCGAAGGCTAAAAATATTCGCAAAGTTCATGATGGAGAGTACCCTGTTCGGAATAGTCGGGATCTTATCGGTGAACAAAGAGGATGGGTCGTACAAGAAGTACATTGCGCCTGAAATGGATGGGATTTAATGCTCGAGTCATAGCTGAGCTCAACATACCGTCACGAACAATTACATCCAGGAGTCGTATGCCCCTCCCCATTACGAAAGCCTTGTACAGAGTAAGGAAGAATATCACGCTGTCAAAAAGCGATAGGCCAGCCCATGCGATAGCGGCAGCTGTCTCACCGAGTTACTATAATCAGAGGAAAAGTTTACAAAAAACTTACTTCGACCCCTGATACAAAAACGAACTCAGTCACACCAGGGAATGAACCACATGAGGCATTACCACGTACTTTTTCAGTGATACGGAATGCGAACACCCTGCAAAACTGGATAAAACCGGGATTACACCACCACGCACCCCAGCATGACGGCTAGCTAGGATGGCCCCCTTCAGGGAAAATGATAGTCGGAAATATATACATCTCCTTCGAGGTCTGAAAGAAGAGGCGTACAGCTGCGGTGGCATTTGATATCATGGCGGTGAATATGAGAAGTCCTTTGATGCGGCGACTTTGGCCGTACAATGCATGGACGCGGATGCTACATAGGACTTTATCGCGTAGATGATAAGTCAGGGCATGCCGGCGAGTGAATAAAAACGGTGCATTTGGGACGGACCACCTGCATAAAATTGCACAAGCATCATAAACCACTCGATGTATCCATGCAGACCCACGCAACTACGATCGGATGAGTCTTTTATCGTCGAGACGGGCACACTGTTCAAACGCACGACTGCCCGTGGTCAGGTAAGGTGCGGCTGACGGAAGATGGACGTACTGAAAGGTTAAATCTAATGACATACGATACGACAACCGGAAGATAGCCAAGAAGGGGGATATAGCGATTGAGAAGGCAAGCAATTGTAAACCACCCTTGTTTGTTGTGTGGTGGCCATAGGAACTGGATCTCCCGGTGTAAAGTAAGTACGTAGTCGTAATATAATATCACTAAAGTTCGCAAGAAAAATAAATATATGCTAAGTTCGGTTTCGGGGCTATATTGAAGCGGACTCACCCATAGCCGAGACATGAAGGATGGTGTTGAGCCATCTAAGATGCGCGTGTGTCCATGGTTTATTTGAACGGATCAGGGGGAGTGGTCAGAGTCGCTTACAGGTTTTCCGCGGCGTGTGGGCCAATGTTGATGTCGATGTCTCCCAGAGACATTGCAGATCAGCCAGTGAGCGGGACGAACACGAGATGCACGCCTTCTTTGGGGGAAGAGAACTGCAAGACGGGAATATAAATTATATACAACTCGGAGGCTCGGGGGTTGAAAAGGGGACCACTGACAGTAACCATGGATTTTACATTAATGCCATATGGGGTCCTGCATAATGCCCCACTACATAAAGGATTTCAAACAATCAATGTGGTATCTGAGTCGCCCTTGGGAACGTGTGTCATCTTGAGTCAACCCTGTCAACTCTTTGCTCCATCAGGAAAATATCCATTTACTTTTTTACTTGTCAACATGGTTTTTTTGTGCTTGACTCCTGAAAATGAATTTGGGAATCAACTTGTTTTGGATTCTAGGTTCCTCGACACTTTTCGACTTTTTCACTCGTACGAGCTTGTACGAGTCCAAAAAAGTAAGTGGTAGGTTTCCTGATGTCGGCGCTCAGGGGAGGTGGAGATATCGTTGCCAAGTTTCAATTAGACATGATATGAGGAGACATGAGGTTCTACTGTGATCCACATGATACGCATTGCCACTGTGAATCGGATCAAAAGAACTACGAAACGGATCATGGCTCGGGAAAATCCTATGCCGGCCCGGATCTGCCGTGGCACCTCCATGATTCATTCACTGCCCCGTCCAGTCTTTCCTCATGTCATTTCCTGTTGTCATGTCACCAAATGTATAAAAGGTTGGACCCGATAGATGTGAGTCCTCTAGGCTGATGACATCTCCTGCACTCAGCGACGCACAGCTTAACATATCAAAAGGAGGACTCCGAGTCCTGAGGGATGTTGAAGCAAGCCGCCACGGCCTTCCGAGCCCACAACGCTCACTGACCACAAAGCCTTGATCAACCGCTCAGCTCTCAGGCTCAGTACCGGAGGACCTGTGCACGGTTGAGGTTATTGTGAGCTGCTCACTTCTCATATCTATCGTAGGAAAGGACAATTTTAAGATGCTCCGCTGGGTCATCTAGTATCTCAGCGGCCACGTCCATCCACCGTGACGTGTGCCGACCGCTAAGGGTAGTATTGTTTGCACCATGGCTCACGAATGACCTCACCTCCTTGCGTATTCCGAGGGCAGAAAAGCTTCAAGTCATCAACAATCTAAAGCTCGTCTTGCTCTACGACCTGCATGCCGCGCCATCCCACCCAGCTTCTTTTCCCCAATTTCGTCGCCCATTGCATCTTTTCCTCGCTTATCGCCTAGTAACTGTTAGACAGAACAGGCAATCTCAAGAAGGAAGGCTACTGTAGGCGTCGTTCTATCTATCAAACTAGGGTCACCGCTGCGGTCCTCGACTGCGAGTGAAATAAGCGCCCACAAATGCGGTGGCGAAGTGTTTTTCTCGCCTGGTGCTCTTTTTTCCGTGCGCATTGCCATTCCGGGACTCCAAGTCTGAGAGCGGTGGGTGACAATGATTGTTGCGCAGCACTCACCTGCGCGGGAAGCGGCCCACTGGCAGACCCCGCGTCCAGGGGTATTGCGCCGTTCACGAATGAAGCCGGTTTTTCCTTGGCGGCTACCTCCTGCGACGTGCTCTGCGGAACCTCACGCTACTGTACGCTCTCATGTTCGTCGGTTTTCCTTACTCACGTTGAGTGCGGCTCCTGCACCAACTGCGGGTGACGAATCGATGACTACATGATATGTGACGCGTGAGATGGGGTTCGTTCTGGTCTTTGGTCAAGATTTATCCTAACGCGAAGCTGCCAGTACATCTGCTTCTCGTACAGTGTGTTACGAAAGGATCTGTTTCACGCTTCGAGCAACGTATCCATCGTGTCGTATGCTCTCGCGCCGGGTTTTTACACCTACGCTCCGAAATTATTGAGACCCTCCAGCGTCACCAATCGCGACCGTTTGGTAAGTCGAGTTGTTAAGACCGACCAAGGGGAAGTGGTTTGGAACGGACGCTATTGGTGGCTGAGCGACTGGGAGAGCCGCCTGGAACCTCCCCACTGTCTCCACCGTTGTGGGTAGATCCGAAAGAATAGTGTTTTGTTCGCGGAGATTCAACACAAGTCGGGTGACAAGGGTGGTAGAGAGCCTGGACACCATAATCAATATTGTGATAATCCCAAAGTCAATATTAAGACGAACACGTTAGTCATTGTTGTGGTGGACGTCCTTAGAAAAGGCTGCGTTCGAGAAGAAGAGTAAAGCGTAAAACGAGGTTCGGGCACCAGTAAGGCATTATCACGAACCGGGGAAAACTATAAAATTGAATGTAGTGGCTGAGTACTAGATGGCTGTCAGAAGGCATCAATGACGCACCAGAAGGTTGAAAATATTCGATACGTTCATGATTAAAAGAACACTGTTCGGAATCGTTAGGGTCTCGCCGATAAACAAAAAGAATGGCTCCTACAAGAAGTATATGGTGCCTATGATGGATGATAGGATTCAATGCTGAAGGTGTTATTTATTCGACGTACCATCACGAACAATCACATTCAGGAGCCGGGTGCCTCTCCCTACCGCGAAGGCTTTGTACAGAGTGAGGGAGAATATCACAGTGTCAAATACCGACAGGAGGGCCCATGCGACAGCAGCAGCTGTCTCGCCGAGTTACTACAGCAAGTGTGAAATCGTACCCAGAAGCTCACATCGACCTCTAATACAAAAGTAAATTGAGTCGTCCCAGGAAATGAACCGCATCGTGGATCTACCACGTACTTTACTGATGGCATGAATTGCGAACACCCCACAAAGCTGGATAAAACGGGAATCACATCATCCCCAATGCGCCGGCTTGCGACAATTTCCCACTTCAAGGAAAAAAGATGGTCGATCATGCATCTGCCTTTGGGGCCTGAGGAGAAAAACGTACAGCCGCGGTGACGAGGGACAATAGGCCGATAAATGTGAGAAATATCAGGACGCGGCGACTTTGACCATACAGTGCATAGACGCGAATGAGACACAGGACTTCATGAGGAGGATGTAAAGTCAGAACAGAGGGGATAAGCGGAGAGTTTGGGACGTACGACCTGCATGAATTTGCACAACCATTATAAACCACTCATAGTATCTATGCACACCCACACAACTACGGTCGATTGAGTACTTTGTCATCGGGACACACACATTTCTCTAACGTACAACTGCAGGCGGTCAGGCTCAGGCGCGACGGACGGATGACGGACGTACCGGAAAGTCCAATGTAATGAAATACGATACAAAAAACGGAAGATAGCCAAATATGGAGATATAGCGATTGACAAGGCAGACCGCCGTGAACCACCCTCGTTTGTTGTGGGGTGGCCATAGGAACTGGATCTCCCGGTCTAGGGTGAGTATATAGTCGTAAAATAACAATACTAGAAATCCGACAGCAGAATACATCCGCTAAGTCGCTTTTGGATCAACAAGTAGCAAACTCACCCATAGCTGAGACATGCATGACGGAGTTGGCCCATCTAGAGTGAATACACGCCCATTAAATATTTGAACGAAAACACAGGAGAGAAGGTAGTCAGAGTCACTCACACATCCTCCGCAGCGTTTGCGCCGATGTCGATCATAATGGATCCCCGGGACATTGCTAACTCAGCCAGTGAGCAGATACACACCTCCTTGGAGAAAGAGAACCGCGAGA
>Ga0209488_10004327_pt1 | contig 11134 bp, 12 predicted proteins | sample Rivendell_Oct201_8_FD_188349 | JGI IMG/M metagenome (GOLD analysis project Ga0209488, IMG submission 188349) | Vadose zone soil microbial communities from the Eel River Critical Zone Observatory, Northern California, USA -... | ecosystem: Environmental > Terrestrial > Soil > Vadose zone >... | reverse complement strand
TATTCCCCGCGTAGCCAAAGGCTCGGCCACAGCGTTGGGATCTGCCGCATCGCCTCGCAAAGCTCATCAAGTTGCGAAGAGGAAGGCTATTGCCCCCTCTCGTCCATGACACACTCTGTCATTAGCCTTTTCATTGACAATGTAATCCCAGAGGATTTTAGACTTGGCAATATCATGTAAAGTATCGTTCTCTCATTGCATTTATTCATTCTCAATAGTCGGAATGCATTGTTATCCCATCCCTTATCTCATGTCTGTTTGTTGAGATTGCTGGGAATCGCAATTTGTGAGTTTGTCACTTTTTCGCCTCGGTTGCTTGACTACCAGCAAAAGCAGCGCTTGTTCTGGGGATTCGTCGCTGCCTTGTTTGTGCGGATGGTGTCTAGACCGGAGAACACTATCTTCATTCATGCGCCTCTGATGCACAACTTTGATGAGTATTTGACGTATCCATACAACTTCTGCTTCGAGTATTGGTACTATGCTAAGGTGATGGCATCAAAGTCTTCGGGGTTTTGACGGAAAATCCGCCGGTCATGAGATATGTATCCTTCCAAAGACCTTCAACAGGCCAGGACACAAAGGTAGATCATGATGTACTTAGGTAGTATTAACTTTGACTCGTCAGATCAGCAGAAGAATGCGGTGTCGTTTTTCCTATGCCTATGCTCAAGATCAAAAACTGAACATCATTCGATTGGGGCAATTTACCTCTACTTGCGACACCTTTCCCTGAACGGTAACGTATGCCCGCGACACCCGCTTGTCCCCTGTCACTCCGAGTCTAACTGAATCTCGTCGCGAGCCGCGGCTGGACTCGGAACAGCTCGCGAGGGGCTCAAAAACACGGTTCGTTTCGATGGTCAACCCCGAGCCGTGACGACGATACAGTGGTGAGTTTCAGGCCTACTAAGCCGTTGCCCAGGAGGTTCAATTGAAAGAAACGGCGTAACCCGGTAGACAAAGAGATCGTACCTGGTGCTCACTGGTGCATTAGAACTAGTCGCATTGCGTGGTTACCGGGCGCGGTAGTACTGTAGTACTGTCACGCATAAGCTCGTAGTATTTGGCCGGGGGGGGAGCGCCCAGCCAAGAAAGTCGAATCGCCCTGGCTACTCGTACGTACCCAGGCCCAGATGAAACGAGCGAGCTACGAAGGGTGCAGCATGTGGAGTGCGATGTGATTGGCGGGGCGTGCGACGCCTGTGCACGTGGTTCTCATCATTAGATGCAGTTAGTCGGTACTGCCAGTGGCTCAGCCTCTTGTTTTTGTTTTGTCCTTTATCTTCAAGTTTCTTTCTTGTTTGACTAAACGGACCATCCATCAACATCAAGATGTGTGAAGAGATATAATAACAGTTGTTCATCTTGTTGGACGACTCGAAACACGGGGTGCTCGACGTTTGCCCGTAAACTTGGCCTTCCCATCATCCATCGTCATCGACCATGAAACGTATCCCGTCTGACGTACACTGGTTCGCCCCACTTTTGTATTAAAACCTGTGCGCTTCCATTGTTCTCACCCTCCGCCTAGCTTGCGTCTCACCATCACTAGCACGGTTCTTGGCTGATCGTTGATCTGCGGTGCCTGTGCGTTGCCAGTTGCCAGCTCCGCGATGGACGATCCACCTCCTTTGGTGTTACCGGTATCTTGATACTATTGTATACACCTGTGTTAGCGAACAGTACGCGAACGGTGTTGTCTCGTGGCACTTCATCGCGCCATCCCGAGACTGCCGACTCTGGCCTGCTACAAAAGACCGCGTCAGGACGGGACTCATAGCTCATCACTTCCGTTCAACGACCTCTTACGAACAATAATCCACTAGAAGCTATCATACCCTTCGAGCTAATCACATCATACACCGCACCCTACGACCTATCTCTACCTTTGAAAAAAGTCCTTACCCAAAATGCACAGTACATCTCAAAGAAAGCAAAGGACCACGGCGGTACGTGCGAGCATTCAAATCACATACGCCCATATTCATCCTCGAGAAGCAGTGTGCGGGCACACAATCTCAACTGGGAACGTACTGCAGTACATTCCGAGCAGTCCACTCATCCGATCGCTCATGGGTAGCACCTCTTGTCGTCGCACCAACACCTTCTGGTCTCGTATCAGAACCTTCGGAATACAAGTTCGCGACTAGAGCTCCTGTCGTGCGGCGGTCCCCCAGCGCCAAAAATCCCAGAACGAAGACTACGAATCAAGGGCAGCTGTCTGCTCCATCACCTACGAATGGAAAACCAAGCACGTCATCACGCACCTATCAGCACCAGGCAAAAGCAACACCAACACCAGAGCAATTAGACATGCGATACTACGATTCAAATAACCGATACGACGAGTTTTTGGCTTCCTTCCAGTACCGCATTGATGGAATGACGGGACAAAGAGGCGGATGGGGCTTCTAGAGAGGAGGTTAAAATAATTACATTACACCACTATTACACCATGTAGCTGTAGCTCTATTTGCGCGCATTATATAATTCGTATGATCTGGTCATGTGAGTGCTGGAGCCTTGGCAGTAAGTCCGCGGGGGAGTGTATGTAATTAAATCATCATTACTCGGGCCACCACCGGGGGTGCATCAGAGAGAGGAGCACATCTCAGAAGACGGTAGTTTAGTGGTGAGTCGACTCGTATCTTATTTCGTGACAGCAAAGACTTCGGGTCTGGGCGCATCCTGAACACCACATATTACTGGAAGCCCACGTGTGAGCTAATGTTGCGCCATCTTGGCCTCGACACCCCACGCAGTTTACGGGCCATTTCTCATCCTTTATTCTTTATTCTTGACCCCTCACCATGCCTGGTTCGCGATTAAAGAAGCGTCCATCCGTTGACACTCCCATTTCTTCGCATTCTAGACCAATGCACTCACCGTCCCCTTCCGAGCCCAAGCCCCGCGAACCTTATCCAATGCCGAGCAGTAATCCTGCAAGTCAGTATACCCTCATGGAGAAGCTCGGCACGGGTAGTTTTGGAACCGTGTACAAGGCGATGCACAACGAGACGGGCCAGATTGTCGCCGTCAAACAAATCGGTGCGTCCACTACTTCACCACTCGCTTGATCCTCCAACAAGCTGACAATGTCTCTATTTCCTCCCGCTTTGTTTTTTCGCGCTCAGATCTGGAAGATTCAGATGACGACATTTCTGAAATACAACAGGAAATAACGAATTTGGCCCAACACGAATCAGAATTCGTCACTCGTTACTATGGCTCCTTTGTCGTCAACTATAAGCTCTGGATCGTCATGGAGTACCTAGCTGGCGGGTCTTGTCTCGACCTCCTGAAGCCAGCCGTGTTTTCGGAAGGACACATCGCCGTCATCTGCCGCGAGCTTCTTATGGGGCTCGAGTATCTACACGGAGAAGGCACCATCCACCGCGACATAAAGGCCGCGAACGTCCTCCTCTCCGCATCGGGCAAGGTCAAGCTTGCAGACTTTGGCGTTGCCGCTCAATTAACAAACACGCTTCGCCACACCTTTGTCGGTACGCCCTTCTGGATGGCCCCAGAAGTTATCAGGCAAGCTGGATATGATGCAAAGGCAGACATGTGGAGCTTGGGCATCACCGCCATTGAAATGGCCAAGGGGGAGCCGCCCCTCGCCGAGTATCACCCAATGCGTGTGCTATTTCTGATCCCTAAGGCAAAGGCCCCTGTGCTAGAGGGTCCCTTCTCTTCGGCGTTCAAAGACTTTGTATCACAGTGCTTGACCAAGGACCCTGTACAGGTATGCTCCTTCCATGCATTTGCCGGTCGTTTTGTCATGCCCCTATCAGCGGCCGACAGCAAAGGAGCTCCTTCAACATCGTTTCATTCGAGGTGCACGTAAAACGTCTTGTCTCACAGAGTTAATCGAGCGTTATCAAGAATACCGCGCCCATAACCCGGCACGTGGTCAGGTCACTCAACCGCTCACACGAAATAGCATCACATCGTGGGACAACGGAACTTTGAAGAGCGAATGGAACTTTGAAACCATAAGATCCACGGCCGCTATGGGATCGTTTCGTAGCATGGCAAGGGATCTTGTGCAGCCCGGCATGATTCCCGATGAAGACGAGGAAGGCGGGTCATCATCATTTGGGACTGCGGAGGATGGGGAGTCATTAGACACTGACGCCGCGACAAAAGGAAGCGATATTCCTCCACCCAACTCCGGCGGAAGTGATTCGGAAATTCAGGCACGGCACAACACTGTCATCGTGCGGTCACAATTGGGGTCCACTCAAGGACGTATTGTGCCCATGGAGGACGTTGCCGCGGTGGATGCCACAAGTACACCGAGAGCGCCGGACGCGGACGCAAACCCTGACCTCGGCGCTCCCCCGGCATATGTCCGAACACCAAAGCGGTCATCGTATGCCGCACGTACAGCGCCGAATGGCACTATTGTGCGTGAAGCGGACCTGGGAACTGGCGTTGACACAATACGGCCTGTGAAGAAGATCGATACCACGGGCTCGTTGCGGCTGTCATCAGAATATGTGGGAAACATTCGAGCGCGTGATGGGAGAGATGGTAACGGCACTGGTTCTGTCCCCACATCTCCCACATCCCCCGTGAAGGACAAGGCATCCTCTCACAGGCGCACAGCCAGTGAGGCAGCAAAAGCGGGGCAGTCACTCGTGGATGAGGTTGTTCTTCCAACGTTGCAGAAGGTGGGTTTAGTGTGATCCGTTGTTGTTCCTGTTCTGATCTGGTGGCACTGGTGATCCGGGGGCTAGGCCATTACGGATGACATGGACGCACGTGAGATCGAATCGCTCAGCATGCTGTCACGTGGCTTCCAAGAGCTCAGGGATGTCAATCCGGAACTGTCCTTCAATGTCATCCTCAATATCCTCGCTGGGATAAATGAGTGCGCTGCAATTTCCCCCGTCTTTTTATTTTAACCCGTCCCTTTTTTTTGCTAATGGGTTACGTGTGCTTCGCTTTTTTAGTAATGCGGCTGTGCGGCAACACGTGCAGACTTCCAGGGGCCTCTTCCCTCACAGACGGGTGACTCGAAAGAGCGAGATGACAAATCGTGGCCTCGTCGTGACCGAAGTGGTTGAGGACATTGCCGGACCATCGGGCGCTGCCGTGTCGCCCACGACTCCTGGTGGTGCTGACAATGTTGCGGACGCCTCACCCGTGAAACGGTCCCCTATCGCTGAACTCCTGTACATGCGGTGGCTGGAGGGCCTCAAAATCAAATGGCCAAGCATATTATCGTAGACCACAGCCACGAGGCCCCGATTTACGTACCCTTTTTCTTCGACTCGACTGGTAATCCTCGTTGTAGCGGCACCCTCGGCACACACATTTCCCCCTCGCCTTCAGTCGACCTTGCTTCTCTTCGGTTGCTAACCCCAGTGCTGGACCCGTGCATGTGGCGTCTTATTTGAAAGGCGTATCATTTACCCGATAATTCATCTAGCCTTTCTCTCCATACATTTTGTACAATTCTCCCAACACCACCCTTAACAACCCTTTGACCTGATTCGATACCGAAAGGCGCGCACGTGCTCTATTTTTAAACGAGCTTCACATCGTTTTCCTTCTATTTTTACCCATTCCATAATCTGCCCCCCTGGGCCCAGCCCTCCAACAACGTATAGCCAGCCTGCTTCCCTGCGTGTGACCCACGCATTCTGTGTTACGATCTTTACGAAACAGACACGAAGGACCCGTAGTTGGAACAGTTCTCCCGTACAATCGCGGGAATTAGGAAGAGTTCTACTGACGAAATGCATCATTAATTAATAATGGCTTTACTCCGGTGGTGCTCTACTCTCATGGTAGTAGTACTGTACAGTTTTGTCCCTGAGCAGGAGCATTACGATGCGGATCAACCAACCGACGTCGGCAATTCAACTATCACATGTATGCGCTTCCATGATTGGGTGAGCTTGCTCGAATACAAGAAAAAAAGGCACAAGAAGAGGCCCGACCCTCTGGCATCGTCGGCATGATTCCAAATATATCATTGTCCATGATTTCCAAACTGTGTTTACGTCTACTCTACCTGAAGGGTAAATTACCGTCCGCATCAAACCCGCGGCATATCGTGAGTGTTCCTAAACAAGAAAAGTATGAAAAAAGGGTCTCGTGAGCATAAATGGTATATAGAAAAATTAGGTGCCACAAAGTTCGTGTCAAGAGTCAGTGGGGGAGGAGGGGGGGCGGTAGTCCTGAATTATCTACGGAATGATCATGGGTTATTTCGTGGACAAAAGCATGCGTGTGCAAGGAAGCGAGGTGGTTCTGTTCATAACGATTACGGAAAAGGGGAAATTTCGGCAAAACATCACCGAAAGATCTCCGTGTGACAGTGACATTGGCACCCGCGTTCAGCTAAAGTAGACGGAAACTAAACGTGAGCGCTAGCGTGCATACTAGCATTGACAGCGTGAGAGGCGTGGAACGCAGTCTCGGAGCTGCTCCGCTCTTCTTGACACCGCTGCCGGGGCTTCCTGGGCTTGAGCTAGCGTTGGAAGAGCCAGCTGTGTTCGTGGGAGTTGCGGATGTCGTGCTCGTGGAAGTACTTGTTGCAGTGAGACCTACACCGCCATTGCCGCCGGCTGTCAAGGGAACAGTCGTGATCTGGCCCGCCGCATCGAGATTCTGATATGCGCCCTTGGGGTCCAGAGCTTGTGCCAAGGATTGGATAGTCCAACCGTTTTGAACGATGAGCGGATAGGTCGATGTGAAGACTTGGACTGTGTTAGGGTTAAGCTCATGCTCAAGAGGGACCAAGCCATTGTTCTTTGGACCTGGAGCATATGTTCGAGTCAAAGTTCAAATTACGAAAGGGAGCAAACGTACCTGTGAGCCACGATGCGAAGTTGGCCGCGGCTGATTGGACGGTTACTGCACCGTTACCAATGTTCCAATCCTGAGTGCTGAAGCAAGGTTTGGCGGCGTGCAAATGACGCGACTATAGGGGACGTACTCGTGATTCCAAACAACAGCCTTTAGACCGAATACCTCCCTGGCAATAGCGTCCACACGCAGGTCCACATCGCCGTACGGAGGGCGCCAAAAGCGGCAAATCCTACCCCCCGTAGAGTCGTAAATGACCTGGAGCGTCCAACCAAGCTGAGCAACGACATCTGCATTGGATAACCCAGTCATATGTGGGTGAGTCCAGGTATGTACTGCGAAATCATCCTGGTCATTCTGGAACGCATCAAGGAACTCCTTCCAACTGTTGACGACGTTCCTTCCGATGTAGAAGTGCGTTGCCTTGAGTTGATTCTGTCTAAGAAATGTGTTGAGGGTGTCGGATGCTCCCTGTGCGACAGTGTAGAAGCGCAATCAGAATTCGAGATAAAAGAAAGAAAGAGTAGCTCACAGGAAGAGGACCGTCGTCAAAACTGAGTGCCAGGACGCCCGCAGGGGCATTGATGATAACATTGGGGCCAACACAACCGAACGCGAATGAGCACACACTAGGATCAGAACCACTAGTCCCTGCAGGGTAGACGGGGGCGTCGGCCGGAGTGGCCGCCACGGGTACAGGAATGTTTGGTATCTTGCCAGCCTGAACCGCGGCAGCGAGCGCGTCCTTCCAAGCTTGAGGCATCGCGTTCGAATCCGGGACACCTGCGGGGTACTGGCTCGTCCAGGCTGGGCTACCTACTTCCAAAGCGCCAGAGGCATTCGTAGCCTGACGCTTGAAAAGGGCATGGGCAAAGTGGCCATCGTCGTGAAACCAGCGACCTGGAAGTTCACTTCGTGAGACGTGATCACGGGCATCACTATCGTAAGATGGGATAGCTGCGGAACGTGCAGGAGAGGAGAGGGAGAGGAGGAGGGCGGCACCAGCGAGAGCGAGGGAGGGGAGCATGACTGGGAAGCAGGTTCAAGCTGGCAGGAAGGGCGCACCCACATGGCCATAATGAGAGGAGGACCTTTTAAAGTGGCGTTCATTGAGCGTCAGGGCAGGGCAAAGCGAGAGTCAGGGATAGTTTGTCCCTTGTCACTCGCACCTGCACACAAGCACACAACCAGGCAACTCACATTATCGGATCCAAATTACTGGATCACGGCGCATGTCCCCAAATCGGTTATAGTCTCCCAGCGGTTAATCGCCGCGACGCTCACGTAATTCCTTCTTTTCCCACCGTCGTGATATAGAGTCGGCGATCACTGTCAGTCGCGCGACCATATTGTCACCCCACCTACCACGCGCCCATCGATTGCCCACTTCTTGCCCATCCTGGAGCCCCCCAAGCCACAGTTCTTAAAATGGTCAGAATGGGCGCGCTTTGTACGGAAGGAACATATCTATTCCAAGACTTGTCCGAATAAGTGTTATATTTGATTTATTTAATCAAAGTATGGGCGCTCGGCTCAGAGAGTGACTATTGTTCCTGACTTGTCAGTTACGTTACGCGGAAATGTCGGCCACAACCGGTCACATTCATTTATTCTACCATTTGTCAATGCAGCAGTCGTCACCAACTGAGTGACCACAGATCCGATCCTAGTTCTATAAAATCAAGGAAATGTGGCGGGTAAGGAACGTAGCGTTGGTGGAGCTCCGTAACGACTTCAAATCGACACAGCTAACATTGCTTGTCACAAACCAGAACAACGCAAAACAACACAACCTACAACCTAGACTTTGTCTATAAAACGATCAAGTGTCTTCGCAATCGATGACTTAAAACAGCCGGGCAGCAACACTGCCGAGTACTGTAATGCTCAATGCAAATATCGTCGAGCTGGATGTCCTGCTGGCCCCATTTTGCTTGCTTGACCCCGCAACGCCACTTGGCGCTCCACTGCTCGCTGGACTCGAGGTCGAGTAGGTTGCGGTTGAGTAGGTTGAGGACGTGGCGTTGCCCTGGTTCGGGATAATGGGAGCAAACCTGACTGGGCCAGTGGTCCCCTGCCCGTTTTGATATGGGGTATCCAGTCCGTCTATTTCTACGGCAGACATAATCTTCCAGCCATTCTCAGGAATGAGATGGTAGTTGTCTCTAAAAGCCTGAGCAGATCCATTCGAGAGTTCGTGTTCCAGCATGATCAGACCAGGGTTTTTGTTACCTCATTACAGAACATAAGCGAATCACCCACAGTTGAGCGATGACAAATAATTACCACTGAGCCATGTTTTCATTTTATCACCGATTTGTGCCAATGTCGTGTTAATGGGAAGCGACCAATCCTCAGTGCTATGAGCGAGGCCGAGTTATGAATTGAATAAGGTACAGCACGATGGAACTAGCACACACTCTTGGTTCCAAATAATGGTAGTCAAGCCAAGGCTTTTGGCAATCGCATGAACGCGGGCGTCTGTATCGCCATAAGGGGGTCTGAAAAATCTTGGAAGGCGCCCACCAGTGGAGTCGTGGATGATCTGCATTGTGTAGGCCAACTCGGCAAAGATCTGCTCGTTTGAGAGCGTCGTCAAGAGGGGATGAGTATACGTATGCACGGCAATGTCGTCTCTTAAGACGTCGAACGCGGTCAAGAACAGGTTCGGATTGGCTAAAATGTTCTTCCCGATGAAGAAGTGCGTAACCCTTAGGTTGTTCGTTTGAATGAAATCATACAAGAGTGGCGAGCCCTACAAGCAAAAAGAGAGGAACAGGATGCGTGAGAATGCAGTTAAGGATTAAGATTAGACAAATCAGTGGCCAAGCTTAGTATCACCACGCATTTTCGTATCTAAGGGTGGCTTGCGGGCCGAAAAGATATGCGTGGACGCGGCTGTCATGACGTGATGTTGAGATTACCCGCTTACCTCGTATGGGCCATCATCGAAGCCGAGAGCAACGTAACCTGAGGGTGCGTCCCAAATGTCACCATCCATCCTGCATTGCTTGGCGAACGCCGAACAGATGTTCGGTGAGTTGGGATTAGTACCCGCTGGGTACGTAGGGGAACCATTAACCGCGGTTGCCTGGGGAATGTTGGGAATTGTTCCACTCTGAACGGCAGCGTCCAGGAAGTCTTTCCAAGTTTGTGGCAGTATTCCTGGGTCAAGAGGATGGCCCACCGGTGGTGGTTGCGGGAACGAAGTGACCCAAGCTGTAAAGATGAGATACGGTGAGCACGCACGCAGATGTCGAATGACGACGGAACTGACCTGATGAACCGACTGGAGGGTAGGTATTTCCGTCTGTTGTAATATTTGTGCCGTTTTGAGATTGTCGACGAAATAGGGCGTGAACAGGGTGGTCCGATAGGTGAAACCAACTAGCTGGGAGTGCTGAGCGAGGCGCATGTACGTTGGCTAGATGAGCGGATGCAACGCAGATGGTGGGGGAAAGAGTGAAGAAAAGGAACGGGATTAAAAGGAAAGGCATCGCGAGCTGAGAGAGAAAGGGGAAAAAGAGGGGGGGGGGAGAAGAGGAGGAAGAAGGGGATATAAATGGGTGGCAGAAGCGCAGATACTTTTGACATCAAATCATTTACCGGGAGGAGTATTCAGATCGGGTAATCGGCCATCTCAAACCGATACACCCCACTATCCACATGGCCGCCAAAGTGCCCAAGAAGGCTCTCACCTTAACTAATATTGTGGCGCACTACTGTATGACATGCGATGCATTAGCGACTGACGTGGGCAGAATGAGGTCAGGATGTCTATCCTCCCGAAAGCCTAAAGCATGTATCTGTATCCTCGACCTCTCAAGCTCCCTGCCGAAGATTCGTTCTCATCCAGACGCTTGTTTTCTTCAGAAAGCGCTTGTCTCAAGATGAAACACATGACAATGCAGAGCGCGCTGGTTGAAACGCAGATAACGTAAGAGTGGGCGTAAGTCGGACCCCAGGACTTCTGCCACACATAGCTGCTCGGAATAACGGTCAGCAGTCGAGATCTCCCACGGACAACACTGCGCGGGACCCACGAGCCAGCTATGTTTCCTAGTTGCGAAAACGCATTGATAAACGCGAGCGCAACAGCACGTTTCGACGGTGGGCGGGCGAAAGTGTTGGATGTCCACGTCAAGAAACAGATGAATCCCGAGTATGACTGGGCCATTAAGAAGCTGACCACAGTTAAATCGCCCACCAATGATATTTTGGGACAAGACACATACAGAGCAACATAGCGAGCTGCAAGCCTCATTGTCGAAATAGCTATGATGAAGCCGATTATTCCGATGAATAACGG
>Ga0209488_10004326_pt1 | contig 11135 bp, 8 predicted proteins | sample Rivendell_Oct201_8_FD_188349 | JGI IMG/M metagenome (GOLD analysis project Ga0209488, IMG submission 188349) | Vadose zone soil microbial communities from the Eel River Critical Zone Observatory, Northern California, USA -... | ecosystem: Environmental > Terrestrial > Soil > Vadose zone >... | reverse complement strand
GATCCACGCATCATTGATGCCGTGGTTGTAGGGAGCGCACCGGCATTATCGCGCCCTCTCCCCTCTGTGGGAGAGGGCAGCGCAGGACTTTCATCGAATGCAGATGGGTGAGGGGGACAGCTTGCCCCCTCACCCATTCTTTATTGTTGATCTGCTGAGTCGCCCTCTCCCGCAGAGGGGAGAGAGCGCAACAACATGCGCTGCTACTGCACCGCCTCGGCAAAGCGCCGCTTGATGCGCGTGCTCTCGGCCTCGATGTAGTCGTAATCCACCGCATGCATCTTGATCGAGGACAGCAGCGGATAGCCCACCGGGCCCGCGATGTCGGCGCGCGCCGAGTAGAGATACTCCAGCGGGAACAGCTCCTGCACCGCCTTGCTCAGCATGAATTGCGCAAACGCCTTGGCGGCATTCGGATTGGGCGAGCCCTTCACCACCGAGCTCGGCGAGGGAATGATGAACGTGCCGTCGTCCTGATAGAGCGTCGAGAGCGGCATGCCTTCCTTCTTGGACTCGCCCACGTAAGCGGCGTCGGCGCCGACCGCGATTAAGCGCTCGCCGCGCTTGACCATGTCGGACACCTGCTGATTGCCCTGCACCAGCATGATGTCGTTCGCGCGCAGCTTCTCGAAATACTGCCAGCCGTGCTCCTTCGCGAGCGTGCCCACGATGGTGACGAGCAGCGACGAGAACGACGGGTCCGCCATCACCAGCTTGCCTTTGTATTTGGGCTGCGTGAGATCGGTCCATGTCTTCGGCTGGTCGGCGGCGGCGACCTTGTCGTTGCGCACGTACATCGCCATCACGTTGAGGCGCTGCGCGACGTAATATCCGTCAGGGTCCTTGACCGCCGCCGGCACCTTGTCGAAGTCGGCTGCCTTGAACGGCACGAACAAGCCCTTCTTGGTCATCACGCGGGCGGCTGCGGGCTCGGAATGGGTGAGCACATCGACGAAGATCTTGCCGCCCTCCGCCTCCTGCTGAAACCGGCGCAGGATGTTGGAGCCGCCGGAACGGAACAGCTCGACCTTGATGCCAGTCTCCTTCTCGAACATGTTGGCGACCTTCTGGGCAGTCTCGATCGGCACCGAGCAATACCAGACGACCTTGCCCTCGCGCTTGGCGGCTGCCATGTCGACCGGCTGCGCCTTGGCGGAGCCGGCCGCCAATAGCAGGGTCGCGCCTGCAATAAGGCCGAGGCGGCTGAGCGTTCCCATGGTCGTTCTCCGTTTCTTCCGTTGGCTTGCGGCAATCTAGCCGCCCGCATGTGCGCGGCGCAACGTGGCATAGGGGCGCGCCGATTGCATTGCAGGGCGGCGAAGGCACCCTTGCCCTGCAGCGAAAATGGCTCCAAGAGAGGCGACCAGCGGCGAAGGCGAGTAGTTAACTGAGGTATCACAAATGAAATATCGACAGTTGGGACAAGGCTTGCGCGTATCGGCGATCGGGCTGGGCTGCTCCGGCATGAGCGCCGATTACGGCGTGCCTGACGACGTCGAGTCGATCGCCACCATTCACCGCTGCATCGATCTCGGCATCACCATGCTCGACACGTCCGACGCCTATGCGGCGGGTGTCAACGAGGAGCTGGTCGGGCAGGCGATCAAGGGCAAGCGCGACAAGTTTCTCATCACCAGCAAGTTCGGCAACATCCGCGGCCCGGGCGGGCAGCGCGGCGGCGTCAACGGCAAGCCCGACTATGTGCCCGTTGCCTGCGAGGCGAGCCTCAAGCGGCTCGGCATCGAGACGATCGATCTCTACTACATCCATCGCATCGATCCCACCGTGCCAATCGAGGACACCGTCGGCGCCATGGCGCGGCTCGTGCAGCAAGGCAAGGTCCGCCATCTCGGCCTGTGCGAGGCCGGCCCCAACACCATCCGACGCGCCCACAAGACCCATCCGATCACCGCGATCGAGACTGAATATTCGCTGTGGACGCGCGACGTCGAGCGCGAGATCCTGCCGACGCTAAAAGAGCTCGGCATCGGTCTCGTCCCCTACTCTCCGCTCGGCCGCGGCTTCCTGAGCGGCAGCTTTGGCAAGCGCGACGATCTCATCCCGAGCGATCGCCGCCACGCCCATCCGCGTTTCCAGGAAGGCAACTTCGAGAAAAACCTGACGCTGCTTGGGCCGCTCAAGGCAGCGGCCGAGAAGCGTGGAGTGACCATGGCGCAGGTCGCGCTCGCCTGGCTCTTGGCGCGCGGCGACAACATCGTGCCGATCCCGGGCACCAAGCGACGCAAATATCTCGAGGAGAATGCCGCCGCCGTGGACATCACATTGAGCGACGCCGAAGTGAAGGCGCTCGAGCAGGCGTTCCCGCCGCAGGCTGCCGCCGGGTTACGCTATCCGGAGTTCCAGCTCAAGATGATGGGAATTTGATTCCTGGGCGAGCGACAATTGCTCCCATCGTGTCCCGGCCGAGCGAAGCGAGAACCGGGACGAGAAGCTACTGAAAAATCTCCGCGAACTTCGCCTTGAGCTGTCGGGTGTTGGCTTCGATGTAGTCGTAGTCGATCGGATAGATGGCGATCTGATCGAGCCGCGGCAGTCCCTCTGGCGGCGGCACGTCTATGCGAGCCGACGGACGCCCATCCTCGGAGAGCTTGCCCTGCACCTCCACCGACATATTGAACTGCGCGAACAGCTTTGCGGCGTTGGGATGGGGAGAGCCTTTGACCACTGCGCTCGGCGACGGCACCACGATCGTCCCGTCCGGCGAAGCGATCGTCCGCATGTTGGGCAGTGGCTTGCCATCGTTGTAAACCCGTGGATCGGCCGATTCGGCGGCGATCACGCGCTCGCCGCGCTTGAGCATGTCGTACACTTGTTCATGACCCTGCACGATCAGCGTGTCGTTCTTGCGCAGGCCCTCGTAAAACTGCCAGCCGAACTTTCGCGACAGTGTGGCGACCACCATGAGCTGGATCGCCGTGAACGAGGGATCGGCCATGACCAATTGTCCTTTGTATTTTGGCAACGTCAGGTCGGTCCATTGCTTCGGCATGTCGGCGGCGGCCACCTTGTCAGTGCGTGCCACCATGCCCACCAGAGTGAGCCGCTGCGCAACGTAGTGGCCGTTGGGGTCCTTGGCGCTCGGGATCACCTTGTCAAAGCCTGCGAGCTTGAACGGCACGAACAGACCGCGACGTGTCATCGCATTGGCAGCCGACATGTCCGACATCGTGATCACATCGACGTTGATGCGGCCACCATCGGCCTCCTGCATAAATCGCCGGATCACGTTCTGCCCGCCGGTGCGCAGCATCTCGACTTTGATGCCGGTGCGCCTCTCGAACTCGTTGGCGATATACTGGCCGGCGGCAACGGGCGTCGATGTATACCAAGTGACCTTGCCTTCGCGCTTGGCGGCCGCCTCATCGACCGGATCGGGCTTGAACTCCTGTTTGACCTCTTGCGCGGACACTGCGCCCATCCAGAGGCTGGCGATCAATGCGGCCCATATCCGTGTCATGGCGTCCTCCCAGCAGAGATATTTCGTCAACCATAGCGGATGTTGACAGACGCGAACAAGACGGCAAGCCTAGACGTAACGTCGCGCCAGGAGAACCGTCATGCCAAGAACAGTCATGCCAAGAAAGAGAAGCGCAAGCCGCCGATCCGCGTTAACCGGCAGCTGCTGCCTGTCGCGGCGGGGCGCAATAACCGGCTTCGCCGCGATCGCGGCGAGCACGCTGCTGCCCGCAATGCCGGCTCGCGCTCAGAAGCCCGCCCGCAAGCTCACCCGCGTCGACGTGCATCGCCATTTCGTGCCGCCGGGCTACGTCGTCGACCGCACGCGCACCTGGCTCAACGACCGTTCCACCATCGCGGCCCAGCTCGAAGACATGGACAAGAGCGGCGTCGCGCTTGCGGTGATCTCGATCTCGGTGCTGGCCCTGGAAAGGCCCGACAACGCCGAGGCGCGGCGCTTCGCGCGCCTCGCCAACGAGTACTCGGCCAAGCTCATCGCCGATCATCCGGGCCGCTTCGGCATGTTTGCTTATCTGCCGTTTCCCGATGTCGACGGCACACTCAAAGAGATTGAATACGCGCTCAACACGCTCAAGGCCGATGGCGTCTATCTGCGCACCAATTATGACGACAAGTTCTTGGGCGATCCGATCTTCGCGCCGGTGTTCGAGGAGCTCAACCGTCGTGGCGCGGTGCTCTATACTCACCCGACGAGCCATCCCTGCTGCGAGCGCATCGTGCCGGGGCTGCGGGATGCCGACATCGAGTACGGCACCAACACGACGCGCGCCATCGCCAAGATGGTGTTCTCGGGCGCCTCGCGGCGCTACCCGAACATGAAAGTGATCTGGTCGCACGCCGGGGGAACCATGCCGTTTCTGGTGCGCCGCTTCATTAAGCGCGTGCACGAGAGTCCGGAATATCAGCCGATCCTGCCGGAAGGCTTTCTCCCGGAGGCGCGCAAGTTCTATTACGATTGCGCGCAGGGACCGGACGCGCCCGCGATGGCATCGCTCAAGGCCGTCGTGCCGGTCTCGCAGATTCTGTTCGGCACCGACTGGCCCCATCTCACGACCGAGGAGCACGTCACCGGCCTGCAGAAATCCGGCGTGTTCACCGAGGCCGAGCTCAGGATGATCGACCGCGACAACGCGCTGCGGCTGATGCCGACGCTGCGGCCGGTTACGTAGCCGATCCGGCCGCCCTCTTCCGCGCCTCCTCGATCAGCTGCCACACCCGCGGCGGTGAGAGCGGCAGCTCGCGCGGTTCGATGCCGAACGACTTGAGCGCGGAGGCCACCGCATTCGTGAGCGCGCCGCCGACTGGAATGATGCCGCCTTCACCCGCTCCCTTGGCGCCGAGCGGATTGTTCGGAGAAGGGTGTTGCTCAAGCGAAATTGTAGTGACGTGCGGATAGTCGGTCGCGACCGGGATGAGATAGTCGGCGAGCGATCCGACCAGCGGCTGCCCGCTCGCGTCGTAGCGGATCTCCTCGCTGAACACACTGCCGAGCCCTTGCACAGTCGCGCCGACCACCTGCCCATGCAAGGTGAGTGGATTGATCACACGGCCGACGTCGTCGACGGTGACAAAATCCAGCACCTCGACCTGCCCGGTGGTCGGGTCGACCGCGACATGTGCGATGGTCGTGCCATAGCTGTAGGTCGCTTTCGAATTGCGGAACTCGCCGTCCGCGGAGAGGCCCGCGAATTCAGCGAGTGCAAGCTTGCGGCCATCGTGCGTCACGGCAACGCCCTCGACCACACCGACCTCGGCGGTCCCAACACCGAATTTCTCCGCCGCGGCGGCGCGGAACTGAGCGATCACGGCATCGGCCGCCAGTACAATCGCTGAGCCACCCATCACGGTCGAGCGGGAGCCAAAGGCGCCGACACCGTCCGGCAGGTAGGTGGTCGAGCCGTGAAAAATCTTGACGCGCTCGAATGGCAGCTCGAGCGCATCGGCTGCAATCTGCGCCATGATGGTCTCGATGCCCTGCCCGACCGCCGACGACCCGACATAGACCGAGATCGTGCCGTCGGCTTCGACCACCATGCGGGCATTTTCCTTCGGACCGGAGCCGCCGCCTTCGATGAAACAGGCGATGCCGACCCCATGATAGCGGCCGTCGATCAGCTTGCCAGCGAGACACATCTTCTCGTCCCAGCGCGCCTCCGTCACGCAGCGCTCGAACGTGCTCAAGTAGTCGCCGCTATCGCAAGCGGTCTCGCCGAAGCCGTCGTTCGGCTCAACGCTCGCGAGCCGGTAAGGCATCTCGTCGAGCGCGATGAGATTGCGGCGGCGGATATCGAGCCGATCGAGCCCGAGGTCGGACGCCGCCATGTCGAGCAGCCTGTCCATAAAAAAGCAGCCCTCGAACCGGCCCGGCCCGCGATAGGTGCCTGAGGGCGTCTTGTTGGTCATCATCGCATGCGCGGTGAGGCCGAGATTGCGGACCCGATAAGGCCCGGTTGTGAACTGTGCGACATTGCGCACCGGCGTCATGCCGTTCGGCCGCACATAGGCGCCGATGTCGCACCAGATGTCGCCGCGCAGCCCGAGAATGGTGCCATCGCGGTCGAGCGCGATCTCGAAGTCGCTCTCGGTCTCACGCGAGTGCGCAATGGTCATGAAATGCTCGCGCCGGTCCTCCACCCATTTGACCGGACGGCCGAACTTGCGTGCCGCAAACGCAACCAGAAAATCTTCTGGATAGAACTCGCCGCGCGCGCCAAAGCCGCCGCCGACATCGTACTCGACATAATCGACAGCTTCCTCGGGCAAACCCATCATCGACGCCATGGCGCGCCGGTTGAAGAACGGAAGCTTCGCGGCGCCCGATACGCGGAGCTTGCCGCCGTCCCATTCGGCGAGCAGCCCGCGCGTCTCCATCGGCATCGCGGTCATCCGCTGCACGCGGAACTGCTCGCGCCGCGTATAGGGCGCATCGCGGAAAGCCTGTGCAACATCGCCCGTCACGGCGGTGAACACGCTCGCGCAATTGCTGGCCGTGCCCGCGATCAGGAGCACATCACCCTTGGCGGACGCGCGATGATCAACGACTGGCGGCAGTGGCTCAACGTCGAGCGCTACCGCCTGCACGGCGTCCTCCGCCAGCCCCGCATTATCGGCAAGCACCATCGCCACCGGCTCGCCGACATAGCGCACCATCTCGCTCGCCATCACCGGCTGCGCATAAGGCGCGATGGTCGGGTTCGGGCGGCGGAACGGGATCAGGGGAATTTGCGGCCCGAGGTCGCGCGCGGTCACCACGGCCCGCACGCCCGGCATGGCCAGTGCTGCGCTCGCATCGATCGAGCGGATGTGGCCATGGGCGAGCGGGCTGCGTACGATCGCAGCGTGCCATTGGCCGGGCCGGCTGAGATCATCGACGAACTGCCCGCGCCCCTGCACAAAGCGCAGGTCCTCGACGCGCTCGATAGGGCTGCCGATGAGAGTATTGACCCGCCGCATGCTGCCCTCGCCTTGAAACTCAATGACCCTAGTCCTCAAGCCTCACGTTTCCAACCGGCCTTGCCAGGACGAGGAATAGAGCTAAGCTTCTGGCTCTTCGGCCGAGAAGACCAAGTGGGAGGATTGCGGAATGAAGGGCGTCATTGCCGTCTTGCTGGTGGCCGGCATGCCCGCGGCGGCGGCCGAGGTTGAGCTCAACGACCAACAGAAGGTCGGCTGGCGTCTGTTCGAAACCTCCTGCGGCATCTGCCACACCAGGCCCACCCTGATCGCCGGCCTCTACGGACCCGAGCTCAATAAGGACAGCGCCGGCGGGCGCGAGGAGACGATCCGCGACATCGTCACCAACGGCACGCCGCGCATGCCGGGGTTCAAATACACCTACAACCCCGATCAGGTCGCAGCGATTGCGGCCTACGTGAAAACCCTGCCGGTCGGCAACCAGGCCCTCACGGTCCCGCCGGCCACGCGCTGATTGTTGAAAACGTTTGCGAGAAACCAGCTTGGAGAAAACCCCATGAGGACTGCACAGTTTGCGGGTGCAAGCGTGATCGCGATTGCGGCTGGGTTGGGTTGCCTGGTCCCCAGCGCCGCCACGGCCGATGCGCTGCTGGCTGGAACCATCACGTCGGCGTCGGGCGAGAAGATGGGTGGCGCCACCGTGTCGGCAAAGGCCGAGGATTCGACCATTACCACCTCAGTCTACACCGATGAGGCCGGCGGCTACTACTTCCCGCCGTTGCCGGATGGCAAATACCGCGTGTGGGCGCAAGCTCTCACCTATCAGACGGCCAAGAGCAATGTCGACCTGAGCAAGACGACGCAGCAGGATTTCCGGCTGCAGCCGATGACCAGTCAGGAAGATTGGATCCGCCAGCTGCCGGGCGACGAGTTCCTGGCCGCGCTCCCTGGCGACACGCCCGATGACTACCGCATGAAGACGCTGGTGCGGAAGAACTGCACTGGCTGCCACTCTGCCAGCTACCCGTTGCAGCACCGCTTCGACGAGGAGGGTTGGTACAAGGTACTCGACCTGATGAAAATGGTGAACGTGCTCGGCGTCTATCCGCGTCCTGACGGAAAGCCGACCGGCAACATCGACTTCCATCAGCGTGAGATCGCGAAGTATCTCGCCCGCGCGCGCGGACCAGGCGAGAGCTCGATGAAGTTCAAGCTGCGACCGCGTCCTTCGGGCGAAGCCGCGCGCGCCGTCGTCAGGGAATACGACTTCCCGATGGAGAGCGGCCACCACCGCGCCAATGACGGGTCCGACTGGTCGCTTGGCACGCCGTCCGAGATGCATCACGTGTCGGGCGTGCATGACGCGCAGATGGACTTCGGCGGCGACATCTGGATCACCTACGGTCACACCAGCATCGACACGACGATTGCAAAGATCAGCGGCAAGACCGGCGCGGTGAAGCACTTCAAGCTCGACGACCAGCGCGGCGTCGCGACCGGCACGCACGGCATCACCCGGGACGAGAACGGCGTGATGTGGTTCAACACTCGTTCGCACGTCTCGCGCGCCCATGGCGGTCTCGGCCGCGTCGATCCCAAGGACGACAAGGTCCAGGTCTATCTGCCGCCGCGCTCGACCACCGGCACCGCCGGCACCATCGACGCCGACCTCAATGGCAATATCTGGGTGACGTCGCCCGACGGCGCGCTGCGCTTCGACATCAAGGAGGAGAAGTTCACCGAATACAAGTCGGTGACCTACAAGGGCAGCCATGGCACCGCGACGGTCTACGGGCTCGCCACCGATCGGCTCGGCAACGGCTGGTGGCTGCTGATGACGGAAGACCTCATCGACTTCGGCGACGCCAAGACCGGCAAGACCTCGGAATTCCGGCTGCCGCCGGAGAAAGCCGCCATGGACAGCATGTCGGCCGAGCAGCGCAAGTTCTACGAGACCTTCCAGCCGCCGGACTTCAACGCGCCGTATCCCTGGGCGCAGGCACCGCGGCGGATGGGCGCCGACAAGCAGGGCGACTTTGTCTACACCGGCAACTCCTTCGGTGGCACGCTCGCCAAGATCAACATCCACACCAAGGAGACGACGCTCGTTCCGTTGCCCAATCCGGAATCGGATCAGCCCTATCAGGTCGCGGTCGACAGCAGCCACAATGCCTGGACCAACCTGTGGAGCACCGACAAGGTCGGCAAGTACGATCCGGCGACGAACAAGTGGACCCTGTTCGACCTGCCGACACGCGGCACCGAGTCTCGCTATATCTCGATCCTGGAGCGCCCGGGCCAGCCGATGCGGGTAGTCGTGCCTTATTCACGCGGCCGCAAGATCGGCGTGCTGACGCCGCGCACCGAAGCAGAGATTGCGGCGCTCAAGGCGCAGGCGGGACGGTGAACGTGGGGTGAGCGCCGCCGGATTTGCGGAAGAGATTCCGATTTAGCCGTATGCGTAGCGGCGAACTCGGCGCGCTCCCTCTCCCCTGCGGGGAGAGAGTTGGGTGGCCTGCGTAGCGTTATCCTTCACTCCGAAGGATAACGGGGCGATCTCATGGCGAACACGACAATCCTCGACGTGTCGCAATATGCACGTCTGTGGCGAGGCGTCTGGTGGACGCAGCATCTCGTCATGCTGCTCGCCTTGGTGGTCGGCGGCACTCTCGTCGGCGCATCGGCGGTCTATCTCGCGGGCGAGCTCGAGGAACTCGCGAACGCGCTCATCCGCGAAACGATGGGCCAGACAGGTCTCGACGCGGCAAGGCGAGAGAACGCCTTGATGAACATCGCGGCGTCCTACTGGATCGCGCGCGGCGTGCTCCGGGACACCCCTCTCGCCGTTGCCTCGATCATCGCCGTCAGCTTCCTGCTCGCCGCCACCTATGCGCTGGGCTGCCGTACATTCCGGTTGCGCCTGTTGACTGTGAACCTGCTTGCGCTCGCGGTCTTCGCACTCGTATTCGGGATCGCCTTGGTGCAATTGGTCCGCGCCGGCGTGCTCGTGCCTGACTACGATCCGCCAAGCGGCCGCGTTGCGAAGTTTGCGGATCAGGCCCTCGCCGTCATGTGCTTCATCATTTTCCTTCCCGCACTGGTCCTGCTGATTGTGCAGGGCGTGCTGGCTTTGCGACTCTGGCGCCATTGCTTGCGGGACGAGCTTGCACCGACCCGTCTCATGACCCGGTCTGTCGGGCACAACCTTACGATCGGGCAGTTCCGGCTGCCAATCGTGAGCCCGGCCGGAGCGGCGATCCATCTCGCGGTTCCGGGGACGCTCGGCGCGCTGGTGTGGCACTTCTCCGAGTGGCTTGGGCAGACGCTCGCCTATGCTCCGATCTATTTGCTGGCACTGATCATTTGGCTGGTGTTCCTACCCATGGTGATGCTGCATCGGGCGTTCATCGGCGAGACCGTGGCACGCCACAGCGACTTTGCCGATATCGTGTCGATGGCCCAGCAGTCCGGGCGGCTCGCCGTCATTGCGGTCGTTCTGATCGCGGCGCGCGCCCTTTGGCGCGTCGGCACGCGCTTCAACCTGCGGCAGCGCGATGCGATCATCCTCAAGGACAAGCCGCCGGTGCTGCTTCTGCGCTCGTTCGTCGACGATGTCGCGGGCATCCCGCCCGTCGCGGGCATCCCGCCCAATGCGCTCATTCCGCGGCTGTTGTGGCGGCGCAAGCGGCTCGAGGAGACCATCGGTGCAGAATTGACCAGAGCCGGACCGTTCGTGGCGATCGGCAAGCCCGGCGAGCGACTGCCGCAGATCGGCGCTCATCGCCTCTATGTCGGCGACGCGGACTGGCAAAACGTCGTGACGTCCTACATCGCGCGTGCGGAGCCGATCATCCTGATCGCCGGCAAGACGACGTGGGTGCAGTGGGAGCTGGCCAACATCGTTGCGCTCGGCCGCATGAACCGGCTCTTGATCGTTTTTTCAGGTAGCGCAGATGCCGAGCGCGTTGCCCGCTGGGAGAACCTGAAGCCGGCGCTCGCCAACACGCCCTGGTCGGCGGCAGCTGACGCAATCGACATCGCCGGCGCACTCGCCATCTTCATGCAAGCAGAAGGCTTTGTCGTGATCAGAAGCCGCGCGGCCCGTGAATCCGATTACCAGGGGGCGTTGCGCGTAGCGACCTATTTGATGGGCCGAGGGCCGGAGCAAGGCACCAGCGGTTAATCAAGCGCCTCGAGCAGCTTGCGGCACTCGGAAAGCTCTT
>Ga0209488_10004325_pt1 | contig 11137 bp, 10 predicted proteins | sample Rivendell_Oct201_8_FD_188349 | JGI IMG/M metagenome (GOLD analysis project Ga0209488, IMG submission 188349) | Vadose zone soil microbial communities from the Eel River Critical Zone Observatory, Northern California, USA -... | ecosystem: Environmental > Terrestrial > Soil > Vadose zone >... | reverse complement strand
TACGGCATCGGATCACCAATGCTGCCAGCGAATCGCTCAATGCCAAGATCCAGTGGGTGAAATACACAGCTCGAGGATTCCGGAACAAACAGAATTTCATTCACGCGATCTACTTTCACTGCGGTGGCCTGGATCTGGCTCCTTCACCCACTAAATAGCCGGAAGGCCCAAAAAACCAGGATTCGGAGCGCCCGGCAAAGGCCGCCGGGCGGTCTTCGCGTTTTAGGCCCAAGGCCTCCGCTCAGAGACTTCACCAAAGAAATGGGCTTGCTGTTCTGACTCGGCACGCTGGCCGAGGGCTGTGTGGCGCCTGAATGTAGAAGCAGCGAGGAGCCCAAGTGGAAGCCAAACTCTCCCGCACAGACAAATCGTGTGCGGGAGAGTTGTGGTCAGCCGATTTCTCCGGAGCCAGCCCCGTCGCATCGGCCTTGGGCATCCGCTTGGGCGCGACCCCGCGCGGACAATCGATAGCTACAGCGGCAGATGGTATTGGCCGTTGGCCGACGCGATCCAGCCTTGCTGGCAGGCTTCGGCGATAGCCAGTTGAGCCGTCCGTTTGGAACACTCGGTGGCATTCATAATCTGGTCGCGCAGTTGGTTGTAGCGAACTTTGTCGCCCACATCTGCCAGAGCTTGTGTGATGTCTGTCTTTTCTACCTTGCGTCGCGTTGCTGCAGCGGCGGGCGGCTTCTCGGTCGAGGAGAACCACAGAGTACGGGGATCGAGTTGGAGCAGCCGTGGAGGCTGCGAAGCCGCATAGCGAAACTGGAAGCGCAGCTCGATGGTGGCGAGTTGCGGCGCAGGCCGCGTGAGCAGCAAATAACTGTCGCCCACCGCATGCAGAGCGCTGGAGCCACGAAAGGCGCTGCCGATCTCGTGACGGCCGATCGATTTGCGGACATGGTGTACGACGACGAGAGCAGCGCGGGAGGCATCGCGCAGGCGCAACAGCGCCTGGCACAAGGCGGCCATGGCGCGGGTATCGTTTTCATCCTGATCGTGCGTGGAGTAGAGCGGGTCGAGAACCAGGATCTCGGCGGCAGCGGCCCGCGCGGCGGACACAAAGTGATTCAGACCCTGCGCGGCGCTGAGCAGATGGCCCGAGGCGCGCGTATCCACGAGGAGATGCTGATCGGCGGCCGCTCCCAAGGCACGGCGCATGAGCGAGAGGCGGCTGACAAACTGCGGGACCGGAAGTTCGAACTGGCAGATGAGCACACGGCGCCGCGCCGGGATGGAAAAACCAAGGCGATCCACACCGGCCGCCAGTGACAAGGCGAGGTTGGCAACCAGCAGAGACTTCCCTACCTTGGGCTCTCCGCCAACGAACAGGATGCCCTGCGGTGGCAGCAGTCCTGGTTCCACCAGGCCGGGCGGCGCAGTCGATGGCTGCTGTTCGAGCAACTGCGCCAGAGACAGCACCGTCGGTGAGGCAGACTTTGTCGAAGCGGTATCGCTCACAGCAGCGCCTCCGTGGTGGCATCCAGCAGGATCGGTTCCCCGACGGTAGACTCTTTTCGAGAAGCTGCCAGACGCAGAGCCGTCAGAGCCAGCTTGTTGACCTTGCGGAGAATGCCTTTGGTGGCCTGATAGAGGGCTTGCCTCGCGGTGTCGTCAAACAGCGGCTGGGTCACGCCGGCGGCCTTGAGTTGCTGCGCGAGATAGGCGTCGAGTTCTTCGCGCGACAGGCCTTCGAGGTGATACTGCACGGCGATGCGCTGACGCAGCGGTTCGTGGAGCTGCAGCGAGAGGGTGCGGCGCAGCAGCGGCTGGCCCACCAGCAGCAAGGTCAGATAGCGGCTGGAATCCATGTCGAAGTTCATCAGTAGGGGAAGTTGTTCGAGCGCGGGATGACCCAGCAACTGGGCTTCGTCGCAGATAAGAATGGGATGCTGCTTCTTACTCTGATTAAGACGCACGATGGCCTGGGAGATCTGGCGCACCAGATCTCCGCGGTAGTGCGCCGGTTCGAGATCCAGCTCCAGCGCCAGTTGGCGGAGCAGATCGAGCGTGGATCCAGGAGTCCAGTGCAGATACAAGACCTTATATAGGTTGGGATTGAGCGCGGCCGTGAAGCTGCGGGCGGCGGTCGATTTACCGGAGCCGACTTCCCCGGTGAGCAGGCCGGCGCCGTGATGATCGGCCAGAAACTGCAGCCGTGCCTTGGCCTGATTCCAGGACTGCGAAGAAAACAACTGTTTGGGATCAGGGCTATCGCAGAAAGGCGTTTTCTTAAAGCCGAAAAAAGTTTCCACCATGACGGTTACTCCTTCTCCTGTTTCTGTTTGAGCAGTTCGACGAAGTTGATGCCGGTGGGTTGGGGCTCGGCCGAGGCCGTCCGTTTCACGGAAGGCAACTGGCCGTTGACCACCGGGTCGACGGGCCGCGCCGTGGTTTCCAGTTTTCCCTGAAACCAGATCTCGACTTCCGCGGGATCGAGAGGATCGAAGCGTACTTCGACGCGGTGACCGGCCAGATGAGGCGGAGCCTCGTAGAAACAGTTGTGCAGCAGGAAGGTGGAATCGCGGCGCACCACGCGGTCCAGGCGATGGAAGAAGAGACGGCGCAGATCGGTGGCCGGCGGGAGCTGGCGGATCTGTTCGATATCACGCTGCCAACGCGCGAGCGGAGTGCTTCCGAGAGCGCTATGTTCGGAGCGATGATAGACGCTTTCAATCCAGATCCACAGGCGATCGTTTAACTCCTCGAGGGAGAGCGCGTGTTTAGGGTCGAGGTTAGCGAGGAATTGCTCGCGCACGGTGCGGAAAAACCTCTCGATCTTGCCGCGACCTTCGGGCTGATAAGGACGAGAGTGCACGATCAAAATACCGAGTGAGGCGGCAATGCGCGCCAGTTGCGGCGAGCGATAAATCTTCGCATTGTCGATGTAGAGACGGCCGGGTATACCACGGGCGGAGACGCCGTGGCGCAGACAGTCGAGCGAGGCATCGAGTCCCTGGCTGGCATAAAACTGCGCATGGGGAATGAGTCGGCTGGCGTCATCGAGAGTGGCGTGAAGAAAAACCTGCATGCGGCCGCCATCCTTCAGCCGCCGGACCCAGGGGCCAAACAGCATGTCGCCCTGCCAGATCTGATTGCTGAGTTCGGCCTCAAACTTCTTGTGCGCCGGTGGTGCGAGCAGTTGTTTTTCCGAGAGACCATGTTGTTTGAGGAAGCGGTAGAGCGTGGAAGCGGAGAGCGCGGGTGTGTCCGGACCGGAAGACAAGGCCAGTTCGCGCAGCAGCGTCGTGCCGGTGCGATGCGGGTTCTCGCGCTTGAGGCGTTCGATGAGGCTGGCCAGTTGCGGGGTGACGGTGCGGGACTGTCCGCGGTCCTGGCGAGGCTTGGGAGCCAGCGCTTCGAAACCGCCGTTGCGGTAGCGCAGCGCCCAATCGAGCAATGTATCGACGCAAACCGCCGTCCGTTTCGAATGGGGGATGTCGTAGTTGCGGGCGGCGATCTCCTGGGCGCGGCGTGTGAGTTCGCCGCGGGGAAGACGTTCGATCACCAGCGGCGCGATTAGCCCGTAGCGAAAAAGGGCCAGTTTTTCGGATTTGGCATCCATGCGGAAAACCTCCATGCCCCGGACGATAATCAGGAGCGGCGATCTTCCGCCATGCAAATGCTGTGTAGGGAACCTCAGGGAGCGGAGCACGCGGCGGCCAGCGTGATGCGCCGCCCTGCCGGAATGAGACACGCAGGCCAGCCCAGCAGATGGACACGAAGCTGCGAAAACAGGAAACGATGCGCGGCGATCCATCCGATGGATGCGAGCATCCGCAGGGCTTTGGAGACGAAGTCCGCCGCCGGGTCGCGAGGGTGCCCCGGTGCCGCCAGCGGCACCAGTGCCAGGCTTAGGGCAGGCGCCTGTTTTTGAAAACGGCGGATCCAGAACTGCCCGCGCTGGTAAGGCATCCCAGGTTGCGCGGCTGCTCGCGCGGCGGCCGCGAGCGTGAAACCGTTGAGCAACCGGGCGACGAGGAACAGTGCGATCACGGAGATGCTGAATCGTAGCCAGGGCAGGACGAATTCGGGTAATAAAGAAACCGTGCGTTTACAGGAGCGGCACAGATAACGACGAACGCTAATGACTCCGTCGAAGGCGGCATCCACGAGTGTGCGGCGGTAGAAGCCATGACCGGTCAGAGGATGTTTGGCCTCGCATTGCGGGCAGTGGTCCGGGCGGTAGCGATTCGGATCGGCGATCTCGTCGAAGTAACGCTGGATGGAGCCGGCGAACGGATGTACGATTTGCATGGAAGCCTTCCTGGGGAGTGTTATGACTCCCTGGTTTGGTCTCGCGGAGGGCTCGGTGATTCCTTAGAGAAAACCGCCGAGCCTTCCACCGCTCGACATCCTACATCGAATTCAACGAACCTCAGGCGCAGGGATACCGGGACTCGAAATGTATCCCGTCGTGATCCGCTCCGCGGTTCACGCTGCAACCCGGTGCGCTCTCGCGATCACCGCCCTACATCCCGGATTCAATTTGAGAAATCTTGCTTATGAAGAAGGGAAAAAACGCGGCTCGTTACACCACGTCTGCAACATCATCGGAGGCTGCTTGGAATACCAAACCCGCTTCATCAGCTGAAGTTAGTGGTTCTCATCGAGATACTGCAGTCAGAACGTCACCTACCAACTGGAGCAGATTGAACCCCTGATCTTCTTTAGGTGCCTGTTTGGTAAACCCGTATTCTGCCATTTGGGCGTCTCCGGAGGCAGAGGGCTCCCGACAGGTCTGGCACCCGGAGGTTGGCAGGAGCGCGATGAACAATGTGCAGAGAGCCCCTATTCGAGAGAGGTTTTTATAGCCGAGAGCGCACATATTCCATTAACAATATCATTATGACTCCCAACGTGCATGGCATCGTGCTCGATTGATTCTTGTAAGTGGCGCGGATTCCATGGGTTTATGAAAGCGGAAGTGCGAATTTCCATCAATGATTATGATGGAAATAGTGAAGAGTTCATTGTTGAGGGTGGAGGCGGCCCCGGCCCCTCCCCGACCCTCTCCCGTGGGGCGGGAGAGGGCGAGCGGTACGGTGGTCGTGGGTGTCATCGTAGCCTCTCTCCCCTGCCCTCTCTCTCCATGTGATGGAGAGAGGGAGTTGCTGCCGGCCGATTCAGCGGGTATGAATGGTTTGGCGAGGTTCTTGGCTCGTGGCAGATCCCGAGATTGTACTGGGCGAGGGCATGGCCGTCCTCGATCACAGTTCGCATTCATTCGGCATCGGCCGACCGCTTCGGGCGTGACAGTCTTCAATCGATTGGATAGGAAAGAGGCGTGCCGCTCTGGATCACGCAGCTCCGATTGAGATCGAAAAATCCCGCAGTTCGGCGGGAAGCACTGCAACAGCTCTGCCAGTTCCCCAACTTCCGAGCATTACGGGCACTCAGTGAGGCCATCCGAGACGAAGACGCAGAGGTTCGCAAGCTCGCCGCGATTGCGCTGGGCAAACTGGAGGACCACGAATGCCTCCAACCTTTGCTGGTTGCATTGCAGGATTCGAATGCCGAAGTTCAAATGGCGGCTATACAGAGCCTGAAACGAATCTCCAGTGACAAGGTCATCGATCAATTGTTGCCATTAATGCAAAACCGCGATGCGGGAGTTCGCGGTCACGCCGCTCATGTATTGCAGATGCTTGGCTGGCGTCCCGCCAGTCCCCAGGAGGAGATTTGGTTTTGGGCGGCGAAAGGCCAATTTCCGCGGTTGGTTTCATTTGGCGCCATGGCCCTTCCTGCTCTCGAGTTGGTTGTAAGTTCCTCTCCTTATGGCCTGGCGGTCGGCGCCATTCAGGCGCTGGCGTCGATCGGAGACGCGCGCGTGATAGATCCTCTTTTGGACGCGCTCAAGAAGAACGAGGCGGCGGTTTGCGTCGCCGCCCTGGACGCCCTGGGCAGGGTGGGCAGCCCCCACGTTGTCGAGCCGATTATCACGATGCTAGGCCACCAGAACTCCCAGGTTCGATTGGCCGCAATCGAGGCCCTGGCAGAAATCCGCGCCGCCAATGCGGCTCCCTTCCTGCGCGAACTGCTGAGAGATAACGTATGGGACATTCGCCGCGGGGCTGCGGAAGCCCTGGGCAAGCTCAAGGACACGGCAGCGATTGAGGCATTGACACGCGGGCTACAGGATGCTGATGCGGATGTCCGCGAGGCTTGTGCGGTTGCTTTGGGACGGTTGGGGGAGCGGAGCGCGATCGGAGCCTTGGTGATGGCCCTTAAAGACCCCCGCAGCGGCGTGCGCCGAGTAGCTGCCGCCTCTTTGTCGCGTATTAATGCTGACTGGAGTTCGACGCCCGAGGCGTCGGAGGCGCTTGAAGCGCTCAAGCCTGCTCTGGATCATGAAGATTCGGACGTTCGTCACTTTGTCGGTCATTTGCTGCGAGGTTTGGGCAAGGCTCAGCCAGAATTAATTGCGACTGACCGAGTCGAAGCGATGTCCTTTGGCCGCGTGCGCGCCCAAAAGCTGGCCGTAAACCTGTTTCAGGCGATCCTAAGTGATGTGGACCGGGACTTGCGACAGGCTGCCGCAGAAGCCTTGGGCCGGCTGAAGGATGCGCGAGCACAGTCTGCTCTGGGCCGGGCGCTAAGTGATGCCGATACCGGCGTCCGCGCGGCCGCTGAGCAAGCGCTGCAGCAACTGGCGATTATACAGAAGACTGAATGACCGACCCCAGGTGCGATGAGGCAGAAAAAATTTCTCCTGGTTGACGACGATGCAGGTTTTCTGGCGATCGTCCAGGAGCTGTTCGTCGCCACAGGAGGCGGGAAATGGGAAGTATTCACTGCGCAGAACCATGCCCAGGCACTTGAATTATTGCAAAAGGAGCGTGTTGATCTGGTCGTGCTCGACATCGGGATGCCGATCATGGATGGGTTCCAGTTTACGAAGTTGCTGAGCCGGGCGCATCCGGGCCAGAACGTGGTGATGCTGACCGGCGAGGTAACGGAGGAAAAGCGAAAGGCGTGCGTCGAACACGGCGTTCTGTTGCTGCTGGAAAAACCGGTAGCGACAGATGGCTTCAGCTCACTTTTCGCAACTCTCGACTCCCTGGCCGGCGCCCAGGCGCACTCCGGGTTTCGCGGAATGATGCGCCAGGTGGGATTGCAAGAAGTAATACAAATGGAATGCCTGGGACGCAAATCCTCGCTGCTGGAGGTGTTCGCTAGCAACATGCGCGGAAGAATTTACATTTGCGACGGTTCGATCATTCATGCCGAGTCCGGCCCGGTGCGAGGCGAGGCGGCATTGTATGGCCTCCTGGCTCTGCAAGACGGAGAATTCAACCTGAGTCAGTTCAGTGAACCGCCGCAGCGCACGATCGAGGGGCCCTGGGAGTTTTTGCTCATGGAAGCCGCCCGGCTCACGGATGAGGCCTCGCAGAATTTGCCCTTGGAAGCAGCCCAGTCTGAGGCGGAATCCGCTTCCATGGACACACAACATTTCATAGAGGGGTCTCTTCCCACTCAGGTTGAAAAGGAGATTGGCTCAGCGTGGAATGTCCCTTCGTTCTCTCAAGCAAATCCCGCGTCGCCGAGCTTGCCCGAGCCAAAGGCGAGGTCCCTTGAGTCCACTCTATCGGCCGCTCCCACTCAAGTGAAGATTGAAGAAGTTGCCCTTTGCTCCGGTTCCGGGGAGCTTCTCTATGAATGGCAATGCCAGCCATTGGAGGGCCGCTTGCGGCTTTTGCAACAGGTCGAGCAACAGGCGGCCCAAGTGACCAATTTGATCACCGTTGGCCGGTTTGACCGCCTCGAGATCATCACGCCGGAAGGCCGAATCGTTTGCCATCTCCAACAGGATCGACGTTTGTTCGTCCGCAGCTCGACCTTGACTCAACCGGCGCCATGAGCCAGATCCTCAACGATTATCTAAGCAGCCGCTTGCCTTTGCCGAACGTCGCGGCCTGGGGAGCCCGGCTCAGCGACCGCCGCCTCTCGAGCCGCTCCTATAAGGATTGGCTCCCTGAGCCGCGCATCGAACAGACGGTCGCCCGCCTCGCCCAAATTGCCGAAAGCCTCCTCCAGCATGATATCAGACCTCTTCGGCTGTGCTGGACATTCGAACTGGCGCGCATTCATCTTGCTTTCAGGCCGGACGGGAATTGTCTGGTTATCTTTCTTGAGAAAGCTCCGGGCGCTTTTGAGGAACACGTCCAGGCAATCCTTCAAGAATTCCTGACGTTGCCGACAGTTTGATCGGAGTTGTTTGACTCGAAGTGAGAAACAATGAGAAAACGCCGGCGTTTGGATTAAGGGTAAACGGCCTTGCTCGGCACTCGGTTGAATTCTGTCTCACGGCGCTCTTTCTCTCAGGTTGCGTTACTGAACCTCGTCATTCCAGCATTCGGCTCAATCAAATTCAGGTTATCGGAACGCACAATTCGTATCATCGACGAGCCCCCGAAGCTTTGCGAAAGTTGTTGGCCCAGCGCGCGCCTGAAGAAGCGAACGGCCTCGATTACGAGCACACGGCCCTCGCCGAACAACTCTCCAGTGGAATTCGTCAAGTCGAGCTGGATTGTTTTGCGGATCCGGAGGGCGGCAGGTTCGCAAATCCGCGCGGCGTGAAATGGGCCGCCGAGGCCGGTCTGCCCGCAGTGCCGGATCAGGATCCAACTGGCCGCTTGCGTCAACCCGGATTCAAAGTGATGCATGTGCAGGACATCGATTATTTTTCTTCCGTCCTTACGCTCATCGATGCTTTGCGCGGAATTCGCGATTGGTCCGCTGAACATCCCCGCCATGTTCCGATTTTCATCCTGCTCGAATTCAAAGAAGATGCGCCCGGCACGGAGTTCACACCGGCCCAGCCCTTTAGGGAAAAGGAACTCATGGCGCTGGAATCCGAGATTCTGAGCGTGTTTCCTCGAGACAAGATTCTGAAGCCCGATGATGTGCGGTCGAGTGAGAGGAGCCTGCCCGACGCATTACGCAAGCACGGTTGGCCGGCACTGGATTCAGTTCGTGGCAAGGTCATGTTCGGCATGGATAACGGCGGAGCGGTGCGCGAGCTTTACTTGAAGGATCATCCTGCACTTGAAGGCCGATTGCTCTTTGTCAGTGTGGCACCGTCAAATCCTGCTGCGGCATGGATGAAGGAAAATGATCCGGTGGAAGGCTTTGATCGCATTCAGCAGCTCGTGCGAGCAGGATTCCTCGTTCGCACCCGCGCGGATTCCGACACCATTGAAGCGCGAACGAATGACCGTCGCCGGCGAGACAAAGCGTTGGCCACCGGCGCACAATTCATCAGTACCGATTACCCCGAACCCAATCTCGCCTTTTCGACTTACTCCGTCCAATTCGCCGGGAAAATCGTCGCGCGGGCCAATCCAATGAACACATCTGGGGATTTGAAAGGAGTTGACCTCGACAAATAGCAACTGATGGTTCCATGAATTTTTCTCTTCGCATCGTCAGTTTCCTCGGCGCAATTGTAATTGCCGCTCCACCTGCTCGGGCGGCAGAAATGGAACTAACACTCCAAACACGCGACCCTGCTACAGGGAAGATCGTCCTTGCGGCCGAAAAGCTGGACCCGACGCATGTCGGCGTCATCGCAGTGGATGTTTGGAATTTCCATTGGTGTAAGACCGCGACGATGCGCGTCGATGCCATTGTGCCGCGAATGAACAAAGCTCTTGATGCTGCTCGCGAATTGGGGATGACCGTCATGCTCTGCCCGAGTGACGTCGTTGACAATTACGTTGGCTACCCGCAACGCGAGACCGTGCTTGCTTTGCCACTTGTCCCGGTGCCGACAGTGGAAAACGTCACGTGCCCATCGGTGCCGGATGCGGGTGGTTGCGCTTGTGGACGCGAACGGTGTGTGGTGAATTACGGCTGGGACGGCATGCACCCAGCCTTGAAGATCGGGGAGAAAGACCTCATGCCTGATACTCAGGCGGAGGTTTATGCAATTTGCAAGAGAAACGGTCTAACGCACCTCATTTATGTTGGTTTTCATACTCAGGTTTGCCTGCTCGGCAAACCGATGGGGCTTAAGGCGATGAAGTCGGCGGGCCTGCGTTGCGTGTTGGCGCGCGATATGACGGATGCGCATCCCGGTTATGATCCGGCTCGCGACTTCACCCCGGATATCAATACCCGGCAAGTCGTCGAGCACTTCGAAAAGTACTTGGCGCCGACGATCAGTTTTCAGGAGGAATTGAGCAAACTGGGAAAATGGAACGCGAACTGGGTAGTCGATCCGGTGCGAATTGCACCCTGGGGCACGCCGATGCGTCCCCACCTTTTCGAACAACCCATCATTGTGACGCTCACCACACCGCTGGAGCCAGATGCCGAAATCCGATATACCCTGGATGATGGCCTGCCAGGAACGGACTCTCTGCTTTATACCAAGCCGCTCGTTTTTACGAATACTGCTCATCTGCGCACCTCGGCTTTCCGAGGGCAGCGTCAGGTTTGCTTGGAATCCGAGGGCCTTTTTGCGCGATTGAGTCCTCGACCGCCGTTGCCGGACATTTACCTGGGCGACTTAACGCCCATTCGAAACGTTGGCTTCGGTCATACCTACGGAGGCAAGGTCCGCTATTCTGGAAATACCAGGCCGCCACAGAAGGACAAATCGAACCTGGGCCAGGACTTGAGGATCGATCGTGAGGTTCATCAGCATGGGTTGGGCGTGCATGCTCCGTGCGAACTGGCTTACAAACTTAACCCTGAATACCGCCGTTTCGTCGCGCTCGCGGGCGCCGACGAGAACGTTGTGACTACCAATAATGGCTCCAAATACCCGAGCGTGGTCTTCAAAATTTTCATCGATGGCCAACAAGCAGCCGAGAGCCCGGTCATGCGCGTGCTGGCGCCGGCGTGGCGTTTTGATGTCGAGATTCCCGCCGGCGCGCGAGTGCTGAATATTGTAACGATGGATGCGGGCGACGGGTCCCGCGAGGACTTCGCGGATTGGGTCAATGTCGGATTTGTCGTTCAGAAGTGAGATGATCACTAACCACCCGTCCGCAAACCTTTTTCAGCGCTCTCTTGTTGTCGCGCTTTGTTGGATTGCCCCCTCGATCCCATGAGTGGCCAGCGCTGGATTCAGTTCGTGACGAGAGCTTCCAACCTGCTCGGATCACCTGCCGCCCAGCCGATGCCACGG
>Ga0209488_10004323_pt1 | contig 11142 bp, 7 predicted proteins | sample Rivendell_Oct201_8_FD_188349 | JGI IMG/M metagenome (GOLD analysis project Ga0209488, IMG submission 188349) | Vadose zone soil microbial communities from the Eel River Critical Zone Observatory, Northern California, USA -... | ecosystem: Environmental > Terrestrial > Soil > Vadose zone >... | reverse complement strand
GGTACCGACATTGTTCCCATCGATTACAGTGCTTTTTTCATTACTCCCAGCGCCCGCCTCAACCTGTTCCCGACCACAGCGTTTTCTCCCTGGATCAGCTTCGGCGCAGGCTTCGGACATTTCGGTGAAAACAAGACCCTCATTTACGGCGGCGCCAACCCGGGCAAATCGAAGACCACCGGTGTCATCCAGGGCGGGATTGGCCTGGACGTAAAGGTCTGGCACCGCTTCAGCATTCGCGGTGAAGCCCGCGACTTCTGGTCGGGCGAACCGGATTTCCCCCTGGCAGCCACCGGCAAGACTCGTCAGCACAATTATTTTGTGGCCGCGGGCATAGTCTGGCGTTTCTAATCCAGCGGACTTCCTGGCATTCCCGAGCGATGAGGAGGAATGTGACTCCGGCCGCTCCTTTGCAGCGAAGCTATTCCTTTCGGTGGGTTATTTCCCCGCCGCCGACACTACTTCCTCGTACAACTCAGGCAGCCGCTGCGCATCGTCCGTGGAGTTTCCGAAGCGCGCTGATTCGTAGGCTTGGGTGAATTGCGCAACTCGGGTCCGCAAGCGCTCGTCTTCAATCTTCTTCACAAATTCCTGAGGAGTGTTCCCAGGTAGTCTTTGCGTTCCCCATCGCGCTAAGAAACGCGCCATGCGCTCATACCACATGGAAGCCGCCTGTTCCGGAAACTGCTCAGGATGCGAACGCAGCCGCCTCTCGTGGATCATTCTCGCTATCTGGGCCGCATTTCCCAGCAGCAGGAGCAGGATTGCAATGCCCATTCCGAAAGCGGCCCATCTTCGGGGAGAGCTCTCGATATGCTTGTGGCCGCGACGCGCCCAGGCCAGCATGGACTCATAACGACTGCGCGCCCACCCTCGCGCTCGCTCCCAGGAGGCGCGGGTTCCACCTATTGCCGCTTGGCCCAAAATATACTGGTGCGACGTGTCATAGCTGATGATCCATTCCCGCCAGAACGACGACATAGCGTCGAGGTAGAGGCCGACGCGCCCCCATCCTTGCGGTGTTCCGGCATTTCCCGCCGGGGTGGGATCGAAACTCTGCCAGCCATAGCCGGGAAAGAATGCCTCCACCCAGGCATGTGCGTTCTTCGCGCGAACTACGTAATTTCCCGTGAGGTCGTTAAATTCGTCGCTACGGAATCCATTTACCACGCGCGCGGGAATCCCCAGCGTCCGCAGCATTACCGCCATCGAGGAAGCGAAGTACTCGCAATGGCCCTGCTTTCGCTCAAACAGGAAATTCGCCAGCGGATCTTTCATCGCGGTGCGCGGCAACTGAAGCGTGTAGCCAAAGTGCGTTTTCAAGTAGTGTTCAATCGCTAACGCCTTGTCGTAATTACCTAAGGCCGAGCCCACAATTTGCGCCGCCAGCCGGGGAATACGTGGGTCGATCACGGGCAGGCGTAAGTAACTCCCGCTAACCTGCGGCGGATAGTCTTCTGACGCCTTCCGCAACTGTTCCGGTGAGGGCGTGCCGATGTCCGAATCGGCTTCATAAACGCCGATCTGATGCTGCCCATCGAGATCGTATACCGCCGCGCCAGCATCCACTGAAACAGTGTGGTACTCACCTTTCACACTGCGTGCCCAGGGTGCCAGAAAGAAAACATTCGTGCCAATCGGCTCCATCAGCACCCGATAGTGGATGACCTTCTCGCGGACCCGGCGCTCTTCCGGCCCAGAAAGAGCCATGATCTTCGTACCAAACGAAGGAATGGAGAAACTATTGTCCGCTCCTCGCTGCAGTACAAATTGCTGCCGCGGATTCGACCAGCTATGTCCGTCGAATTCCGCCAGCGCTACGCCGCGCCAGCGCAGATCGTAAACGCCCACTTTATCGCCATCGATCTGGATATGCATCACCACGGCATTCGACTGCTGAATCTGCCCGATTCGCCCCAATTGCACGCGGTCGCTGAATCCAGTAGAGAAATCCGTCCCAAACGAGTACGCGCCCATGTACCCTGCGGACATTCGAGGCAGCACAAAGAAGACGGCAGCTGCCCCGGCCATGATCATCACCATCAGCGCGGGAGTTACCCTCGCCAGGGAAAACGCAAGATGACGGTGTTCCTGCAGATCATTCGTGTGCCGCGCCTGGATGCTGGCGGCGTGCCCGGCGCGTTGCATCTCCATCAGTACAAACGTTGTCACGGCCATCAGCATGAAGCCGATAAAGAACAGCAGAAACACACTATCCACCGTCAATACGGACGCTGCCAGCACCATGAGAAAGGCCAGAATCGCAAGCATTACGTGATCGCGTTCCCGCCGCAGGGAGAACATCCGAATCACTACTGCAAACAGTGCCAGATGCACCGTGGCCGTCAGAAAGCTGCGGGAAAATAGAAAGAAATCAGCAATGAAGAATACGAAATAGGCGATAGTCAGTGGCCCGGTCCAGCGCTCCGAGATTACCACCCGTCTCCGCTCCGCCAGAAGATACCCCCGCACTGCAAGGGCAGCCCCGACCAGCAGCGTTGTAGTTAGTCCCAGTCCGCCCGTACTCGCTAAGGCGCCAAAACCGGTTAAGACAAGAAGATAAAGAGACAGCTCAAAGTAGTGCTCAACCGCCTTCTGAAGCGGAATGACGCGGAATTGGGAGACCTGTGCGGCCATGGAATCGGAACAATGAAACCGGAAACTCTATTGTTCGACAATCAAACCAAGAAGGAAAGGCTTTCCGGGAAGTTTCTTGCACCTAAAGTCACATGTCGTCTGCGACACAATTCGAGCCCGGATTGCGAATGCTAGAATGATTCAGGTCAGGCATCGGTCTTACGCGACGTACTCCCGCCAACCCCGCCAGGTCCGGAAGGAAGCAACGGTAACGGGCTCTTGCGTGTGCAGTGAGTTCCCGGTGCCTGACTTATTTTCACGTTTTTCCAGAGCAGGTGGCGCGGACCTGCCCTGAGCGGAGCCGAGGGGACTCTTGCCCGCGAAATCTAACCAGAGCAACGCAGCAATTCTATTCTCAGAACTGGACAACGAATCGAGGCACTAGCGGGTGATACTCAATGATTTCGGAGTTTCATACGCTATTGGCCTTTCGCGGGCAAGTGCGCCACATGCTACAAAGCGAGAACTTTACCTGGGCTTGACGAGTCTTTACGCAAGAAACTCCTTCCTCGAACATCATAGACAAGAAGGCTTCCGGCAGTCGTAATTGCCGGGCCAGGAGGAATGGGGAATATGAGTGTTGTTCCGCAACGCGCAGCTAATCCCGCAGTTACCGTTCGAGTATCCGGACAATTGTTTCAAGGCCATCTTACGTATCTGGACCAGGTCGTCCGCTCGGCCACGGAGTGCGGTTTGTGGGCCGTTATCGATCTGCAGCACGTAGTTGAACTGGACCGTGCCGCGCTGTTCTACCTGGTACGTGGTGAGGGCCATGAATTTGCTCTGAGCGCTTGCCCGGACTTCATCCAGCAACGGATGCGCCATGAAAGGCTGCTGGCGGCTGCGTAGGATACTCACTAGTGCCGAGAGGAGGTCCCCGACCCCTTAATTTCTCTGGGGCTGGTGTCGGATTTTTGGCGATTGCAGGTGACGACGTCACGGTTGCGGGTTTCGGTTAGACATTCTGCTCCCAATCATTCAAAATATTGAGTTTCCTTCATACAGGAGCTCTCATTGACTACACCGGTCCGCGCCAGAGCGAAGATCAGCGCCTTAGGTACTTATGTGCCGCCACGCCTTCTCACCAACGCCGACCTGGAGAAGATGGTCGACACGTCCAATGACTGGATCGTGTCACGGGTCGGCATCAGCGAGCGCCACATCGTTGACAAAGGCGTCGCCACGAGCGACCTGGCTGTGGAAGCATCCAAGAGGGCGCTCGCCCAGCGCGGCCTTGCACCCACCGATATCGATGCCATCATCGTCGGCACAGTCACTCCCGACATGCTTTTTCCTTCAACAGCTTGCCTCGTACAGCACAAGCTGGGTGCCAAGGGTGCTTGGGGATTCGATCTGTCTGCGGCCTGCTCGGCGTTCCTGTATGCGCTGCAAACGGGAGCTCAATTCATTTCCACCGGAGCGCACAAGCGTGTGCTGGTGATCGGCTCCGACGTGATGTCGTCGATCATTGACTACAGCGATCGTGCCACCTGCGTGATCTTCGGCGACGGTGCGGGCGCCGCGATCCTCGAAGCCTCGGAAGATGATTCTGTCGGCCTGATCGATTTCATCCACGAAGTTGACGGATCCGGAGGATGCTCCCTGTACATGCCCGGAGGCGGAAGCCTGAATCCCTCGACTCACGAAACTATCGACAAGAAAATGCACTACGTTCACCAGGATGGCCAGCAGGTATTTAAGTTCGCCGTCCGTAAACAGACCGAGGTTTGCGAAAAGCTGCTTGCCCGCAACGGTCTCAAGGGCTCCGATATCGATGCCTTCATCCCCCACCAGGCCAACCTGCGTATCATCAACGCGACCGCCGACCGCCTGGGTCTGCGCCCCGAAAGCGTAGTAGTCAATATCGAACGCTATGGAAATACGACCGCCGGCACGATTCCGCTGGCCATGAATACGGCAGTCGAAGAGGGCAAACTGAAGAAGGGAAGCCTGGTGCTGCTGGCCTCCGTCGGTGCCGGCTTTACTGTCGGCGCCACGCTACTCCGTTGGGCTTTTTGAGCCCCAGCCTATCGGACAGCGATGTCAGCCGGAGGCGACAGGGACAAATGGAGGTCGCCGAGGTCTGATGTCCGAGTTCTGACGTCCGACGCCCGACGTCTGAGGTCTGACGTCAGCGGCCATTATGACGTTCGTAACTCGCCTTGGTAAATTTCAATAGGACATAAGAGCAAGCACTGCTATGTTCTCGGAGCGTCCGCCTCACGTGGGGATGTGGCGAGCGCGTAAGACCATGATCCGCAATGTCGGCTGTGTTTTGTTGGTGCTCGGCTGGCTCGGGCAGGTCGCGGCGCAGCAGTCTGACCCGCGTGAGAGCAAGCTTGTCGTGCTGGAACGCCTTTGGAACGAAGCCCAAGTTGGTCGCGATTCCGCATCCTTGGACGCCCTTGTCGCCGAGCGCTTCATCAATACCGAATACGATGGCGAAGTAAGCGACAAAGCCAAATTTCTTTCCGATATCAAAGATCCGCTCTTCAAACCCACGGTCGCAAGCATCCAGAACGTCAAAGTCAATCTTTTCGGAGAGACGGCTGTCATCACCGGCGTCTATCGCACCAAGGGAACCTATCAGGGCAAGCCCTATGACCACCTGGGCCGTTTTACCGACACCTGGATCTCAGAAAATGGCAAGTGGCAGTGCGTCGCCAGCCATACTAGTCTGCTGAAGAAGTAGACTCGCTCATTCCGCAGCTGAAAAATTTCACCGGGTAATGTTCGCCGCATCTCGCGGCAGCATTACAAGATGCCTCTTGCCAAGGTTATCTACGAGAGTCCGCGCGGGCCGTAACAGATCTTTACGGCCGCGTCATCTTCTCCGGCCGCATGAGCTGATCGAATTCCTCGCCCGTGAGGTGCCCAAGTTTCAACGCAGCCTCTCGCAAGCTAGTGTGCTCGACGTGCGCGGTATGCGCGATCTGTGCGGCTTTGTCGTATCCAACCTTCGGCGTCAGGGCCGTCACCAGCATCAGCGAATTCTTCACATACCAATCGGCCTTGGCGCGATCGACTTCAATGCCTTTGATCATGTACTCGACATATCCGTGGCACGCGTCGGCAATCAACGTGACCGAGTGCAGGAAGTTGTAGATGATCACCGGCTTGAAAACATTAAGTTCGAAATTGCCCTGCGAGCCGGCGAATCCGACAGCAGCGGTCGCCCCATGTACCTGCACGCACACCATCGTCATTGCCTCGCACTGCGTCGGGTTCACCTTGCCTGGCATAATCGACGAGCCCGGCTCATTTTCTGGGATGGAGAGTTCACCCAGGCCGCAGCGTGGGCCCGAAGCCAGCCAGCGTATGTCGTTCGAAATCTTCATCAGAGAGGCGGCCAGAGTCTCCATCGCGCCCTGCGCAAACACGATCTCGTCATGCGCCGAAAGCGCGGCGAACTTGTTGGGATGCGAGCGGAAGGGAATTCCCGTAAGTTCGGCAATCTTTTTCGCAGCGCGCTCCGCGAATTCAGGATGTGCGTTCAAGCCCGTTCCAACCGCGGTTCCGCCGATGGCAAGATCGTAGAGACCGTCAAGCGCTTGCTCCAGCCGCTTGATATCGCGCTCCAAAAGGCTAGCCCATCCGCCGAACTCCTGCCCGAAAGTCAGAGGGACGGCATCCTGCAAATGGGTTCGGCCAATTTTGACAACGTCGTTGAATTCCTTTGCCTTGGCCGCAATCGCGTCATGCACGCCCTTGATCGCGGGAATCAGAGCGTTCTTAACCCGCTCGGCCGCAGCGATGTGCATCGCCGCCGGAAAGGTGTCGTTCGATGACTGCGACATGTTCACGTCATCATTTGGATGAACCGGTTTTTTCGATCCCATTTCGCCGCCCGCAAGCTCGATGGCGCGGTTGGAAATCACCTCGTTGACATTCATGTTTGTCTGCGTGCCGCTGCCGGTCTGCCAGATGCGCAGAGGGAATTGGTCGTCGAGCTTTCCCGCAATTACTTCGTCCGCAGCTTGCGCGATGAGCTTAGCCTTGTCCGCCGGAAGTTTGCCCAAGTCTTGATTCACAAGCGCGCAGGCCTTTTTGAGGATGCCGAATGCCCGGATCAATTCAGGCGGCATGGTGTCTCGCCCAATGTTGAAGTGCAGCAGCGAGCGCTGCGTCTGCGCGCCCCAGTAGACATTCGCCGGGACTTCGATCTTTCCCATGCTGTCGGATTCAACGCGCGTGCGAGCCGGTTTTCCTGAGTTTGACATGATGCTTGTGGGGCGAGTGTATGGCCCCGCAGAGAACTTTGAATTATAGCAACGTTAACTCGCCCGACGGGTGCGCAAGCGTGCGGAGCGGTCATAGCGATCATGGGCGAATTTCGCTGTAGGTCCGCATGCTAAAATCTCCGTTTCCCGTCCATGCTTCCAACACTCGGCGTGGCACAAGGTCGGTCCGGTCGTACATGCCCAATATCCTCGCCACTGAATCCGTGCCCGAGACGCTGCCGAAGCCCAAAGCAGAACCTCGCCCCGAGATGCGCTGTGATGTGCTGGTCATCGGCGCCGGTCCCACAGGGCTGGCGTGCGCCATTGAGGTCCAGAAGCTTGGCCTCAAGGTCATTGTCGTCGACAAGGGATGCCTGGTGAATTCGCTCTTCCACTATCCCGCTGGGATGACCTTTTTCACTACCCCTGAACTCCTGGAAATCGGCGATATTCCCTTCACTACGGCACTGCAGAAACCGACCCGTGAAGAAGCGCTGGAGTATTACCGCAAAGTTTCTGAACACTACCATCTCGATGTTCGGCAGTATGAGTGGGTCAAGACGGTCATGGGGCAGGATGGCAGCTTCAGCATCACTGCCACGGATCGTGCCGGGCGCCCGCACGACTATCGCACTCGCAAGGTCATCGCCTCAACCGGCTACTACGATCTCGCCAACCAGCTTGGCGTTCCGGGCGAGGATCTTCCGAAGGTCTCGCACTATTACGGCGAGCCTCACCCCTACTACGACAGCGAGGTGCTGGTCATCGGGGGCAAGAACTCAGCCGCAATCGCTGCGCTCGACCTGTGGCGCCACGGTGCCCGCGTTACGCTCGTGCACCGCGAGCCGCAGGTGCACCATCACGTGAAGTATTGGATCAAGCCAGATCTGGAAAATCGCATTAAGGCTGGAGAAATCGAAGCCTACTTCAGCAGCAGCGTGCAGGAAATTGGAGTGGACCACGTCGTCGTCAATACTCCGCGCGGGCCGCTCCGCTTGAAGAACGACTTCGTCCTCGCCCTCATCGGCTACCATCCCGACTATGATTTTCTGCGCAGCATGGGCATCGAACTTTCAGAGGAACAATGCCGTCCGGTGTGCGATCCCGTGTCACTGGAGAGTAACGTTCGTGGAATTTATGTCGCCGGCGTTATCGTTGCGGGATCCCGCACCAACGAGATTTTCATCGAGAACGGGCGCTTTCACGGCAAGCAAATCGCCGAAGATCTGAAGCGCAAGCTGAGGCCGCAGACGTAGCTACTGTTGACGTAGAGACGTAGCTTGCTACGTCTTGTCGCCAGTGGACCTAGCCCTACAGAAGCTACTATTTCAGTAGATACTCCTTCACAAACATCACGGTGGCGTAGAACTGGTAGTCGCGATTCTTCTTCTTGGCGAAACCGTGACCTTCATCCTTGCCCAGCAGCCACCAGACTGGGGTCCCATTTTTCCGCACCACCGTGACCATCTGCGCCGACTCGCTGGCCGGAACTCGGGGATCATTTTGTCCAGCAATCACAAATAGCGGCTTGGTGATGGTTTTCGCCTTGTTCGCCGGCGCAATGCTTTCCAGGAACTCGCGCATCTTGGGATCGCGTTCGTCGCCGTATTCCACTCGACGCAAATCCTGCCGATAGCCGGACGTGTGTTCCAGAAACGTAACCAGATTCGACGGGCCCACCACATCTACTGAACAACAAATGCGGTCGTTGTAGTTTGTAGCCACGGCCAGGGTCATGAATCCGCCGTAGCTGCCGCCCGTGATCAGGACCTTTTCCGCATCGAGATCGGGTTGGCTTTGAATCCAGTCCAGCAGGGAACCAATGTCCTTGTAGGAACCTTCGCGCAGGAATCCGTTGTCGAGCTTCTGAAACGTCTTCCCATATCCAGTCGAGCCGCGCACGTTGGGATAAATCACGGCGATACCCAATTCGTTGACGTAGTAGTTGTCATGGCCCAGGAAATCCGGACGCACCTGCCCCTCCGGTCCCCCATGGATGGAGATAATCACGGGATGTTTGCCACTGAACTTCGCCGGAGGCTTGTACAAAAACGCGGAAATGGAGCGGTCGTCCCACGACTTCCAGTGGATGAGCTGTGGCTCCGCGAATCCCGGTGTGTTCAGCCCGCCAGTTTCGCTGAAAGTCCAGCGCTCAAGCTTTCCGGTAGCCATGTCGAGCGAGTATGCGTCGTAATCCTGGCTGGCGGTACTTAGATTGAAAGCCAGCTCGCGGCTATGATCGCGCCACGAAAGACCATACAACACGCCGACCGGCAGCTTGGGGACCGCAAGCTCTTTGTTCGTCTTCGTGTCGAGCACGTGCAGCACGCTGATACCGTCTTCGTTGGCCTCAAACGCGATCCAGCGGCCGTCTTTGGAGATTCTGAGTTCATCCACGTCCCATTTAAGGTTGGGGGTAAGAACCGTTTTCTTGTGGCTGCGAAGGTCCAGGTAGACGAGGCGTTGAAATTCAGAATCTTCATCGCTGGTCATGTAGATGCCCTTGCCGTCTTTGGCGAATCGGGCGTTGTCGTAGGAGACCGTCTCGCTGCCAGCTTTCTGGGTCAGTAATTCTTTCTTACCCGAAGCCACGTCAACCAGCCAAACATAGCTCTCGGCAGCAGAGACAGAATTGATTACAAGTAATAGCCTTCCATCGGGCGACCAATCGTAGACGCTCCAACCACCGCCTTCCATCTGCGCAACCATGCGTGCGCTCGCAGCATTGCTGGCATTGACAACCCAAATGTCCACGTCATTTCCCGTACGTTTGGTCGAGCCGTAGGCGATGCGGTCGCCCTGGTAGGACCAATGCGGAGCGGTATTGCGCGACTTGCCATCCGTTAGCAGCGTGACATCTCCAGTCGCGAGGTCATAGCGATAGAGCTGAAAGAACTCGCCTCCACCCACGTCTTTCATGAACACAAACGAGTCGCCGTTTTCCGGCTGATAGGCTGCCCCGGCAACTCGATCGCGGAAGAACGTGAGCTGGGTACGTGCGCCCCCGGGAAACTTGACCTGATGCACCTGAGCCGTGTCGGCGAAGCGAGTTTCGATCAGCATCTCGCGTTTGGTCGGGTGCCAACTGTTGAAGTTGGCGGAGCGGAACTCGCCGTAGCGTCCCGCGGCTTCGGCGATGCTAGTGGGAATCTTGGGAATCCCCTCGACAACCAGATTCTCGTTCGGAGGAAACTCATCACGCTGCGCCAAAGCGAATGCAGCGAAGAGAATGACGGGGAGCACAGGCAAGAAAGATCGTTTCATCGAATAAGTCCTCTGTCCTTGGGACGAATGCAGGCAGTTTCCGTTAGCCGACGACAGCGAGCATCTTAGGCGGGTAACGAAACGCCAGTCAACGCCACGTTCCGGTATTAAAGGGGACTTCCAACGCGCTCCAGCGGAAGGCCGCAAGCCGCGAAGGTGAAGGCCGATCTTTGCTACCCTAGCTCTTCGCATGGAACCAGAACCCGAGCACGGCGCACCGTCAATCTCGCTTGCGTCATACCTGCGTTTGCTACGTGGTAACCGGAATTTCCGGCGCTTGTGGCTGGCGCAGATTGTGAGTGAGATCGGAGATTGGTTCTACACGCTCTCTATCTACACGCTTTTGCTGCAACTCACCGGTCACGCCAGTTCGGTCGCTTTGGCGCTGGTTCTCCAGGTGCTGCCGCAGACGTTGATTGGGCCTACGGCGGGCGTGGTCAACGATCGCCTGCGCCGAAAACGCGTGATGATCGCAGCAGACATCGTCCGGTTCGTGGTTGTCCTGGCGATGCTGCTGGTGCGTTCGCGGTCTTTGGTTTGGTTGGTCTACCCACTGCTGCTGGCGGAAACTACCATGGCGGCATTCTTCGAGCCGGCCCGTAGTTCGGTCATTCCCAACATTGCTGACAGGGGCGAAGTCCTCATCGCTAACACGTTGTCTTCGGCCACGTGGTCAGTGAACCTGCTGGTGGGGGCTTCGGTCGGCGGAGTCGTTGCGGCCTTCTTCGGCCGCGACACGGTCTTCGTCCTGAACGCGCTGTCGTTTCTGGCGTCTGCGGTATTCATCAGCGGAATGCATTTCGCCGAGCCGCACGCGGAGTCCTCCGCCCCGCTGAGGCCCCGTGACCTGGTGGACTTCTCTCCGGTGCTCGAAGGCATTCGCTACGTGCGCAACCACCGTACGCTGTTCCCTACGGTCTTTGCCAAGGCCGGTGAGCTCATGATCGGACCGAGCTGGGTGATCTTCACCGTGATGGGGAAGCATGAATTTGCAGTGCATTGGCACCACATCGATCCTGCA
>Ga0209488_10004321_pt1 | contig 11144 bp, 7 predicted proteins | sample Rivendell_Oct201_8_FD_188349 | JGI IMG/M metagenome (GOLD analysis project Ga0209488, IMG submission 188349) | Vadose zone soil microbial communities from the Eel River Critical Zone Observatory, Northern California, USA -... | ecosystem: Environmental > Terrestrial > Soil > Vadose zone >... | reverse complement strand
GCTGCGCTTCCAGCTGCCGGAGCTTCGCGCGTTGGCGCTGCGTCGGGCCGAACTCACGATCGGGCGCCCCGGTGGCACCGAAAGCTGGCAACTCGCGGAGCTGCAGCCTCGCCTGAAGTCGTTGCGCTGGGAGGATGACGCGCTGGTCGCCTACGGCGACCCTGACCCGCAGTTCGTGCTGCCTGGAGTGCGGTCGACTGCCGGACCGTGCACCATCACGCTGACGGCCGGGGCCGAGGACCTGCTGCCCGATTGGCTCGGACAGCTGCTGCTCGAACCGCTGGGCGCGCGGCTTGCTGCGGCGGCGGCGCCCGACAACGGCATGGCAGAGGCGTTCGCTGCCCTGCGTGCGCGGGCATTCGCCCGCTGCTCACTTGGTGCATCGTGGGTCAGCGACGCGCACGAGTCCGCCAGCTCGCTGCGGGCAACGGCACGCCCGCATGTCACCGCCGGCCCTTCCGGCATCGAGATCGTGGTGTCCTGGCCATTGCCGGCAACGGTCTCAGCCCTGCGCATCGAGCTGCCAGCGGGCGTCTGGCTTCGCTACACGTTCACAGCGCTCGTCTGCGCCGACGACTCCGGCCTCGCGCGGTCCAGCGGCGTGGAACCGCTGGAGGCACAGGACCTGGCACGCGTCGGTTCCGAGCTGCAAGTCACTGGAGGACACCCGGCGTTCACTTGCGGACTGGCAGCCGGCCAAAGCGACCGTACCGTGACGCTGCGGGGGGTCGCGCGTTGAGACTGCTCATGCATCGCCTCTGGACCTGGAGCTTCGTGCCTGGCCTGCTGTTCCTGGCGTGGCTCATCGCCTGGCTGATGCCGCTGCTTGAGTACTTCGTCACCTTCGGCATCTACCGCAACGTGGATCCGATCGTCGTCCGGCTCGGCGAGACCGGCCATCGCGATCTCGACCACCGCCTGTGGGTGGCGCGTCTCTGGTTCGCACCGCGATCACCCGCGGCGACCCACGACCAGCAGCGGCTGCGCGATGTCAGGCTGTCGGTCGCTCCAGAGCACTTGGTGCGGCTCGACGCTGACCTGCCGTACTCCGGCCGCGACCATGTGCCTGGCACGCTGCAGATCGGCCCGCGCACGTTGGCAGCAGAGGTGCGCTATCGCGGTGACACCCTGGTGCATTGGGGCCGCGCCAAGAAATCGTTCCGGATCCGCACGCGCGAGGGCGAGGCGATCGCGGGCATGCCGACGTTCAACTTGATCGTCGGCAAGTACCCGGAACAGCTGAACAACTACCTCAGCGAACGGCTGGCGCAGTCGCTCGGCCTGCTGGCGCCGAGAGTCGAGCTCGTGAACGTGTACCTGAACGGCAGTTTCCACGGGCTCTACCAGCTGGTGGAGCAACCGGGCGAGGCCATGCTTCGTGCGGCCGGTCGGCAGGCCGGCGACCTCTATGTCGGCGACCTCCTGCTGCGCGACGCGTGGACTGGCATTCCCAACGACCTGTTCACCAGCAACGCGCTCTGGCAGCGGAGCACGTTCGGTGCATCGCGGTCCCCAGGCGATGCGCCGTTGGCAGCGCTGATCGCGGCAGTCAACGAACCGGCATCCGAAACAAGCATGCGCCGGCTCGGCGAGCTGCTGGACCTCGACCAATTCGCGCGACTGTCGGTGCTGGAGCAACTGACGCAGAGCCACCACAACGACCATTTCCACAACTGGCGGCTGTTCTGGGACCCGAAGCGTCGCAAGTTCGAGCCGCTGGTCTGGGACCTCGTCGGCTGGCAGGAAACGATGCGGCCGGCGACTGGCTGCCCGATCGACCTGCATCCGGTGTTCTCGCCGCTGCACGCCCGGTTGCATGAGCACGCCGGCTTTCTGGTGGCGCGCGACCGGGTGCTGCACGAGTTCTACGCCAATGGCAAAGACCGGGAACTGCTGGCGGTGCTCGATTGGGCGCTCGCCGCGGTGGCCGCACCGCAGGCAGCTGACCCCAACCTGGAGCCGCCCGACGATGCAGTTGTCGGCGCAGCGCAGAGCGACTTCGCGGCTTTCGTGCGCTTCTGCGTCGCCGAACTGCACGATCGCTGGTTCAACGGTCCCGAACTGCTCAGCTGGCGCCGGGCGGCGGCCGCCGACCAGCCGCTGCAGGTGCAGCTGATGACCGTGCGGCCCGTGCGGGCACTGCGCTTGCGGTTCACAGGCGCGGTGCAGCCATCCCGCGTCACACTGGGCATCCCGCGGCCCGAGGGCACTGCCATCGCCGACCTGCCCGGCATGTGGCATGTCGACGGCAATGACGTCGTCGTCGCCGTGGCTCTCGTTTCGGCGCTCGATGCAGTATTCGCGTGGCGCGATGGCAGCCCGACGATCCGGAATGTCCGCCGCAACGCCGTGCCGACCTGCTTCGAGCTCACCCTGGACGATGTCGACATGCGCAGCCTGGTCGAGGTGCGCGAAGACGGAACCACGCGGGGTTTCGTGGAGGACGCGGGACTCGTCGCGACGCCCGTGCATGGGTTGTTCGCCGTCGTACCGCGATGATCGCGGCTCCGGCGGCGGTACTTCCGCGGCCGCGCCGTTCGAGCCTACGATCGCCGCCATGGTCGCTCGACGTCGTCGTTTCCTGCCGCGCCTGCTGGCGTTGGCGATCGGTTGCCTGCTCGCCTGTGTGTTGGGCGAATTGGCGGCGACCATCCATGCATGGCTGCGGTTCGGCACCGTGTCGGTGGCCAGGCTGCACGATCTGGAACAGGGTAACGCCTTCCTGCGGACCACCGACGAGCCGTACCTGAACACCCTCTTCCCACACCCGTACCTCGGTTTCGTGCACGACCGGAATTTCGGCGGCGCCGAGGTCAACAACATCGGATTGTTCGGCGGACGACCGATGCCGCTCTCCCGACGCGAGGACACTTTCACGATCCTCGTGCTCGGCGGCTCCGTGGCCGCGCAGTTCGCCCAGACCAACAGCGAAGGCGAGCACGCACTCGAGGACCTCCTGAACTCGCAGTACGACTTCGATGGCAAGCGCGCGGTGGTGCTGAACGGCGCCGACGGCGGCTGGAAGCAGCCGCAGCAGTTGATCGCACTGTCGCTCTACGGCGACGTGGTGGACGCGGTGATCTCGCTCGAGGGCTTCAACGAGTTGCGGGCGCTGAGTGCGCGCCGTCTCGAGTATCTCGCAGACTTCGTGCGCGTGGATCCGCTCGCCCGAGCCGGCGTCCAAGCGTTCGCCAGAGCTGCCGTCGGCTCGGCGCTGCACGACCTGTCGCGGCACAACGGTTTCGTCGCCAGCTCACGCGCCTTGTACTTCGCCGGCAAGTCGCTACGCAGCGCGCTGGTTTCCCTGTTCGATCTGCCGCCACACGAAGTGGCACAGATGAATCCGATCGAATCCGTCTTTGCACTGCCAGCGGAGTGGGGCATGGAGCAGCGCGTCCGCTACAACGTCGCGCAGTACGAGAAGTACCTGCGGCTCACGGATCGGGTGGCCGCTGAACTCGGGCTGCAGCGGGCCTTCTTTCTGCAGGCGGTGCCAGCGATCGGCAAGGTGCTGACTGCGGACGAGCAACGGGCGCTCGGGCCGGAGGGCACCGACTACGGTCCGCTGTATCAGCTGCTGGTGGACCGGCTGCTGCGCCTGCGAGCGAGCGGCGTGCAGGTGTTCAGCCTGCTGGACGTATTCGCGGACGAACCGAGAACGATCTACGCCGACGCCGCGCACTGTCGTGCCGACCTGCCGCGCAACGGCAGCACCGGCTATCGCATCATTGCGCAGCGCATCGCCACCGTCCTGGAACGGGCCTGGGGTCTTCGCCGCAGGAGCTGAGCCGATGCAGGGGCAACTGCAGGAAGTCTGCGAACACGTGCAAGGGCGCGCGATCCACCTGCTCTGCAGGCAAGGCACCGGCGACCTCGACATCTTTCGCGAGGTCGTCGCCACCTACCGGCTCGGGAGTCTGTTCCAGCGGTTCGATCCAGTGGCTCCCCTGCGCGTGATCGACATCGGCGCGCACATCGGCTCCTTCGCCCTGCTGACGGCGTTGCACTTCCCGGCTGCCCGAGTCGTCGCCTACGAGATGCTGGCCGACAATGCCGAACTCGTCCGCCGCAATGCCGAGCGCAACGGCGTTGCGGCGCGCATCCGCGTCGAGAACGTCGTCGTTGCCGAGCGGGCCGGATGGTGGGACCCGGCGCAGCACTCCCAGGTCGTGAATGGCAACACGGGTGGTGCGAGCGTGGCGTTGCAGCCATTTGCCGGACACCGAGACGCGACGCGGTCGATCCGCGTCGTTCCCGCCACCAGCATTCTCGACGGCTCGCGCGTGGATCTGCTGAAGATCGACTGCGAGGGCAGCGAGTACCGCATCCTCTACAGCGCTGCCGACGGGCTCGATGCCGTGGGAGCGGTCGTCGGCGAGCTGCACGACGCAGGGTTCGACACGATGGTGACCAACGGCTATCGCTGGAACCGTCCGGACTTCCTGCGCTGCCTGCAGACGCGGTTTCTGTGCACCGAGACCTTCCACCGGACAGTACACGCTTGGGGCTGCTCGGAGCTGTTCCTGGCGCACCATTGATGCCGCTGCCGCCATTCCTTCGGCGTGTCGGACACGGGCTGTCGCCCAGCGTGCGCCAGCCGTCCGGCGACTGGCGGCGCGCCTCGATACCGACAGGGTGCCGCAGGCAGCCGCCATTCTGGCGTTTCGGGCCCGTGGCCGCTTTGGCGTTGTCGTCCTCGCCGACGAAGTTCGAACGGCACGTGCCAAGGCCGCGACCGGACTCTGGCCACTACCGCGTGGCTGCTGGCACGATTACTGCCTTGCGCGCGGGCTCGATACGATCCGCCCAGACCACGCCACAAGGAGCACGCATGGACCCCAACAAGCTGACGCAGAAGTCGCAGGAAGCGCTGCAGAGCGCGCAGAGCACTGCGGTGCAGCACGGCCACCAGGAAGTCGCCAGCGAGCATCTGCTGCTGGCCTTGCTGGAACAGCAGGAAGGCGTGGTGCCGCGGCTGCTGCGGCTGATGGACGTGCCGACCGACGCGTTCGCCCAGGCGCTTGAGGCCGAACTGCGCAAGCGACCGCGCATCAGCGGTCCAGGCATCGAGCCGGGCAAGATCCTCCTGACCCAGGAACTGTCGCAGGCGCTGGTCGCTGCCGAGCAGCAGGCACTCAAGATGCGCGACGACTACGTCTCGGTCGAGCACCTGTTCCTGGCGATCCTGCAGGCAGCGAAGGGTGGCCTGAAGGACTTGTTCCGCCGCTTCGGCCTCGACGAGAGCCGCTTCCTCAATGCGATGAAAGAAGTGCGCGGCAACCAGCGCGTGCACAGCCAGAATCCCGAGGGCACCTACGAAGCGCTGAGCCGCTACGGCCGCGACCTCGTGCAGATGGCCAAGGACGGCAAGCTCGATCCGGTGATCGGCCGCGACGAGGAGATCCGGCGCGTGATCCGCATCCTGTCGCGCAAGACCAAGAACAACCCGGTGCTGATCGGCGAGCCCGGCGTCGGCAAGACCGCGATCGCCGAAGGTCTGGCGCAGCGCATCGTCCGCGGCGACGTGCCCGAGGGTCTGAAGGACAAGACCGTGTTCGCGCTCGACATGGGCAGTCTGATCGCCGGCGCCAAGTATCGCGGCGAGTTCGAGGAGCGGCTCAAGGCGGTGCTCAACGAGATCAAGCAGTCCGCAGGGCGGGTGCTGCTGTTCATCGACGAGCTGCACACGATCGTCGGTGCCGGCAAGGCCGAGGGCGCGATGGACGCCGGCAACATGTTGAAGCCGATGCTGGCGCGCGGCGAACTGCACTGCATCGGCGCCACCACGCTCGACGAGTACCGCAAGCACATCGAGAAGGACGCGGCGCTCGAGCGGCGCTTCCAGCCGGTGCTGGTCGAGCAGCCGACCGTCGAGGACACGATCTCGATCCTGCGCGGCCTCAAGGAACGGTTCGAAGTGCACCACGGCGTGCGCATCCAGGATGCAGCACTGGTGTCGGCGGCCGTGCTGTCGCACCGCTACATCACCGACCGCTTCCTGCCCGACAAGGCGATCGACCTGGTCGACGAAGCGTGCGCGCTGATCCGCACCGAGATCGATTCGATGCCGACCGAACTCGATGCCGCCAGCCGCCGGCTGATGACCCTGCAGATCGAGGAAGCGGCGTTGGCCAAGGAGAAGGACGCCGCCAGCAAGCAGCGCCTGCAGGTGCTGAAGAAGGAGATGGCCGAGCTGCGGGCCCGGACCGATGGCATGCGCGCCCAGTACGAAACCGAGAAACAGGCGATCGCCAGGCTGCGCGGGATGCGCGAAAAGCTCGAACAGCTGCGCCACCAGCAGCAGGACGCCGAACGTCGCTACGACATGAACAAGGCCGCCGAGTTCAAGTACGGCGCGATCCCGCAGGCGGAGAAGGAACTCGCTGCCGAGGAGCACAAGCTCGCCAGCGGCGACGCCGGCGAACGCCTGTTGCGCGAGGAAGTCACCGAGGACGAGATCGCGCAGATCGTGTCGCGCTGGACCGGCATCCCGGTCACGCGCCTGGTCGAGGGCGAACGCGAGAAGCTGCTCAAGCTCGACGAGATCCTGCACCGCCGCGTGATCGGCCAGCAGGAAGCGGTGCAGCTGGTCGCCGACGCGGTGATCCGCGCGCGCTCAGGCATCAAGGATCCGCGCCGGCCGATCGGCAGCTTCCTGTTCCTCGGCCCGACCGGGGTCGGCAAGACCGAACTGGCCAAGACCCTGGCCGAAGCGTTGTTCGACAGCGAGGACAACCTCGTGCGCATCGACATGTCCGAGTACATGGAGAAACACGCGGTCAGTCGCTTGATCGGCGCGCCGCCGGGCTATGTCGGCTACGAGGAGGGCGGTCAGCTGACCGAGGCCGTGCGCCGCAAGCCGTACTCGGTGGTGCTGTTCGACGAGATCGAGAAGGCGCACCCGGACGTGTTCCACGTGCTGTTGCAGATCCTCGACGATGGCCGCGCCACCGACGCGCAGGGCCGCACGGTCGACTTCAAGAACACGGTCATCATCATGACCTCCAACATCGGCGCGCCGATCCTGCTGGAAGGCATCACCCCGGCCGGGGAGATCCGCGAGGCCGCGCGCGCGCAGGTGATGGCCGAACTGCGGCAGCACTTCCGGCCCGAGCTGCTGAACCGCATCGACGAAGTGGTGCTGTTCAAGCCGCTGCAGGCCACCGAGATCCGCGCCATCGTCGACCTGCTGCTGCAGGACCTGCGCCGGCGGCTCGCCGACCGCCGCATCCAGGTCGAGGTCACGGACAAGGCCAAGACCTTCCTCGGCAACCAGGGCTACGACCCGGTGTTCGGCGCGCGGCCGCTGAAGCGCTACCTGCAGCGCGAGCTGGAGACCCGGATCGGCCGGCAGTTGATCGCCGGCCAGGTGCCGGACGGCAGCACGGTGCAGGTCGACGTGGCTGGTGGTGAACTGAAGATCACCACCGTGGCTACAGCGACGGCCAAGGCGTGATCGCCGAGCGGCGGCCGAGGTCCATCGCCACCAGCACGCTCGATGGCTCGCGGGCAGCACGCGGAGATCGCGCGCCGTACAGCAACGGGCCCGCGCGCTTCAGGTTTTCCTGCTTGATTGGCGTCGGCTGAGCGATCGCCCTTGGTGCGCGCGGGCCCGTCGTCGGTAACGCCCACCGCTACGGAGTCGCGGCGGGCTCACTCTGGTCCGGTGGTGTATCTGCCATCCGTACCTCCTGGGGAGAACTGCGCCGCAGTGACGCAGGCGCACGGTCGACAAACGTAGCCCGTTCCGCCGGCTCGGCAAGTGGCCCGGTCGCACTGCGTTCTACGTCCGGAGCCGCAGCGTCGCCAGCAGCGGCAGATGGTCGGAAGCCCAGCGCGCCGGGGCGGTGCGCACGGTCCGCGGCTCCACGAGTTCGAGGTCGCCGCGGCCGAACAAGCTGTCCAGCGCGCGCACCGGCGCATAGGCCGGGAAGGTGCGGAGTGGCCGCAGCGGCCCGCGGAAGCCCACCGGCATCAGATGCCGCCGGCCGAGCGTGCCCCACACGTCGTTGAAGTCGCCGGCGACCAGGATCGGCGTCGCCGGGCGCAACCGCGCGAACGGTTCGCAGGCCAGGAACCGGCGCAACTGCTCGTGCCGTTCGCGCCCCGACAGTCCGAGGTGCAGGTTGAAGACGTGCAGCACGCGGGTGTGATCGCCGGGCAGCGCCATGCGCAGTTCGGCGTGCAACACGCTGCGCGCCTTCTTGCGCGGCAGCGTCAGGTCGATGTTGCTGCTGGCGATGATCGGCAGCCGGCTCAGGATCGCGTTGCCGTACTCGCCGCGCCGCGGACCGAGGCGGACGTTGACGAAGTAGCTGCGGTGGCGGTAGCCGAGCAGGTCGCCGAGTACGTCGACCTGCCGGTGGTCACCGTACCACCGGCCGCGCTGGGCGACCTCCTGCAGCAGCACGACGTCGGCGTCGGCGGCGGCGATCACCGCCGCCGTGCGCGCCGGGTCGTAGCGACGGTCGAGACCGCCGACACACTTGTGCACGTTCCAGGACAGGACGCGTAATTGCATCACCAGGCCGACACGATCGGGCGCGGCGCCACCGAAGTCCACGGGCTCCGTGGCCCGCACGGTCACCGGCGCCGCTAGGCCTTCGCCTCGTTCGACACCGGCAGCCAGACGCGGAACTCGCTGAACTGCTGCGGCTCGCTGCTGACGCCGATCGTGCCGCCATGGCCCTCGACGATGCTCTTGCTGATCGACAGGCCGAGGCCGGTGCCGCCCTTGGCGCGCTTGGTGGTGATGAACGGCTCGAAGATGCGGTCACCGAGGTGGCGCGGGATGCCGGGACCGTTGTCGCGCACGTACAGCGCCACGCCGTCGCCTTCGACCGCGGCGCGCAGCCGCACCTCGCGGTCGCCCTTGCGCGGTTCCTGCAGCAGCGCGTCCTTGGCGTTGATCAGCAGGTTGAGCAGCACCTGCTGCAGCTGCTGCGGCCGAGCCAGCACCTGCGGCAGCGCGTCGGGCGCGTCGATCAGCAGCCGGATGCCGTGGCGCTTCCAGTTCTCGGCCAGCAGCCGCAGCGTCCGCTCGACCACTTCGGCGATCGCGGTCGGCTGCGGCCGGTCGCGGTCGTCGCGCGCGAACTGCAGCAGGTCCTGCACGATCGCGGCGATGCGCTGGCCCTCCTCGACGATCACCGCGGCGTTGCTGCCCGGATCGTCGCCATCGGTGATCAGCTGCGCGCAGTTGATCACCGTGTTGATCGGGTTGTTGACCTCGTGCGCGACGCCGGCCGCCAGTTCGCCGACCGCGGCCAGGCGCTCGGTCTGCGCCAGCTTGGCCTGCATCTCCTTGTTCTCGGACACGTCGCGGATCACGGCGGTGAAGAACCGGTCGCCGGCGATCCAGCCTTCGCCGACCGACAGGTCGAGCGGGAACGTGCTGCCGTCCTTGCGCCGGCCGACGACTTCGCGGCCGATGCCGATGATGTGCCTCTCGCCAGTGTTCAAGTAGCGCCGCAGATAGCCGTCGTGTTCGTCGCGGTATGGCGGCGGCATCAGCAGCGACACGTTCTTGCCGATGACTTCATCGGCCTGGTAACCGAACAGCCGCTCGGCCGCGCCGTTGAGCGTGTCGACGGTGCCGTGCTGGTCGATCGTGAGGATGCCCTCGGTCGCGGTCGCGACGACCGCCTGCATGCGCGCCGCGTGTTCCTCGGCGATCGCGGCGCTGGAGCTGGCCTGCCGCGCGTACAGCCGGCCGCAGTGCTGCCGGACCGCCAGGCCCGTGGTCAGCGTGGCGACGGCGATCAGCAGCGCGTCGGACAGGTTCTCGTCGATGCCCGGGAACCACAGCCGGTGCGCGCACAGGAGCAGGCCCAGTGCGGTGGCGACGGCCACGATGCCCGAGGCCGGGAACGGCGAGAACGGCGGTCCAGTCGTGGACGGGGGCGTGGACAACCGGCGCATTGGACCCGCACCAGGACCGCGGCGCACGCCTCGTCATGGCTCCGGTCGGCAGCCGGCTACGGACTCAGTCGCTCGCGGGCGGACTCATGCCGCGCGAGCGCGAGGTGTTGCAGTTGCTGGCGCTCGGCCGCGCCAACAAGGAGGTCGCGTCGCAGCTCGGCTTGTCGCTCGGCACGGTCAAGAAGCACCGCGAGAACCTGCAGCGCAAGCTCGACCTGCACTCGGCCTCGGAGCTGGCGCGGCTGGCGATCAAGGAAGGTCTGCTGACGGTCTGAGCCACGCGCCTCGCCGCGACCGGCGAGGCAGGTTCCCGCCGCCATGCCTTGCGCTCCGACCGGGGGTGCGCGAACAATCACGCTACTTGGCGATGGAACTCGAGCCCGAAGGCATCATCACCCCGGACAGTGATCCGCACGCCGGCAGCGATCCGCTGATCGCCAGCATCGAACAGGCGCTCGATTCGGGCCGCGAGGACGAGGCGCTCGAACTGTGCGACCAGGCGCTGGCGGCCGGCGACGGCGATCGGCTCGACCTGCTGTTCCTCGCCGGCGACGCCCTGCTGGCGATGGGCCGGCCGGCCGAGGCCGAGCAGCGCTTCCTGCAGGTGCTCGCGGCCGATCCGACCTGCCCGAGTTCGCGCTGCTGGCTGGCGATGGCGCTCTACCGGCAGTGCCGGTTCGCCGAGAGCGAGGTGGCGGCGCAGCAGGCGCTGCAGCTGCCCGACGCCGTGGTCGACGCCCAGGTCGTGTGGGGCCTGCTGCTCGAACGGCGCGCCGACTACGCGGCGGCGGACGAGTTCTTCCTGCGCGCGGCGGCGACCGACCCCGACAAGTACAAGGCGCCGGTCCGGCTGTCGCGCGCCGAGTTCGACAAGCAGGTGCAGAAGGCGGCCAGGCGGTTGCCGCGGCAGTTCCGCACCCAGCTGGCGAAGGTGCCGGTGATCGTGCAGGACATCCCGGCCGAAGACCTGCTGCGGCACGAGGACGGCAGCCACGATCCGGACCTGCTCGGCCTGTTCGACGGCGTGCCGTTGCCCGACACCGCCGAGTTCGGCGCCGGCAAGCCGAACCGGATCTACCTGTTCCAGCGCAACATCGAACGCTTCGCCGAGGACCGCGACGACCTGATCGAGCAGATCCACATCACGCTGTACCACGAACTCGGCCACTACCTCGGCTTCGAAGAGGACGACATGGACGACCTGGGGCTGGCACAGGTAGATC